>Ga0180215_1004572_pt1 | contig 12192 bp, 7 predicted proteins | sample eDN3rd37CBELigBY_FD_128871 | JGI IMG/M metagenome (GOLD analysis project Ga0180215, IMG submission 128871) | Enriched backyard soil microbial communities from Emeryville, California, USA - eDNA 3rd pass 37_C BE-Lig BY (version 2) (version 2) | ecosystem: Environmental > Terrestrial > Soil >...
AAAGAGTGAACTGTAAAAGTCCACCCTTTCCTATTCATAAATATATAAATTTTAAATGGCAAAAAATCTGGACGACAAACGCATTAATAAAGAAAAAACCCTTGCCGCAACAAGGGTTTCTCGCTATTTATCCGATTGAACCTTCCATCTCGAACTTGATTAGGGGGTTCGTTTCTACTGCGTATTCCATTGGCAATTCTTTAGTGAATGGCTCGATGAAGCCCATTACGATCATTTCTGTTGCTTCTGCTTCAGAAATACCACGGCTCATTAGGTAGAATAATTGTTCCTCAGATACTTTAGATACTTTTGCTTCGTGCTCTAAAGATACGTTATCATTTAAGATTTCGTTATAAGGAATTGTATCTGATGTTGATTCGTTATCTAAGATTAAAGTATCACATTCGATGTTAGAACGCGCACCAGTTGCTTTTTTACCAAAGCGAACGATACCGCGGTAAGTTACTTTACCGCCTTGTTTCGAAATCGATTTCGATACGATTGTTGAAGATGTGTTTGGTGCTAAGTGAATCATTTTGGCACCCGCATCTTGGTGTTGCCCTTTACCTGCGATTGCGATAGAAAGGGTCATACCACGTGCACCTTCACCTTTTAGGATACATGCAGGGTATTTCATTGTTAATTTAGAACCGATGTTGCCATCAATCCATTCCATTGTACCGTTTTCTTCAACAACAGTACGTTTTGTTACTAGGTTATATACATTGTTCGCCCAGTTTTGGATTGTAGTGTAACGGCAGTATGCATCTTTTTTAACAATGATTTCTACTACTGCTGAGTGAAGTGAGTTAGTAGTGTATACAGGAGCTGTACATCCTTCTACGTAGTGTACACTTGAACCTTCATCAACAATAATTAATGTACGTTCGAATTGACCCATGTTTTCAGAGTTAATACGGAAGTACGCTTGTAATGGTGTGTCTAATTTAACACCAGGCGGTACGTAGATGAATGATCCACCAGACCAAACAGCTGAGTTAAGTGCAGCAAACTTGTTGTCTGAAGATGGAATGACCGTACCCCAGTATTTTTTGAAGATATCTTCGTTTTCACGTAAAGCAGAATCAGTATCTTTGAACACGATTCCTAGATCTTCAAGATCTTTTTTCATATTGTGGTAAACTACTTCAGATTCGTACTGTGCAGATACACCAGCTAAGTATTTTTGTTCAGCTTCAGGAATACCTAATTTATCAAATGTAGCTTTGATTTCTTCCGGTACTTCATCCCAAGATTTTTGAGTTGCTTCAGATGGTTTTACATAATAAGTAATTTCATCGAAGTTTAAAGCTGAAAGGTCGCCGCCCCATTGCGGCATTGGTTTTGTGTAGAAGATTTCCAACGCTTTTAGGCGGTAGTTTAACATCCACTCAGGTTCGTTTTTCATTTTTGAAATTTCACGTACGATTTCATCAGTTAATCCACGTTTTGAACGGAAAACTGATACGTCTTTGTCATGGAAGCCGTATTTGTAATCGCCGATATCAGGCATTTTTTTTGCCATTTTATTCTCCTCCGTTCAAACTAATTATCTTTGTTCGTTTACGCCTTTTTCCATCGCTTTCCAAGCCAATGTTGCGCATTTGATTCGAGCCGGGAATTTTGAAACACCCTGCAGCGCTTCAACATCACCAAGATCGTATTTATCTGAATAGTCTTCCCCCAGCATCATATTTGAAAAAATTTGAGCCAGTTCAAGAGCTTCCTCTAATTTCTTGCCTTTAATGACTTCTGTCATCATAGATGCAGAGGACATTGAAATGGAACAGCCTTCACCATCAAATTTAGCATCCTCGACTATACCATCGTTAATTTTTAATGTTAAATGAATACGGTCACCACATGTAGGGTTGTTCATATCGATTGTAACACTGTCACCATCCAGGGAACCTTTGTTACGCGGTTTTTTATAATGATCCATAATGACTGAGCGGTATAGCTGATCTAAATTATTATTAAAAGACATCGTTAAAATACTCCTTCGCTATGCGCAATCCTTCAACAAGTCGATCAACATCTTCTTTTGTATTATACATATAGAAGCTTGCACGTGCTGTTGCCGTACATTGCAGCCATTTCATTAATGGCTGAGCACAGTGATGGCCAGCGCGGACAGCAATACCATTCATATCCAATACAGTTGCTAAATCATGAGGATGTACACCGTCAATGTTGAATGTGATTAAACCGCATCGTTTTTGTGGGTCACGAGGTCCGTAAATTGATACACCTTCAATTTTGTCCATCTCTTGTATAGCATATTCTACTAGGCTATGTTCGTGTTCTGCAATTTTGTCCAACCCAATTTCAGTTAGGAAATCAATCGCAGCACCTAAACCGATAGCACCGGCAATATTTGGTGTACCGCCTTCAAATTTCCAAGGCAGTTCTTTCCAAGTAGAATCATATAAATCTACAAAATCAATCATTTCCCCGCCAAATTCAATTGGTTCCATGTCTTCAAGAAGGGCTTGTTTACCATAAAGTACACCAATACCTGTTGGACCACACATTTTATGACCAGAGAAACCTAAGAAATCAACGTCTAAATCTTGTACATCAATTGCCATATGCGGGGCAGCTTGTGCAGCATCTACTACGATAACAGCTCCAGCCTCGTGTGCAATTTCTGCAATTTCTTTAATCGGATTAATCGTTCCTAGTACGTTTGAAGCCATTGTAATGGCAACGATTTTTGTTTTATCAGTAATCGTATTACGTACTGTTTCCAGTGTAATCGTGCCATCTTGCTCAAGATCGAAGTACTTTAATACAGCACCTTTTTCTTTTGCAAGCTGTTGCCATGGAATCAGGTTGGAATGGTGTTCCATATAGGAAATAACGATTTCATCGCCTTCTTTAACATTCATGCGTCCGTAAGCACCTGCAACAGTATTTAAAGAAGTTGTTGTCCCACGTGTATAGATAATTTCTTTTGTCGATTTCGCATTAATGAACTTGCGAATTTTTTCGCGAGCTCCTTCATATGAATCTGTCGCACGATTTCCAAGTGTATGTACACCACGATGTACGTTAGAATTATCTAACTCATAGTAACTTTTTACAGCTTCTAATACTTGTATGGGCTTTTGGGATGTAGCCGCACTATCAAGGTAAACGAGCGGATGCCCGTTTACTTCTTGATTCAGTACTGGAAATTGTTTGCGAATTTCATTCATTAGCGAACTTTCCCTTCAATAACTTTCGTTAATTGATTTTTAACGCTTTCGATAGGAAGACTTGTTACTACAGGAGCAAGGAAACCGTGAATAACTAAACGTTCTGCCTCTGCTTTTGAAAGACCACGGCTCATTAAGTAATAAAGCTGAAGTGGATCTACACGGCCAACTGATGCTGCGTGTCCTGCCATTACATCATCTTCATCAATTAATAGAATTGGGTTTGCATCTCCGCGGGCACCTTCAGACAGCATTAATACACGTGATTCTTGCTCAGCGTTTGACTTGCTCGCACCATGTTCGATTTTGCCGATACCATTGAAAATCGTTTGGGCCGAATCTTTCATAACACCATGTTTTAAGATGAAGCCTTCAGAGCTTTTACCCCAGTGGCGGATTTCAGTAGTAAAGTTTTGTTTTTGGTCACCGCGACCTACTACTACAGTTTTCGTATTCGCAAGTGAACCATCGCCAACTAAATGAGTGATGCTTTCAGAAATTGTATCTGAATCATTCATTAGACCTAAAGCCCAATCAACTTTGGCATCGCGTTTAATATGACCGCGGCGGTTTACATAAGTAGTAAATCCTTTTGCTAGAACATCTACTGAACCGAAAGCAACTTGTGCATTGTCTAATGCGATTACTTCTTCGATTAAGTTCGCTTGTCCATTGGATTGTTCAACAGTTGAAACATAAGTTTGAACATAAGTTACGCTTGAGTTCGTATCAGCCACTACTAATACGTGGTTGAATAATGAAGCATCCGCGTCGTCATTTAGGAATACCACTTGCAATGGTTTTTCAACCACAACATTTTTCGGTACGTATAAGAATACTCCACCGTTAACTAGAGCAGCATGGTAAGCAGTTAATTTATGCTCATCCACTTTAACAGCTTCTGTCATGAAGTATTTTTGAACTAAATCACTGTGTTCACGAACAGCAGTGAAAATATCCGTGAAGATCACACCTTGTTCTTTTAACTCATCAGAAATCTTAAGGAAAGCAGGTGTGTTATTGCGTTGAATATAAAGGTTTTCTTGACCTTCAATATCAATAATTTCTTTTACTTCTGAAGGAAGTTCGTCAAGTGAGCTAAATGTCTCACTTTCTACTGTATGTTGAGGGAACTCCGTGAAGTTCCATTTTGTAATATTTGTTTTGTCTGGTGTTGGCATTGGAAGCTCAGTCGCTTTTTCAATTGCTTCAGCACGTAATGAACCAAACCAAGCAGGTTCATTATTGTTTTGCGAGAACGAGCTTACTTCTGTAGCTGACAACGCCAATTTAGTTTCAACTGTCATGTTATTCGTCCTCTCTCTTTATGCTTCTTCTGTTACCGCGTCTGTATCTTCAATTCCTAATTCTTGTTTAATCCAGTCATAACCTTCTGCTTCTAAGCGTTGTGCTAATTCTGGACCGCCTGATTTTACAACGCGGCCTTGCATCATAACGTGTACGTGATCAGGAGTGATGTAGTTTAATAAACGTTGATAGTGAGTGATCGCGATACATCCGAATCCTTCACCGCGCATTTCGTTAATCCCTTTAGCAACAACTTTTAATGCATCGATATCTAGACCAGAGTCGATTTCATCCAAGATTGCAAACTTAGGTTTGATCATCATTAATTGTAGAATTTCATTACGTTTCTTTTCCCCACCAGAGAAGCCTTCGTTTAAGTAACGTTGAGCCATTTCTTGGTCCATTTCAAGGAAGTCCATTGTTTTGTCTAATTCACGGATGAACTTCATTAAAGAAATTTCATCGCCTTCTTCGCGACGAGCGTTAATCGCAGAGCGAATGAAGTCAGCATTTGTTACACCTGAAATTTCTGATGGGTATTGCATTGCCAGGAAAAGACCCGCTTTAGCACGTTCATCAACTTCCATTTCAAGTACGTTTTCACCATCTATTTCAATTGTACCTTGAGTTACCTCGTATTTTGGATGACCCATAATAGCAGAAGCTAATGTAGATTTACCTGTACCGTTAGGACCCATGATCGCGTGTACTTCGTTTGTATTAATTGTAAGGTTAAGACCTTTTAAAATCTCTTTGTCTTCGATTGATACGTGAAGATCTTTAATTACTAAAGTTGACATTATATTACCTCCGTAGTTGTGCATCGAATGGTAGAACCATTTCTAATTTATTATCATTCTAATCTTAACCGAAATCATGAAACCATGCAAAACATTTATTCGAAAAACTTATATTTCAACTTAAACCATTTAAATATTGAGGTTTTACACATTTTTATAGTTTTGGAGGAAAGTAAGTTTGAGGAAAAGTTGAAGAATTCATTTTCAATAAATGCACTCTAATTGAGAATTTATTTCACCGATAATGTTCGACAATATAATTTCAAATTCGTTTTAAGCTCCGAGAATAGTTTACCAATATATATTCCCTTCTTATACATTCCCGAAAGAAATTATATTATAAAAATATCCGTTTTTAATTAATAAAACTTTGCTGCTGGTTTGTCTTCTAGTGGATGCATCAGTTTTTGATAAGTCCATAAAAAAACATTATACATTTCAGCCAAATAAAAAGCGATTCCCGAGACTTTTGAAAAGCTCGGAAATCACTTTATTTATTACGCATTCACTTTAGCATTTAAGAATTCATCCACGTTTGCTGCAACAGCACGACCTTCTTTAATTGCCCATACAACTAAACTTTGGCCGCGTCTTGCATCACCTGCTGCAAATACGCCAGGTACATTCGTTTCAAAATCTTTAATGGATGCACGAATTTTGTTGTTTGAAATCGTTACACCGAATTGCTCCGGCACTGATTTTTCTACCCCTTCAAACCCAATGGCAACAAATACAGCCTGTGCCGGCCATATTTTTTCAGTGCCTGGAATCTCTTTAAAGAAGTAGAAACCATCGTCTCCTAAAATCTTTTCCATTTGGATTGTATGAAGCTCTTTTACCCGTCCCAATTTATCCTTCACGATTTCCTTCGTTTGGATACAATATTCGCGTGGGTCGCGTCCTTTTGCTGCCTCTACCTCTTCATATGCATAATCAAGTTTATACACATTAGGATCTTGTGGCCAAGGACGATCTTCTTGACGAGATTTCGGCAGCTCTGGATGCTTGCCAAATTGATGAACAGAGCGAGCTTTTTGGCGAATAGCAGTTGCTACACAGTCAGCACCTGTATCTCCGCCACCGATAACAATAACATCCTTACCTGCAACATCCAATGCTTTGCCATCTTTAAAATTTGAATCCAGCAAGCTTTGAGTGACACCAGTTAAGTAATCCATCGCTAGATGAACACCCTCTGCATCACTGCCTTCTAAATGAAGGACACGCTGTTTTTGGGCACCGATGCAAAGAATCACAGCATCATATTGTGCTTTTAATTCTTCAGCTGTAATATCTTTTCCAATTTCAGTACTTAATACAAAATCGATTCCTTCTTGACGAAGCAAGTTGACACGGCGTTCAATTACTTCTTTTTCAAGCTTCATGTTAGGAATACCATACATTAATAAACCGCCTGGACGATCCGCGCGCTCATATACTGTAACACTGTGGCCAAGTTGGTTTAACTCGTCTGCAGCTGCTAATCCTGCTGGCCCAGAACCTACAACAGCAATTCTCCGGCCAGTGCGTGTTCTTGGGATACGTGGAAGAATCCAATTATTTTCAAAGCCCTTATCAATGATAGAACGTTCAATTGATTTGATGGCTACTGCCGGATCAGTAATTCCTAATGTACAAGAGCCTTCACAAGGCGCTGGACAAACGCGCCCCGTGAATTCCGGGAAGTTATTCGTCATATGCAGACGATCTAAAGCTTCCCTCCATTTTCCCTTGTAAACTAAATCGTTCCATTCAGGAATAACATTTTGGATTGGACAGCCTGCAGCTGCACCGCGGATTTCTACCCCCATATGGCAAAATGGTGTACCGCAATCCATGCATCTTGCGCCTTGCTCTTGTAATGTCTCATCTGGCAGCCTAACAGCATATTCATTCCAATTCGAAATACGCTCTAGTGGAGGCTGCTCTTTCGTTTTTGCTCGCTTATATTCCATAAATCCTGTTGGTTTCCCCATTCTAGAACCCCCTCTTATTTGGAAATCGCTAATTCTTTAGCGCCAGTTGCTTCTACAAATGCTTGCATTGCAGCAGTTTCCTCATTTAAACCTTGGAATTTGTGATAGCTGATTTTGTCTATCATTGCTTTATAATCCGTTGGTACAACCTTCACAAACTTCGATACGAATTTATCCCATTTCGCCAAAATATCTAATGCGATCGTACTTTCAGTATGTTCCAGGTGTTTAATAATCATGGAACGTACAGCTTCGATTTCATTTTTATCTTCCAAACGTTCAAATTCAATCATTTCTGTATTGCTTTGTTCTTTAAATTTCGCTTCATCTGTTGGCAGTACATAGGCAATACCGCCGCTCATACCTGCAGCGAAGTTTTTCCCTACATCACCCAAAATCACAACACGTCCGCCAGTCATATATTCACAGCCGTGGTCACCAATTCCTTCAACTACAACATTGGCACCACTGTTGCGAACTGCAAAACGTTCACCAGCACGACCATTGATATAAGCAGTACCGCTTGTAGCTCCATATAGACAAACGTTACCAGCAATAACGTTTTTCTCTTGCGCACCCTTAATAGGTGCAATAGCTACTAATTTACCGCCCGATAACCCTTTTCCGAAGTAGTCATTTACATCACCGATACATGATAGGGACATCCCTTTTGGTACAAATGCACCAAAACTTTGACCCGCATGGCCAGTAAAGTTTAACTTGATCGTTTCATCTTTCAGCCCATTTTCGCCGTATTTTTTCGAAATTTCACTTCCGATAATTGTTCCGACAACACGATCTGTATTTTTAATAGCGTATTCGAGTTCAATAGATTCTTTTTCTTCGATGCTTTTTTCTACTTTAGGAAGAAGCTCGCGAATATCAAATGTTTCGTCAATACGCAGATCTTGATTTGTTTGTTTCGTGCGTGTACCTTGAACTTGGTAAAGCAGCGTTGAAAGATCAAGCTGGCCTGCTTTCCAGTGAGATTTTGCACGTTCGCTAATTTGCAGGACATCCGTACGTCCAACCATTTCATCAACAGTGCGGAATCCTAATTTCGCCATGTATTCACGCATTTCTTCTGCAATAAAGTACATGAAGTTTACGATATGATCTGCGTTCCCCATAAATTTAGCACGCAATTCTGGATTTTGAGTAGCTACCCCTACCGGACAAGTATCTAAATGACATGCACGCATCATGATACATCCAAGAACGATTAATGGCGCAGTTGCAAAGCCGTACTCTTCTGCTCCAAGCAGCGCTGCCATTACAACATCCTTACCTGTCATCAGCTTGCCATCAGTTTCTAATGTTACACGCTCGCGCAAGCCATTTAACATTAATGTTTGGTGTGCCTCAGCTAATCCAAGCTCCCATGGCAATCCAGTGTGCTTAATAGATGTTTTCGGTGATGCCCCAGTACCTCCATCATATCCAGAGATGACAATGACATCCGCTCCACCCTTTGCAACACCTGCTGCGATTGTGCCGACACCGGCTTTTGCTACTAGTTTTACAGAAATTCGAGCATCGCGGTTGGCATTTTTTAAATCGTAAATAAGCTCTGCCAAGTCTTCAATCGAGTAGATATCATGGTGAGGCGGTGGTGAAATTAACCCTACACCCGGCGTTGAACCACGAACATCTGCTACCCATGGATACACTTTGTTCCCTGGCAATTGACCACCTTCACCTGGTTTTGCACCTTGAGCCATTTTAATTTGCAATTCTTTTGCATTTACTAAGTAATGAGATTTCACACCGAAACGGCCTGAAGCAATCTGCTTGATGGCACTGCCTCGGTTATCACCATTATTATCGATTTCAAAACGAGCAGCATCTTCTCCGCCTTCACCGGAATTCGAGCGGCCACCGATGCGATTCATTGCGATTGCTAAAGTTTCATGAGCTTCTTTTGAAATCGAACCGAAGGACATTGCACCTGTTTTAAATCGTTTTACAATTGAGTCAACTGATTCTACATCCTCGATCTGAATTGATTGATTCGTAGATTTAAATTCAAACATGTTGCGCAAGAACCCAATTTGTTCTTCATTTGCCATTTCAGCATACATTCTATATAAACCATAATCATTTCTTCTAGTAGCCGTTTGCAGCGTATGAATCGTTTTAGGGTTAAATGCATGGTGTTCACCATTTGCACGCCATTGGAAATCACTTCCAGATTCTAACAAGTTATTCTTGGAATCTAGCGCTAGCTTATGACGGCGTTTTGCTTCTTCGCCAATTGTTTCCAAATCGATGCCATCGATTTGAGAAGCAGTACCCGTGAAGTAGCGATCCACTACTTCTTTACTAATGCCGACTGCCTCAAAAATTTGAGCGCCGCGATAAGATTGAACAGTAGAAATCCCCATTTTGGACATTACTTTTACAACGCCATCTGCAATGCCTTTACGATACTTTTTAACAGCATCTTGATAGCTGATTGTTAAATGTCCAGCATCGATCGCTTCTTGAATTGACGCAAAAGCAAGATAAGGATTGATGGCATCTGCACCAAAACCAACTAATGCAGCAAAATGGTGTACTTCACGAGCTTCCCCGCTATTTGCGATCAAACTTACAAGAGTACGCTTACCTGTGCGAACCAAATAATGATGCAAGCTGCTAACTGCCAGCAATACTGGAATAGTTGGTGTATTTACATCATCCAATTCATCTGACAGTACTAATAAAGTGATTCCTTTTGCGATTGCCGCCTCTGCTTCGTCGAATAGACGCTGCAGCTCAGTCTCTAATGGATTTTCAAACTGAAGTGTCAGTACCGCATGCTGGAAATGTTTATTAGTAATGCTTGTAATCTCGTTTAACTCGCCATCTGTTAAAATAGGAGTTTCCAAGAAGATTCGGCGGGCATTTTCAGCATTTGGATGCAATAAATTCCCTTCCGCTCCAAGTAAAGTCATCGTTGAAGTTACAATATGCTCACGAATTGAATCAATAGGCGGGTTTGTAACCTGTGCAAATAATTGTTTAAAGTAATTAAAAAGTGATTGTGGACGGTCTGACAGCACTGCCAAAGGTGTATCATTCCCCATTGAACCAATCGGGTCTTTTCCACTTTCAGCAACTGGAACGATATACTTTTGAATATCTTCGAATGTATAGCCAAAGGATTTTTGACGTACCGCCAACTCATCAACCTCTTTTGGCGTTTCTTCGTCAGCTTCAACTGTTACTAAATTCTCTTCTAACCATTTTGCGTAAGGCTGAGCTTTTGCCATTTCGCTTTTCAACTCTTCATCAGATACAATTTTCCCTTGTTCTAAATCGATTAATAGCATGCGGCCTGGGCTTAAACGTTCTTTATAAAGAACATTTTCCTCCTCAATATCTACAACACCCACTTCTGAAGAAAAGACGATCATATCATCCTTTGTTACATAGTAGCGTGCCGGACGCAATCCGTTGCGGTCTAAAATCGAACCGATTTGTTTACCATCTGTGAAACAAATTGCAGTTGGTCCATCCCATGGCTCCATCATACTTGCGTGATAAGCGTAAAATGCTTTTTTCTCCTCTGAGATGTGAGGGTTTTCAGTCCATGGTTCTGGAATTAGCATCATCGCTGTATGGGCTGGCGTACGACCAGCTAACACGAAGAATTCGAAAGCATTATCTAACATTGATGAGTCAGAACCTGTGTTATCAACGATAGGCAATAATTTCTTCAAGTCTTCTCCAAATGCTTCAGAAACGAAGCGCTGCTCACGGGCAGTCATCCAGTTACTATTGCCGCGCAATGTGTTAATTTCACCATTATGAACGATATAACGGTTTGGATGTGCACGCTCCCAGCTTGGGAATGTATTCGTTGAGTATCTAGAGTGAACAATTGCAAACGCTGAAATAAAGCTTTCGTCTTGAAGATCGATATAAAATTCACTAACTTCTTCTGGCGTCAGCAAGCCTTTAAACACCATTTTTTGACTGGACATACTTGGGCAGTAAAATTTCATATCATTTTCTTTTGCCCAGAATTCAGCCTGCTTGCGAATTAAATATAATTTACGTTCAAATGCTAAAGAATCTTCAACATTTTCTCCCTTAATAAACACTTGGCGAACAACAGGTGCTGTTGATTTCGCAATATCGCTTAATATCTCTTTATTTGTAGGGGCAGTTCTCCAGCCAATTAAAGTTTGGCCTTCCTGCTCGATGAATTCGTTAATTTTATTTTCGATGGATTCTCTCTCTCTAACATCCTCTGTGAAAAACAGCTGCCCTACTCCATACTCACCTTTTTCCGGCAAGCTTAACTCCGGGCAGTTCAATTTAAAAAATGCATCCGGAATTTGTACCATTAATCCTGCGCCATCGCCTGTTCTACCATCACCACCGCGTCCTGCTCGGTGATCTAGGCGACATAACATTTCAAGTCCGTTTTTTACAATCTCATGTGAAGCGTGTCCCTTAATATTTGCATAAAAACCGATTCCACAAGCGTCATGCTCAAAACTAGGCGAATATAGCCCTTGTGCTTTCGGAAACTGGTGAAAAGTCATGTAAATCCCCCCAAATCTTCGTAAATACCTTATTTACATTGTAAAGTTTTTAGAATAATATAAACAATATATACTTTGGATAGAATTAATCTAATATTTAGATAAATGGGGTGAAAACGTTGGAATTACGGCAATTGCGGTACTTCGTTGAGGTAGCTGAAAGAGAACATATTTCTGAAGCAGCCGAACATTTACATGTCGCTCAGTCAGCTGTTAGTCGACAAATCGCAAACCTTGAGGATGAACTTGGCACACCACTTTTTGAACGAGTTGGCCGAAATGTGAAGCTTACACCGATTGGTAAAATCTTTTTAGAGCATACTGTTACCGCATTGAAGGCAATCGATTTTGCGGTCAAACAAGTAGAAGAGTA
>Ga0180215_1004574_pt1 | contig 12190 bp, 10 predicted proteins | sample eDN3rd37CBELigBY_FD_128871 | JGI IMG/M metagenome (GOLD analysis project Ga0180215, IMG submission 128871) | Enriched backyard soil microbial communities from Emeryville, California, USA - eDNA 3rd pass 37_C BE-Lig BY (version 2) (version 2) | ecosystem: Environmental > Terrestrial > Soil >...
CCAGCAACCACTGGCCGACATGTCGCGGGCAGCCATTCAACTCCTTGTGTCACAGCAGGCCAGTTCCCGCATCCAGCCAATCCAGCAGGTGCTGCCGACCCGGATGGTACGGCGAGCATCGTGCGGGTGTCTCGAACCCGGTGTGGAGGTGCTCGAACCGGAAGTGATCCGGGGCACCGGGGTTTCCAACTTACGCGGTTCAACGGTTGTTCAACACGTCGCGGCGCCATGAGGCAGACGTGCGGCAGCGGGTGTATCCCGTGGAAAGGCAGGTGGGTTGATCCGTCGCGTTCATGCCGCGACAGACGCAAGAAGGGTCAGGCGAATCACTATTCTTCAGCATCAATGAAGGAGTCAGCATCGTGACCGAAGACATCAAGAATGGACTTCTCGATTCGTATCACTTTGGCAAGATGAGTCGTCGTACCGTGCTCAAGCGAGCGGCAGCGGCCGGCATTTCGGCCTCCACGCTTTCGCTGCTGGCGGCGTCCGGGGTAATTGTCGATGACGCGGCGGCAGCTGCATTGCCAACCTGGTTCCAGGAAGGCAGCGATGGTCTGCTAACCACCAATAACGCCCAGGGTGCGACGTGGATTCGCAACTTCAATCCGCTCCTTTCCGAAAACGATTCCAACCTCTGGCCGACCCAGAATGGCATCTACGAACCGCTGTTCGTGTACAGCACGACAACGGGTGAACTGATTCCGTGGCTGGCCACGGAATGGTCCTGGAATGAGGACAGCACGCAACTGACCTTCAAGACGCGCGAAGGTGTGACGTGGTCCGATGGCACGCCATTCACGGCGAAGGACGTGGCATTCACTTTCAACCTGATCATCCAGAACTCGGCACTTCCGGCAAATGGTGGTCGCACGGTCGCTCCATTGCTGGTTCCGCTGGATGAAGCCACCCCGGCCGATGGCGCAGCGGCTTCCCCGGCGGCGGGCACGCCGGGCGTGGTTGCCACGGATGACACCACGGTGGTGTTCACCTTCAATGCGGTCAACACCCTTTCCCTGTTCGATATTGGCGGCCAGTCGATTGTGCCGGAACACATTTTCAGCACTGTCGAAGATCCGGTGACATTTACCAATGAGAATCCGGTTGGTACCGGCCCGTTCACGGAAGTTGCGCGGTTCGAGAACCAGATTTTCGAACTGCACGCGAATCCGAATTACTGGCAGGAAGGCTTGCCGCTGATCAAGGGACTGCGCTTGCCAACCTTTACCGACAATGCGTCGGTGAACCTGGCAACCCTGAATGGTGAACTCGACTGGGCAGCGAACTTCATCGCCGACATCGAAAACACCTTTGTGGCCAAGGATCCGGAACATTTCCACTACTGGTTCCCGGCAACAGGGGCCACGGTTCACCTGTATCTCAACACCACAATTGCACCATTCGACAATCCTGAAGTGCGCAAGGCGATCAGCATGGCGATCAACCGGGACCAGATCGTCCAGATCGCGATGTACGACTATACCCACCCGGCGGATTCGACCGGACTCAGCGATGCCTACGATTCCTGGCGCGACGAGGAAAGTGCCAGCAAGCCGTGGGTGAAACTGGATGTCGATGCAGCCAATGCGGCACTTGATGCGGCAGGTCTCACCAGGGATGGCGACTGGCGCAAGACGGCCGATGGCAAGACCATGGAATACGACCTGAATGTCGTTTCCGGCTGGTCGGACTGGGTGCAATCGTGCGACATCATGTCGCAGAATCTCGCGGAAATCGGCATCAAGGCGACGGTGAAGCCGTACGACCAGACGACGTGGACGGACCGGGTGCAAAACGGCGATTTCACCATGTCGATTGGCTGGGCTTCCGGTGGACCGACACCATACAACTTCTACCGGGGTATGATGTCCTCGATTACCTGGAATCCGATTGGCACGTCGTCCGGTGAAAACTGGCACCGGTTCAAGTCTGAAGAAGCCGATGCAGCTCTTGCCGGGCTGGCTGCCACTTCCGATGAGGAAGAACAGAAGGCATTCGGCGTGACGCTGCAGCAAATCTATGCGGAACAGGCGCCAGCCATTCCATTGTTCCCCGGACCGCAGTGGGGTGAATACACCACACTTCGATTCGAAGGTTTCCCGGATGAGGACAATGCCTATGGCCTGCTTTCCACCTATGCAGCCAGCGAACGCCTGCTGGTGCTGACCAAGGTGCATCCGATCGAGGATGCCGAATAACAGGAAACCGGGAGTGATGTCCGGTGAATGAACTCCGGTTCGTTTTTCCGGACATCACACCAGAGCCGGGAAACTGGTCGACACGGGGCCAGTTTCCCGGCCAGGCGGTAACCGGTGGCCAACGAGGTCACGATGCGATTTCCTCTCGTTTCCGGGAGATGTTCACTGCATGAGCTACATCCTCAGGAGGCTGGCATTTTACCTGCTTGCAGCATGGGCCTCCATTACCCTGAACTTCTTTTTGCCACGACTGATGCCAGGCGATCCCGGCGATGCGCTGATGGCCCGCTTGCAGGGTCGTGTGCGTCCGGAAACCATTGACGCCATGCGTGAAGCTTACGGACTCAGTGATGACCCTACCTATCTCCAGTACATTCATTACCTCAACAATATCTTCCGGGGAGAATTCGGGGTTTCAATATCGCGATTCCCGGCTCCAGTGACGCAAGTGATCGGGCAGGGGTTCATCTGGACGGTGCTCCTGGGGCTGACCGCAACGATTGTCGGATTCACGGCCGGAAACCTGCTCGGGATTTTCGGGGCATGGAGACGCGGTGGCAAATTCGATTCAATCATGCCGCCAACCCTGATATTTGTCGGTTCGTTTCCCTATTTCTGGCTGGCGGCCCTTGCACTCTATTTCTTCAGTTTCCAGTGGGGCTGGTTTCCCCTGCGACATGCCTACAATGACAATCTTTCGCCTGAATTCTCGGTTGGATTCTTGCTGAGTGTGGGCTATCACCTGTTCCTGCCCGCGATGTCGGTAATTGTGGTGTCAACCGGGGGTTGGGTGCTTGGGATGCGCAATACGATGATTTCCACCCTGTCGGAAGATTATGTGACGATGGCAGAAGCAAAAGGACTGCCGCAACGCCAGGTGATGTTCAACTATGCCGCGCGCAATGCGCTGCTGCCGAATGTGACGGCACTCGGGATGAGCCTCGGCTTCGTGCTTGGCGGATTGCTGCTAACCGAGGTGGTATTCGGGTACCCCGGTCTTGGATTCCAGTTGATCACGGCGGTACGGGCACTCGATTACCCGTTGATGCAGGGGTTGTTCCTGATGCTGACGATTTCGGTGCTGGCAGCCAATTTCCTCGCCGATCTCCTGTACGTCCGTCTCGATCCGCGTGTACGCGGGAACTAGGAGGGCAATCCGATGAGTACGCCGGTTCTCGCAGCCGATTCCATCGCGCCGGAGGAAAAGACATCCGGAAGCAGACGACCCCGGTTCGGATCCACCGTGCTGAAACTGCTGCTGGATAACCGGAAGGCGGCGGTTGGTGCGGCAATCCTGATTGCCTTCGCCCTGATCGGGATCTTCGCCCCCCAGATCGCGAATTACGATCCGAAAGCCTTTGTCGGGCGCCCGCACCAGCCACCTTCGAGCGAATTCTGGTTCGGGACCGATGGTTCCGGCAAGGATGTCTTTTCGCAGGCAGTCTGGGGCACACGCATTTCCTACGGAACCGGTGCGATGGTCGGCATTTCGGTGACTTTCATTGGCGTGGTGGTCGGAATCGCGGCCGGGTACTTCGGTGGGCGCATCGATGATATCCTCTCGCTCATCACCAATGTCTTCCTGATCATTCCGGGTTTGCCGCTCATCGTCGTGCTGGCGGCCTTCCTGCCGGCCGGGTTCCTGACCATCTACTGGGTATTGACCGTGACCGGTTGGGCGTGGGGTGCCCGGGTGCTTCGTTCCCAAACGTTATCGCTCCGGGAAAAGGATTTTGTTGGCTCCGCGATTGTCAGCGGGGAGAGTAGTGCGCGAATCATGTTCCGCGAAATCCTTCCCAACATGCTTTCCATCTCGGTGGCTGGGATGTTCGGGGCGGTGACCTATGCCATCGGGGCGCAGGCCGGTCTGGAATTCCTGGGCCTGGGTGATCCAAGCAATATCAGTTGGGGCACAAGTCTCTACTGGGCGCAGAACAACTCCAGCCTCCTGGTGGGCGCCTGGTGGACATTCATTCCGGCCGGACTGTCGATTGCGCTGCTGGCGTTTGCCCTTTCGATGATCAACTATGCGATTGACGAAGTGACCAATCCCCGGTTGCGATCGCAACGCGATACGCAGGCAGCCCTCAGGAAAGTGAAGCAACGACTTGGTTCGTCGCGGGCGACACCAGTGATTCGCAAGCATGGAGAACGCTGACATGGTGACTGCTGGCGCCAGCACGTCCCGGGATGCCACCGGGGAAGCACTGTTGCAGGTGGATGACCTGCATGTGGAATACGCCGGCCCGCACGGTGCGGTGCGAGCCGTGGATGGGGTGAGTTTTGCCATCCGGCCAGGCGAGGTGGTGGGACTGGCCGGGGAATCGGGTTCGGGCAAATCCACCATCGCCCAGGCCATCCTTCGCATCCTGCAACCGCCGGCCATCATCACCGGTGGCCGTGTCCACTTCAATGGTCGCGATGTGCTGGAGATGAGCGATCGCGAACTCGAGGACTTCCGCTGGGAAGAAGTCTCGATGGTGTTCCAGAGTGCGATGAATTCGCTGAATCCGGTGACCACCATTGGTGATCAGATTGTCGATGCGATTCTTGCACACGAGCGGATCAGCCGGAAAACGGCAACCGGGCGGGCGCGGGAACTGCTCAACATCGTCGGTATCGAGGAAGGGCGCATCAACGATTATCCCCACCAGCTTTCGGGCGGGATGCGGCAACGCGCGGTGATTGCGATTGCTCTGGCCCTCAATCCGCCATTGATGATCATGGATGAGCCGACGACCGCGCTCGATGTGGTGGTCCAAAAGGAGATCATGTCGCAGATTGCCGAACTGAAGGAGCGGCTTGGATTCTCGATCCTGTTCATCACCCACGATATTTCCCTGCTGGTCGAGATTTCGGACACGATCGCGATCATGTATGCCGGGCAGATTGTCGAGATGGCGGCGGCCCGGACATTGTTCGAGCGACCGCTGCATCCCTATACGCAGGGATTGATGAGTTCCTTTCCGGCATTGACCGGAGAACGCAAGCGCCTGACCGGGATACCGGGATCGCCGCCGAATCTCATCCACCCGCCATCCGGGTGCCGGTTCCACCCGCGGTGCCCTCACCGGTTCAAACCATGTGACAGTGTGGTGCCGCCGTTTACCGAAGTGGAACCCGATCACTGGGTGGCGTGTCACCTGCACACCTGGCAAGGAGAGCGTTAGCAGATGCAGACCGGAGAACAGGCGAAGACGCCACTTGGTCAGCTTGATACTGATGAAATCGTGATGGATGTCCGGCACCTCACCAAGCGTTTCCCGGTGGGTGGTCTGTTCAGCCAGTCAAAGGTTCACGCTCTGGACGATGTGTCATTCACCCTGCCGCGCGGGAAAATCGTGACACTGGTGGGGGAATCGGGCAGTGGCAAGAGTACGACTGCACGAGTCCTTGCACGGCTGATCCAGCCGACATCCGGGCAGATCCTGTACAACGGGCGCGACATTGTGCGGGAAGAACCGCGCAAGGCATCGTTGCAATATCGCAGCGAGGTGCAAATGGTGTTCCAGGATCCGTTCGGATCCCTGAACCCCGCGCATCCGATCCGCTACTCGCTGGAACGGCCCCTGAAAATCCACAAGAAGGCACGATCACGGGGCGAGATCAGTGACCGGATCGATGAATTGCTGACCACCGTGGGTCTGGAGCCACCAGGAGAAGTGGCCGCAAAATTCCCGTACCAGCTTTCGGGAGGTCAACGGCAGCGTGTGGCATTCGCACGGGCGCTGGCGGTGGACCCGAAGGTAATGCTGGCCGATGAACCTGTTTCGATGCTGGACGTTTCCATCCGGATCGGGGTGCTGAACCTGATGGAACGATTGAGCAAGGAGCGCGGGATCTCCTTTCTCTACATCACGCATGACATTGCCAGTGCCCGGTATATCGGTGACCAGACGAATGTGATGTATGCCGGGCGGATGGTGGAAAGCGCCGAAAGTGTCGAACTGATCGACGAACCGGCGCATCCCTACACCAAACTGCTGCTTTCGGCGGTACCAAACCCAAAAGCCGGGTTGAAGGTCAACGAACTGACGGCGCGCGGCGAGATCCCGTCATTGCTCGATCCGCCCCCCGGTTGCCCGTTTGCCCCACGGTGCCCATTCGCCATGCCAGTCTGCCGGGAAACCATGCCAGGCATTTCCGTCATCGGCCCGCAACACTGGGTTCGTTGCCATCTGTTCCCGCAACCTGCAGAATCGGGGGGATAATGCGGCATTCCGGATGATCCGGAAATCATGCAAACCCCTTGCCGGGTCGCTGGTTCCCGGTATTGTTGCAGGGTACGCACCGGAATGTCGGTGCCTGACGCACACTGGTGACGGAGGAAGTACGAATGATCAATGTTGGAGTGATTGGCTGCGGGCATGTGGCGCAGGCCGAATACCTGCCGGGCTTGCAATCCCTGGGTGACCGGGTGCGCATCGTGGCGCTGTTCGATGTCATCGAAGACCGGGTGAAGGAGGTCGCGGCGAAATACCCGGGTTCCACCGCCTACACCTCATACGATGCGTTCCTGGCGCACGAAGATGGCGGCAAGATGGATCTGGTGTTCAACCTGACCCCTGCGCCGTTGCACCGCGATATCACGGCCCGTGCCTTCGATGCTGGGTACAGTGTCTATTCCGAAAAGCCGATCGCGGCCACGGTCCAGGAAGCCGAAGAACTGGTGGCGATTGCCAAGGCGAAGAATCTCGATTTCTTTTGCGCACCGGCAACCTTTGTCACCGGGCGGTTCCGCTGGCTGAAGCAGTTCCTGGCAGATGGTGAAATCGGGCGGCCAATTGCGATCCACGCGACCACGGTCGGCATGGGTCCTGCGGCGTGGCGAACCTATATCGGTGATCCGAAAGTCTTCTACAGCGAAGGTGTCGGACCGATGATCGACACCGGCGTCTACCTGCTGCACTGCATTACCGGGTTGCTTGGCCCGGCGAAGCGGGTGCAGGCCATGGGTGGAACGGTCATTCCCAAGCGGAAGAACCTGATCGAGCGCAGCTTCGGTGAAGAAATCGATGTGACGACCGAAGATCACTTCTCGATCAATCTCGAACTGCAGGATGGCACCTACGCTCACGTGTTCACCAGTTATGCGATCGCGGCAACGAAGATGCCGTGGTTCGAAATTTATGGAACGCAGGGCGCCGTCAGTGTGAGCCGGTACCAGTGGTACAACGGTAATGGTCCGTCCGATGTCTACAAGCGTGACGAATCACCCGAAGGCAAGGGCGAAGGCTGGACGGATGATGTGGCCGTCCCGAATCCGCTGGCGGTCGATGGCATCCTGGTTTCCGGCATCCTTCACGCTCTCGATGTGCTCGATGGCAAGGAACAGCAAATCCTGACGGCATCGCATGCGATGCACGTGCTGGAAATCATGAATGCGGCGAAGAAGGCGGTTCATTCAGGCGAGACGATCGACATCTCGTCGACGTTCTAAACGCAGGATTTTGCTTGCTCCCGTAGGGATGGACCTCGGTGTCCAGCCGTGCCGGTGGCCCTCTGTCGCGGGCAGAGACGCCAGGGCACGAACGTTCCTGAAAAGGCTCGATGACATTGCATGGTCTCACGCAAGGGTTGTATCAGGGGGAGTACGCGACGGTTGGATACGAGGTCCAACCCTACTGGTTGCAAGTGACACAGGGACGCAATCCGGGATTTTCCGGCCGGACACAAGTAACCCGAGGAATGAAACGAACATGACGAGTGTCGATCAGATTGCCATTCAGTTGTATACGGTGCGGGAACTGGCTGCCGCCGACCTGGCGGGAACCCTCGAGACCATTGCCGGGATCGGGTACAAGGCCGTGGAACTTGCCGGGTTTTACGGGCGTACTGCCGATGAAATCCGGAACCTGACCGATGAGTTCGGTCTGCGGGTCGTGAGCGCGCACATTCCGGTCACGGATTTCGAAACTGATCTTGGCAAGGTCATCAGCGATTTGCAGACGCTTGGCGCTGAATGGGGTGTGGTTCCCTGGATAGCACCGGACAAGCGGGATGAAGCCTCACTCCGGGCATATGGCGAGCAATTCAACGAATATGCTTCACGCCTTGCTGCCGCCGGAATCAAATTTGGTTATCACAACCACGATTTCGAGTTCACGCACAAAACGGACGGCGGCGATTCGCTGTTCGAGATGCTGCTGAACGTGACAGATCCTTCGTCGGTGCACTTCGAACTGGACGCATGGTGGGTATCGGTTGGTGGTCTCGATCCCGCCGAAGTCCTCGCCCAGAACAAGAATCGCATCAGCCTGGTGCACCTGAAGGATGGCTTCCAGAACAACAAGGTCAGCGGTGGGGATGTGCCGTTTGGTGAAGGTGATCTCGATTTCACCACCTTCTTCCGGGCAGCGGAGGAGGCAGGTGTTGAGTATTACATCACCGAGCAGGATACGCGGGTGGATGTGATTCCTGAAATTACCGCCTCGTTCAACAATGCGAAGAAGGTGCATGCATGAATGATTCCCCGGTTTTTCCTTCCGGATTCCTGTGGGGAGCGTCTACCGCGTCCTACCAGATCGAGGGAGCGGTCCGGGAGGATGGCCGGGGCGAATCGATCTGGGATCGATTCAGTCACACACCCGGGAAAACGGCGAATGGTGACACCGGTGATGTCGCCGCCGATCACTATCACCGGTGGCGTGATGATATCGACATCATGCGCGAACTTGGTTTGGGTGCCTACCGGTTCTCGATTGCCTGGCCCCGGATCCTGCCGGGTGGTTGGGGTGCGGTGAACCAGGCCGGTCTGGATTTTTACGACCGCCTGGTCGATGGCCTGCTGGCAGCGGGAATCGAACCGTGGCCGACGCTGTATCACTGGGATTTGCCCCAGGCGCTGGAAGATCGGGATGGCTGGCGGAACCGGGAAACGGTCGAGGCCTTTGCCGAATACACCGATGTCATCACCCGTCGCCTTGGTGATCGCGTCAAGCACTGGATCACCATCAACGAACCGTGGGTTGCTGCGTACCTTGGACATTTCCTTGGAATTCATGCCCCGGGTCTCACCAACCTGCAAGCGGCGAACACGGCAGCGCATTTGCTGCTGCTGGCGCACGGCCGTGCGGTGGAAGTGGTCCGGGGCAATGTTTCCAACGGCAAGACCGGGATCACGCTGAATCTCAGCCAGGTCTATCCGGCCTCGGACAGCCAGGCGGATGCCGAAGCAGCACGTCGCATGGACGGAAGCACCAATCGCTGGTTTCTCGATCCGGTGTTTCGTGGCAGGTATCCGGAAGACCTCGCGGAAACGATGGGGTCATTGATGCCGGAAATCGAGGATGACGATTTCTCCGTCATTTCCCGGCCCACCGATTTTCTCGGAATCAATTCCTACTCACCGTTTTACGTTGCGCATGATCCGGCATCGCCACTGGGCGCACGCATGGTCGAGCGTGAGGGTGAACACACGGCGGTCGGGTGGCTGGTGCAACCGGAAGCGCTGCAGGAGTTGCTGGTGCGGGTGCACGAAGAATACGCGCCGGGTGACATCTATATCACGGAAAACGGGGCGGCATTCGACGATCCGGCACCGGAGGAGGGCAGGGTGCACGACCCGCGACGTCGCGCTTACCTGCACGATCACCTGACTGCGTGCCTGAATGCCATCGGGCAAGGCGTTCCCCTGCAGGGCTATTTCGTGTGGTCGCTGATGGATAACTTCGAATGGGCAGAAGGGTACGGCAAGCGCTTCGGCGTGACCTATCTGGATTACGCGACGCAGGAGCGAACGATCAAGGATAGTGGTCGCTGGTACGCGGAAGTGACGCGGGCGAACCGTGTGCTGCCGATTCCCCGGTAGAGGTGGTTTGCAACCGAAACTCGTTGTCATGGCAGGGACCGCACCAGATCCAGAGCGTGCAGGGACGACCAAACAGAGAATCCGTTTGAATACTGCGTACCAGATCGGCTAGTGGCGGGCGGATATAGGGCGCTAGCGCGCCTCATCCGCGGCCCTACGCGCTGGATATTCACGCACGGGTTATCCGGATTTCGTATTACACGTCGCAGGCGCCCCAGAGTCCGGCATCCTGCTTTTGGGCCTTGCGTTCGGCGTCCTTGAGAATCTTGTCGTACTTCACATCGGGTTTGTAGGTCTTCACATCGACCCAGCCGCCAAGGGTCAGGATTTCCGACACCAGATAGGCTTCGTCTTCCACATCCACGCCGTCTTCGGCGAACGGCAACCAGACATGCCGCAACCAGCGATCATTGCGATCGACATCGGACACGTCCCGCTCGACATACACGTATGATCCTTCGGGCAGGAGTTTCTTCAATGCCGCCGTTGCGTCATTGCCGTAGCATTCCTCGTCGGTATACGGACCGTCCTTTTCCGGGGCATCGATACCGATGATGCGCACGGGGTAATACCAGTCATCGTCCGGGTAGGTCAGGCGCAGGGTGTCACCATCGACAACCTCATCGACAACCATTTCGATCACATCTTCCGGCAGGGCGCGAGGCTTGGCGCCGTATGTCTCGAAGGTATCGGCATCATCCGGGGTGGGAGTGACAGCGGTGGCCGGAAGAAATCCCGCCAGCGCGAGAAGTGCGACGAGAGCTATCATCGAAAAGCGGGTGATGAGCATGAATCGGGCATCCTTGTGCGGTCTGGTGGCGGATCGTTCACGCTGAGGATACGCGAATCGGCGGCATTCTGCCTATTCTGACAGATGCTGGTGGCGTGGGGCGGGAATTGCCGTTCTGGTCGCGCATGATAGAATGCCAGTCAATGCGCTAGGGGTGTCCCGGAACATCGGGGCTGAGAATGAACCCTTGGAACCTGAACCGGTTCAGACCGGCGGAGGGAAGCGCGGGGACAACGCCGTTGTTATCGCCGTGTTTCCAGGTTTCACCCCTGGCGCGGCGATTTTTCGTTCCAGCGGTGGATAGTGGTGCCCCATGCCCGGTGTTGCCGGCCCTTTCCAGTTCCAACTCATCCTCGATTCCCTGCGATCGCTAGCGGATGTCGATGCTGTCCTTCATGCGGGGGTCGATTGCCTGCACATCCGGATACGGAATGTGACGACGCGGGAACTTCTGGCTTACACGCAGGAGGTGGTGAGGCTGGCGGGAGAGCACCGGGCCGTGGTGCTGGTGAATGGTCGGGTCGACATTGCCCTGGCAGCGGGAACTTCAGGAGTGCAACTCCCCGCGCACGGCATGCCGGTGGCGCTTGCCCGGCATGTGACCAGGGAGATGTTGCTTGGGAGGTCCGTTCATTCCGCCGCCGAGATTCGGGAATTGCACCATTCCCGGATCGATTTCGTGACCTTCGGGCATGTCTTTGCAACGGACTCCCACCCCGGCGAGGCGCCGCGCGGTCCGGATGCACTACGTGATGCCGTCATTGCGGCAGATGGGCAATTTCCCGTGGTGGCCATTGGCGGTATCCGGCCGGATCGGATTGCCGGGGTTATCCAGCAGGGGGCAACGGCAGTAGCAGTGATCGGGGCTGTCTGGCAGGCTGACGACCCAATTGATGCAGTACGAGACATCAGGAAAAGGATCGATGCATGTATATCAAGCTGAACCAGGAAAATCATGAACTGCCGGACGAAACCATGACGGTGCGTGATCTCGTCAGGCGGCTTGCCCTGCCGGAGAAATCGGTGGTGGTGGCGATTGGCAGTGAGGTGATCCCCCATTCGGGTTGGGACAAGGTGATCCTGAAGGCTGGCGATGATGTTGAAATCGTGCAGGCGGTGGCCGGTGGCGATCACGATACCCTGACGATTGCCGGGCACACATTTTCGTCGCGGCTCTTTGTGGGAACCGGGAAATACCCGGATTCCGCAACCATGACCGAATCCCTGGAACGATCGGGTACGGAAATGGTGACGGTGGCGATCCGCTACATGAACCTGACATCGCCGGCAGAGGGAAATGGCAGTCTATCCATCCTGGAATCGCTCGACCTCTCCCGGTACAAGTTGCTGCCGAATACGGCCGGTGCCTATACCACTGCCGATGCGGTCAAG
>Ga0180215_1004575_pt1 | contig 12190 bp, 12 predicted proteins | sample eDN3rd37CBELigBY_FD_128871 | JGI IMG/M metagenome (GOLD analysis project Ga0180215, IMG submission 128871) | Enriched backyard soil microbial communities from Emeryville, California, USA - eDNA 3rd pass 37_C BE-Lig BY (version 2) (version 2) | ecosystem: Environmental > Terrestrial > Soil >...
AGGCGCAGCGGCCGGTCGGGCCAGCCATCGGCCAACGCAAGCGAGGCGCTGCAGCACCACAGGCCCGCCACGACCAGGGCCTTCCCTCCAGCAAGGATTTTCCGCATCGGAGTCTCCCACAAACATCGTTTTCATATGCCGATCGGCGAACCGCGATCCATCGGCCGGATCAGGCGGCGGAAGAGAACTCGGGAGACAGGTAGGTCACGCTGTCGACCGATTGCCGGTTCCAGCCCCCGACCAGGGCCAGCATGTGGAGCTGGCGGCCGTTCCCGTTCGTGAACCCCCGCATCAGCCCGGTCGGCATCGACACGATCTCGTGCTGGGCCAACCTCATCCTGCTCTCGGCGGCGTCGCCCCAGAACAGATCCAGGTCGCCGTCCAGCGGGACGAAGACTTCCTCGGTCGCGTGGGCATGAAGCGTCGCGCCCTTGTCCGCCTCCATTTCGATGATGCTCATCGAGAACGGGAACTCGAAGGGCAGCGCGGGCTCGAGGTGCGCGCCGACGCTGATGCCGCGATTGACCAGCTTGAAGACGCGCTTCTCCAGCCCCGGCGTACTGCTGGTGACGAAGGCATCGTCGTACCCTTTCACTTTCCCCCAGCGCGCGACCCGCCGCCCCTCGAACGGACCGTCCACCGCCGGTTTGCGCCCGGTTTCGCGATAGACCTGCGGATCGGGCGCGAGCAGCAGCAGCCTGGCCGGCGCGGTGCCGGCATTGTGCGCCTGCGCGGGCACGCCGGGCGCCAGCGCCATGCAGTCCCACCGCTTCGCCGCGACCGCGGCCCCGTCCTGGCCGACGGCGACCTCGCCCTGCAGACAGAAAAGGATGCGGTCCACGTCGCACGCCTCGATGGCGAGGCGCGCATCCGGCGCGATCTGGCACAGGCTCAGCCGGAAACTGTGCCGTTCGGGAATCGCCGCATCCCGCGGCCCGGCGAAATCGAATATCGGGGTGACGGACGTTGCCGGCTCTGCCGGCAATCGGGCGATCCGGCTGGTTGCGAGTTCGAATGCGGACGGACTGGCCAAGGGAGCCTCCTGTTCAAACCTGGCTGAATGCCGCAACCTGCACGGCAGCGCGATCGATAGGCATTCTAGTCAGGCGGTCGGCTCTTAACTATGATTCACGGTGAATAGCCGTTATTCGCTCACATCCATAGGCCGGGATCATGGACAGCCGTGTGCTGGAAAACGTCGACGTGCGCCTGCTGCGCACCCTCCTCGTTCTTCTTTCCGAGAAGAGCGTGTCGCGCTCGGCCCAGAAACTCGACATGAGCCAGCCGGCAATGAGCCATGTCCTGAACCGGCTGCGCCGCCTGTTCGGCGATCCCCTCCTGCTGCGCAGCCGCAACGGCATGGTCTGCACCGACCGCGCCAAGGAAATCGAGCCCCTGGTCCGCGAGATCCTCGCCAAGTTCGAGCAATTGACCGCGCCCGAGGAAGAATTCGATCCCGCCACGTCCCGCCGCCGGTTCGTCGTGACGGCGGCGGCCTATACCGAGCACGTCCTGCTGCCCGGATTCGTGCGCCGGGTCAGGAAGCAGGCGCCCGGGATCAGGATCGAGATCCGCCCTCCCCACTACGGGCATGCGCACGAACAGCTCGAAGGCGGAGAAATCGACCTCAGGCTGGCCTGGGCCCAGGGGCCTCCGCCCCTGTCCCTGCGGTCGGTCCTGCTCTTCCACGACCGCATCGTCTGCGTGTCGGACCGGCGCCGCAACGGCCGAGGCGGCCCCTTGACCGTCGCGGAATACCTGGCCGCATCGCACATCCGCCCGCAGGGTTCGGAACGCACCACGACGGGCCAGGCGGTCGACGGCGCCGTAGCCCAGTACGGAACGACGCTCTCGATCGCCGTCATGACGCAGGATTACCTGTCCGTGCTCCGCATGGTGGAAGGCACCGATTTCGTGGCGACGCTTCCGCAGCGCCTCGCCCGCGATGTCGTCGCCAACGCGTCGCTGGAGATCACGGAGCCGCCGCTGCGCCTGCCCCGGGTCAGGATGATGGGCTACTGGCATGAACGCAGCCACACGGATCCGGCGCACCGATGGCTCAGGGGGCTGGTCGTCGCGGCCAGCCGGGAACTCGGCCCGGCGTAGGATCGCCGTCAGAGGCTCGGCCCGAGCACGGGCCGGGCCTCTGTCACTGCGTGACCGGCGGCTGGCCGTACAGGGGCGACCGGGGTCCGGGCAGCACGCCGTTGTACTTGGGCGCCGCCATCAATCGGGCCGTGGCAATACCCGCATAGGTGTAGCCCGCATCCGTCGCCGTCCCGATGATCTGGTTGACGACCGCCTGCACCAGCAGTCCGACCAGCCCGCCCTGCGCCTGCTGCTGCTCGGCCGACGTGGCGAAGGCGCTGCCCTTCCACAACAGATCCCCCGAACGCAGGTCCAGGATCCGGGCCTCGACTTCGACCCGTGTTTCGCTGGCCAGGACGCTGTAGCTCGTGCCGTACTTGTTGACCTTGATGTACACGGCTGCATCGGCGCCGAAGAAATCGCGCAGCCTGGGCAGGGGAATGCTTTGCGCGTCATGGGCCGTATAGACGCCGTTGCTGCGGAAGGTCTCGTCCACCAGGGTGACCGGCAGCACGTAATATCCCGCCTCGGCCAGGGGCTGGGTCGCCTGCGACCAGACGCCGGGCGTGGCCTTGACGTCCGGAGAGTCGTTGACCGGCGGCATGACCAGCAAGGATGCGGGCTTCGCGCGCTGGAAATTGGTGTAGTCCCAGGCCGCGGGCCTGGTCACGCATCCGCCCAGCAGGATCAGGCTCGCCGCAAGAATGAACCGGTGCATCATGCGGGCCCCTTTTCGCCGGCCGCCGGCGCGGCATCGCCGCTCAGGCGCTTGAGCAGCTGCTTCATGTAGGGCGCGGACTCGGGAAATGTCTCCATCTCGCCCGTCCACAGCTCGCGGGCCTTGTCCGCATTGCCGTTGCCCAGGTAAAGCATGCCCAGGTGCGCGCGGAAACCCGGCGGCAGCGCGGCATTCGCGCCCTGCGCCTTGACGGCATGCTGCTCCATGGCCTGGATCTGGCTGTCCGGGCTCGCGCCCTCGTGCAGCAAGGTGTCGTATTGATGGCGGGAGAATGTGTCCCACATGTACAGCGGCTTTTGCGTCTGGGCGCATCCGGCGAGCAGGATCGCGGCGCCCAGCGCCACCCACAAGCGCAAGGAGGGGCTCATCGGCGCTGCTCCGCACCCCACTGGCCCGCGTCCTTCGCCGCCACCAGCGTATCCACGGCCTCGCGCATGGCCAGGTCCAATACCTTGCCGTTCAGTGTCGCGTCATAGCCGGCGGTGCCGCCGAAGCCCAGGATTTCCCGGTTCGACAGTTCGTATTCCCCGGCGCCGCGCGACGAGAAAACGACTTCGGACGTCAGCGTGTCGACCACGTTCAGCGTGATCTTGGCGTAGGCCACCTGCTTCTTGCCGCGGCCCATGATGCCGAACAACTGATGGTCGCCCACTTCCTTGCGGCCGAACTCCGAGATGTCGCCCGTCACCACATACGAGGCGCCGCGCAGTGCCTGGTTCACGCCCTGCAGCTTGGCTTCCTGACCGATTTCCGACATGTTGTCGCGATCCAGCACCAGGAAGCGCTGCGACTGCTGCAGGTGCGAGACCAGCGTCGTCTTGGCCTGACTGCCCAGGCGGTCGACGCCGTCCGAGAACACGCCGCGCATGAAGCTGGAACGGTTGTCGAACTTGCCTACCGACACGGGCAGGCGAACCCCGGTGTAAGGCGCGGCCGCCGCCTGCACTTTCTCGACCGCGACCGTGCGATGGCTCTCGGTGGCGCAGGCGGCCAAGGCCAGGACGGCTACCCCCATGGCAGCCCGGATGCTAGTTCGGAGCATGCTCTCCCCGCTATTCTTGTTGGACGAAGAGCGGAATTGTATCCAAATATAAATGGCTTTCGGCGCCGCGCTCAGTTCCCTTCGGCCGCCGCGATGTCCCGGCCGCCGCACACGAACAGGTTCTGGCCGGTGATGTAGGCGCTCTCGTCCTTCAGGAAGAACATCGCCGCGTTGGCGACGTCCTCGTGCTGCGCGATGCGGCCCATGGGAATCGATGCCTCGAGTGCGTTCGCCCGATCCGAGCCGGCCGGGTGATAGATCCGCAGCAGCGGCGTATCCACCGGCCCCGGGCTGACGACGTTGACGTTGATGCCGTGCGGCGCCAGCTCGACCGCCAGCGCCCGCGCCATGCCCAGGATGCCGGCCTTCACCGCGCCGTAGAGCGAACTGCGCACGCGCCCCAGGCTGACGCGGCTGCCCACCAGCACGATGTGTCCATGCCGCCTGGCCTTCATCGGCGGAACCAGCAGTCCGATGCATTGCATGGCCGCGCGCAGGTGCAGGTTCACCACCTTGTCGAAATCTTCCGGGTCGACGGCTTCGACGGGCGCCATGTGCGGAATTCCGGCGCAATGCACGAAACCCGTCACGCGATACTCGTCCAGGATGGCCGCGAATGTTGCCCGCGTCGCCGCGGTATCCGTCAGATCAGCGATCCGGTCGATGGCGCCGAGCGGCGCCGGAGGCGGCCGGTCGGACACGTTCACCACCCGTCCGCCTTCGGCCAGCACGCGCCGCGCCAGGGCCGCGCCGATCCCGCCGCTGGCGCCGGTGATCACCGTCACGGCGGCGCCGGTTTCCCGCGCTGCGGTCACCTCATCCCCTCCCCGCCGGCGCGGGCAGGCCGAACACCCGCACCGCGTTCTCGCTCAATGTCTTGCGGAAACTCGTGTCCGACAGGGGAAGCCGCATGTACTCATCCAGGCACGCATCGATCTCGCGCACCGGATACCCCGATCCATACATCATCTGGTCCTGCAGGAAGCCGTTGGCCGCCTGGACCAGAAGCTCGCCGCCCGGCATGAACAGGTAGGAGTCGGCCGAGACATAGACGTTCTCGTGGCGGTACGCCACCCCCAGCAACTCCGCGAAAAACGGCCAGCAGGCGTGGCCGGCGACGATGGACAGCCGGGGAAAGTCCCGCGCGACGGCCTGAATGTGCCGCGGGTGCGTGTCCTCGATGTTCGGCCCCGCGAACGGTCCCGACATCAGTACCACGGGCACCTTGCGGTCGTCGCACAGTTCATACAGCGGATAGAGCCGCCGGTCGTCCCAATGCGTGGCGAGCGCGCTGCGCGTGGGGGCGATGTGAATGCCGCGCAGGCCCAGTTCGTCGATCGCGCGCCGCGTCTCTTCCACGGGATCCCCGAAATCGCCGCCGACGTCGATGCCCGCCACGCCCGACAGCCGGTCGGGATGGGCACGCACCACTTCCGCGATATGGTCGTTGGAGACGTCGCTGCGCGGCGATCCGCCCGCGGCCGGCACCACCCGGTGCACGCAGAGCATCCGGTCCACGCCGGCGCGGTCGGCCTCCTGGAAGAACAGCTCCACCGACGCATTCAGGTAGGACGGCGGGATCTGCTTCATCCCCAGGTGGCCGCCGAAGAACTTCAGGTGATCCGGCGTGAAATAGGTCAGGATCTCCTTGGTTGGCGGGCGGGCCCGCAAATCCACGACATGGTATCCGTCTCGCATGACTGCCTGCGCTCCTCAAGAATTTGTTCGCGTCAATCGGCCGTGATCGAGGCCGACGCGATCAAGTTGCCCCATTTTTTCGTCTCGCTGGAGATGAATGCGCTCAACTCGCCCCCCGTCACCGATCGCGGCTCCACGGCCAGCTGCTGCATCCGCTCGCGCATGCTGTCCGACTCCATGATCTTCTTGAGCGTGGTCCGCAGCTTCTCCAGGACGTCGGCGGGGGTGTTCGCCGGCGCCATGATGACGTTCCATGAGCTGGCCGCATACTCGGGAAACCCCACCTCGGCCAGCGTCGGCACGTCCGGCAGCAGAGGCGAGCGCTGCTCGCCGACCAGCGCCAGGATCTTCAGCATGCCCGACTTGTGCATCGTCATCGCCGTCGGCAGCACGTCCACGCAGAACTCCGCCTCTCCGGCGGCGATCGCCGCCAGCGCCGGCCCCGCGCCCTTGTACGGCACGTGCACCGTATCCAGCCCATACGTGCGCACGAACAGCTCCGAGGCCAGATGGCTGGGCGACCCGACGCCCGACGACGCGTAGTTGACCTTGCCGGGATGCTTGCGGATGTAGTCCACCAGGGCCGGCGCCGAATCCGGCTGGAACTTGGGCGACCGCAGGAGCACCATCTGGGTCCGGGAGATCTGGATGATGGGGACGAAGTCGCGCTGCACGTCGTAGGGCAGCTTCTTGTACAGGGTGGGATTGATGGCGAGCGCGGCGCTGGACAGCAGCAGCGTGTAGCCGTCCGGCCTGGCGCGCGCGACCTGCTCCGTGCCCACCACACTGCCGGCGCCGCCCTTGTTCTCCACCACCATGGCCTGCCCCAGCTCGGCCGTCAGCCGCGGCGCGATGATGCGGGCCAGCACGTCGTTCAGACCGCCGACCGCGAACGGCACCACCAGTTTGATGGGGCGCTCGGGGTAGCCGGCGGCGCCCGCCGGCCCGGCTCCCAACAGCGCGACGAAGATCGCCGCGTAAAGACTCGAATGCCGGTTCATGCTGCCTCCTTGCGGGTGATCCGGGCACGCCCGGGAACTGGAACGAATTATAGGAATGGGGTCGCGGCGAACGATTACCGTTTCGTCGCCGGATTTACGGCGGCGTCCGATTAATTGCGACGCCGCGGGCTACTGCCAGGCGATCCCGGTGAACTTCAACTGCGACAGCTCCTCGATGGCGTAGCGCACGCCTTCCCGTCCGGTGCCGCTCAGCTTCATGCCGCCGAAGGGATACATGTCCAACCGGAAACGGCTGGCCTCGTTCACCCACAGCGCTCCTACCTCGAACGACTCGGCGAACCGGAAGGCGTGGCGCAGGCTGCGGGTGAACACCGCCCCCTGGAGGCCGAACGGGGAATCATTGGCCAGCGCCAGCGCATGGTCGGCATCGTCGGCCCGGATCAGCACGGCCACCGGGCCGAAGACTTCCTCGTGCCACAGCCGCGCGGACGGCGCGAGTTCCTCGACGATGACGGGAGACAGGATCAGGCCCTGGCGGCGAGGCGCCAGCCGGTAGCGGGCGCCATGCGCGATCGCGTCCTCGCACAGGGCCATGATGCGATCGGCCGATGCCTCGGACACCAGCGGACCGATGTCGGTCTGCTCGTCGGCGGCGGGCCCGACGCGCATCCGTTCGGCAGCGGCGGCGAATCGCGCCGCGAACGTATCGTAGACGCCCGCCTCGACGATGACCCGCTGCGCCGATATGCATTGCTGCCCGCTGGCCTCGAACGCTGCCGCGGCGATCTTGGCGGCGGCCGCCTCCAGGTCCGCATCGGCCAGCACGATGTTGGCGGCGCTCGATCCGAGTTCCGACACGAAGCGGCGCACGCCCGTCGCCCTGGCCAATGCCTCTCCGGCCTGCACCCCGCCCGTGAACGACACCACGCCGACATCGGGATGTCCCGCCAGTGCCAACGCCGCCGCCTTGTCCCCGGCCAGCACGTTCATCATGCCCGGCGGCAGGCCGGCCTCGGCCGCCGCCGCGGCCAGGTGCAGGGCCGTGCGCAGCGACGCGGGCGCGGGCTTGGCCACGCATGCGTTGCCGGCGGCGAGCGCCGGAGCCAGCTTCTGCACGAGCAGGTTCACCGGCGCGTTGAACGGCGTGATCGCGCCCACGACGCCATAAGGAAAGCGGCGGGTGTAGCCGACCCGTCCCACGCCGGCCGATACGGCGTCCAGGGGAATGACCTCGCCGCCGACGTGCGCCAGCTCCGACATGCAGGCCTCCACGAACTGCAGGCCGCGCGCCACTTCGCCGCGCGCCACGCGTATCGGCTTGCCCACGTCTTCGCTGATGAGGCGCGCCAGCACCGCGGCCTGGCCGGACAGAGCGTCCCGCAGACATTGCAGATGCCGCAGGCGCACGGTCAGCGGCGACGGCCGCTGGGCCGCGAACGCGCGCCGCGCGCTCTCGACCGCGTGCGCCACGACGCCCTCGTCCGCCTCGGCGATGTCCAGCGTGCCTGCGCTGCCGGCCTGCCGCCACGGCATGCGCGCCGCGCCCGGCGCGACCCGGGCGCCGTCGATGAAAGAGGACTGCACGTCCCCGGACAGCCCGCCCTTCATCGCCCGCCTCCCGATTCGGCGCGCAGGTGCCGGATGTTCATGTTGGCCAGGAACCCGACCAAGGGATGCAGCCCCATCTGCGCGAACACCAGCGGGTCCATGTTCAACAAGGCGTCGCGGTGGCTTGCACTGAGTTCGAAGCGGGCCGCATAGGCCCCGGGATCCGCCACGAAGGCCCGCTGGTTGGCCTGGTCGTAGGCCAGGCCGTGCAGGGCCCGCGTCAACTCCGCCAGCTCGGGCGCGATGCGCGGATAGTGCGGCCGCGGCGCCGGCCGGGGCGGCGAGAAGAATCCCACCGAGGCATAGTTGTGATACCAGCTCGGATCCATCTGCACCACGTCGGGCACGCGCTCGCCCAGCGCCCCCGCGGCCAGCGCCCAGCAGCGCAATTCGATGTTGCCGGTGTCGTCCAGCGTCGACTCGCCGTATCCGATCAGCGACTTCAGGTTGCCGGTCCGCAGGGTGTCCAGGACACGGTTGTCGAAATCCAGGTCGGGCTGGCTGTAGCGGTCGGTGCCGGGAAAATGCGACATGCCGCCGCTGGCCACGACCACCGTGCGCAGCCCCAGGCGGCGCACCGCGTTCGCCAGCGCCACGCCGAAGGCATAGCATCGCTCGGTGGTCGGCTGCGGCGGCAGATAGGCATTGACGTATACCGGCAGCACGGGCGCGGACACGCCGAGATGCGACAGCGGAATGCCCAGCGCATAGTCGATCTCGGCGCTGCTGGTGAAGGCGGGATCGAAGCCCGACCGGTACAGGTCCTCGACGATCTGGAAAGAGATGTCGCTGGGCACCTGGTAGCGAAAGCCCCGGCCGGCGAACGCTCCCTTGGCCACGCCGCCGACGTGCAGCGTGAAGGGAGGCGCGCACTGGTGGAAGAATTGCTGGGCGTGGTCGTTCGCGATCATGATCCACAGATCGGGCGCGAGCGCCTGCAGCTGCTGCCCGATCGACGCGGCCACGTCCCGCACCCGCTGGACCGTGTCCTTGTCCTCGCTGTCGGGCAATGTGAAGAACTGCGGGGCGTGGGGCAGCATGGCGCCGCCGACGATCAGCTCCTGGGTCATTCCGTCTCTCCTTTGGCAATCTGTCCTGGATGCCAGGGAGTGTAGGAACGCGGGCCCGCGCCGCCGTTACGTCCCCGTCTGCCCATTTATGAATTCATCCGATTTTGTCGGCGCGCCCGTGGCGTTCTGCGGGCCCTTGGCTATACTGTGGACACACACGCGAACATCGCCGTCTCAGCGCCTGCCGGGCGAAGGAATTGCACGTGTCCAGAGTCCTAGCCGTTACCCACGGCCGCATCGGCCGGGCCTGTCTGCTCGAGAAAGTGCGTCCCGCCGGCGCGCACGCCCATCCCGTGCACCATGCCATGATCGAACTGGACGGCCCCTGCCATGAATACCAGGTGGGCGATGTATCGACGGTGCTGGCCCCGCGCCGCGCCGTCCTCGTCAACAGCCACGAGCTGCATGCCAACCTTTCCGTCGGCCAGGGCAAGAGCACGATCCTGATGCTGTATTTCTCGCCGCTGTGGATCGAGGAACAGTTCCCGGGCCTGCCCTCGTACGTAAGGTTTTTCCGACAGAACAGCGTGGAGCTGGGGGCTTGCGCGATAGCGCTTGCCCAGCGCCTGGCGCGGCACATGCTGGAGGCGGCCGAGATCAACGCCCCCGAGGTCCAGGCCCCGTTCGGCGAGCTTGCCGAGCACCTCTGCCACCGGTACGGTCCCACGTATCCGAACCGCGAGCGGCCCGCCCGCAGCAACGACTATCGCATCCGGCGCGCCATCGCGTTGATGCAAGAACATCTGGAAGAACCCCTGCCCACCAGTACGATCGCCTCGCGGGTGGGCCTGTCCCGCTCCCGCTTCTTCGAACTGTTCACCGTCTGCACGGGCCTGTCGCCCAAGCACTACGTCAACATGCTGCGGCTGCACGCCGCGGTCGAATACCTGGCCGACGATCCGGGCCCCATCGCCGAACTGTCGCAGCGCTGCGGGTTCGGAGCGCAAAGCCATTTCTCGAAGTTCTTCGTCGACCAGCAGGGGTTCACGCCGCGCGACTATCGCCGCGCGGCCGTGCCGGCGCTGCCCGTACGCTAGCTGGCGGTTTCCCGCTCGAGGCCGTAGACGGCGCGGTCCCGCAAGGCGGCATCGATCTCGTCCCGGCCGAAACCGCATTCGCTCAGCACCGCCACCGTATCCTCGCCCAGCCGGGGGGTGGGGCGGATCTCGGCGCGGTTGCCGCCGGAGAAGGTGTTGGGCAGGCCGATCTGCCGAATCGCTCCCTCGCTGGGATGCTGCACGCGGGCGACGAAGCCGGCATCGTCCAGGTGCGGATCGTCGAGCAGGCTTTCCAGTGTGTTGTAGCGCATGGCGGGCACGTCGATGCGCTCGAATATCTCCAGCCATTCGGCCGAGGTGCGCCCTTGCAAGGCGGTGGCGCGCAGCCCGTAGTACGCCAGGCTGTTGGCGGTGCGCGCCGCGACGCTGCAGAAGCGCGGGTCCGTTTTCAGCTCGGGCCGGCCGATGGCGTCGAAGAAGGCGAACGCCTGCGCATCGGTATTGGGCGAAATGGCGATATGGCCGTCCTTGGTCGGAACCGGCCGATTGTCGGCATTCAGGATGCGCGCGTCGCCCACCGGCCCGATGGGCGGATCGAAGGTCAGGTTGCCCATGTGCTCGCGCATGACGAAGGCCGCCATGGTCTCGAACATCGGGATCTCGATGGACTCGCCCACGCCGGTGCGCGACCGCCGGTACAGCGCGAAACCGATGGCCTGCGCGGCGATCTGGCCCGTGATGTGGTCGGTCATGACGAAAGGCACGAAGCGGGGCTGGCCGCCGGACGCCTCGAACGCCCCCGCGACGCCGGAAACGCTCTGGATGACCGTATCGTAGGCGGGCCGGCCGGCATAGCGTCCCTTGCGGCCGAAGGCCAGCACCAGGCAGTGGATGAGCCTGGGATTGACCTGGCGCAGCGATTCCCAGTCCAGGCCCAGCTTGTCCAGCGCGCTCGCCCGCATGTTGGTGACGAATACGTCGGCCCCTTCCAGCAGACGCCGCAGCACCGCGCGGCCGCCCTCCGTCTTGAGATCGACGCAGACCGAACGCTTGTTCCGGTTGAAATTCATGAACTTGCCGGTCATGCCCCGATGGCGCGCGCCGCCGCCGAGCTGACGCATCAGATCGCCGTCCGGCGCCTCGATCTTGATGACGTCCGCGCCATGGTCGGCCAGGGCCAGCGTGCATGCCGGACCGACCACGACGGTCGACAGATCGACGACGCGCACGCCTGAAAGCGGGCCTTGCCCCGTAGTGTTCTCTGTTTCCATGGAGCCTCGTTCCTGCTCGATGCCGGGCCGGCGGACCCGTCCGCCGGACTCCCCGATGATTTCCCGAAGGATGATAAGAACCCGCGGGCGCCGGCACAACCGGAAACGGCGGCTCGCGCCGAGCGATCGCGGGTGCGGTCTCAGTGCTTGGCCACGCCCAGCAGCCCGTCCAGCGTCGCCCCGTCGGCCAGCAGCGCCTGCGCGGTGCTGGCGTGCACCACGCTTCCCCGCTCCAGCACGATGGCGTCGTCCGTGATGGCGAGCGCCTTGCGGGCGTTCTGCTCGACCAGGATCACCGACATCCCCTCGTCGCGGATGATGCGCTGCAAGGCGGCCATCAGCTCCTGCACGATGATGGGCGCGAGCCCTTCCAGCGGTTCGTCCAGCAGCAGCACGCGGGGGTTCAGCATCAGCGCCCGGCCGATGGCCAGCATCTGCTGTTCGCCGCCCGACAACTGGCTGCCCATGTTGGCCTTGCGCTCCTGCAGGCGCGGGAACATCTCGTAGACGCGCTGCACGTTCCACGGCCCCGGCACGGCCACCGCGGTCAGGTTTTCCTCCACCGTCAGCGACTTGAAGATGTTCCGTTCCTGCGGCACCCAGCCTATGCCGGCCAGCGCGCGCTGGTCGGGACGCAGCGGCGTCAGGTCCCGGCCGCCCAGCCAGATGCGACCGGCGAAACGGCGGGTGTGGCCGACGATGGTGTTGATCAGG
>Ga0180215_1004577_pt1 | contig 12186 bp, 27 predicted proteins | sample eDN3rd37CBELigBY_FD_128871 | JGI IMG/M metagenome (GOLD analysis project Ga0180215, IMG submission 128871) | Enriched backyard soil microbial communities from Emeryville, California, USA - eDNA 3rd pass 37_C BE-Lig BY (version 2) (version 2) | ecosystem: Environmental > Terrestrial > Soil >...
GCCTCCGGCAAAGACGTCTGCCGCTGTTCTACCGCTTTTCTGCCGGAAGAGTCGCGCCAAAAAATTTCGGTAACGGCCACGCGGAAGCAGCGGAACGCCCAGCAGACCCCGCTGCCGGCCTTCTCAGCTGCTTCCTGGCGCCTCCTGGACGGCGAGAGAACGCGGTGGAACAGGACGAGACGCGGATAGGAAGCGTCTCCGTACGATTGGCGGTGTGGCGGGGGTGACGAAGGAGCAAGCGGGAAGCTTACGCGACTTCGAGCGCATAGTTGAGGCACGCGCGTGGGACAAGGCCTTCTTTGCTCGGGCACGAGCACCGGAAGGCGTCGGCTAAGTGTGAGGCACAGCCTGGTAGGACGTACACACTAGCCGTCCCCGTGTTGCTCAAGTTCGTGACGCGGTGTCCATGTAACTGCCACGCTGGCGCGCAGCACGAATGTCGTGGCGCAACCTCAACAAACGCCAACGTCACCGCTATCGTAAAAACGGCGTGTCTTCTGCGGCTGCTAGTGTAGGAGGAGCACTCAACGCGCATAACATGCGCCAAACGACGTTAGAGATACGCTCGCAATGCTCGATTAGCTGGGTGCTGCCGCTCGAGAACGACGCACCGGGTCCGGCGGCCGTGCGGCCGCGCCTTGCCGCCGGCTCGCTATGAAGTACGGAAAGCACCTCCTCGACCACGGCGTCGAGGCGTGGGCACCGTACTATCTCAACTACAAACTGCTCAAGCATGGCATAAAACGTGTCGTCGCCGCGCAAAAGGTTCGTACGCAAACCTAGGGTCCGGCGTATCCAGTGGTCGCTTTCCTGAGCATTTTTTTTAAATTGCGTTCAGTGCTCTCAACACAGGTGGCACGCCTAAGCCGAACGTCGCCAGAGGCGGCCGCGCTGGTCGCCAGCTATGAGCCGCCGCTGCGAAGCATCCCCTCCGAGGAGACCGCCTTTGAGCGGTGCGCCGGGCGCCAAAATAGCCGACGCGCTCGTTAACAGTCGCTAAAGGACAAGTCGCGCCTCGTCGGTCTGCGGCGGCGCTGCACAGAACGCTGGAACAGCAGCTGCAGGTTATCAACCAGTTCTACCTGGTCAAGGAGAGCGAACTGCTCGCCGCATACCCACACACGCACGAGCCGATGGTGAAAAATGCTGTGCGCCCTAGGCCCGATTCCCCGAGCACAATGCACGCGCCGCAAAACTGATGGCATTCTCTCTGTGCACAAGCGTGTCTTCCCGTCATAGCTGGCGCATGCGGACCAGCTGTCGCCGGATTTGACGGAGATGACACCATTCTTCGAGTACTGCCACGAGATCGACAACCTGCGCGACTTTACCGTGCTCAACTACATCGGCGTTCTCAAGATCCTGAAGAAGTTTGATAAAAAGACGGGTACGAGATCTAAACTGCGTCAACGCATTAAGAGAAGCCAGCCGCGACATCTTATCCACGACGCACACTACTACTGTGCGGTCCAACTTTCAGATGGCCAACTCAAAGCCAAGTGGGCACCGGTGCTGATCAAGCAGCAGTTCTACACGTCAACGGAGCTGGCGGCGCTCTACACCAAAGTCCAGGTGAGGTCCCGTTCACCCAAAACAAGCACTAGTATCTCTTCGCGCGGCTGACGTGGCTCTGCCGCGACGATGCTGCCGGTGCGCGTTAACTAGTGCTTGTGCGCCGAGCTGATCTGGCAGGTGAAGCGCGTGCCGCCAGCCGTGCAAGACTTTAGCTGCCTGATCTGGTGCGTTTCTACCCTAGTCTACCTCACCCTAACTATGCCAACTGACGGCATCGCTGTCCATTGAAGTTCTTGTGTATATATGCACACAGTCGCGCGTTGCTCAAGGACCCCGTGGTGCTGTCGTGCACCCATCGCTTTTGCCGGACGTGCTTGGCTGGCGTGATCACCGCCGCGGACGGCAGCTCCAACAAAGCGTACGGACGTTATCTATGGTGCGCACACTGGCCATGATATAGGCCTAATCGCCTGTTCTCTGTCGCTTGTTGATTGGCCATCCCGCAGATGCCCGGAATGCCACAAGGCGTTCGACTCGCTGGACCCCACCAGCTACCACGTGGACCGCGTGCTGGATCAGTTCTTGGCGACTTCGTTCCGGTCGCCCGCAGCGGCGGCACACAGCCGCGAGAGTAGCTTCCGCGCTAGCCCTGCGCTCGGGCTGACCCCGCTGGCCGACGGCCGTCAGGCCGGGGCACCAAACTTTGCGATATCAGCCTCCTCGGACGCGACGGCGGTGCCGGTCACGGGCATGTCGATCGCGCCGGCACCCAGCGGGGCGGTGGCGTACGCCCGGAGTGGCGCGGCGGAACGGCAGCGGTCCATGCAGTTCGACGTCCGCGCCGGCGCGAGCAGCGCCAGCCGGCTGGCCCTGCCGCTCGGGGACACGAGCGCTGGCGCGCATGACAGTGGTCCATGGGAGTTTTCGCCCGCAGAAAAGGCGAGAATGATGGCGTCGACTGCTGGGGCGGCTTGATTTATAGCACTAACGTCGACTGGAAGATGGTGAGGTGGTTATGTTGTACATGCAGCCGCTCTCGGTGCGCTGTGCGGTAGCGCTGCACCAGATCCGGCGCTGGCTCTACCGGTACCGCGCCCGGGTCGCGGTCGCAGTGGTCGCTGTGCTGGCGCTGGCCGGCGTTGTGTGGTTGCTGCACCCGCGCGGCGGCGGCGTGCAGTGGCCGCTGGCTGCGGTCGAGAACGACCGCGGTACGATGCCCGCTGGGCGGCGCGCAAGACTGGGCAACAGAGCGCGCCACTGAGACGCACAACTGGGTTGAATGGTTTATTTGTCGGCTGCAGCTGCGGCGGGCTTGCGGGACATGCTGGACATGACCCGCGCGAGGCCCGCGCACGCCGAATTTGCCAACACTGTTTTTGTGGGGCACAAGCACAACGACGCCGACTCGATCTGCTCGGCGTTGGCGGCCGCTCACCTCTTCCACGGTACGGCCGCACTGTTGTACATGTGAAGGTCTTGGTTCGGTGGAACTGATAATGACACCGCCACGAACCGTTACTTTCATGCGCTGGGACAATAGGCTACGCCGCGCGGTCGGACCCCATCAACCGGGAAACGGCGTTCCTGCTGGACCGATTCCAGCTACCGACGCCCTTGCACAGCACCGACGCCACGTTTGCGAGCAGCAACTGGTGTCTCCTGGACCATAACCAAAAGGTGCACCGCACCGGTGGCCAATGACCATTAGAATCACGGGCTGCGCTAACGCTGCCGGACGTTTATGCGTATTCTGGCATTTGAGCGACACAGGACAAGGTCCCGGACGGCGTTGATCTGCACAAACTGGTGTGCGTGATCGACCACCACCAGCTGGAAGGCAACGCCGTCGAGCTTCTGGAGCCGCGCAGCGTCGAGATCCAGCCGTGGGGTATGCCCACGGACCATACCTGTCATAACCCGATATTTTTTTTGCGCTAACAAACGGTGCACATTAACCGCGTTGCGCGACTTGTGCAGGCTCGACGGCGACGATCCTGGCGTACAAGTTTGTGCAGTGGGGCGTGGAGCTGCCGCGCGGCATTGCCGGCTGCCTATTGGGCGGGATCTTGTCCGACACGGTGTACGTTAGCCAGAGCTCCGTTACATGCGCACCGACCACGCACCAGCGCCTAATGTCGCTGCATTCTTCGGTCGTTGCCCTTCAGCGGACACAGGAACCTGCGAGGCCCGACGACGACGGCGATGGACCGGACGGCCGTGGACTACTTGGTGCAGGTGGCACGCGTCGCCGACGTCGACGCCTTTGCCGACGAAATGTTCCGCGCAAAATCCAACATGGACGGCCTGGACATTCACGAGGTACGAAGCGAAATCCAGTTGGGCGCAGCCTTCGCGCGCACGCGAGTTCTCAAATGCAAAAGGTTTTAGTGATTTGTGGGCACCGCGTGACCAAGATTGTCTCAACTGACTACAAACAGTTTTCGATGGTCAGCACCAAGCTCGGCTTTGGCGTTGTGGAAACGATCCACCCGCAAGAGATGATCGACCGCAAGGTAAGCTGAACGTCTGTGGACTGCAATTCTTTTTGGAAGGAATGCTCACACGGCCCGACGCCGGCTTCGCCTGGATCGCATTGCCACAGTTGGAGATCCTGGACGGGATCCGCGTGCTCAAGGCGCAGGACCGCAATGAACTCATGTTCTTCGCCATCGTCGATGTCATCAACCTCAAATCCTTTCTGCTGGGCGCCACGGAGGAAGAGGTGCGAGCCGTGCGTATTGTGTCACGTGGGCGGAGTACGCGCCTGACGGTCCTTGCGTCGTTGGGTAAGGTGCTCCTACTTCATCCAGGAGCGGATTGTGGCCGAAGCGTTCAACGCCCGGATGCTGAGCCAGCACTTGTATGACGGCGGCTCAATGGTGTCACGCAAGAAGGACTTTATCCCGACCCTGACGCGCTACCTGCGCGCCGAGGCGGACCGGCGCGGCGACGTTATCGACGACTACATCTAAGCGCGTCCTGTATATGTTGCACATCTGATAGTGTTTATAGCACATTTAACTGTACAGGTTTATTTGGGGCCGTGTGCAGGCCCCTACCGTTATATTATACACTCTCCTATGCGCTAGTCTGCGGATTTTGTGGTTTCTGGGAGTTGCCTGCATCGGCGGTGGTCGCCACGGCGTCCTCCTCTTCGTCGCCCATAAAGGCCTTGGGCAGGCCCAGGCCGACGCGGCGCGCGCTAAGCTCCAGGCGCTCTTTGTCCGTTAGGGACGAGTTGTAACGTTGGAGCAGCTCCTAGAGAGCGGGCAGGCCATGACGTGGACACGTCCACTCCGTCAGCCGAGCTGAGCCTCAGCATATCTCTTAGAAGCCTATCGCTACGTACATGGTGCAGGCGGACGTTCTGCAGTAGGGTGGCATAGTCCTCCGCGTCCCGCCGAAGTTGCTGGACATGCTCCGGGTCCGTCTCGTTGGCGTGCCGGCGGTACGACGCCAGCACGAACCGCTGCCACTGGCGGTCCTTCTGGTTCCTGGCCGAGGCCTGTTGGCCCTACTCCAGCGAAAGAGGGATAGCGGCCGTCAGCCACGTAACGAGTCGTACGCCGAGCGTGCCCACTAAAGTACGTACTTGCTTGCCTAGCTCCCGCAGCACCGTACGTAGCGTCGCCCGCACCTGGGGGCCCGCGGAGGACATCTTGACGCGCGTCGTCCGTTGGACGCTGGTAACAGAAGCCGGCCGTCGTCGTCTTCCGTGTCCTCGTTGCTGCTCGCGTCCTTGTCCTCGTTCTTCGTCTCGGTCCGGTCGTCCTGCTCGTGCTCGTCGTCCGCTGTGCTTTCGTCCTCCTGTCCTTGTTCTTCTCCTTCGTGTCCTCGTACTTGCCCAGTAGTTCGTGTCCCCGTCGCCGTCCGCTTAGCCGTCTGCGTCGATACCACGTGGCGTTCAGATGACGTCATCAGTCCTTTTCAACAGTAGTGCGGGCGTTCGACCGCAGCGGCGCCGCAGCGACGAAGCGGCCGCGTCCAAGTGAACCGCGGGCAAAGTCGATCGAGGACGACGCAGAGACCTGAGAGGACAAAGAGGACGACGACACCGAAGAGGACGACGACGACGACGACGAGGACGGCGATGAGGACGGCAAAGAGGACGACGCAGAGGACGAGCTCGAAAGCGAGAACGAGCTGCGGCTGGATGAGGGCTGCGAGGGACGTGAGAACGACGTTGGCCTGGGTAGATGTTGCTGCCTGGCACGAGGACGAGCAGCCGGTATAAGAGGTCGACCGTGGTCGCGGCCCGACGACGTGGCTTGCCTGAAGCCAGCCCAGCTGGACCGGATTCGGCGGTGCCTTGGAGCACCGTGACAACGTCTGGTGGCCATGGATGCGTCGGAGGCCCAGGCGGCAACCACGCAGGCGGCGACGCTCAGTAAGGCTGAGGTCGAGCAGACGGCCACCGCCGGGACGTCGACCGTGAAGGCGCCGCAGAAGCGCTTCTTCCGGCAGCGGGCGCACTGCAACCCGTTCTCGGATCACCAGATCGACTAGTGCGTGGTCGCTCCAGCTCGCCCAACGCGCGACAGCCGCCATTGAACTTACCGGCATGCCGCGTTTTTTGCAGAGGCTCGACACTCAGCCCGGTGTCACCGGACCAAATGAACTGGCATGGCCACTTCCCGGCCTACTTCAACCTGGACGGGTCGCCCAGCGGGCTCGTGAAGCACCAGGTCGAGTTTGCCGACATTGGCTGCGGCTACGGTGGCCTGCTCGGTACTGCCAAGGAATATCTATCGCATGTCTGCTGCGTGCCTCGTTTGATTGACTGGGAATCCGCACAGCTGTGGGGAGCTTGCGCAACGCCAGTGGCACTGGCGCCGCTGTTCCCCGACGCGCTCATGCTCGGCATGGAGATCCGCGTCAAGGTCGAGGAATACGTGCGGCAGCGCATCGAGGCGCTCCGCGCGGCCAACCCCGGCAAATACCAGAACGTGTCGGTGCTGCGCACCAACGCCATGAAATTCCTGCCCAACTTCTTCGCCAAGGGCCAGCTCTCCAAGGCGTTTGTGCTCTTTCCGGACCCACACTTTAAAAAGGCCAAGCACAAGTGGCGCCTGATTAGGTAGGAAGGGCAAGGGTCAGCCGCAGCGCCAACGCCGCGTGCGAAGCTAAAGCAGCTGCTCGCGCGTCCTATTGGGCTCGGGTCGCGCGGCCAGCACGGCGCGGCTGGCCGAGTTTGGTTACGTCCTGCGCGAGGGTGGCCTGCTCTACACCATCACGGACGTACTCGAGCTGCACCACTGGATGGTGGAGCACCTGGACAAGCACCCGCTCTTCCGGCGCGTGCCCGACGAAGAGCTGGTACGGTACGCGCTCTTTGTCGCAGACAGGACCGCCGATGCTTAACACAGTGCCCGCGCAGACCGAGTCGAATGCGTGTCGGCAGGCGTCGGACCCGGTCATGCAGCACATCCACGGCAGCACCGAGGAGGGCATCAAGGTGGCGCGAAATAGCGGGAACAAGTATCCCGCCGTCTACCGGCGCATTGCCGCGCCGGCGCCCACGAACTAGTACAGTGCCACATGGAACCATCACAGTTGTACAGGATTTCGAACTGACGCAGCGCGCTCCAAGGAAACGAGATATAACTCCCGTACTATGCTACCGACGCCTGGTAGGCCAGGCCGGCCGTTACGGTGCGCCGTCGATGTGCCAGCGCTAGCGTCGTTGGCGTCGCCGGTCCCTGCGAAATTTCGGGTCCAACCGGAATTAAAGGCGAGCAATGTTGGCCCAACCGCGAAATTCGTCTACGGTGCACTGTGTTGGCCGTACCAGCTCCACATCCACACCACCGGCGCCCTCGCGGTGGCCTTCGAAGCGGGCATACACCTTGAGCGCGCAGTCCGGGTTGTTCACCTATTGCATGGCCAGGGTATTTCGTGGGCGGCGCGCCACATAAGCACTGGTTCACAACAAATGGCAGAGGGACATGCGCGCATGCCTCAAACTTGGCGGTGACGGTGCCCGTGTGGGCCGAGCGCGTATTCAGGTCGCCGACCTGCCGACGATGTACCATTGCCGCCAAGGTCATTTCTTACACAGTGTCAGTTGTAGACCTCAGTCAGCCGCGGGGGCGGGGGGAGCCCATACCTTCCAAAGAACCTTGTCGCTATTCTTGTTGAGCGCGCCCGTCGGCTTGCTCTCCAACTTGGTCAGCCCGCCGTCAATGGTCAGCAGCAGCGACACATCGCAAAGACGGCCCTTGACTGCGCGGACCAAGTGAAAGGCCACACGCGCGCAACCATGATCGTGAACCAACAACAGCCTACATCTACAACAGCCCTGGGCCCGGAACGTACGTAAGGCAGTGCTGTTGAGCTCATACGTCAGGTGCAGCGACCGGGTGTTACCATCGCTCTCCACGGTCGCCGATAGGAGTAGCGGCGCACAGGCCAGCCCTTCCGCCGGCGTCGTCGTCGCAGCAGCGTACTGTGTGGCCAAAAGCGCGCAAGGGCCGTCCTGATGTTATCGTTAGCGCGACGTCGTGGGCGCTGCCGCTAGTGACACACTTTAATAGCACAAACCTTGAACAGAGGCACCGACTGAGTCGATCCGAGCGCCTTGGCCAGCGGCTCGGCTGGCAGCAAAAAGCGGTTGGCTGCGCCGTCTGCGCCCGGACGCACGAGGTTCTTGTTCGGCACGAGCTTGCCATGGCAGTGCACCACCGCCACGTCCAATGCGCCCGTTCCCAGCGCGCCGAGCGCCTGCATGATGGCAGGTCTGTACGGCGGCGGTAGTAACAGGGCGAGTGCATGCGTAAATCAGCGTCCGTTCACCAGCATCAAGCGCGCCAGCTTCGTCAGCGCGCCGTACGACGCCGCCACGCTAATGGTGCCCTCGACGTTGGCGGTCTGTAGGACGGCCCCGACGAACTGGGCGTTCACCGTCTCTGTGACGGCAAACTCGAGCGGAACCGCCGTTGAGGTGGCGGTCGTCGGTGACGCCGAGGCGGCCTCGTTGGCCTTAAAATTGCTTGACAGTGGGTCGAACGAGTCCGACCGCGTGAAAGGTGCGGCACGCGCTGAGGTCGATGAGACCGATGCGAGCGCTTCCAGCGCATCGCCGTTGAACGATGCGCCACCGGACGGATCAGCCGACACGTCGGCCGTGGGCACCGAGCTCGCCGGTGCATTGCCCGCCTAAAAGATACGCAAGCGACTCTGTCGTTACTCTGCCGTGAGCCACGGCTGCGCAGGCGGACATCAATTCATGTGGCGCTTACCGTCGACAGTATCGGCGCCGAGAGCACGGGGCCTAGCGGCGGCGCGGGGCTGTCAAACGACGAAAAGTCGGCAAAGTTGGCCGCAGCGGCCATCTCCATCGAGTGCGGTCGCCCGTCCAGATCGCCATGCCCGTCGCCGCGGCGGCCGCCCCGGCCGCGGCGCCCGCTGTCGGGCTGAGTGCGAACAACCCAAGGACGACTCTCAACTGGCAAAAACGAAATCAGTTGAACTAGCTTTTACCCTCGTGCGGGTACACAAAAAGAGATCCACGTACGACGGCCAGACTGAGGCCCTTAAGCGACGTCGTGATGTCGGGCGACATGGGCGACGCCGCCTCCGAGTCGGCTTCGCGGATGCGAATCGTAAACTTGGGCTTGATCTCACGGTCACTGCCGTCGCCGCCGACCTTGTCTTTCTCGTCGTCCGAGTCCGAGTCCGAGCCGCCGCCGTCGGCCGCCTTGGCGCGCTTCTGGAAAGGATTGGCGTGGAAGCCCTTGTCGTCCACCTCTTCCGGGTTGAACGAGCTGTCGCCCTGCCGGCTGCTGGGCGCGCTGACCACGTTCGACTCGGCGCTATCTGCGGGCGCCACCGCTTGCGGCGGCGGCGCAAGCTCGTCCGAATCGCTGCAAGCCAAAGACTACAGCGCAGCGGTATCCGGACGTCAGCTCGGAACAACAGGCTTGCCCCACTGCAAACTGGCAAGCCCACGCACTGCTTCTCCTTCTTTTTGCGGCGCATCGTGCTGAACAGGCCAAAACTCTTCTCCTTAGTGGCCGACGCGGCCGACTTTTCCTTGCCCTTGCTGTCCTTGTCCGACAGTGCCAGACTTGCTGAGCTGCCGTGCGACGCAGTGTCGGTCGCGCCCAACGGCTTCGCCGGTGCTGCCGGCGCCGGCGCGGCTGGTTCCGCCGGCGGGGCCGGTGGCGCGGCGCCATCGCTCACTGGCAGCAGCACGGGCGCGGCAATGTCGCTCGGAGGGATGTCGCCGAGCAGGTCCAGCGGCCCGCCGTTGGATGCCGCTGCCGGTGAGGGGAGAGTAGCCGGCGGCAGTTCCGACACTGAGCCCTTGCGTGGCTTCATGCTCTTTTTGGCCGCTTTCGCTGCATCCGCCATCCCTCAACGAAAGGCAAGTGTGGCGCAGCCGGTCGTGAGAGGTGCTGTGGCGGCAGCGCTTGCTGCAGGTGGAAACACACCTGCAGCGGCAGCGGCCACGGGCGATGGCGACGATTCGCCTTCGGTTGGCACAGTTGGGACGGCGGTGGCGGCCGTCGGCTCTTCCGGCGGGGGCGCTGGCGCCGTAGCCGGCCTGTGGCGCCCGCGGCACATACTCCAAGGTGGGGTTTAGCGCGCGCATGTGCAAGATAACCGCGTCGTAGAAGGATCGGCTGGCGTACGGGAACTTTTTCAAAAGCTGCTGCCACAGCGCCGCGTTGCCCACGTACTTTTCTGGGTCGTTCAGCAAGCTATACGCGCGGATGTCCGAGTGCGGGTCGAAGCCCTCACACCGCGCGTGCACTATCGTCATGAACTGGGCCCATGATTCCACCATGGAACGAAAGGTTCGCCCGGATGGGGGTCAGTGTGTCGCGGGGTTGCAGCAGTACCGCTTGCGTGCCACATGGGCGACGGACCTCCCTGTCCGCAGTGGCGGTCTCTATCACCGCGGTGGCGGCGTGCGCGAGTGTGCTCTTCAGCGTCTTGAGGCGCTCCAGGTCGGCCTTCTCCAGCACAGCCATGGCCTCCGAGAACTCTTTCTCCCATTTTTTCCGCGTCTTGTTCGAGCCGTCCTTGGACTTTTTCTCTGTCACGGCACCCCCCAAGCAATGAATGTTGCACGCTTCACAGTGAGCGGATGCGTTCAAAAGGATCACGAATCTTCGTTGTCCTTACCCTTGTCCTTCGCCTTGGACTTGCCCGGCTGGAACGATGACCGCGCAATCAACGAGCGAGTCACGCTTCAGATGCCGTTCGCAGGTTGTCAACATTTCGCAATCTTGCTGCGCACCTTCTCTTTGGTGGCCGGGTCGGCCAGCGCCTTGGCCTCCTGCTGCTCCAGCTCCTTGAGCAGATCGTCGTGCTTGTGGAACTGGCCACGCCACCCTTGTTTATAGACAAGCGTCGAAATGAGCCGTCAGGACGGGGTTTAACGTCTTTGGTGACACCAGTTGGGGGAAGGTGGGGGGCACCTGCTGCGAAGCGGCGAGGTACCGGTCGTCGCTGCTCACAGCGGCAGAGACGATGTTGGCGTGCTTGCGCAGCTTATCCGCAAGGCTGGCGTGCTCGGCCGCCGACGCCGACGTCCGCGCCAGCCAGTCCTTCCAGATTGGCGCGAACGTGCTGTGGGGACGACCAGCGTCGAGCGCTCTCAGGTGGCTCCCGTGAGCTCGCTGCACGCTCCCGTACGTTGCAGGCCGGCTAGCACCCGGTACCCTAGGTCGTGTTCCGCAATATCACTGAACGCGCTCAAACTTCGCAGCTGCTCTGCAAACGTAGCCTCCACCTTGGCCCTGAGGGCGGCAGTGGGTGGGCGAAGCGATTTCGACGGTCGAGTTAGTTTGCCTGTCTCGGTACGTGGTGACGCCTCGCACATCCCGGCCTACCGCTGCTGCAGCCAACTCGCAATGTTGACATGCACCGAGCGGCTGCGGTCGATGCGCAGCCGCGCCAGCTCCGTCCGCATCCGGGGGCTTTCATGCTGTTGTCACTCGTACACAGAGCCAGGAGGCTTGCGTGTGAGCACGGCCACGCGCTCTGTCCCGCAATCGGGCGCCAGCCGTCCCACGTACCTCGAACCCGGCGGCCAAGGAATGGTCCGCCATAGCGCTGGCGGTGCGGCACGCGAGATCCGCGTTTTCGTGGTAATTTCAGCCGCCAATGACCAAAATAAACATATGGCAGCGTCGGTGGCAACGTCCGCGTGCTAGGTTCCCCGCGCTACACGCCAGTCGGACGTTTACGCTGGGCCACCCTGTCGCGCACGTTCCGATGGTGTTGTCGGCTGCGTGCCGGCGGCGTTCAGCCTGAAACATGCCCCATCAGCCGCGTCCAACGCATCCCACTCTGTCTTATGCTTTATCCGCCTCGTCCGCGGTCACGCCTGCTGGCCTAGCGTCCAAGAAAGTGGCGCAGCGTGCGGCGTGCGGTCGCCAGCGTCAGCGGCGTCCGCGTCCGAGTCCGCAGCAGAGCATCGCAAGCCGACTGATGACGTCATTGAGTTCCTTCCGACATTTCGCGCCATTTTTTCTTCGGACGCTGCCAATCGACGCCGGCGGCCGCCGTCTTGTGCCGCGCCGGTGCCGCTCTGGTGCTGCTCTGGTGCCGCTCTGGTGCCACCGCTTTGTCTCATTCGCGCCGGCTCGCCCTAAGTGGCGCACGGCAACCGGCCACCACCATGGCGTGGGAGACCAAGTCGCCCTACGCCTACATGGAGCA
>Ga0180215_1004578_pt1 | contig 12184 bp, 11 predicted proteins | sample eDN3rd37CBELigBY_FD_128871 | JGI IMG/M metagenome (GOLD analysis project Ga0180215, IMG submission 128871) | Enriched backyard soil microbial communities from Emeryville, California, USA - eDNA 3rd pass 37_C BE-Lig BY (version 2) (version 2) | ecosystem: Environmental > Terrestrial > Soil >...
CCGATCGAGTTCGAGCAACGATCGACTATGCTGGCTTCCGCCGCATAGGAATTGGTGTCCACATCTCGGGGGGAAGCCCCGACATTGACGGTGAACGTGTAGACCACACCGGTGCCGGACGTGTCGCGAAACCCCGCCGGCTCGTTGCAGTCCGGACAGGTGGCCGCCGGCGGAAAGAACCAGCGCGCACAGCCTTCGCAGAACGGCAGGCGCAGAACGGAATCGGCGCCACCGGCCCAGAAGGGCCGGTCGATGGAGGTGGGCGTCGGAACATACGGGCGGACCCGCTGGGTCGAGAGCTCCTGCATCGCTTCACAGTATCCGCGACCCCCACTCGGCCGCATCCGAACGGAGCCTCCGATGCACTTTCCTGAGCAGGACGCGATCATCTAGGGGATCGGCATCTCCGACATCGGAAGGAAAACGGGCACACCGGGACTCGATCTCACCGTGCAGAGTGCATCGGCCGCGGTCGCGGATGCAGGCCTGACACCCGCGGACATCGACACGGTCCTCACACTGGGGGACGTCCCGGCGGCCGAGGCTGCCCGCGCTCTGGGTATCGAATCGCCGGAACTTCCGGCGCTGGACGGTGACGCGGGGCTGCTCGCCCCCGTGCAACAGGCCGCGGTCGCGGTGGGGGAGGGTCGCGCCCGGCACGTCCTCGTCTACCGGACCGTGCAGATGATGGGAGGCACGGTCGATCGACCGCGCCGGTCCGGTGGCGGGAAGGGCGGTGGCCGGCCCCGTCGTGATCCGGGCCCGGCCATGAGCGACGTGTCGTACCTGTTGGCGGCCAACGCCTTCTCCGCGGCCAATTGGCTGGCGCTGCACTGCCGTCGGCACATGCACGAGTACGGCACGACCCGCGAGCATCTCGGATGGGTCGCGATCAACGCGCGCCGCAATGCGGCGCTCAACCCATCGGCGGTGTTCCGGGACGAGATCACGATGGCCGACTATCTCGCGGCCCGGCCGGTGTCGACGCCGTTCGGACTGCTCGACTGCGACGTGCCCGTCGACGGGTCGATCGCGGTGGTCGTCTCCCACCGCGATCACGCCGCCGACATGCCGCACCCGCCGGTCCGCATCGCGGCGATCGGCGGGGCCGCCGGAACCGGGGGATGGACCCAGCGACCCGACTATCCCCGGATGGCCGCCACGGATGCTGCGGCCCGGCTGTGGAGCCGCACCGAACTCATCCCCGCCGACGTCGACATCGCGGAACTGTACGACGGATTCACGTTTCTCACGATCGCCTGGCTCGAAGCGCTGGGGCTGTGCCCGGAGGGCAGCGGGGGCGACTTCGTGGACGGCGGTACCCGGATCGCGCGCGACGGATCGCTGCCGCTCAACACCTACGGGGGGCAGCTGTCCGCCGGGCGGATGCACGGCTACTGGGTGCTGCACGAGGCGTGTGCTCAACTGCGTGGCACGGCGGGGGACCGGCAGGTACTCCGTCCACCCGAGGTGGCGGCGGTCTCCGTCGGGGGCGGGCCGATCGCCGGATGCATGCTTCTCACGCGGTAACCGGTGGTCGAGTTCGAATGCCCCTCAGTAACACCGCTTACGGCGTTCGGTGTACCGAAATTCAGGTACGCCGACCGTCATCTCCGTGCGCGGATCGAGTGCCTCGTCCGGGAGCCGGATGTGAGCGGAGTCGATCCGGCGAAAGCGCGGAACACCGTGAAGGCAATACATTAAATTGGGTTATATGAATGAGGGGATGGTCCGCGCAGGCGTGGGGGATCGCGCGGATCGCTGATCGGATTTCTGTTCGTCGCAACCGGACGGAGTTCAGGTGACTGAAGACGAGATTCCAGGCGGGGTAAGGGATCACGTGGAAACAACAGGGGGCGCGGCCGACGAGATCGCCGACTGGTCGAGGGGATACCTCGACCGGCATCTCGGCCGGTCGCTCGTCACCGTCGGGGAACAGATCAAGCTGGGCATCGAGGCGATGCGATACCTCGTTGTGGACCTCGTGCGTGGCCGGTTCCCCTTCGAGTACTTCGTCCGCGAGTCGGTGTTCATGGCGAATACCGCGCTGTTGCCGAGCTTCTTCGTCGCCATCCCGATCGGTGTCACCCTGTCGATTCAATTCGGATTGCTCGCCGGGCAGGTCGGTGCCACCTCCCTCGCCGGTGCGGCCAGCGGTCTGGCCGTGATCCGGCAGGGCGCGCCTCTGGTGACCGCGTTGATGATGGCCGCCACCGTCGGATCCGCGATCTGCGCGGACCTGGGGTCGCGGACCATCCGGGAGGAGGTCGACGCGATGAAGGTGATGGGTGTCTCGCCGGTCCGGCGGCTGGTGGTTCCGCGCCTGGCGGCGGCGGTCGTCGTCGGTACCGCGCTCACCGGAATGATCACCTTCATCGGCTTCCTCGCCGGCTATCTGTTCAACGTCTACGTCCAGGACGGGGCGCCGGGCAGTTTCGTCGCCACGGTCGCGTCGTTCGCCACCGTCGGCGACCTGGTGCTGGCGATGGTCAAGGCGGTCGTGTTCGGTGCCATCGTGGCGATCGTCGCCTGCCAGAAGGGACTGTCCACCCACGGGGGTCCGGCGGGGGTCGCGAACTCGGTGAACTCCACCGTGGTCGGGTCGATCATGCTGCTGATGGTCGTCAACGTCCTGTTCACCCAGCTCTACGTCATCGCGTTCCCGAGGGCGTCGTTCTGATGGCATCGCCGTCGGCCTACCACCCCCCTGGCGTGCGCTCGCTCACGCTTGCGTACGGGGCGCTCACGCGACCGATCCGGTTGATCGGGCACCTGTTGTCGTTCTTCTGCCGCGCCGTGGCCGGCCTGCCCGCGATGCTCCGGCACTACCACCGCGAGTTCCTGCGCCTGCTGTCCGACGTGACCTGGGGGAACGGCTCCCTGGTGGTCGGCGGCGGCACGGCCGGCGTCATCCTGGTGCTCGGTGCCAGCGCCGGTGCGATCGTCGGGATCGAGGGCTACAACGCGCTGCGTCTGCTCGGTCTCGGCCAGGCGACCGGGCTCGTCTCCGCCACCGCGGCGACCCGCGAACTCGCGCCGATCATGGCGGCGCTCGCCTTCGCTGCGCAGGCGGGCTGCCGGTTCACCGCGCAGCTCGGTGCCATGCGCATCTCGGAGGAGATCGACGCCATGGAATCGCTGGCCATCAGACCGATTCCGTACCTCGTCACGACCCGTCTGCTGGCGTCGACGATCGCCGTCATCCCGCTGTTCGTCTGCTGCCTGGTGCTCACCTACGTCGTCGTGCAGCTGGTCGTCGCGCTCGCCGGCGGCGTGTCCATCGGCACCTACCAGCACTACTTCCACCTGGTCATGGCCGGCCCGGACATCGTGTACGCGGTGATCAAGGTGGTGGTGTTCGTGACCATCACCTCCACGATCCAGTGCTACTACGGCTACTACGCCCGGGGCGGCCCGCAGGGCGTCGGAGTGGCCGTGGGACGAGCGATGCGGTCCGGTATCAGCGTGATGATCCTCGTCAATCTTCTGCTCACCCTGGCCTTCTGGGGAGTCTCGGCCGGTTCGAAGCTGGGGGGCTGAGGATGCAGACGATCTCGCTGGAATCCGAGGCCGGTGCACCGACCGACCGCATGCTGCTGATCCGCGGTCTCATCGGTCTCGTCGTCATCGCGGCTGTCGTCGCCGTCCTGCTGCTGCGCTCGACCGGGTCGCTCGACGACCGGGTCGCCGTCACCGCGCTGCTTCCCGACGTCGGCGACGGGATCCCCGCGAAATCGGATGTGAAGTTCCGCGGTCTCGTCGTCGGCATCGTCACCGGTGTCGAACCGGGCCGCGACGGCCGACCCAACGAGGTGTCGATCCTGCTCGAACCCCATGATGCACAGGGCATTCCCGACACCGTGACCGCGCGGGTGGTCCCGAGCAATGTGTTCGCGGTGTCCTCGGTCCAGCTGGTCGACAACGGTGCCGGAGCCCCGCTCACCGACGATGCGGTGATCCCCGCCGACACGAGCCGGCCGACCGTCGAACTGCAGACGGCCCTGACCAAGATGCGGGACATCGTCGCGGCGGTCGGCCGGGACCGCCGCGACGCCACCGTCGGCGTGCTGACCGCGCTCGCGTCGGCGACCGAGAGCCGCGGGCAGGAGATCCGCGACGCCGGGGGACAACTCGTCGACATGACCAGCGCGCTCAACGCCGCCGTCGACGACGGTTCGGACCGGTCCCAACTGGTCGACCTCGCCACCGCGCTGCAGGGACTTCAGGAATCCGCTCCCGAACTGCTCGACGCCGTCCACAACTCGGCCGTACCGATGCTGACCGTGGCCGAGAAGCAGGCCGCGCTCACCGACCTGCTCGCCGCCGGCCAGTACACGATGGGAACCACCGAACGGGCACTCGGCAACAACGTCGACCGGATGATCACCATCACCCGCCAGATGGCGCCGGTGCTGGACCTCGTCGCCGCGGGTGGCGCGGCCTTCCCCGGGATCGCCACCGACATCGCGGTTGTATCGCGCCGGTTCTCGACCGAATTCTGGGACCCTGCCCGGCAGCGCGGCACCGGACACTTCGTGTGGACGCTGACGCCGCACACGGTCTACGGTCCCGCGGACTGCCCCCGCTACGGCGACCTGGCCGGTCCGTCGTGCACATGGCCGGCTCCGGCCGGCTACGTGCAACCGGTGCTGCCGGCGAGCCTGGACCCCCGCAACTACCGGCCGCCGGCGGCGCTGTCGGGCGGCAACGTCGGGCCGGTCGGCGGCCCCGCCGAGATGGAGGCCCTACGCGGGTTGCTCGGTGAACACGCGACCACCGCCGCCTCGCTGATCCTCGGACCCCTGCTGCGGGGGGCGAACGTGAACGTGGATCCGGTGCCTGCAGCGGAGGGAGGACGATGAGCTACCGGCGCTCGATCATCTGGCTGACGGTGTTCCTGGTGGCCTCCGTCGTCCTCACCTGGACGATCCTGAACACGCTGCGGCGCGGGGTGAGCGGCTCGACCCACACGTACTCCGCGGTCTTCACGGACGTGTCCGGGCTGCGTTCCGGCGACGACGTCCGGGTCGCCGGCGTCCGCGTCGGCCGCGTCGACTCGATCGATCTCGACGAAAATCTCGCCCGAGTGCACTTCCAGGTGGACCGTGCCCACACCCTCAGCGGCGACACCCGGGCAGCGGTGACCTATCAGAATCTCATCGGCCAGCGTTATCTCGCGCTCTCGCTCGGCGACTTCGGCACGCCGACGCCGCTCGAACCCGGCGCCGAGATCCCCGTCGACCACACCGAGCCGTCCTTCGACATCTCGCTGCTGCTCAACGGTTTCGAACCGCTGTTCAGCGTTCTCGATCCGGACAGCGTCAACGACCTCTCCGAAGCGCTCGTCGGCGCCCTGGGAGGCGATGCCGGATCGATCACGCGGCTGCTCGCGCAGACCTCGGCCCTCGCGGAGTCGATCGCCGGCCCGGACGAGGTTCTCGGGGACCTGATCACCCAACTCGGAACCGCGCTCACCGCGCTGTCCCGGCAGTCCGGCGACGTGCAGGACGTCATCACCCGATCTCAGGTGATCTTCACCGACCTCGCGTCCCGCAAGAGCGAGCTGGTCACATCCGCGGAGACGATCGCGCGGGTCGGGGACCGGGTCGCCGAGATCGCCGCGGCCACCCGGCCCGAGATGAGCGAGTTCCTGGAACGGGAACCGGGATTCTCCTCCCATTTCAACGCGGGGAAGGAAGATTTCGGCTACCTGGGCGCCAACTCGCCCTTGCTGCTCAAAGGCCTCGCCCGGATCAGTCAGGAGGGCAGCTTCCTCGGTGCCTACGTGTGCGACCTCAACCCACTCGGGTTCGCGCCGTTCCTGGTGCCGTTGGTTCCGCAGCTGGTCGCCGACAACACGCCGGGCGGCGAGGCCCGGTACTCGCCGATTTGTCAGCCATGAAAAGCCGGGGGGTGAACACGATGACGAGGAAACCGGTCGAGGAGTGGGACTCGCTGCGGCTCGGAATCGCCGGGGTTGCGGCGCTCGTCGTGGGCGTCCTGGCGATCGTCGGAGTCAGCTCTCTCGAACCCGGCCGCATCGACATCGTGGCCGAGTTCGCGCAGGCCGCCGAGATCCGCGTGGGCGACCAGGTGACCGTGGCCGGTGTCGCGGTCGGGGAAGTCGCCGGAGCCGAACTCGCCGGCGACCGGGTGAACGTGACGATGAAGATCGACCGGGACGTCGCGCTCGGTGCCGGCACGCGGGCATCGATCAAACTCACCACGCTGCTCGGCTCGCGCTACGTCGCGCTCACGCCGGCAGGGTCCGGAACCCTCGATGACGGTCGGATTCCGCTGTCCCACACCGAGGTTCCCTACGATCTGCAGGAGACGATCGAAGGAGCGACCGGCACCTTCGAGCAGGTCGACGCCGCGGAGGTCGCCGACGCCATGACCACACTGACCCACCAGCTGGAGGGCGCACCCGAGGTCGTGCCGCAGGCGCTCGCCAACGCCGGCACCCTCGCGGAGATCGTCGCCGCCCGGCGCACGCAGATCGGCGATCTCATCAGCGGCACCGAGCGGATCACGTCGGTGATCCGGACGCAGCAGTCGAACATCGGGTCCCTGATGGTGCAGGGCCGGGACCTGATGTCGGAATTGGACCGGCGCCGGGAGTCGGTGGTCGGCATGTTCGTCGCGACGACCACCCTGGTCGACGAGCTGCACCGGACCGTCGTCGGCGACAGCCCCGAGATCCAGGAGCTGATCACCGAACTCGACAGCATGCTCGGATCGCTGGCACGGCACGACGACTTGCTCCGCAACATCCTGGAGGTGGCGCCCCTGCCGGTGCGCAACTTCACCAACGCATCGGGGTCCGGCAACTACGTCGACTTCACCGGGCCGGCCGGCGTCCTGGTCGACTCCTGGATGTGCGCGCTGAGTGGGCGCGCCGAAGAAATCGCAGCGAACCCGTATTTCCAGGAATGCCGATGAATCGCCGGCGGATCGGGCTCGCGGCGGCGCTGGTGCTCGCGCTCGTCGTGGTTGTGGCGGTGGCCGCGTGGCCGGGCGAGAAGCCGCGCACCATCGTCGCTCAGTTCGCGAGCGGCGCAGGACTGTACGAGGGCAACAAGGTGACCGTGCTCGGAATCACCGTCGGCCGGATCGTCACCATCGAGCCGCGCGGGACCGCGGTCGACATCACGCTGGAGGTCGATCCGGAGGTGCCCGTCCCGGTCGACGTGCAGGCGGTCGCGGTGTCGTCGTCCGTGCTGACCGATCGGCACATCGAACTGTCGCCCGCCTACACCGGCGGTCCGACGTTGTCGGACAACGCTTTCCTGCCGGTGGACCGGACCCGGACGCCGATCGAGTTCGACCGGCTGCTGTCGATGGTGGACACCCTGTCGAGGGAACTGGGTGGTGACGGCGGGGGCGAAGGCCCGGTCGGGGAGATGCTCGCCGTCACCGCCGATTCGCTGGAGGGCAACGTCCCGGCGATGCGCGAGGCCCTCGGCCGGTTGTCGGACGCGCTGCGGACGGGGGAGGACCCGAGCGCCACCCGGGACTCGATCGTCACTCTCGTCGACAATCTGAACGCGCTCACCCAGGCGGCCGCCGACAACGACGCCACGATCCGGGAATTCGGTGGGAGCCTGCGCCGGCTCAGTGACATGCTCGCCGACGAGGCCCTCGGTCAGGGCGACACCGGTTCCAAACTGAACGAAATCCTCACCCGGACGGAAGAGATGCTGGCACAGAACAGAATCCCCATTCAGGGCACGGTCGCCAGCACCGAGACCCTCACCCGTGCGATGAGCGACTACGAGCGGGAGATGTCCGAGTTCCTGAACGTGGCCCCGTTGCTGCTCGACAACGCGTACAACGCGATCGACCGCACCAACGGAGTGGTGCGCGTGCACACCTTCGCCGACCGGATTCTGTTCGACCACCAGATGCTCAAGGAGGTCTGCAATCTCGCCGGACTGCAGGAACTGGGTTGCGCGACCGGCAAGCCGCAGGACTTCGGACCCGACTTCGGCATCACCGCGATGCTGGCGACCGTGGCGGGGGTGGTCCCGTGAGGTCGGCCGGGCGGTCGCGGGTGCCCGCAGCACGGCAGGCACAGCAGTCACGGCTGTCGCCGATCGCGGTGGCCGTCGTCTGTGTGCTCTGCTGGGCACTCGCCGGCTGCTCGGTGGGGCTCGGCCAGCTCCCGCTGCCCGCTCCCGGGACAGGTGGCGACGGCTTCGTCGTCACCGCGATCTTCCGGAACGCGCTGAACCTGCCGGCGAAGGCGAAGGTCCGGGTGAAGGGCGCCGACGTCGGATTCGTACTGGACATGGAGGTCCGCGACTACCTGGCGGTGGTGCGGATGCAACTCCGGGGCGGAACCCTGCTGCCTCAGGGCACGCGGGCAGAACTGCGTTCCGCGACACCGCTCGGCGACGTCTTCGTCGCGCTGGAACCACCCGTCGAACCCGATCCCGGTGGCGCGGTGTTGCAGGACGGCGACACCATCCCGGTGGAGTCGACGTCCGCGGGCGCGACGGTCGAGGAGGTGCTGTCGACGGCGGCGATGCTGGTCAACGGCGGTGCCATCCGGAATCTGACGAAACTCGTCAACGGTCTCGGCGAATCGGTCGGTGACGGCGGCGACGAACTGGGTGCGCTGATCCGCGAGTCCACCACGCTGGTCGCGTCGCTGTCCGAGCGGACGGCGGAGATCGAAACGGTGCTGGGTTCGGCGAACCTCCTCGCCGCCACCGTCGTGGAGCGGCAGCAGAGCATCGATTCCGCGCTCGCCGCAGCCGGACCGGCCCTCGGGGTGGTCGCCGACAACACTCAGGCGGTCCTCGGCATGGTCGACCAGCTCACCCGGATCACCCGGCAACTGGAGCGGTTCCCGTCGATCAACGGGACGGGCGCGGGTGGGATGGTGCAGGACATCAACGAGATCGCCGCATGGCTGAGCGCGGCAGCGACGGCGCCGGGCGCCAGCATCGACGAGGTCAACCGGATTCTCGGCCCGATCATCAAGCTCACCAGCGGCACTTCCGGCCACGTCGACGTGTCGATCTCGCAGTTCGCGCTCGGCGCGTTCGACGACCCGAACTACCACGCGGATCCGGGATCGAGGCTCCCGGACGCGGGGGACTGGGAGCGTTTCGCCGGGTCGCTCGCGGTGACGATGTTCCGTCTCCAGCAACGGCTCGAGGGTCCGCGATGAGCACCCGGGTCGACGTCGTCGAGGTCTCTGCGCGGGGAGTGCTGTCCGGGGTGCGGTGGGGCCGGCGACACCGGACCGCGCTGTCGGTCCTGGCTCTGGTCGCGCTGCTCGTCGGCGGCGTCGCCTACCTGTTCCTGAACACGTTGGACCGCAATCCGGCCAGGGCGATGATTCGGGTGGAGGTCCGCCTCGCGCAGTCGGGTGGGCTGCTGCCGGGGCAGGACGTGACCTTGCGCGGGGTGTCGGTCGGCCGGGTCGAGTCGGTGGATATCGACGGCACGGGTGTCCGGGCGCTCGCGGTGATCGACGCCGCCGTGCCGATCCCGGCGACCGGGCAGGTCCGGGTGTCCAGCCTGTCCCCGGCGGGCGAACAGTTCCTGGATTTCCAGCCCACCACCGACGACGGCCCCTACCTCACCGACGGCTCCGTCGTCGACGAATCGAACACGGCGACCCCCGTCCCGATGGCGACGCTGCTGGAGAACATGGAGCCGATGCTGGCGCAGATCGACCCCGACGACCTGGCCGTGATCAGGAAGGAACTCGGGACCGGTCCCGAGGGGGTACGCAAACTGCGCGACATCGTGCACGGAGGGACGTTCCTGGTGTCCACGCTGCACGCGGTGCTGCCGCAGACCCTGGGAATCCTGCGCACCGACAAGGTCGTTCTGACCACCCTGTCCGAGACGGCGCCCGGTCTGGCCGCGACCGCGACGAATCTCGACGGCACCCTGCGCGGGGTCAGCGCGATGGACGGCGGCCTGCGGCAGTTGCTGGAGCAGACCCCGGCGACCGTGAGCAGCATCGACGCCCTGTTCGCCGACAACTCGCCGACGATGGTGCAGCTGCTGGGCAACCTGGTCACCGTGACGCAGATGGTCAACGTGCGCCTGCCGGCGCTGCAGGAGTTCTTGTTCCCGCAGCAGCGCGACGGGTCGACACTCCAGTCGATCGGGACGGTCTTCCGCGACGGTGGAATCTGGGGTGCGGTCGACGTCTTCCCGAGGGTGCCGTGCGACTATCCGCTGCCCCGGTCGGCCCCCTCCCGGCCGGACTTTCCCGAGCCGTTCCTCAATACGCATTGCCCCGATCCGCAGTTGCTTCCCCGCGGCGCGGCGGCGGCGCCGCGACCCCCGGGAGACGACACCGACAAGCCGGCGCCGGGCAGCGACCCGCTGGGCCGCACCGGCCCGACACCGCAAGGGCCGCAGACCCTGCCGACCCCGTACGCGGGGCCGCCGATCCACTTCAACTGAACCCGACCTGGAGGTAACCGTGAGCAGCGTCGAAGATCCACTGCTGGAGGACGACCCGGACACCGTGACGGCAGAGGCCGACCGATCCGAGGCCGACCGATCCGATTCGGGGAACACCGTTGTCCCCGAGTCGGACACTGCGGCACCTGCCGCGGGGACGGCGCCGCGCCGTGTCCGCCGGGTGCTCGCCGGTGTGCTCGCCGCCGCGGTGTGTGCCGGAGCGGGGTTCGCCGGCTGGCGCATGTATTCCGACGCAGCGGTGGACCGCGCCGCGTCGGAGGCGTTCGAGACCGCGAGCAACTACGCCGTCACCCTCACCAGCATCCAGGCCGGTGACATCGACCGGAACTTCTCCGACGTCCTTGCCGGAGCGACCGGGGAGTTCCGTGACATGTACTCGCGGTCCAGCAGCCACCTCAAGCAGATGCTGGTGGACAACAACGCCACCAGCACCGGGACCGTGGTGGATGCCGCGGTGCGGTCTGCGACCGCCGACGAGGCCGTCGTCCTGCTCTTCGTCGACCAGACGATCACCAACACCGCCAGCCCGGAACCGAGGGTCGACCGCAGCCGCGTGGTGATGACGCTCGACAAGGTGGACGGCCGCTGGCTGGTGAGCAGGGTCGACCTGCTCTGATCGCGCCGGCTGGCGCGATCACGCTCGGGGTAATGCCCGGAAACCCGTGTGGGTGATGACGATCCGAGCCGGGCCGTCGATGGTTTCCGGCCCACGGTCGATCGTTTGCTGAACGCCGCTGGAGCCGGATGCGCCGGGCGCCTCGCCGATCGCCGGGTCGACGAGATTGCGCCACTGGAAGTACTCGAGGCCGACCGGCGTCGACCGTTCCGCGTTGTCGTGCATGTGCCGCATGTAGAAGGGCAGATAGCCTGCTCGTTCGCTACCGCATTCGGGCACATCATGATCGACGATTTCGCCGTATCGGCGTTCGCCGCTTCCAGTCGAACGGTCAGGGTGGCACGCAGACCGAGTGTGGGCGTCGTCGGGATTGCCGAGGTGAGCTGCCAAGGCGACACCGGCTCCGAGCACGGTCAGTGCGGTTGCCGCCGCAATCGCGGCCATTGCTCGTCGGTGACTGTCCATGCTTCCCCCTGTGACTGTTCTTCGGTGCCGGTCGGCTCTCCGGCCGTGGTCACAGAATGGGATGCGGTGGGGAAGAGGAAATGTTCCGCGGATCGTCTGTTCGGTCGACAAGACCGGGGGAAGAAGCTCTCCGGTATCCGGACGTGCGCATGTCGGCGGGGAACTTCGCCGCCGTGGGATTTGTGGCTCGTCAACGCGACCGGAGCGCCGGCCGTCGTCGGCCGGACCTCAGTTGGTGACCGGTGCTGCGTTGCGCGCCTTCCCGGTGGATGACTTCGGGGTCTTGCCCTCGGCCTGCCGGGCCTCGAGCAGGCGGCTGGCCTGGTCGAGAATGCAGTCGAGACCGTATTCGAAGTTCCGGTCGTTGGGCGCCCCGCTCTGCAGTCCCTTCGCATTCGCCTCGGCGAGCAGCGGAGTGGTGTCACTCGAGATCGGAAGGAGTTCGTAGTACGCACCCGATGGCGCTTCGGACTGCCGGTTTTTCTCCTGCAGGCGCTGCAGCACGATCATGCCGTGCACGTGCAGCTGCACCGCCGAGTAGACGTCGACCGCGTCCTCGAGCGTGAACCCCGACTCGACGAGATTCGCGATGACGCTCTCGGTCTGCTTCGCGCCGAGCTGGGCGGCCTTGGGGCTCAACGCGGATCG
>Ga0180215_1004579_pt1 | contig 12182 bp, 14 predicted proteins | sample eDN3rd37CBELigBY_FD_128871 | JGI IMG/M metagenome (GOLD analysis project Ga0180215, IMG submission 128871) | Enriched backyard soil microbial communities from Emeryville, California, USA - eDNA 3rd pass 37_C BE-Lig BY (version 2) (version 2) | ecosystem: Environmental > Terrestrial > Soil >...
AACAAAGACAAGTGGGACAATGGTAAAAACGGAACGTTCCAATCAAAGGGACGGAACGGAGCGAAAAAGAGAATGGAACGCTCCAAACGAACGGAACGGCAGCCAAACGAAGTATCTTGGACTGAGATTGAAAATGAATATGTAACGGATATCCGGAGGAAACCATGTAGCCTCGAAGATTTGAGCAAAAAGTATGGAATTCCCCTTCAGACGGTATTCGATCAATCAGCTACAAATGAGTGGAGTCGTAAGCGAAAAGATTTCAAAGAACGCACAAAGCAAAAAGCCATAGAAAAAACAGCTGAGAAAGTCAGTGACGACATTGCACGTATAACGGCGCGGCATCTTCGGCTATCAGACAAACTGCTTTCGGTCATTGAGGAGTCGCTTGAAGACGACGAGCAGTTTTATAAATACGTTGAGAAGATTCGATCCGGTTATGCTCCTGGCATATTCGACGAAAAGGTTGAAGTAACCGTATTGGAAACACTCAACGAATCTAAACTCCTGAGTACCATTTCGGCTATGGAAAAGCTCCAAAAGATGCAGCGGCAAACGCTCGGCATCCTTGACGAGAAGGACAAGACGAAGATTCAAATGGATCAGCGTCGGCTGTTTGGGGAGGGCGAAGAGGAAACGGAGGACGATGGCTTCCTGGATGCTCTCGACGGAAAGGTTCCGGAGGTTTGGGAAGAAGAAGACGAGTGATCTTTTATACAGTTTTTATACATTTTGGGGTCGGGAAATAATTGGTCCAAAACGGCAGAAACAACAATGCTATGCGTTTTGCATAAAAGCTGCATAAAGTGTAGTTATCCACAATTCAGACGAATGGCGTAAAATCAATGTTTTTGAACTAATGATGAGTCCCGATAATATACATTATGTCAACCTGAAATGTATACAATATTCATTTGGGTGAGGAGGAAAAAGGTGATGAGTTAGATGAAAAAAGCAAAGGCTGAATCGTTTAAATGGAAACCCCTATCCAAGAAACAACTGAAGGTTTTAACGTGGTGGCGTCCTGGTTCCCCTGTGAGGGATAAGGATGCCATTATTTGTGATGGATCCGTCCGGGCCGGGAAAACGGTCGTGATGTCCTTCTCTTTTGTTGTATGGGCCATGGATACGTTCACCGGAGAGAACCTGGGGATGGCCGGGAAAACCATCGGCGCACTTCGCAGGAACGTTTTGCAGCCGTTGAAACGCACCCTCAAGGGACGTGGCTACAAGGTCAAGGACCACCGGGCAGATAACTATCTAACAATCACATACCAAGGCAAGACGAATTATTTCTACCTCTTCGGAGGCAAGGACGAAGCATCGCAGGATTTGATTCAAGGTATTACTTTGGCAGGGATGTTTTTTGATGAGGTCGCCCTGATGCCACAGTCCTTTGTAAGTCAGGCAACTGCCCGCTGTTCTGTGGATGGCGCAAAATTTTGGTTTAACTGCAACCCTGCGGGTCCGTACCACTGGTTCAAGGTGGAGTGGCTGGACAAACTCGAAGAGAAAAACGCGGTTCATATCCACTTCACGATGGATGACAACCTTTCTCTCGCATCCAAAACAAAAGAGCGTTACAAACGCATGTATTCAGGCGTTTTCTACAAACGCTTTATCCTTGGGCTATGGGTGCTTGCGCAAGGAATCATCTATGACATGTGGAATGATGACGAAAACACATTTGATGACGATGATCTGCCACCCGGATTCAAACACCAAGCGCGTCGGTATATATCGGTTGACTATGGCACGCAAAACGCAACGGTGTTCTTGGACATATGGGATGACGGCGATACGTGTTGGGTGCTGAACGAATACTACTACGACGGTCGTAGCAAGGGCGTTCAAAAGGAAGACTCCCAATACGCAGATGACTTCGAAGATTTTGTGGGCACGGAGTTTTTACCTATCTTCACGATAATCGACCCATCTGCGGCAAGCTTCAAGGCCGCACTCAGAAACCGGGGCTACCGCACCAAGGATGCCGACAACGATGTTGAGGATGGCATTCGCATGACCCAGACCATGATTTCCAAAAGAAAATTGCGCGTGCATCGCAAGAATTGCCCTAATTTACTCAAGGAAAGAGCCAGCTATATTTGGGACGAGAAAGCTGGAGAAAAAGGCGTTGAAAAGCCTATCAAACAAAACGACCATAGTATGGATGCTATGAGGTACTATGTTAAAACTGTCATCACGCCGCGGAGATTGGCATCGGCAAGCTAAAGAAAGGAGGGGGGAAATGAGCAGACGAAGACGAAATGCCACGAGGGATGCGGGTCAGCCGCAGATGCCCAAGGGATTCACCACAGATGCTTTTCAAAATGTAATGGCAAGACTCGGTGCATTTACGCCGAACCTAATGGAAGGCACTGCATACCCGTTAACGAGGCTAACGCAAGATTACAACTTAATGAATAGCCTTTACCGGAACCATTGGATAGTTCGGAAGATCATCGACACCATACCAGAGGACATGTGCCGGAACTGGATCACGATTACCACTCAACTACCGCCGAAAGATATCCGCAAACTTGAAAAGTTGCAGAGGGTAAGGCGGTTGCGTCAAAAAATCCTACACGGGTTGAAGTGGGGAAGGTTATACGGTGGTGCGGTCGGGCTTATCATGATCGAGGGGCATGACGATATTCTCCATGAACCATTGGACTACGATACGATCATGCCAGGATCATTCAAAGGTCTGATGATACTGGATCGTTGGTCTGGCGTATATCCCAATTCTGAGTTGGTTGACAACATTGACGATCCTGAGTTTGGCTTGCCCCAATCGTATCAGGTAACGCTTGAAGAAGGAAAAACAGAGACAGTTCACCATAGCCGCGTTGTTCGTTTCATCGGGCGGGAACTTCCATACTGGGAAAAGCTTGCGGAGGTATACTGGGGAGCTTCCGAGGTTGAGGTTGTGTTCGACGAGCTGAAAAAGCGCGATAACACCAGTTGGAACATTGCTCAACTCATATTCCTGGCGAATTTGCGCGTGCTAAAAATGAGTGACATGAGTGAGTTGCTTTCAATCGGGGACGAACGTGCGCAAAAAGAGTTGTACAACACTCTTACTGCTCAAAACTGGCTCATGTCGAACATGGGGATGTACCTACTTGGCAAGGACGATGACTTTGCTACCCATCAGTACACTTTTTCAGGACTGAATGACATCTACGAAAGTTTCATGCTTGATATCGCGGGTGCATGCCAAATACCCGTAACAAAGCTGTTCGGGCGCTCTCCCGCTGGTCTGAATGCGACTGGCGAAAACGATATGCAAAACTACTATGATGTTGTCCAGCAACAACAGGAATCCATACTAGCCCCTATCCTAGACAAGCTAATGCCAATCATGTGCATGTCAGAGTTTGGGGCTATCCCGGACGATGTTGATTATATGTTTAACCCGATCAGGACACCGGATGACAAGGAAGTTGCTGAACTGTCGGATAAAAAAACGAAGTCGATTATCGAAACATACAACGCCGGGCTAATCAGTCAAAAAATAGCCTTGAAAGAGCTGAAGCAGCTCTCGGACACTACAGGCATGTTTAGCAACATCACTGACGAGGATATCGAGGCCGCAGATGACAGCACGCACCAAGGTGAGATCGAGTTTGGTGGTGATTTAGACTATGGCGGATTTATGGGCACCGAAACGGCGGATCGAACAGGCATACAGCAGAGCAATTCGACGGGCGTTGACAAGTTTAGGCGAGTCCTTGATCGACTTAGACGACGCCTCCGAAATTCTTAGTCGGATTCGGGATTACGCGAACAACCCAGACTTTATCGACTACGCTCAAGCGGCGGCATTGAAGATGGTTACTCACCTGTTTACCGATGCAGGACGAACCTGGAGACAAGCCGCCAAACGTAACAGCAAAGGGCTGCGTATCTTTGAAGCGTTGCTAAAAGAGATGCAAAGCCCAATCGGTGCCGCTTTTCGCTTTCAAGTTGAGCGTAACGCCGCTATCATCAGGTCTTTGCCACTCGACGTCGCTAAACAAGTGAATCACCATATCATGACCGAGGTTGTAAAAGGTACGAGGGCAAGCGAGATTGCACAGCAAATCAAGCAATACTTTCCTGAGGCGTCGAAAGCCAAGGCTAATCTTATTGCGCGCACAGAGGTAAGTAAAACGTCTACGGCTCTCACCCAAGTCCGATCTGAAGCGACAGGTGTTAACTGGTACATCTGGCGCACAAGTGAGGATAGTCGGGTGCGGGGATCGCATAGGATTATGGATCAGGTGCTGGTTAAGTGGACCAATCCCCCATCACCCGAAAAACTCGATGGGCAAACTCGGACATACGGCAACTACCACGCTGGCGGGATATTCAACTGCCGATGCTACGCGGAACCAGTTATCGACCTGAATTTAGTCAAGTGGCCCGCGAAGGTTTACTACAGCGGCAGCATTCAGCGGATGACAAGAAAACAGTTTGAAAAGATCGTGTGAGGGAGCTTAGACAAGCTTCTTTTTTATTGCCTGAAAGGAGGTGAAAACCTTGATTAAGTTCACAAAAACGAATCCCGACGGAACAACACAAACGTTCGAATCCCCCTCCATTCTCGATGTCATTAGCGCGGGCGTGAAAACACCCCCATCCAATCAACCGGAAAAGGACAATCAAAATCGAGGTGCAGGGAAATGAGGGCGTACTACGGTTCTCGCTTTAGCAAGAATATGACGGCAACGCCAGAGGGCTTTCTTATCTGTCATAACGTCCCGATAGCCCGAACTGGATGGTATGAGTACCTGGATCATGAACTTGGCGTAGGCAACCAAGGGCAGGTTGTAAAAGTGTATCGCAGCCCCGAGGAAGTGTTCAGTCCGGCAGCTATCGCAAGCTTTGAAGGGAAGATTCTGACGGACGAGCATCCGCCTGTGGCTGTTACGCCTGATAACGCTGTTTTGTACACGAAGGGCGCTATCCAAAATGTCAGACCTGGATCGGGCGAAAGCAGCGACCTGCTCATGGCTGACCTAGTTGTATACGACAAAACTCTGATAGCTGAGATACGGGACGGTAAACGAGAAGTGTCCTGCGGCTATGAGTGCACCTACGAAGCGAGTGGCGATGGCACGTATCTGCAAAAGGATATACGTGGCAACCATGTGGCTGTCGTGAAAAGTGGCAGGGCGGGAGACCGCGTTGCAATACAAGATTCTAAACAAGACTCTAAGGAGGAAAGACAAATGGCGAAAAAACTTCAACTGCCAAGAAAGACGAACTCGCGTGTAACTGACTTTTTGGCGGCCATCGGCCTTAAGCAGTTTGCCCAAGATGCCGAGCCAGAAGAAATTAAAGAAGCGGTCGACGCACTGACAGAAGAACGCGTGCAAGAAGATGACGAAGAAGAAACAGAAAAAGAAACCCGCGATACCGACCCTGCTGTCCAAGCTCTTGCGCAACAAGTACAAGAGCTGAAAGAGATTGTCGCTTTGCTCGCCAAAAAGGAGCAGGAAGACGAAAAACCAGAGGACTCTATCGACGCACTGATCGAGGAACTGGCGGGTGAAGGGATCGCAGAAGATGAGGAGGAAGAAAGTCACACAGTTTCCGCCGAAAGTATGGATGAAGAAGGACCTGTATCATCTTCCGAAGAACGTCCTCATAGCGCGTTGGACAACGCCTATAAAATCGAGGCGCTTAAAGCGATCAAACCTATCATTGCTGAGATCAACGACCCGGCGCAGAAAAAACGTGTTGCCGACGCTGCTATCGCCAGCATTAAAGGGCGGCCGAGCAAAAGTGCTTATGCTGCTATTCAGCGCGGTCAACAAAAAACTGTCGCTGCAAAGAAAACCGCCGTAGACAGCAATAAAGTAGACCACTCACAACTTGGCAAAGAGTGGGCCAAAAAGTTCAACCCTCACTACAAAGATCGCGCCTAAGCGCATGAAGAAAGGATGAAGACTCATGGCAGGAAGTGTAATCGGTAAGTCTCTTAACCTCGGATACGCTGGGAACATCTCTCGCAGCGCCGATGCAATCGTTGAAAACCGCGTAGTAAAGCCTACGGACACTGCAAGTATCAACTTTGGCGATCCTGTCGTTTTGAACGACGACAACACCTACTCCAAATTTGGGGCAACAGGAACGGCCGCCAAATTCGGTGGCATTGCTGTTCGTGAGGTCAAGCAAACAACGAACTACCTCTCTCCTCAAGTCGCCTATGCTCCAGGTCAACCTTGCGACGTAGCTGTGCGCGGTACGCTGACCGTCGTGTGCAATGTTGGCACTCCGAAGGCTGGTGGAGCTGTTTATATTCGAGTTGCAGATAACGGTTCGATTCCGAACGGGGTAATTGGAGGGTTTGAGGCAGCGGCTGACGGTTCTAACACGATTGAGATCCCAAATTTGAAGTGGACAACCGGAAAACTGGATGCCAACAGAGTGGCAGAAGTAACGATCTTGAGCCGGGTAAACCCGTAATAAAGGAGGACACACACGATGACCTTTGCACCTAACCATTCTCAAAAAGTATTCACTGTGCCAGTCGCTGGTGGCGGAATGATGATGAATGACTCCGCCATTGGCTCTGGCATGGCTTTTCTTAATGCCGAATTGGAAAAGCGCGACCCGCGTTTGCTCGAACCGCTCCAAAGTGTGACATGGACGCGTGATATTGTTGCGAAAACTGGCGGCGGATGGGTAGAGTTTACGTCCAACTATTTCGTTGACTACGCGACTACCGGTGGCAACGAGAATGGAATCATCGGCGGTGAAACGAACGATATCCCAATCATGCAGGCTAACACTCAAAAAGATGTATGGAAGGTCTTCACCTTCGCTAATATCCTGAAAGTGCCTTTTGTCGACCAGGCGAAACTGCAAAGCATCGGACGCAGCTTGGACGACATTTTGGATAAGGGTATCCGCCTGAACTACAACAAGTCCATCGACAACTTGGTATACACTGGACTTCCATCCATGAATGTCTATGGTCTGGTCAATAATCCAGATGTTGTTACGTCGGCAGCTCCAAACGGCGGTGCAGGAACATCCACCTGGCAGACAAAGACTCCAGATGAAATTCTGGATGACGTCAATGCGCTTATTGTGGCAACGTGGACTGCATCCGAGTACGACTTGACTGGTATGGCAAACCACATCCTGATTCCGCCACAACAGTACGCATATCTGGTTGGTCGCAAAGTTAGCGATGCAGGCAATATCTCCATCCTGCAGTTCTTGTTGGAGAACAACATCGCACGCAACCAAGGCGTTGATCTGGTCATCGTTCCGTCTCGCTGGTGCACAGGTGCGGGGACTGGCGGTACAGATCGCATGGTTGCCTATGTGAACGACGAGGATCGTATCAACTTTGATCTGCCTGTTCCTCTGAGTCGCGTCATGACGCAGCCGCAAGTCACTGAGATGGCTTACCTCACTGCATATGCAGCGCAACTGGGACAGGTTAAAGTCCTGTACGACACTTGCATTCGCTACATGGATGGAATCTAAGGAGGATAATGATATGCGCATCTTTTCCAAAAAAGCGTTCAAGTTCGATCATCCGGCGGGCCAAGAGCCTGCCGTGATTGTTCGATCTAATGACTTTGCTACGGTACCAGATTGGGTTGCGCAGTCGGCTATGTTCCAGCTGGCAAGCAGCGTTGGCGAAGTTTCAGTTATTGAAACGAAGCAAGATGAAAAAGTTGCTGAAACTGATGTTAAATCGCATCGTGGCCGCAAAAAGGAAGAAAACGACAGCGAAGCCCAATAGAATCGGGTGAAAACATATGTCCATTGCAAATAACGTCAACATGAGCGTATCGAACATAATTGGGATTGCTTCTAATATCCGGACCGGAAGCAATCCCCCTTTTACGTTCGACGACTTTGTTGCTATGTATCCGCAATTTGGGCCAGATGGTGCTGGTAATTACGTGGTCCCTCCCGAGATTGTCCAAATGTATATCGATCTGGCCAACGCCTGCATCCTAGAGCCCAGATGGCATTCGTACTGGAAAGTAGCAATGGGATGGTTTGTCGCTCACTTTCTGACGCTTTATGTGCAGGGAACAGCTGATCCAAACAGCGGCGCTGCAGGTGTGTTGAAGGCAGGGGAGTCGCGTGGACTGGTTTCGTCTAAGTCGGTGGGAGATGTATCGGTGAGTCGGGATTACTCTTCCATCGCAAGCGATTTGGATGGATGGGCAGCCTGGAAACTTACCACCTATGGACAGCAGTTGGCAACTATCGGACGAATCGTCGGAAAAGGCGGTATGTATGTGTACTGAGGTGATGTCTTTTGTTTAGTGCCTTTTCTCAGGTTACAACGGGAATGGACAGGACAAACGAGGTCAAAAAGTCGCTTGAGGCTTTGGCAAGAAAGCAGGTGCTTATTGGCATACCAGACGGATCGGACAGACCAGAAGAAAAAGGACAGCCGATCACAAATGCTCAATTGCTCTATGCCCATACACACGGCATTCGCCAAAAGTCTATGCGCGAAGAAATGAACCCAAAGGTAGAAAGTGGCGAAATGACATACAGTCAAGCTTACCAGATGTGGCTACAGACACATGGCTCACCGCTTTGGCACTCTCCGCCGCGCCCCGTTTTAGAGCCGGCAATCGAGCACCACAAAGACGAAATCGCCATGCAACTGAGGCGAGTGTTGGATGTAGCACTAAACGGCGGAGACCCCGAACCAGAGCTGCATAAGGCAGGCATGATGGGGCAAAACTTCGCCCGGGATTGGTTTACCAACCCTGCCAATGGATGGCCGCCAAACTCTCCACGGACTATTGAGAAAAAGGGTAGCGATCGGCCCATGGTCAATACTTCCGAATTACGCAAGTCAATAACTTACGTAATGAGGGAACTGCGCTAAGCGGTTCTTTTTTATTCCTGAAAGAAGGTGGATGTATGACATGATCGATGTTAGTGAAGTCATTACCGATCCTGACTTTGCCCAAACATTTATGGTGTATAGGAGAACAAGTGATTGGGTGGGGGGGCGTCCGCAAGAAACTGAGTCAGAGATCAGCATGCTTGGAGTAGTTACTGTAGCTGATGCAAAAACATTAGAGCAGTTACCGGAAGGAGATCGCATCACTGGGTTAATGTGCTTTTATGCAACAGTTCCAATATTCACCACGCGAGAGGGCGGAACCTCAGACCAACTCGAGTGGCGAGGCGAGAGGTACAGGGTTAAGCAGGTGTTTCCGTATGTTGACTACGGCTACTACAAGGCAGTTGCCGAGCGAATGGCAGGTGATTAAATGGCAGACGCAGTACTATCCCTGTCCAGAATTGAGGACATCTTTTGGAACTATACGTTGAAAATCCTGGGGCTGGATACAGCACTAAAGGAAAATCAAAAACGTATCCGCATTGGTTACCAACCAGAAGGTGCTCCTGCATGGAAACGAAATGATGATGTTGGATTTATTCTCGTGACAACCAGCGGCGACCCAGTCACACAGCAGACGGAAATTTCTTATGCGAGAGAAACCGAGAATACCGCATTGCGCTCGGCGAGTTATACCCGCGTAATTCAAGTAAGTTGGACGTTTTATGGGCCAAACAGTTTTGAAGACGCAGACAAAGTTCGCAACGGACTGTTTGTTAACCAGCATTTATTTTTGCCTTTGAAACTTGTTACAAGTGTTCCCCCTCCATTCCGCTTACCAGAGTTATTCGAAGGGCAATGGTGGGAACGCTCAAGTTTCACGGCGCAGTTTAATGATTTAGTTGTGCGCACTTCTAGCGTCAACTACATTGAATCAGCAGAAGTGCAAGTAATACCAAACAGGTGAGGTGGTTAGTGTGGCGCAGTCTCTTGACAACATTGTGCGCGTAAATGTCACGGTATCGCCGACGGCTCAAACTGCCGGAACATTCGATGTCGGATTGATTGTCGGTAAATCAACGGTAATTTCAAAAATGGACCGCGTGAAAATTTATTCTAGCACGGTGGACATGCTGGCTGGCGGTTGGACAGGAGCAGAACCTGAATTTAAGGCGGCAACCCTCTATTTCAGCCAGTCAAATTATCCGTCTAAAGTTGTAGTGGGAGTTTGGGACAGCGGAGAAACAGCAGCAGATGCAGTCTCGGCTTGTCGAGCTGCCAATGGTGACTGGTACGCGTGCTATGTAGTGGATGCAGATGACCAGGATATTGAAGCGGTGGCTGCCGCTGTAGAAGCGATTGAACCAGCATCAGTTTATTTCTATACGACAGATGACGCTGATGTGGCAAGTGGAGCCGCGGGTAACATCATGGAAACACTCAACAACCTTGGTTACAAGCGTACATTCGGACTCTACAGTACGACCGCACATGCCGCTGCGGCTGTGATGGGCTATGCCATGGGCGCAAACACGGGCCTTACAAACTCGGCTTACACATTGGCTTACAAAACGCTTGCAGGTGTTGCTCCCGAGCCTCTGAGCACCACACAGGTGAACTACATCCTTGGAGTCAAAGGCAACCTGTTCACGCAATATGGAGGCAGTGGTGCCATGTACCGCTTGCTGGTGCAAGGAACAATGGCAGATGGTACACACTTCGACGAGGTACTGAACCTGGATATGCTGAAAGCAGAGATTCAAATCGGAGCTGTAAACGCATTGGTGCAGTCTAAAAAGCTACCTCAGACAGAAGAAGGCATGGCTTTGTTGGTAAGTGCCATTGAGTCTCAGTGCGAAAAGTCTGTATCGCGCGGCGCGTTGGCTCCTGGCGTGTGGAACGCTGCGCCCGTCATGAGTCTTGAACGCGGAGATATGCTCACACGGGGTTATCTTGTACTGGCTGAGAGTGTTACAAGTCAAACCCAAGAAGACCGAGAAGCGCGTAAAGCTCCGCCGATCTACGTGCCAGTTAAGTTGGCCGGAGCCATCGAGCATGTGGTGATCGGCGTGCATGTGAACAGATAAGGAGGTATAGCAGATGGCAACGACACTCTATAGTTTTTCAGACGTATCCGCCGTGATCTCTCACCCTGCTGTGGGTCAGTTCGTAGCTACAGGCGTTGGCCTGGGTAGTATCTCAATAACGATGACTACTGACCGATCTACACACGACATCGCCGCAGACGGGTCAGTGATGGTTTCGAAAATCACGGGTAGAAATGGAACGATTACACTATCCGCGCAACAAACATCTGAACTGCATAAGTGGTTACTGAAACTGTACAACTACCTGGAAAAAGCACCTGCCAGAGAGTGGATTGGTATCAGCATCACCCTTCGCGCTCCGAGCATGCAGGACTCGATTCGTATGACAGGTGTTTCTTTCCAGAAACTTCCCGACCGACCTTACCAGGCGCAAGGTCAGCAGGTGTCTTGGGTACTCATGGCAGCAGATGTTGACCAGTCGGTGGCATAGCATAAACCAGTCGGCAACATAAAAGGAGGCAGTCACATGCAAACACCAGTTAAGTACAAAGACGTTGAAGTGAACGGGCGTAAGTTTCGTGTCAAGAAGTTTTCTGCCCGTGTTGGCTCGTTTATGATCTTGAAACTTACAACCATTTTGGCTCCGCTCTTTCGAAACCTCAAAGTTAACCCAAAAGCGTTTAACTCTGACATGCCGCTTGATGATATCGACATCGCAGGTTTCATGGAAACGCTGGGGGGTATCTCTGAAAAGGATTTTTCTTATGTGCAAGATGAGTGCTTGAAAGTGTGCTTTGAACTGCTGCCAGCAGGAGAAACGCAAGTTCTTACGAGTACCGGGCATTTCGGTGTAGCTGAACTGGAAGATGACACCGTTGCGGTTATGACGCTGATGGTTCATGCGCTTATGTTTAACTTGACGGGTTTTTTTGCAGACAGCGGGTTGCGTTCACTGCTCCTTCCTCTGAGTTTATCCCAGCGAGACTCGTAAACGTTGATGAGTTTTTGTTTGCGCCTGTTGTGGCGGGTGTATGGCGACATAGTGATATCGTTACAGATGTTTTTGACGTCGACGACCTGCTTGACGTGCACGAACTGTTGGAAGTGCAAGCGGAAAACAGACGAAGAGCCGAAGAGGTTGCCAGACTGAAAGAAAGGGGGTAACTCGCGTGATAAACGTCATCAAAGAGTATCTGGTATCGCTGGGCATGCAGGTAGACAGGAAGTCGTTTGATACGGCGGACTCGATAATCGGAACGATGGAAAGTGGAATTAAGCAGTTTGCGGGCACTACCGTTAAGCAGATCGCT
>Ga0180215_1004580_pt1 | contig 12181 bp, 9 predicted proteins | sample eDN3rd37CBELigBY_FD_128871 | JGI IMG/M metagenome (GOLD analysis project Ga0180215, IMG submission 128871) | Enriched backyard soil microbial communities from Emeryville, California, USA - eDNA 3rd pass 37_C BE-Lig BY (version 2) (version 2) | ecosystem: Environmental > Terrestrial > Soil >...
CCGCATTTCTTCGCGAGGTGAAAGGCAGGACCGGCATGCAGGTCACTTATGCGGATGTCTGGGAATTCTGGCTGCGCCATCGCGACCTCGCTTCCGCCGTCGATTTCGTGACCATTCACATCCTTCCTTACTGGGAGGACTTCCCGATTCCGGCCGAGAGTGCGGCGGCTCACATTGAGTCGATCCGCGAACGGATGGCGGCTGCGTTTCCGGGCAAGGAGATCCTGATCGGCGAGACCGGCTGGCCGAGCGCCGGCCGCATGCGCGAAGGCGCATTACCATCGCTTTCGAACCAGGCGCGCGTGCTTCAGGAGGTGCTGGCGGTCGCCAAGCGCAACGGCTACCGCGTCAACGTGATCGAAGCATTCGACCAGCCGTGGAAGCGGCAGCTCGAAGGCACGGTCGGCGGTTATTGGGGGCTCTTCGATGACGCCAGCCGCCAGCCGAAATTCGCCTGGGGGCAGCCTGTCTCCGATCATGCCTTCTGGCGGCAGCAGGCGGCGGGCGGTATCGCATTCGCAGCGCTGATCTTCGCTGCGGCATTGTGGAGCCGGCGACGGGAGGTCTCACGGGCAGGATGGATCGCGATCGCGGCGATCGCCTTGGCCGGCGGCAGCATGGTCGGCTGGGCGGTCGAACTGATGTTCTATGAAAGCCTCGGCATCGGCGGCTGGCTGCGTTCGGCTGCGCTGGTCGCCGCGGCGGTCGTGACGCCGGTGATCTTTGCGATCCTGCTGGTTCGCGGCGAGGGCCTGCCATCCTTTGCGGACGTGCTCGCCGGGCGGGGTGAGGCCGTGATCTCGCGCACGCAATGGATGGCGGGCCTTCTGGTCGCTGCGACCAGCGTGATCGCCATTCAGGTCGCGCTCGGGCTGGTGTTCGATCCGCGCTACAAGGACTTTCCGTTCGCGCCCCTGACTGCCGCGGTCGTCCCGATTGCGCTCGTCGCCTACGCGGCCCGCAATGCCGAGAACGGCAGCAGGGCCGCCGAGCGGATCGCCGCAGCGACGCTCGCCCTGTCGGCGATCTACATTGTCTTCAATGAGGGCTTTGCCAACTGGCAGTCGGTGTGGCTGTGCGTGCTGCTGCTCGTCCTAGCGCTCAGTCTTGTTCGCTTTCGCTTGTCACGGGCCGCGCAAAGCTGAGGATCAGAAGCGCGGCGGCCAGCGCCGACAAGCTGACATTATAAAGAACGACGCCAAAGGCCGCGGCGGCGAGCGCTAGCGCGAAGATTGGAAGCGTCGGCCGGATGAGGTTCACGAGGGCCGCACCGAGCGCCACCCAGCCGAATACCGAATGATTGAATAGGATCATGACCAGCTTGCGCGTGGCGCAGAGCCAAGTCTGCAGTCCGCCCTGGCAGGCGAGCCCGACGCTGGATAGCTCGATCGTGAGATAGCGCAGGTAAAGCGCATAGCCGAGCGACACGAAGCCGAGCACGATCAGCCAGTTGGTCTGACGGGCGGTCGGCGCGAATAGCGGACGGGAGATCATGCACGCCACTATGCCGGCCGGGGCAGGCGGCAACAAGGCGCGCGTCAGCGCAAGGCGAGGCGCTGGCCGTCATACGTTGTCGGCTGGCAGGACAAGCCGGCGGCCGCGAGCGCGGCGCAAAGCCTCGCCGCACCGGCGGCGTCGCCGATCGGCCCGACGACCAGCCGCAGGTCGACCTGTCCGCTGCGGCCATCCCGCACCGCGATCACCGGCTGGAGGCCATCCAGCAGCTTGGCATGGCTGCGCCGGACACGGTCCCAGGCCGCGCGCAGCGCCGCCAGGTTCGGCCCGCCGCCCACATCGACCCCGAACGCGCCCTTCCTATCGACCGGCTCCTGAAGAGCGGGAGCGGCTGCAACGGCTGCGACAGCAGCAACCGGCGCCTGCGCAGGAACGGTCGCCGGCGGCGCGGCCGGAGCGCTTGCGGGCTCGTCGGGCGACGGCGGGCTTGCCGCTGGCGTCATCGGCTCGGTGGGCGGCCTCGCCGCGCTGGCGAGTTTGCCGATCGAGCCGGTGACATCTTCATAGTTGCGTTCGAGCGCGGCCATCCGCGCCAGCAACCGGTCGCGGTCCTTGGTGAGCGTGCGGATGGTTTCGGCGGTCCGCTGGGCGTCCTCGATCTGACGCCTGCGCTCGGCCGATTGCGGATCCTCGATGTCCGCCTGTCCGGTCAGCGCCACATAAGCGGCCGCGAGACGGGCCTGTCCGGTCTCGGTTCGGGTGGCGATCGCGGCCACCAGCAGGCATGCCGCCGCGGCACCGGCCCACAGTCCGAGATGAACGAGGACCCCGGAATCGGCGGCGCCGTCCTCCGCCAGCGGCGCGGCCGGCGCAGGAGAGGACGGTGACTTTCGGCCATCGCTGCGAATCATTTGGGGGAATCTAGCAGGAAGCCGCCGGCGCCGGTCCGCGAAGGCGGCTTTTCCGGGCTATCCGGGCGGGTTATGAGGCGGGCCGAACTTTCGGGGATCGGAATGACAGAGCGGACATGTCTGGCGGTGGTGCTGGCGGCGGGCGAGGGGACGCGCATGCGCTCGGCCCTGCCCAAGGTGCTGCACCCGATTGGCAACGAGCCGCTGCTGGCGCATGTGCTGCGCGCGGTCGCGGGGGCCGGGGCGGCCGACTGCGTGGTCGTGGTTGGCCCGGATCACGACGCGGTCGTGAAGGAGGCCGCGCGCGTGTTTCCCGACGCCGGCATTGCCAGACAGACGCATCGGCTCGGAACAGCCCACGCCGTGCTGGCGGCGCGGGACGCGCTCGAGCGTGGTTTTGACGACATTCTGGTGGTGTTCGCCGACACGCCGCTGATCCAGCCGTCGACATTGCGACGGCTGCGCGCGGCGCTTGCCGATGGCGCCGCGGTTGCGGTCGCAGGCTTCAGTCCGGCCGACCCGACCGGTTATGGCCGTCTCATTATCGAGAAAAACCGGCTGGTTGCGATCCGCGAACATCACGATGCAAGCGCAGCCGAGCGGGAGATCCGGCTGTGCAATGGCGGGCTGATGGCGCTTGACGGACGGCATGCGCTCGCGCTGCTGGACCGTATCGGCAATGCCAACGCCAAGTCCGAATTCTATCTGACCGACGCGGTAGTGCTCGCGCGGGAGGCGGGGCTGCATGCGGTTGCCGTCGAAGTCGAGGAGGACGATGTGAGAGGCGTCAACACCAAAGCCCAACTCGCGGAAACGGAAAGCCTGCTGCAACAGCGGTTGCGGCAGGCCGCGCTCGATGCCGGCGTCACCATGATCGCGCCCGAAACCGTATTCCTGTCGGCCGACACCAAACTTGCGAGCGACGTCACGATCGAGCCCTATGTCTTTTTCGGCCCGGGCGTCACCGTCGAGGCGGGTGCGGTGATCCATTCCTTTTCGCATTTGACCGGCGCGCATATCGGTGAGGGTGCGGAAGTCGGCCCCTTTGCGCGGCTTCGCCCGGGTGCGCGGATGGGGAAAGGCGCAAAGCTCGGAAATTTCGTAGAGATGAAGGCAGCGGTGCTCGAGGACGGCGCCAAAGCCAACCATCTGGCCTATATCGGTGACGGTCGAGTCGGCGCGGGCGCCAATATCGGCGCCGGCACGATTTTCTGTAACTACGATGGTGCGGCCAAGCATCGTACCGAGGTCGGCAAGGGAGCATTCGTCGGATCAAACTCCGCCTTGGTCGCCCCGGTAACGATCGGTGACGGCGCCTATATCGGCTCCGGTTCGGTGATCACCGACGACGTGCCGGCGGATTCGCTGGCGCTCGGGCGGGTGCGGCAGGTCGTTAAGGAAGGCTGGGCCTCGCGCTTGCGCAGCCTCAAGGCCACGGGCAAGAAGGACCCGGGTTGAGCGTCCCGCCGCCGACCGGTTGCAGGTTCGAAATGCATTGTGATTTCCGCGGCCCGGCGGATGCTTGTCTAACGAGCGAGGGCATCGAGGGTATTGGGCGGGGGATTTGCACGGAATGTGCGGAATCGTCGGAATTCTTGGGCGTGAACCGGTCGCAGGTCAGCTCGTCGACGCGCTGAAGCGGCTGGAATATCGCGGCTACGACTCTGCCGGTATCGCGACGGTTGAGAACGGCCGCCTCGAACGCCGCCGGGCCGAAGGCAAGCTCAGGAATCTGCAGGACCGGCTCGGCCGCGAGCCGTTGTCCGGCCTCGCCGGCATCGGCCACACCCGCTGGGCGACACACGGCAAGCCGACCGAGAACAACGCCCATCCGCACGCAACCGAGCGCCTCGCGGTCGTGCATAACGGCATCATCGAGAATTTCCGTGAACTGCGCGCGCAGCTTGAAAAGCAGGGGGCGCGTTTTGGCACCGAGACCGACACCGAAGTGGTGGCCCATCTCGTCACCGAGGAGATGAAGAAGGGCAAGTCGCCGGTCGAAGCGGTGCGCGCGGCGTTGCCGCGGCTGCGCGGCGCTTTTGCGCTCGCCTTCATCTTCGCCGGCGAAGACGATCTGATGATCGGCGCGCGCAAGGGCTCGCCGCTCGCGATCGGCCACGGCACGGAAGAAATGTATATCGGCTCCGACGCGCTGGCGCTCGCCCCGTTCACCGATACGATCTCGTATCTCGAAGAGGGCGACTGGGCGATCATGCGGCGCGGCAGCGTCGAGATCTTCGATATCGACGACAAACCGGTCAAGCGCCAGCAGATCAAAACCACCGGCTCCGCCTTCCTGATCGACAAGGGCAACCATCGCCATTTCATGGCGAAGGAAATTCACGAACAGCCCGAAGTGGTCGCGCACACGCTCTCGCATTATCTCGACATGGCGAACGAGCGCGTCGCCTTGCCGGCCACGCTGCCATTCGATTTCAAGGCGCTCGAGCGCGTATCAATCTCGGCCTGCGGCACCGCCTATTATGCCGGCCTTGTCGGAAAATACTGGTTCGAGCGGTACGCGCGGCTGCCGGTCGAGATCGATGTGGCCTCCGAATTCCGCTATCGCGAGGCGCCGCTGCGCGAGGGTGACCTGACGATCGTTGTCTCGCAGTCCGGCGAGACCGCCGATACGCTCGCCTCGCTGCGTTACGCCAAAGAGCAGGGCCAGCATGTGCTGGGCGTGGTCAACGTGCAGTCCTCGACCATCGCCCGCGAAAGCAGCGTCATCATGCCGACGCTTGCGGGTCCCGAAATCGGCGTCGCCTCGACCAAGGCTTTCACCTGCCAGCTTGCGGTTCTGGCCTGTCTCGCCATCGCCGCGGGCCGTGCGCGCGGCACGCTCAGCGAAGCGGACGAGCGCAAGCTCGTGCATGCGCTGATCGAGGTGCCGCGTCACATGAACGAGGCGCTCAAGCTCGAAGGCGAGATCGAATTGCTGGCGCGCGACATCAGCAAGAGCCGCGACGTGCTCTATCTGGGCCGCGGCACGAGCTATCCGCTCGCGCTCGAGGGCGCGCTCAAGCTGAAGGAAATCTCCTATATCCATGCCGAAGGCTATGCCGCGGGCGAACTCAAGCATGGACCGATCGCGCTGATCGACGAAGCGATGCCGGTGATCGTAACCGCCCCGCATGACCTCGTGTTCGAAAAGACCGTCTCCAACATGCAGGAGGTCGCGGCCCGCGGCGGCCGGATCATCCTTCTGAGCGATGCCAGGGGGGCCGCCGAAGCGGCAATGCCGGGGGTCACCACCATCACGCTGCCGGATGTGCCCAATTCGGTGACGCCGCTGGTCTATGCGCTCCCGGTCCAGCTTCTGGCCTATTACGCGGCTGTCGCGCTTGGCACCGACATTGACCAGCCGCGAAACCTCGCCAAATCGGTGACGGTGGAATAATCGGCCACACCATCGCCGCAAAGCGCCGCGACTGGGCTATAGATGGCGGTCAAGGAGGCCGCCAAAACGCTCGCATGACCGAACAGACGCCTCCCGATATCATCGAAACCGACCTGCCGCCGCATGGCCTCGGCGCGCGGTTGCGCAACTACCTGCTGACCGGTCTCGTCGTCGCAGGGCCCGTTGCCATCACCATGTGGCTGATCTGGGCATTCGTGACCTGGGTCGATGGCCTGGTGCGGCCGCTGATCCCGGAGGCCTACCGTCCGGAAACCTACCTGCCGTTGAAAATCCCGGGCTCCGGCCTTGTGATCGCGGTCATTGCACTGACGTTGCTTGGCTTTCTCACGCACAACCTCGTCGGCCGGACGCTGATCCAGCTCGGCGACCGTCTGATCGACCGGATGCCGATCGTGCGGCCGATCTACAAGACGGTGAAGCAGGTCTTCCAGATGCTGTTCTCGAAATCGGGGACAAGCTTTCGCAAGGTGGGGCTGGTCGAATTCCCTGCGCCCGGCATGTGGTCGCTGGTGTTCATCTCGCAGCCGCCGAGCGCCGAGATCGCGAGGCGCCTGCCGGGCGAAGAGGATCAGGTTTCGGTATTCCTGCCGTGCACGCCCAATCCGACCACCGGCTTCTTCTTTTATGTTGCGCGCAAGAATATTATCGAGCTCGAGATTCCCGTCGAGCAGGCGGCAACCTTGATCATGTCCGCCGGCATGATCCAGCCCGGCGCGCAGGCGCCTAACGGCAACCAGAATGAATTTGCCGCGATGGCGGCCGCCGCGCGCAGCGCTCAGTCTGCGCGCGACGACAAGACGAAGGAGCCTGTTGCGTAGTACCTGCGTGGTTTCATCAATGGGGGAGACGGGGCGATGAACTTCAGCGAGGCTATTTCTTCCGGCTTTCAGAATTACGCGAATTTCAACGGACGCGCTCAGCGTTCGGCGTTCTGGTACTGGGTCCTGTTCGTGTTCCTGGCGGGGCTGGTGACGGCAGGCATCGATTACGCGGTTTTCGGCGCCGAAAGCTACATGCCGATCAACTCGCTGTTCACGCTCGCGACCATCATTCCGAATCTCGCAGTTGGGGCACGCCGCCTGCATGACATCGACCGGAGCGGCTGGTGGCAGCTTTTGCATTTCGTGCCGCTGATCGGCACCATCGTGCTGATCATCTGGTGGGCTTCGCGCGGCACGCCGGGACCCAACCGGTTCGGTCCAAATCCGCTCGGCGAATAGTTCAGCCGGCGTCGATGAGCCGGATCGCGTCGTCGCGCTCGAACAGGTAGAGCAGGATCCGCAGCGCCTTGCCGCGCTCGCTGTCGAGCGCGGCATCGCGCGACAGGATCAAGCGGGCGTCGTCGCGGGCGGCCGGAAGGAGATGCCCGTGCGCCTCGGCCGAGGCGATGCGGAAGGCCGGCATGCCACTCTGGCGCGTGCCGAGCACATCGCCTTCGCCGCGCAGCTTCAGGTCTTCCTCGGCGATGCGGAAGCCGTCTTCGGTTTCGCGCATGATGGCGAGCCGCGCCTTGGCTGTCTCGCCGAGTGGCGCCCTGTAAAGCAGCAGGCAGGTCGACTTGCCGTGGCCACGGCCGATGCGGCCGCGCAACTGGTGAAGCTGCGCAAGCCCGAAGCGTTCGGCGTGCTCGATCACCATGACGGTCGCCTCCGGCACGTCGACGCCGACTTCGATCACGGTCGTCGAGACGAGCAGCCGGGTCTCACCGACCGAAAAGCGCCGCATCGCTTCATCCTTGTCGGAGCCGCGCATCTTTCCATGCACGAGGTCGACCGCATCGCCGAAACGCTTTCGAAGCGCCTCGAAGCGATCCTCGGCGGCGGCGAGGTCGCTGGTCTCCGATTCCTCCACGAGCGGGCAGACCCAGTAGACGCGCTGACCATCGCGCAGGGCGCGGCCGACTGCGTCCACGACCTCGGCCAGCCGGTCGAGCGGAACGGTGCGGGTATCGACCGGCTGGCGGCCGGCCGGCTTCTCGCGCAGTTCGGATATATCCATGTCGCCGAAATAGGTGAGCACCAGGGTGCGCGGGATCGGCGTTGCCGTCGTCACCAGCATGTCCACCGCTTCGCCCTTGCTGGCGAGGGCAAGCCGCTGATGCACGCCGAAGCGGTGCTGCTCGTCGACGATCGCCAGCGCGAGGTCGCGGAATGTGACGTCGTCCTGGAACAGCGCGTGGGTGCCGACCAGCATCTGTATGTCCCCTGACGCGAGCCGGTCGAGCAGGGCGGCCCGGTCCTTGCCGCGCTCCCGGCCGGTCAGGATCGCCGCATCGATCCCGGCCGCCGCGGCGAGCGGTGCGATGGTGTTGAAATGCTGGCGCGCGAGGATTTCAGTCGGCGCCATCAGCGCGGCCTGACGTCCGCTTTCGATTACCGCGGCCGCGGCCAGCAGCGCCACCACGGTCTTTCCCGATCCGACATCGCCCTGCAGAAGGCGCACCATCCTTTCCGGTTTGCCGAGATCGCCGACAATGGCGTCGAGCGCGCGGTGTTGCGACAGCGTCAGCGAATAGGGCAGCGCCGCCATGATCGCCCGGCGCAGATGGCCGTCGCCGGCATGCGCGCGGCCAGCGCGCTTTCGGTTATGCGCCCGCATCAGCCCAAGCGCGAGCTGGCTTGCCAGTAATTCGTCATAGGCGAGCCGGCTATGCGCCACGCCTTCAGGTGCGATGTCGTCCATGGTGCGCGGCCGGTGCATGGTGGTGAGCGCCGCCGCGAAATCGGGAAAGCCGTGACGGGCGAGGAAGGCACCATCCTGCCATTCCGGCAGCGCCGGCATTTTTGTCAGCGCCGCATCCATCGCCTTGACGATCATGTTCGCGGTGACGCCTTCGGTCAGCGGATAGACCGGCTCGATCATCGGCAGCGCGGCGAGTCCCTTCTCGTCGACCACGCGGTCCGGATGCACCATCTGCAGCATGCCATCATAGAAAGCGGTCGTGCCGGATACGTAGCGGGTTTCGCCGACCGGGAAGAGCTTTTCCAGATAGTCCCGGCGGGCGCGGAAATAGGTGATGACGAGATCGCCGGTCTCGTCGCTCGCATAGATCAGATGCGGAGCGCGATCCCGCCCCGGCGGCGCCGGACGGTGGCGGTCGACCGTGACCTTGACGGTCACGACAGTGCCGGGCTCGACCTCACGCAGTTTCGGGCGGGCGCGCCGGTCGATCGCACCGGATGGCAGGTGGAACAGGAGATCAATGATTCGCGGCTCCGCATCGCGGCCGAGCAGGCGACGATACAGCTTTTCGAGCTTGGGACCGATGCCCGGAAGCGTTGTGATTGCCGCAAAGAACGGATCGAGGATTGTAGGTCGCATTGGACTTTCGCCCGAAGCCGTTCGTCTCCAACGCAAGCGGGAGCGGACTTCCGCTTACGCCTCGATGAACGCACAGGACAGCACAGGTTTGCAGTGAAAGCGAATGGGCTGACAGCCGCATTTCCCATGTCTATATACGCCCGCCCGGCCCGTCCGGGCTTTTGGCGTTTGCTGGTGGCGGACATGACCGGGATGACACGATCGAGCGAAGGATTGAACGAACGGCAGCGGCGGCTCCTGTTCCGCTCCTGGCATCGCGGTATTCGGGAAACCGATCTCCTCCTCGGCCGTTTCGCCGATGCGCATATCGCCGATCTCTCCGACGGCGACCTGGATGAATACGAAAGGCTGCTCGACGTGCCCGATTACGACCTCTACGCTTGGGTGAGTGGCGAATGCGAGGTTCCCGAAGACTATCGCTCGGAGCTGCTGCAGCGGATCAGCCGTTTCCATAACCGGGACGGCTGCTGATGGTGCGGTCTCCTGCCGAGCTGCTGAAAAGCGGCAAGCCGCTGACCCTGTCCGGTGTCGCCGATGGCGCCGAAGGCATGGTTGTTGCCGATCTCGCGCGGGCGGTCGCCGGCGGACGAGAACCGCCCGCTGTCAGCCTCGTGGTGGTCTGCCGCGACGGGCCGCGGATGGCGGCGCTGGCCCGCGGCCTTGCGTTTTTTGCGCCCGAAATCGAGCGGCTGGAATTCCCGGCCTGGGATTGCCTGCCCTATGATCGGGTGTCACCGCATGCCGGCGTGCTCGCGCAGCGCATGACAACGCTGTCGCGGCTCGCCAATGTCGAGGCGCGCGACAAGCCCGCTGTTGTGCTGACCACCATTAATGCGGCCTTGCAGCGCGTGCCGCCGCGCACGCTGGTCATGGGCCAGTCGCTTTCGGCCGCCCCCGGCAATGTGATGCCGATGGAACGCGTCGCAAGCTGGCTCGAACTGAACGGCTACACGCGCGCCTCGACCGTGCGCGAGCCCGGCGACTACGCCGTGCGCGGCGGCATCCTCGATCTGTTCGCGCCCGGCATGAGCGAGCCGGTGCGGCTCGACTTTTTCGGCGACCAGATCGAAACCATCCGCGCCTTCGACCCGGAGAGCCAGCGCACGCAATATGACCTGCGCGCGCTCGATCTCGTGCCGGTGTCCGAATTCCAGCTCACGACCGAGACCATCCGGCGCTTTCGCCTTGGCTATGTCGAGGCTTTCGGCGCCGCGACCCGTGACGATCAGCTCTATGAGGCGGTCAGCGAAGGCCGTCGCTATCCCGGCATGGAACATTGGTTGCCGCTGTTCCATGAGCATATGGATACGCTGTTCGACTATCTGGACCGCACCCCGATCGCGCTGGAGCCGCTTGCCGAAGATGCCGCGCAAGAGCGGATCGCGCAGATCGTCGATTACTACGAGGCGCGCCAGAATGCGCCGCAGGGCGTTGGCGGCGTGCCCTACAAGCCGCTGCCGCCCGAGCGGCTCTATTTCACCGAGGACGAATGGAAGGCGCAACTTGGCCGGATGAAGCTTGCGCGCATGACGCCCTTCGCGGTGCCGGAGGCGCAAGGCGCATCGGTCGTCGATATCGGCACCAAGCAGGGCCACAATTTCAGCGCCGAGCGCGCTGAAGCCGAGGCCAACGTTTTCGATGCGGTCGTCAAGCATGTCGCATCGCTGCAGCGCGGCGGCAAGCGTGTCGTGGTCGCGCTCTGGAGCGACGGCGCACGCGATCGCATGAGCCATGTGCTGCGCGACCACGGGCTCGCCAATCTCGCCAATGTCGGATCATGGCAGGAGGCCTTGGCGCGGCCGAAGACGGATGTCGCACTCGCGGTTCTCGGGCTGGAATCCGGGTTCGAGACGGCACAGGCCGCAATCATCGGCGAGCAGGACATTCTCGGCGACCGGCTGGTGCGGCCGCGGCGGGCTTCGAAGAAAGCGGAGAACTTCATCGCAGAGGCGACCAGCCTCTCGGCCGGCGATCTCGTGGTGCATGTCGATCACGGCATCGGCCGGTTCGTCGGGCTGGCGACCATCGAGGCTGCGGGCGCGCCGCATGACTGCCTCGAACTGCATTATGCCGGCGGTGACAAGCTCTATCTGCCGGTCGAGAATATCGAGCTTTTGTCACGCTACGGCTCCGAAGATCTCGAGGTCGATCTCGACCGGCTCGGCGGCACCGCCTGGCAGACCCGCAAGGCGCGGATGAAAAACCGCATCCGCGAGATTGCCCACGAACTCATGAAAGTGGCGGCGGAACGCAAGCTGCGCGAGGCGCAAAAGCTCGTCGTGCCGGCGGGCCTCTATGACGAATTCTGCGCCGGCTTCCCCTATGAGGAGACGGAGGACCAGCAGGCGGCGATCGATGCCACGCTCGACGATCTTGCGTCCGGCCGTCCGATGGATCGCCTCGTGTGCGGCGATGTCGGCTTCGGCAAGACCGAGGTGGCGCTGCGCGCCGCCTTTGTCGCGGCGATGGCGGGCCGGCAGGTCGCCGTCGTCGTCCCGACCACGCTGCTGGCGCGCCAGCACTACAAGACCTTCAGCGAGCGGTTCCGCGGCTTTCCGGTCAAGGTCGGGCAGGCGTCGCGGCTGGTCACCCCCGCCGATCTTGCGCAGACCAGGAAAGACCTGGCTGACGGCGCCCTCGACATCGTCGTCGGCACCCATGCGCTCCTCGGCAAGACCGTGAAATTCAAGGACCTCGCACTGGTCATCGTCGACGAGGAGCAGCATTTCGGCGTTGCCCACAAGGAGAAGCTGAAGACGCTGCGCGCCGAAGTCCATATGCTGACGCTGACCGCGACCCCGATCCCCCGCACGCTGCAGCTCGCCTTGACCGGCGTGCGCGACCTCTCGCTGATCGCGTCGCCCCCGGTCGACCGCCTTGCGGTGCGGACCTTCGTGTCGCCGTTCGATCCGATCGTGGTGCGCGAGGCGATCCTCCGCGAGCGCTATCGCGGCGGCCAGTCCTTCTATGTCTGCCCGCGGATCGAGGACCTCGCCGGCGCCAAGGAGTTCTTCGACAAGACCGTGCCGGAGGTGAAGGTTGCGGTCGCGCATGGCCAGATGCCCGCGACGGC
>Ga0180215_1004581_pt1 | contig 12180 bp, 8 predicted proteins | sample eDN3rd37CBELigBY_FD_128871 | JGI IMG/M metagenome (GOLD analysis project Ga0180215, IMG submission 128871) | Enriched backyard soil microbial communities from Emeryville, California, USA - eDNA 3rd pass 37_C BE-Lig BY (version 2) (version 2) | ecosystem: Environmental > Terrestrial > Soil >...
CCCCCAGCCCCTTCCCCCGCCTCGGGGGAAGGGGAGCCCGCAAGTCGGGAGATTTCGTTTTTCACGGAAAAACACATGGCCCCGCCCCTGATTTCGGGGGCGGGGCACTGGGCGCAATAGCGTCAAGCGGGGGGTGGGGCGCGCTGTGCTCCTTGGGATGGGGCGTGGGCCCCGGGGGGGACCTCACCCCAGCGATTCACGTCGGTTCTGCTCGGTGCCCCTCTCCCTCTCAGGAGAGGGGCCGTGGTTTTTTTTCTCTGTGGAATCGCGTGGTTACGGGTTGCTTTCAAATGTCCATGCGAAGCTGTGGATGTGCTTTCGGGGGCTGTGCGGTCCCCGCGTCGGCGAACGCGCCTCCGGAGTCTGCGAATGCGCCTCCGGAGTGTGCGAACGAGGCGCCCGAGTCTGCGAATGCGGCGCCCGAGTCTGCGAATGCGGCGCCGGAGTTTGCGAATGAGCCGCCGGAGTCTGCGAATGAGCAGCCCGAGTCTGCGAACGAGGAGCACGAGCGTGCGAATGACCAGCACGAGCGTGCGAACGCGGCGCCGGAGTCTGCGAATGAGCGGCCCGAGTCTGCGAACGGGGAGCACGAGCGTGCGAACGCGGCGCCGGAGTTTGCGAATGAGCAGCCCGAGTCTGCGAACGAGGAGCACGAGCGTGCGAATGACCAGCACGAGCGCGCGAACGACCGACGCGAGCGTGCGAAGGGCCAGCTCGAGTCGGGGCTTGGGAGGGCGGTCAGTCTTCCTCGTCCTCGTCGTCGCCGACGGGGCCGTCCCAGGGTTCGGGAGGCGGCGGCGGGATTTCGTCGGCGAGGGGGACGACGGCGAGGGCTTCCACGTGTGCGTTCGCCGAGGCTTCGGCGGGGAGGCGGAGGCGGGCGCGGGTTGGGGTGAGGTCGGGCGGGAGGGGGGCGAAGAGCTGCACCGGTCGTTCCGCGCTCGGTAGGTCCAGCGTGAGGGGGCCGAGGTGGAGCGTCGCGGGGTGAGCGTCCGTGCTTCGTCCCAGCACGAGCAAGCGGAGGCCTTGGCCGTTGCCGCCTGCCGGGACCGTGAAGCTCAGCTCGGCCTTCCCCTGGCGCAGCCTCGCTAGCTCAACCTCCCCCACCCCGCCGACCAGCGGCGTGATGCCTGCCTTCTGGGCGAGGTGAAGGCCCGTCGGGAGCGGATCGGGGGTGCCGAGGAAACGCAGGAGCGGGGTCGCGAGCTCCTCCTTCGCGCCGAGCTTCACGAGGGCTTCGGCCATGGCGATGCGGGCGGGCTCGTAGCGCTCCTCCGCGAGCTTCTCGGAGAGGGCCTTGCGGGCTGCGGGGTCGCCGATCTCGCCGAGGGCGTGGGCAACGAAGGAGCGCAGGCGCACGTCGTCGAGGGAGCGCAAAAGCGCCGAAACGGCACGGCGCTCGCGGGCCTTGGTCAGCGCGGCCAGCACGTCGCGGGCGAGGAGGAAGTCGGCGGGCGCGTCGTTCTCCCACCACGCGGCCAGGATTGCGCCCCCTCGCGGATCGCCGGCATCGGCAAGGGCCAGCGCGGCGAAGCGGGACCATTTCGGATCGGTGTCGTCGAGGAGCGCCGTCGTCATCGGCGCGGGCTCGCCCAGCCGCGTGAGCGCGAGCGCCGACCACCTCCGGACCTCCTCGTCCTCGTCGCGGGCGAGGGCCAGGCGGAGCGCCGGGGCGGCTTCCTCGCGACGGAGCGAGAAGAGGACCTCGGCGGCCTTGCGGCGGAAGATCACCTCGGCGTCGTCGAGAAGGGCCGCGATCTCGGGGGCCGCATCGCCATCGCCGGCGAGGCCTCGTCGCAAAGCCTCCGGCCACGCCTTTCCCTCGCTGCGCAGGCCCGCGCGCTCGTACTGGCCGTGCGAGGCCGCGATTTGCCGGAGGCGCTGCTTCATCCCCTCGAATCGCTCGGGCATCCGGGAGGCGACGTCGCGCTGCTGCCGAGGGTCGGTTTCGACGTCGTAGAGGGCGCAGGCCCCGATCCGGCGCTGGCAGACGAGGCGCAAGGAGCCCTCGGCGAGGAGGGTCTGGTCGTCGGTCTCGGCGATCGCGAGGCCCTCGGGATGGCTGGGATCGCGGCCGTCGCGGAGAAGAAGGCCGAGGTCGCGTCCGCGGACGCGGGCCGGCTTGGGGATGTCGAGGGCCGAGAGCACCGTGGGCAGGATGTCGATGGTCTGCACCGGCTCGCGGATGCGTCGCGGCGGGAGCGCACCGGGGGCCGAGACGATCAAGGGGACGCGGACCTGCTCCTCGTAGACGGTGGTGCCGTGGAAGCGGCCGCCGTGCTCGCCGAATTCCTCGCCGTGATCGGCGGTGACGACGACGACGGCCTCGGGCCTCGCCTGGCGCACGAGCCGCACGACTTCGCCGATGCCCCGGTCGGCGGCTGCGATTTCCGAGTCGTAGCGGTCGATGTCGCGGTCGCCGAAGGGGTGCTCCTCGTGCGCGACGTAGGGCTCGTGGGGCTCGAAGAGGTGCACCCAGAGGAAGATCCGGCGCTCGGGCTTGCGGCGCTTCAAGTACGCCTCGACCTGCTCGACCCGCTTCGGGGCGTCGGCGAACTCGACCTTGCGGTACTCGAAGTCGAGCATCCGGTCGCGGAAGGGCGCGAGCTCGTCGCCGTCGATGAAGAAGACGGCCGGCGGGTAGAAGGCGGCGGTGCGGTAGCCGTAGGTGCGGAGCAGGGCGGCGAAGGTATCCGAGTCCTCCCCCAGGCCTTGCAGCACCAAGGGCCGCATCGGCTTGCCCGTCATCAGCGAGGTCACCGAGTACGAGGTGTGCGGCGTCGGCGCGTAGGCTCGCTCGAAGAGCGCGCCCTCGCGGGCGAGCGCGTCGAGGTTCGGCGTCGTCGGGCGCTCGTAGCCATAGGCGCCCACGTGATCCGCGCGCAGCGCGTCGACCGTGATGAGCACGACGTCGCGCCCCTGCCAATCAAGGGCGCGCGTGGCCGGCTTCGAAGCGACCAAGGTGCCCTCCCCTTCGAGGGGCGGTGGCGGCGCGAGCTTGGCGGCGAGCTCGATGCCCTCGCGCAGAAGGGGCGCGCGATCGAGGTAGACGAGGCGGACGTTGTCGAGGAGGGCCAGCTTTTTCGCCGAAAGGGGCGCCGTGAGGAGGGCGGCGACGAAGAGGAGGCCGAGGAAGGTGCCGAGCCGCCGCGATGCCTGGGGGGCGAGAGGCGGGCGGAGGCCGAGGGCGACGAAGGGCGCGAGGGCCATCGTCAGAACCAGCAGCCCCGTGTGAAAGGCCGGATAGAGGCGCGGGAGGACGAGGAGGTTCGCGAGCTCGAGCGCGAGGGCCGCCCCGAGGGCGAGGAGCGCGGTCGTGCGGGGGCGCCTTCGGGCGAGGTGGCCGAGGCGCGGTGCGAGGGCGTAGGCGAGCGCGAAGCCGACCGTCGCGACGAAAGCGCAGAAGCCGGCGCGAACGGGAATCACGGCGAAGTGGCGGCCGGTCGAGACGCCGAAGGCGACGGCGGCCCCGAAGGCGGAGACGGCGAGCGCTACGAGGAGGCGGAAGCGACGGTCGTGCGCGCGCTGCGCGGCGGCGAGAAGAGCGGCGCCGCCGAGAGCCGGAGGGAGCGCGACCAGCCAGCCGAAGGGCAAGACGAAGGTGAAGGCGCGACCGAGCTCCCAGGCCCCGACGAGCTCCGCGCGGCCGAAGAAGCTCGCGACCAAGAGCTCGGCGAGGGCCAGAACGAGCGCCCCCGACGAGGCCAGCGCCACGACCTCGACGAATCGCTTCGACGAAGGCGCGGCCTCTCGGTTCATCCCGCCTCTTCACGAACGGCGAGCGCGCGGCGGGTCCGCTCGAGGGCCAGGCGCAGGCCGAGGTGCTCGGGCTTTTCGAGCTTCGGGTCCTCGGCGCGGAGGCGGGCCACGTCCTCGCCGAGGCGGCCGAGCCAGGGCGGCTCCTCGAGGGGATCGAGGTAGAGCAGCCCCTCCTGCCCCGACTGCCGCGTGCCGCCGAGATCGCCGCTGCCCCGCAGGCGCAGGTCTTCGCGGGCGATGTCGGCGCCGCGCTCGAAGCGGCAGAGGGCCTCGAGCCGCGCCTTCTGCGGCGGGCCCAAGGGGACGTCGTGCACGAGCAGGCAGATGCCGGGCTTCTCCCCTCGCCCGACGCGGCCGCGGAGCTGGTGGAGCTGGGCCAGGCCGAAGTGCTCGGCGCCGTCGATGATCATCAGCGTGGCCTCGGGCACATCGACGCCGACCTCGACGACCGTGGTGCCGACGAGGATGGGTGTTTCGCCGCTGCGGAAGCTGCGCATGGCCTGGGTGAGCGCGGTGGGCTTCATGGCGCCGTGGGCGAGGACGATGGGCTTGTCGCCGAAAACGCGGGCGAGCGATTCGGCCCTCTCGATGCAGCTCGGGCCGGTCTCGACGGCGTCCTCCTCGTCCTCGTCGCCGCCGATGCGCGGGCAGACGACGAAGACGCGGCCGCCCTTCTCGAGGGTCGTGCGGATCCCCCGGTGCGCGACGTCCTCGAAGCGGGGGCGGGCCAAGGGATAGGTCTTGACGGGGGTGCGGCCGGGCGGGCGCTCGTCGAGGGAGCTCTGCGCGAGCTCGCCGCGGATGGCGAGGGCCAGGGTGCGCGGGATGGGGGTGGCGCTCAGCGTGAGGAGGTGCGGGCGCGTCGCCTCCTCGGCCCCCTCCCCTTTGCGGACGAGGCTCAGGCGCTGGGCGACGCCGAGGCGCTGCTGCTCGTCGACGATGACGAGGCCGAGCTTGTGGAAGCGGACGTCTTCCTGAAGGAGCGCGTGCGTGCCGACGACGACGTCGAGGGTGCCGTCGGCGAGGGCGCGGAGCAGGTGGCGCCTCTCGGCGGCACGGGCGAGCGAGGTGAAGAGGGCGATCTTCGCCTTGAGCGCGCGTGCGAGGGGACCTGTGGCCTCGAGGTATTGCTCGGCGAGGACGGAGGTGGGCGCGAGGATGGCGGTCTGCGTGCCGGCGGAGATGGCCTGCGCGGCGGCGGCGAGGGCGACGGCGGTCTTGCCCGAGCCCACGTCGCCGAAGAGGAGCCTGCGCATGGGGCGCGACGACGAGAGATCCGCGGCGATCTCGTCGATGGCGCGCGCCTGGCCGTCGGTCCACGCGAAGCCGAGCTCGATGCGCAGGCGCTCGACGGCGCCGGGGTTCGGAGGAAGCGCGATGGCCTGTCCGCGGAGCGAGGCCTCGCCCTCCGCTCGCTCCCACGCGCGGGTGAAGGCTTCGGAGAAGGCGAGCCGCGTCCGCAGCGCCAGGACGTCGTCGCGCTCGGGCGGCGCCTCCGGGCGGTGGATGCGATCGAGGAGCTCGCGGATCGGCGGCATGCCTTCCCGCTCGCGAACGAAGGGCGGCACGGGATCCGGGATCTGCGGCAGAGCGTCCAGCGACGCGGAAACGGCCTTCGCGAGGCGCGCGGGCGGCAGGCCGAGGCGCGGATAACGGGGGCGAACGCCCAAGTCCGAGCCGTCGTCGACGAGGAGATCGGGATGGCTCATCGCCACCGCGTCTCCTTTACGTGTGGGCGACAGCCGGCCGGAGAGGATCACGCGCGCTCCGGGCTTTGCGGCCGCGAGGATGCCGTGCGCGGCGAAGAACCACCACGCGGAGAGCGTCGCCTTCGAGCCCTCGCTCCCCAAGACCACGCGAACCGACGGCCGCCCTCGCACGGGAACGATCCCCGATCGGAGCACCGTCCCGCGCACGGCGACGCGACCTCGCTCCGCGGCGAAGGGCAGCGCGTCGGCGACGTCGATCGGCGCGCGCAGGTCGTCGTAGCCCGTCGGCACCACGAAGGGCAGATCGCCGACGCGCGTGATGCCGCGCGCCCCAAGCAGCTCGGCCGCCGCGGGTCCCAGCCCTGGTAGGACGGTGACCTCGTCGGCGGCCGTGATGGGCACGCGTGGCTTGGAAGGTCGAGTCGCTCGGCTCAGCGGAACTCCACCGAGATGACTTCGTAGACGCGCTCGCCCGCCGGCATGCGCACCTTCACCTCGTCGCCCGCTTCGCGCCCGATGAGGGCCCGCGCCAGCGGGGACGTGATCGAGATGCTGCCCTGGTCGAGGTCGGCCTCGTCGGCGCCGACGATGCCGTAGGTGACCTCCTCGTCCGTCGCGACGTTGAGCAGGCTGACGGTCGCGCCGAAGGAGACACGCGAGCCGGAGAGCGTGGACGGGTCGATGATCTCGGCGCGGGCGAGCTTGTCCTCGAGGTCCTTGATGCGCGCCTCGATGAAGCCCTGCCGCTCCTTGGCCGCGTGGTACTCCGCGTTCTCGCTGAGGTCGCCGTGGTCGCGCGCGATGCCGATGTCACGGCTGACCTGCGGGCGCTCGACTTCCTTCAAGTGACGGAGCTCCTCGCGGAGCTTGGTCGCCCCTTGCGGGGTCATGGGGACTCTCTCCATGGGGCGCGGTTGTAACCCAAAGTCGCCGGGGCGGAAGGGTTCAGGCGGGGCGAGCGCAGCGGCGTGCGACGGGAGCGCGGCTTCGGGAGCGAGCGGTTCACATCGCACCGCGAGGCACGCGTTACCTCTCCACCCCGACGTTTCGCGGCGATTCCGGGGGACGATTCGTGAATTGCCCCTACCTGGTGGGAACGCGCGGTGCTTCCGAGACGCAGTGCGCGTCGCGTTTCCCACGGCGAAAGGCGCGCGTCCCCACGCCCAACGTTCACGTCGATTCCCGGGGGCGATTCGTGACTCGCCCCTACCTGATGGAACCTCGTGGTGCCCGCACCCGCGGTACGCAGCCGAAATCCCGCGGCCTCAATCGCGCTACCTCACCCCCACGCTTCACGTCGCTTCCACCCGGCGCCCCTCTCCCTCTCAGGAGAGGGGCCGTGCGTTTTCCCCAACGAAGTCACGCCGTTACCGCGCGCCCTCACCCCGCAACGCGTTCGCCGCACCCCAATCCCCGCCCGTCAATCCCAGGGCTGCCTCCCGCATCCCGCCCCGCGGATCCGCCCGCCTGTGATGGCGGGCGTCACTCAATCCCGTGAAATCCCAGTAGCGGGATGCGGCCTGGCAGCCTCGCCGCATCCGGAGAACGCGAGCATCGCGCCGCTGTCTTTGGGGCCGGGGCCCCAAAGCGGGAGGTGGGGCCCCGATGGCTTTGCCAGCGGGGCGGAGGGCAGCACCCTCCGGTGAACGACGGCGCAGCCCCCGCCTCTGCTATAAGCCGCCCTTGTGAGTCAGCGATCGATCGAGGTCAAAGTCGGGGCCCTCATCCTCGTCGCGGTTGGGTTGCTCGCGGCCTTCGTCGTCGTGATGGGCGGCATCAACTTCCAGCCGACCTACACGATTTACGTCGATTTCGACAATCCGGGCGGTCTGCAGGGAGGGTCTCCCGTGAAGATCGCCGGCGTCAAAATCGGCAAGGTCGTGGAGCTGCAATACCGCGGCGGTGTCGCCAATCCCGCGACCGGCGTCCGCGAGCCCCTCGTCCGCGTGAAGACCTCGATCGAGGAGCGATACAAGGACGGCATCCGCGACAACTCGACCTTCTACGTCACGACCCAGGGCGTGCTCGGCGAGCAGTTCCTGCAAATCGACCCGGGCAGCGGCGATCGTCCCGTCCTCGGCGATGGTGCCGTCGTGCGCGGACTCGATCCGCCCCGCCTCGATATGCTGCTCTCGGAGAGCTACGAGCTCTTGCACACGGGCGTCAAAGCGCTGCGCGAGAACCGCGAGCAGCTCGCCGAGACCTTCGACGGTCTGCGCGCGACCTTGAAGGGCACGGGCGACTTCTTCGCGAACAACAAGGAACGGCTCGACCGCATCGCGGAGAACGTCGAGAAGATCACCGTCGATGCGCACGAGCTCGTGAAGACGGCGCAGGCGAACTACATCGACAACCCCAAGGTGCTCGCCATCGTCGATCGCCTCGACGAGACGACGAAGACGCTGAATCGCGAGGCCGGTCCCCTCTTGAAGGACACACGCGAGGCCGTCGCGTCGGCGAACCGGATCGCGCAGAGCCTCGCCTCCCCCGAGCAGCAGGCGAAGATCGAGGCGACCATCGCGGACGTCGCCGAGATCGCGAGCCGCGCGAAGACGGCGACGAAGGAGGCGGAGGCGATCGTCACGCACATCAAGAAGGGCCGCGGCTCGGTCGGCGCGCTCGTCATGGACGAGCAGGTCTACGACGACGTCCAGGAGCTGCTCCGCGACCTGAAGCACAATCCGTGGAAGTTCTTCTGGCGGGAGTAGCAGTGCGACGCGAATCGGTGATAGCTTCCCGCGCCCATGGCGACGAACGTTGAAGCCCACATCACCGGCACCGTTTGGAAGATTGAAGTCAAGGTCGGCGACCAGGTCTCCGAGGGGGATACGGTCGTCATTCTCGAGTCGATGAAGATGGAGATGCCCGTCGAGTCCCCCGTCTCGGGCACCGTGCAATCGATCGCCATCGAGGAAGGCCAGCCCGTCGACGAGGGCGCCGTCCTCCTCACGATTGAGTAGCCGTCCACGTCGAATCTCGCGATTTTGCCGTCGGCGCTTATTCCGTCCCGCTCGCCCTCAAGCGATTGACACTGAACGACTGGCGTTGCTAGCAAAACGCCTTCCGATACCCTAAGGCGCTGACACCCCCGCCCATTCCGCTGTCAAGGAGCCTCGATTCCCATGTCCGAAGAGAAGGAAAGCTCGGTTCTCTTTTCCCTCAAGGAGCTGATGAGCCTCGAAGAGGACCGCATCAGGCAAGAGGAAGAGGAGAAGCGTCGCAAGGCCGAAGCCGAGCAACAGGCGAAGCTCGAAGCCGAGCGCAAGGCGCGCGAGGAAGAAGAGGCGCGCATCCGAGCCGAGGAAGAACGCAAGCGCCAGGAAGAGCAGCGCAAGCGTGAAGAGGCGGCACGTCTCGAGGCGATTCGCCAGGCCGAGATCGAGAAGGCGCGGCTCGAGGCGGAGCAGCAGGCCCGCATGGCCGAGATCGCGAAGCAGCAGGAGCACGAGCGGCAGCTCGCGGCCCTCGCCCAGGACAAGCAGAAGAAGAAGCTGAAGAACACGCTGGTCATGGTCGCGATCGGCGCCGTCCTGGTCATCGGTGGTGGCGGCGCGTTCGCGGTCAACTCGATGCAGCAGGCCGAGGCGAAGAAGCAGGCCGAGCTCGCGGCGAAGCAGGCCGAGCTCGCCGAGCGCGAGGCGGAGGCCCGCCGGCTGCAGCAGCAGATCGAGGAGCAGAACCGCAAGGTCGACGAGCTCGTGAAGCAGCTCGCCGCCGCGCAGGACGACGCCACCCGCGCCAAGCTCCAGGCGCAGCTCGCCGAGGAGCAGGAGAAGGCGAGCAAGCTCCAGGGTCAGGGCGGCGGCCGCACCACGCCTGCGAACACGAAGGCCGGCGGTGGTTCCACGACCAAGACGGATTCGAAGAAGCCGGCCTGCAACTGCCAGCCGGGCGATCCCCTCTGCTCCTGCCTGTGACGCGTATGCCCAAGCGCCGCATCGCGTTCGCGCTCGACTACCCCACCCTCGCGGAGGCGCGCGCGGGCGCCGCTCTCGTCAAGGACGAGATCGGCGTCATCAAGGTGGGGCTCGAGCTGTTCACGAAAGAAGGGCCGAGCGCCGTCCACTTGGGCGAGGAGCTCGGCCTCGACGTTTTCCTCGATCTCAAGCTCCACGACATCCCGGAGACGGTGGAGCGCGCGGTTGCCTCGGTCGCCAAGCTCGGCGCGAAGTACCTGACGGTGCATGCGGCGGGCGGTGAGGCGATGCTCGCGCGCGCGGTCGAGCGGGCGAAGAAGGACGGCGACGACCTCACGATCCTCGCCGTCACCTGGCTGACCTCGCTGGATGCGAACGATCTGGCGGCGCAGGCGATTCCGGGGACGCCGGCGGAGCATGCGCTGCGCCTGGCCAAGCTGGCGTGGAAGGCCGGCGTGCGTGGCTTCGTCTGCTCGGCGGCCGAGGTCGCGACGCTGCGGAAGGAGCTCGGCCCCGAGGCGATCCTCGTGACGCCGGGGATTCGTCCGGCGGGGGCGAGCGCCGGGGATCAGAAGCGGACGGCGACGCCTCGCGGCGCGATCGAGAACGGCGCGAGCCTGCTCGTCGTGGGCCGGCCCATTCGCGACGCGGCCGATCCGAAGGCGGCGGCTCGCACGATCGCCGACGAAATCGCCGAAGCGCTGGGTAGCTGACGTGGCCCGCACCATCATCGGCTTGCAGCCGGTGCGCGAGGCCATCCGCGCCCGTGCCGGCGAAATCGAGCGCATCCTCGTCGAGGCGGGTGATTCGCCGACCTTGAAGGCCCTCGCCCGCTTCGCCCGCGATCAGGGGATCGAGGTCGAGACCGTTTCGCGTGCGGAGCTGGATCGCGCCACCCGAGGCGCGCGCCACCAGGGCGTGCTGGCCCTGGCCACCGAGCTCTCGCTGGTCGGGCTGGACGAGCTCTCGCTCGGTGAGGACGCGCTCCTCGTCGCCCTCGACGGCCTGCAGGATCCGCAGAACTTTGGCGCCGCGATTCGGAGCGCGGTGGCCTTCGGCGCGGACGCGCTGATCTGGCCCGAGCACGCCTCCGCTCCCCTCACCCCCGCGACCTTCCGGGCGTCGGCGGGCGCGATCGAGCACGCCACGCTCTGCCGCGTGCCCTCGCTGGTCACGGCCCTCACCCAGCTCGACACGCAGGGCGCCATGACCGTGGGCCTCGACGCCTCGGCCGAGGCCTCGATCGACGAGCTCGACCTCACGGGCCCCGTGGTCCTCGTCGTCGGCTCCGAGGGCAAGGGCCTCGGGCGCCAGGTGCGGAAGACCTGCCAGAAGCTCGCGAAGCTCCCCATGCGCGGTCCGATCGATTCGTTGAACGCGAGCGTGGCCTTGGCCATCGCGCTCTACGAGGTCGTTCGTCAGCGTCGCGGGTGAGGGATTCGGAACGGGGCGGTCGTCGGACCTCCTCTCGAAGCTTTCGGACCTCTTCGTGGAGATCGGGCGATCTCCTCCAGGAGGACTCGGAGCTCTACGAGGAGATGGGGTGACCTCCGCGTGGAGGTCGCGGACCTCCACGAGGAAATGGATGTCCTCCACTTGGAGGTCCTGCACCTCCACGAGGAGGTGGGATGGCTCCATTTGGAGATCGTGAATCTCCATGAGGAGATGCGGCGATGTCCGCGTGGAGGTCGCGGACGTCTACGAGGAGATGAGACGACCTCCACCAGGAGGTCTTGAACCTCCTCGACGAGAAGAATCGACCTCTTCGACTCAGAACCCCAGCTCGACGCCGATGCCCTTTGCCGTCTGGACGAGCTGGCCGTTCGGGTCGACGAGCTTGGGGGCGCGCGTCGCTTCGGCGAGGGGGACTTCGCCGATTTCGGTGCCGCGCAGGCAGACCATCTTGCCGAAGTCGCCGCGGGCGCAGAGGTCCGCCGCGTGGGCGCCCATGCGCAGGCCGAGGACGCGGTCGAAGGCCGAGGGCGATCCGCCGCGCTGCAGGTGACCGAGCACCGTCGTGCGCACCTCGTTCTGGACACCGGCCTCCTTGAGCTGCTGCATCAGCCTCTCCCCTGCCCCGCCCAGTCGCGGCAGCTTGCCCACGTGGCCCGGGTCGAGGACGGCGTGGTCGCCACCTTCGGGACGCGCTCCCTCGGCGACGACGATGATGGTGAACCGGCGCTCGAGCCGCTCGCGCTCCTTGATGCGCGCCAGCACGCGCTCGAGCTTGTAGGGGACCTCGGGGAGGAGGATGACGTCGGCGCCCCCGGCGAGGCCTGCGGAGAGGGCGATCCAGCCGGCGTAGCGACCCATCACCTCGAGGATCATCACGCGGTGGTGCGAGGCCGCGGTGGTGTGCAGGGTGTCGATGGCCCAGGTGGCGGTGTCGAGGGCGGTGTCGAAGCCGAAGGTGTAATCGGTGGCGGCGAGGTCGTTGTCGATGGTCTTGGGGACGCCGACGCAGGGGACGCCGCGCTCGGAGAACTTCTGCCCGAAGTGGAGGGTGCCGTCGCCGCCGGCGAGGACGAGGGCGTCGATTTCGTTGTCGCGGAGCCTTCCGAGGACGACGTCGGAGACGTCCCGAAGCTCCTCCTTCCCGCGCGGGCCGACCGGGTAGTGGAAGGGGTTGGCGCGGTTGGAGCAGCCGAGGATCGAGCCGCCGCGCGGGAGGATGCCGCGGACCGTGGCGGCGTCCATGCGAACGAGCTTGCCGTCCTCGACGAGGCCCTCGAAGCCGTCTTGGCTGCCGATGACCTCGATACCGTGGGCGAGCGCCCGAAGGACGAAGCCTTTGA
>Ga0180215_1004586_pt1 | contig 12174 bp, 13 predicted proteins | sample eDN3rd37CBELigBY_FD_128871 | JGI IMG/M metagenome (GOLD analysis project Ga0180215, IMG submission 128871) | Enriched backyard soil microbial communities from Emeryville, California, USA - eDNA 3rd pass 37_C BE-Lig BY (version 2) (version 2) | ecosystem: Environmental > Terrestrial > Soil >...
AAGCCTCGTCATCGGCGTGTCCTGCGTGCTCGCCGGTTGCGAGAGCTTTTCGGGAGCCACTATTTCGGTCGGCGTCCCGAGCCCGGTTGATCCGGCATGCGTCGACAGGGCGAGACAGGATGTTGGGCCAGTGGATAGGTTTGCGCGCATACAGGACCAACCGGGAGCGGTCGAGTTTGCCGTGAGGCGAGGGACCCAGAACGTCTACGTGATGGTCGCCGAGGGGCCACCGCCGAGCATACACATGGAATCCAGCTGGAAGGGCAAGGCGAGCGACGAGATGGAGATCATTGCGCTTCGCCTGCTGGAAGACGTCTATTACGCCGTCGTGAGTTCATGCGACATTCGAGAGCCGCCGGCAACGATTTCGACGCATTGCTCGACCCGACATTGTGATGGTTGGACGGCACGGTACAACCGACAATGATGGCCGTCTGCGGAGTTCTATGCCTCTTGAACGGAAACGATTCATAAGGAGAGTTCCAGTGAAAAAGACGATCTACCTGTTGCTGGGCTTGTTCTCTGCAGGTACCGCCTGCGCTGGCGATGCGCTCTCCGGGATGTTGAGCGTTCCGCACTTTATGTCGACAGGCCTCGTTCTGGTCTCGACGGACGGGCAAAGATTGGGCACGCCGAACTGCGCTCTTGGCAGTCCCAGCCGCTTCGTCATCGACGGGACGAGCGCTGCTGGCAAGGTCCAGTTCGCGGGCCTGCTCTCCGCGCACTCGGCGGGCAAGCCGGTGCGAATTGTTGGAACGGGAACCTGTTCGCTGTATTCGGACTCGGGAACGATCAGCTATTTCTACATCGTAGATTGAAAGCTGGCGTACGTGCCGGGCTTGCGTCCGGCCGCTCTTTATCGCCTCTGTGACTTGGCCGAGGGAGTGCAGATGCTCCGAAAAGAGCCGCGAACAGTGCGCGGAACTCACTAAGCAAGCGATCGCCGATACCATGCGCGCGCGGATTGTCGATCGTCGCCTCCGTCAGATGGCCATCGTCCGCGCCAGCCGCATCAGCCGGACGCATCTTCGCTCACCGCTTCGAGGCGAGAAGCAGATGTCCGTATTCATCTTCTTGGAGCTGAGTGAGGCGCTGGGCTTTGATGATGCCTGCCAGCTGCTTCGATTCGTCCTGGATCGTCGCGACCACCAGTTGCGCGACGATGCCGAACAGTAAATTCCACGGTGAGGGTGGCGCGATGGCGACGAACGGTTTTCGTCAGAGCTCGCTGAATCTTGTTGCGTCGAGTCGTGGCCTACGTCGATTTTGCCGAAACGAATTTCATAGAGAATTTTATAGATGCGGGAATTTCGTAGTCGCCTCGAATCTCTAAGTCGCGGAATTTACAGCAGGAAAGTGGTGGGCCGTATAGGACTCGAACCTATAACCAACTGATTAAGAGTCATACTAAACGATCAGGAAAACCGCGACGTCGGCGCCCGGAATTTTATAGAAACACGTCCAAAGAGCCGGGACGTCGGGCGGGTTTGATGTTCTATTTTATAGAGGCTACGGGGCGCGCTGATCGAGGCTCCGCCCGGTAGCGAGTGGCGAGTCGAGCAGATCGCGGTCCGCCGCAGAATAGAGGATATTCTCGCGATGATTCCCTCGAAGTGTCACAAGAAACCCTCGAAGCCTTGGCCGGCACCGTCCACTCATCTCTTAGTGACCGGTCGCGCGACCAGCGTCCCGCGAACATCGTTTCGAGTTGACGCGTTCTGGCGCCATCAGCATACTCGATGCAACACCGGGACAGCGGGCTGGTGAAATAACAAGGATCGTCATGATCGGCAGTTTCCGGCGCTCTGCACTCGCGGCACTCATTTGTGCTCTATCCGCGTGTGGTGGTGGTGGCGGAGGCGGCGCAACGAATCCGCCACCACCGCCAATCAATACAGCGCCCACATTCACGACGTTGGCCTTCGACGCAGTCGAAGATGCGCCGCTTTCGGCTCGCTTGGTCGCCACCGACGCCGAGGCGCAGGCGATCACATTTGCGCTCGTCACGAATCCATCGCATGGCACCGTCTCAGATTTTACGTCGGCAGGAGCATTCAATTACCTTGCTACATCGAACTATGTGGGGATCGATACCTTCACCGTGAGTGCAAGGGACTCAGCCGGGGCGGAAACGATCGCCACCATCACGATCACTGTTGGGGCAAGGAACGATTTACCGTCGATCCGCGATGATGTGATCACCGCGAGCGGCACCAACCCGCTGGTCGATGTGTTGGCGAATGACACACACTCAGATGGCGAGCCGTTGACGATCACTATCGAAGGCACTCCAGATTTCGGCACTGCGGCGGTGGAGAACGGTCGCGTTCGTCTCACGCTTCCCGCAGGGTTCCAAGGGTTCAACACGTTCACCTATCGTGCAGTCGATGCTGCCGGAGAGGGGGCAGCGGGGCGTGTGGTCGTATTCATCGATTCAGAGCCCGTGCGGTTTTTCTACGTCACCAATGAGGAAGGAGCGTACGCACGCAACCTCTATGGCGATGATCTAATTGCGCGTAATCCAATCACGGCGTTCACCGATAACGAGGCGACGGCCCTGGGGCGATGGGTGTACGTGTCGGATAACGGTCGCACCGTTCTTTTCGATGAGATAGGCAATATGAATGCGCCGAGGGGCAGACGCTTTTGGACAGTCGCGCCGGCGGATGGCAGTGGCAGTCCAAGGCGCCTCAACGGCCCACTCGCCATCGGGGAGTCGGTGGAGGATCATCCTGTGATGAGCTCGGATGGTCGGTGGGTGGTGTACCGCATTCGTGATGCGAACTTGGTCGATCACTTCTATCTCGCCGACGTTACCAGTAGCGACGCTCCGCGCGAAATCACAGCGCCTGTGATGGGCGGTGCGTACTTTGAGGATGCGTTCGGCTTCGATGCTCAGTCGAAGTATCTGTTCATGTCAGTGAACTTGCCGAACGCGGCAGGCATGGCGGTCTATCGCGCGCCGGTCACGGATCCTTCAGCGGCGCAAATGTTCTTCCCGGCGGCTGCAAATCGTGGGGCGTACACGGGCTACGTGGACACAGATGGTAGCCGAGCCATCGTCATCGGGTACGGTGCTACCGAAACACGATTATATTTGGCTCGAGCGTCGGACCCTGCCAATCCGCTGGTGCTGTCACCCGGTGCGGTCCATCCAGAGTTCATGATGGGCAGCTATCGCGCGGACTGGCTGCGCAATCGTCTTATCTTCAACGTCGATCCAGCGCCCGGGGGCTCGGCGTACACGAGCACGATTCACGTCGCGGATTTGGCGACCGGCAACTGGACGGCTCTAGGCACGATTCCCGGCGCTCTGACACGCCCCGAGTTCATCGATTTGCATCCTTTCGAGAACACTGCGCTGTTCAGCACTACGCTGAACGATCCTATGACCGGGATCAGCGAGGAGCTTCGGGAAGTCGATCTAGTAGTAGGCGCGCCCACGCGACTGCAAAGCGAGACTCGGCCCATTTCGGCGCAATACGTAAACGCCGGCGCGTCGGTGCTGATTGCGAATCACCACTGCAGCATTCAAGTGTTGCCTCGCAACGACCCGACACACGCCAAAGATCTCTTCACCCATGCATGCGCGACAAACCATCGTTTCTCGCGCGACGGCAAAAACATCATGGTGTCCGCCGCTCCATGGAGCGACACCTTCTCCAGTGACAGCATCTGGGCTATTAGCCAGACCACAGGCGCCGGCACGTTCGCGAAGCGTCTTGTACAAGTTACGACAGAACCATTCACCTACGTCAGTGTTGCGACGGTCGCGCCCCGGTATTGAACTCAGACACTCGCGCCTCTACGGTGCCGGCCCGAGGGGTAGAGGGGTTAGGCGGTGGACGAGGGGTGTGGCGCTGGACGCTTTCACGGTCAGCGCATCGCTCGACAGATCGCTCTCTTGTTTGGTGTCGAGATCGACAAGGATGTCGTGTGGCGTGTACTCGTGAAACACGGTCGGCCGACCGGCGGCTCCGACGAACCGTCTTGGCTGACACTCCTCGGGCAAGCCAAGGACAGCCTCTGGAGCGTCGATCTCTTTCGTTGTGAATCGTTGATTCTAAGAACCCACTGGGTGATGGTCGTCAAGGATCAGTTCACTCGCCGCATCATCGGCTTCGCAGTGCAACCCGGCATCGTCGATGGCCCGGTCCTCTGGCGCATGTTCAATCAGGTGATAGCGGCACGGTGGGCCGTATAGGACTCGAACCTATAACCAACTGATTGGGCGCGACCGGCAGGCGATGATTGGAGTTGGTCGTCGCCGGAAAAACGGCAATTCCGCCGGCCTACTCATCTGAGTGACTTCGGCCAGAGAACGAGAGGTTCCCCCAAGTGCCCAACCCGAGCCGCTCTGCGGCTGAATACACGGCGTGAGCCGCAGCCAGATCCTGAGCAGCGCTGCCTAGCGATTTATATATCGTGATGTCACTGCCATCACGCCGGCCGACGCGGCGACCGAGATGTACATCACCGATCTCGCCCTGGATGTGATCGGCGTCGACCATGCCGGCCTCCATGGCGCGTTTCAGCTCACCCGCCAGAGCCAGCGCCGAGGCGTGGTGATCGACGAAATAGCGCGCCCGCCGAACGCCCTCTACATCGATCTCGCTCGTGGTTGGGATGCTCGAACCAACCAGGTTGATGTGCGCGCCCGGACTCAGCCACTCGCCTCTGAGAATAGGGTCCTTCGATGCCGTCGTGGTGCAGATTAGATCCGCGCCATGAACACTGCTTTCGACAGTGCCGTGCACTTCCACGGGTAGGTTGCAGAGAGAGCTGGCGCGATCCGCGAAAGTGGCGGCGTTCCCGCGGCTTCGAACCCAAACGCGAACACGGCGTAGTCGATGAACAGTGGCCATCGCCGTCAGGTGAGCCAAGGCTTGCTCGCCTGTGCCGAGGATGGCCAGGTCGCCCGCGTCTTTGCGCGCCAGGGCGCGGCTGGCGGCGGCGCTGGCGGCAGCGGTTCTCAATGCGGTGATTTCCGCCGCATCGAGCAGCGCTCGCAGCTGACCCGACGCGGGGTCGAAGAGAACGACGACACCGGTGTGTGAGGACAGACCTCGCGAAGGATTCTGAGGAAAGAGACAAACCAGCTTGGCGCCGAAGACCGCGGGCTCGGCAAGGGCGCCGGGCATGATGCCCAGGAGGTTCTGCTCGTTCGACAGGGGCATCACTGAGCGCAGTGGCAGTTGCGCCTCGCCGCGCGCTACGGCCGACATCGTTTGCATCATCAGCTCGATGCAGTCGGCCATGGGCAGCGCCGCGCGAATTGCATCGTTGCCCAGGATGCGGAACGCAGTTCGTGGGTGCTGGCTCAAGGGACCGTCCCATTGAGGATCACGGTGAGATGCTCGAGGTCCAGATGGCCGCCGGAAACGATGCAAACAGTCGGCCCGTCATATCGCTGAGCTAGCGCGGCCGCGACGGGCGCCGCGCCCGCGCCTTCAACCACGAGGTGATGACGCTCCACCAACATTCGAATCGCTGCGGCCGTTTGTGCCAACGATACCAATGCAGTGTCGGCAACACATGACTTTGCCAGTGGCCACATCGCTGGCAGCACCGTGGGGCCACCCATCCCCGTTACGAATGTTCTCGGGTTGAATTCGATCTCCACGGGCTGGCCCGCCGCGAACGCCGCTCTGAGCGGTGCGCCTGCTTCCGTTTCACATGCGACGACGCGGGCGTGGGATCCGGCGGCTCGCAAGGCTGCGGCAATCCCTACCGACAGACCTCCACCTCCGTAGGGTGCCAGCACGGTTGCGACATCAGGCAGCTGTTCGAGAATCTCCAGGGCGATCGTACCGTTGCCCGCGAGCACATCCGGGTCGGTGACGGGATGAATGAATCTCGGGTCGTTCGTCGGCTCGGTGAGCATCGCCCACCATTCTCGGTAGGGGATCTGAAGCACCTCGGCACCGAGTCTTCGCAAGGCCTGGACCTTGCTGCTGGCAGCCGTTTCCGGAACGTAGGTCCTTACGGGAATGCCTAAGGAGCGACCTGCATAAGCAAGGCCCTGGGCGAAGTTCCCCGCGCTTGCGGTGGACACACCGTCTTTGGCGACGTGCTGCCGCTTCAGCAACGCGTTGGTGGCGCATCGGACTTTGAAAGAGCCGATGGGCTGCAGACTTTCCAGCTTCAGGAACACGTCGGCGCCATCGTCACTCTGCAGCTTGAGCAGCGGCGTCTTGATGGCTAACGGACGGATACGTTGGCTCGCGGCCGTGAAGGCATGCAAGGAAAAATCAGCTGAACAAGGAGCAGGCATGGTGGCGCGCCTTCTTTGCCGCGAGGCGATTCATACTATCGCCGCGCATCCGGCGGCAATGCAAAGACCTTTTGTCGAAGGCAGCTATTCAGCAGTTGCATAGCCTTACCGGCGTCATTCCTTGATCTCGGTTCCCTGGTGCGCGATGTTGCTCCAGGAAGCGAGCTTGCGTACGTACACTCTGAGATGCCGACCGGTCTTGGAGATCGTCGCGCCGGCGGGCGTGACATGGTCGTTCTGAAAGCGTCCGGTCACGATGGCAACGTCCCCGTGCAGGGCGATGACATTGTCGGCGATGCTGTAGCGCGTGTAGCGCGCGTGACCGCCGGAAAGAGTAGCCAGAAATTCCTCCTTGTTCCTCAGGCGACCGCTGCCATCGACGTGCACATAGTCGTCGCCGGTGATTTTGCGCAACGTGGCGACATCGCCATGAAGAATGGCTTGCGCTCGCAACGCCTCGATGGCGTGAATCTGTTCGCGTGCATCGACCATCGAAGGCTCCTCGGTGTGTTACAGGAGCGAACCGTAGCTTGATGCTGCTTCGAGAGCTACTATCCTGATTCGCGGTCGATCGATGCAGGGGCTCCGTTGGAACTTCGCCAATTGCGGTATTTCAAGGTGGTCGCCGACGCACGCAGCTTCGCGCGGGGCGCGGAACATCTGCGAGTTGCACAGCCAGCGCTCAGTCGCTCGGTCGCCAAGCTGGAAGAGGAGATCGGTCACGATCTGTTCGTCCGGCATAGTACCGGGGTGTCGCTGACGGACGCCGGCGTGCGCTTCTATCAGCACGCAACGGAAGTGCTCGGCAGAGTGCGTGAAATGATGGAGGGCATGGCGGCAGAGGATGACGTGCCGCGGGGCGCGATTGCGCTCGGCGCTCCTCAATCCATGCAGTCGAAGCTGGTCCTGCCCGTGGCGGCGCAGTTTCTGAGGACATTCCCCGCGTGCCGTCTGGATCTCATCCAGAACTCCAGCCCCCGCCTGCGAGAGCAGGTGGCCGAAGGTGCGCTCGATCTCGCCCTGCTACCCAACATTGTCGAGGGCGGCATGCATTTCAAGCCTCTGGTCCGCGAGGAGATCTGTCTGATTTGCCGGCCCGCCGATCGAGCCTCGTTTGGCGACAGCCTCGAGCTGGCCGATCTGTTGCAGCTGCCGCTGATCCTGACCGGCTATCCCGACACCTTGCGCCTGCATATCGACCGCACCTTCCCGCACCAGGGCGATGACTTGAATGTGCGCAGCGAGGTCAACAGCTCATCCATGTTGGTCGAGCTGGTCGTTCGGGGCGTAGGCTTTGGTATCGCTCCTTGCAGTGTTGTTGCGCAGCGCCCGGAACATGAGCTCGCCTTCGTTCCAATCAAAGGGCTCGATGTCACCTGGGCGATCGCGACCAACTGGCATCGTCGCGGATTGCGGGCTGTGCAGGAATTGGAGGCACTGATCGTGCGCAGTGTTCGGGAGAGGGTGGAGCGCGGCGAATGGCCTACTGCGCGACTCGAGCTCTAGCCGCATAACGCTGTGCCAGTACAGCGCACGCCAACAGCTGCAGCTGATGAAACAGCATCAACGGCAGGATCATCGGTCCCACCAGCGCGGGTGGAAATATCGCGCTGGCAATCGGCACGCCGGAGGCGAGACTTTTCTTCGAGCCGCAGAACACCACGGTAATCTCATCGGCTGTGTCGAATCCGGCGAGCCGCGAGCCCAGCGTCGTCGTCGTTAGCGCGATTGCGAGCAGCACGACACCAAACAGCAGTGTCCACAGCAGGTCCATGATCGAATAGCGCTGCCACAGTCCTTCGACGACGGCCGCGCTGAACGCGTTATAGACGATCAACAGAATGACGCCGCGATCGAGCTTGGCTAACGAGCTGTGATAGCGATCGAGGATGCCCAGAAACAGCGGCCGCGCGGCGTGCCCGACGGAAAACGGCAGCAACAACTGCAGAGCGATGTCCTGGATCACATCCAACGACAGTTTGTTGCCGCTGCTCGAAAGCAGCACTGCCGCCAGTGCGGGCGTGACCACCACGCCGAGGATGCTCGAGGCGGAGGCGCTGCAAACCGCCGCCGGGACATTGCCGCCCGCCTGTGACGTAAGTGCGATGGATGACTGCACCGTCGATGGCATCAGGCACAACAACAAGATGCCGGCGCCGATGGCGGGGTTGAGCCACAGATCGGCCAGCGCCTTCGCGCCGATGCCGAGCAATGGGAACATCACGAATGTCGCCAGGATCACGAGGATGTGCACTGGCCAGGCGCGAACGCCGGCAACGATAGCCTGCCGGGACAGCTTCGCGCCATGCAGGAAGAACAGCACAGCGATGGCCACATCGCTGACGCGCGATGCGACGACCGCAACTTCGCCACGGGCAGGCACGATGCTGGCGAATCCCACGATCGCGAGCAGCATGAGCAGGAAAGGATCAAGTTTGCGGAGGGCGAGAATACGGGATTTCATGGGCGGATCTTTTTCCCGCCGGTGTCGGCGCGCAACGGCGCGCCATCTCGGCCCCGGCCGCTGGGTATCGAGCCGTAGCCATACAGGTCGGCGATCTTGTCCGCCAGCGTGCGCGCATCATATTGACCGCTGAGGAGATAGACGCGGATCAGGCGCTCCAGGCTGCCGTTGTAACACTGCGAGACGAACACCGGATCCAGGTCTTCACGGCAGTAGCCGGCGCCTTGCTCGAAAGCGATGTTGCGTGAGACCAGGGCGACGATTTCTTCCCGCAATTGCGAGTTGTGCTCGGTGCCGAAATAGCCGATGGCGGCGAGCTTGGCGTTGTCGATGAAATATTGCAGGAACGCCTCGATGGCGCCGCGCAGCTTGTCTCGTACGTTCGCCGAAGGGGTCGTCGCTGGAATGCGCGCGCCGGCGATCACTGCTCGCAACTCGTCACGCACACGCTCTACCAGGTGCGCGTGGATGTCGTCCTTGGATTTGAAGTACAGGTAGAAGGTCGGCTGCGTGAAGCCTGCTCTGCCGACGATGCCGCTGATCTTCGCTTCGTGAAATCCCAGTTCGGAAAATTCGTCGATGGCGGCCTCCAACAACAGGGTGCGCGTACGTTGCGCACGGCCGGGTTCGCTCGCCGGATCGGACCTGCCGTTTTGTTTCTTGCGCTTGGTGGCCAACGGACAACCTCAGAATCCATCGTGGTGGGAGCATCGAGTCGTAACGATAGCCAGCACCAAGCCGAAAAGCTACTTGCGGACGAACTTATGTACGAGTAAGTTTTGATCGAATCCAAGCACTCAATGGAGATCCGGCCATGTTCGATATGCCCGCGCTAGTGGGATCCGTGCATCACGTTTCGTTCCGCGTGGACAACCTGGAGGAGGCCCTGTCGTTCTATCAGGATGTGCTCGGATGCCGAAGAATTCCGCGTCCGGACGCGATCTCGGTGCCAGGCGCCTGGCTTCAGGCCGGGGATACGCAAGTCCACATTATCGAGACTCCGGCGGATGATTCCACCGGCACGCCACCGACGCGGATCAATCCGGTCGCCTGCCATGTGGCTTTCCGCACGAGTAATCTGGACGGCGCTGAAGCGGCGCTGCGAGAGCGCGGCTTCAGGGTGGAGCGCGGGCCGTCGGAGGTGGCGCAGATTTTCGTGCGCGACCCCTCGGGCAATCTCATCGAACTGTCTCCCTACTGACCTTACTCCGAAGTAATAGAACGCATGAGTATTCTCTATTGGACGGGGCGCGCCGGCCAGGTTTAGAAACGTTCACACGGCAGCGCCGGGCGCGCTGAATGTCCTCGAGGGGGAGAAGGCGCTGATGCGGCGTTTCAAGGTCAATGGGGTGGAACTGGCCTGGGTGGAGAGCGGCAGCGGCGAGCCGCTGGTGCTCCTGCATGGTGGCAATGCGGATCGATGCCAGTTCGACGTGTTCCGGCCGCTGCTCGGCCCCGGCATCCGTGCCATCGCGTATGACCAGCGGGATTCTCCCGACAGTCCCTGCGAAGCTCTCGCGTATACCGCGGACGATCACGCATGCGACGCTGCTTTGTTGATCGAAGCACTCGGCTTCGAGTCGGTGCACGTGATGGGCACATCATACGGCGGCATCGTGGCCATGACGCTCGCCATCCAGCATCCGGCGCGTGTGAAGAGCTTGGTGCTCGGCGCCACTGCTCCCAGTATTTCTCTGTTTCAAGTGCCGGATCTGTCGGCCATTCGTACCCAGGGGCCGGAGGCAGTGGAGCGCTTCATGCTCGGCACGGTAGTGTCGGCGGATGTCATCGACACCGATGCCGAACTCGTCGCCGAAACGCGTGCCGCGCTTCGCATTCGCAGTCAGGAGTCGCTGGCGCGTCGCATGTCCGCAGTAGCGAAGCATGACGTTCGCGAGCGGCTCGGCGAGATTCGCGCACCGACGCTCATCCTGCATGGCGATGAGGATCCCATTGTCCCCACCGATGCCGCGAGGATGATGGCCGAGCGCATTGCAGGCGCCCGGCTGCACATCCTTCGCGGCAGCCGGCACGGCATCACGTTCCAGCATCGGCGGCGCACCGCTGATCTGGTCCGAAGTTTCGTACTCAGCCACGCATGATTGCAACGATATGACATTCAGAACGACCGAAACCAGAAAAGTGTTGGTCTGCGGCGCCAGCATCGCCGGCCCGGCGATCGGCTACTGGCTGCATGCGTACGGATTCGATGTCACGCTGGTCGAGCGTGCCGAGGCGGTCAGGGACGGCGGTTATCCGATCGACGTGCGCGGCACTGCCATCGACGTGATGGAACGTATGGGCGTGTTGCCCGACCTGCAGGCAGCGCACATACGCACACGGAAAGTGACGTTTGTTGGCGCCAACGCCAGGACGGTCGGCAGCATCAAGCCTGAGGCTTTGATGGGCGGCGTCGAGGGCAGGGATGTGGAGCTGCCGCGCGGCCGCTTGACTGCGCTGTTGTTCGACCGGACGCGCGACAGGATCCAGTACCGCTTCGGCGATTGGGTCGAGGCATTGACGGACCAGGCGGATGGCGTCGATGTGGAATTTCACAGCGGCCGCCGCGAGCGCTTCGATCTCGTCCTGGTGGCGGAAGGATTGCACTCCACCACGCGAGCGTTGGTGTTCGGGCCCGAGCAGCAGTTCAGCCGCTATCTCGGCTACTGCTTCGCGGGGCTTTCCTTGCCGCAGCGGGACGGGCTGCAACGCGAAGCCCTCATCTACAACACTCCCGGCAAGGTCGCGGCGGTCTATGCGGTCGCCGGCGAGCCGAGGTTGTTCGCACTGCTGGCGCTCAAGCGGCCGCAACCTACTCCATTGGAAATGGCGGATCGCGATGAGCAGCGCCGCTCGATGGCGCGTGCTTTCGCGGGCGCAGGCTGGTTCGTGCCGGAGCTCATTGCGGCCGCCGGTTCGGCCGAAGATTTCTACTTCGACTCGATGACGCAGATTCATATGCCCACGTGGTCCTCCGGGCGTGTGGCGTTGCTCGGCGATGCCGCCTATGGGCCGTCGTTCTTCTCGGGGCAGGGTACGAGCATCGCGCTGGTGGGGGCATATGTGCTCGCCGGTGAATTGGCAACGCACGACGATCATGCAGCTGCGTTTCGTGCTTATGAGCGAACCGCTCGCGCGTTCATCGAAGCCAATCAGGCGACCGCGAAGGATGGCTGCGACACCATGGCTCCTGACAGCGCGGCCAAGCTGTGGCTGCGCAACGGCATGATCCGTCTCGCGCCGCTGCTGACGCGGCTCGGCCTGGTCAGCAGGCATTCGCGAAAAGTGCATAGCAGTCTGGAGCTGCCGATTTACCAGCCCGGCACTTGAGCGTACTGGCGCCGGCCGCCGGACGCGATCCAAAGCACAATTACAAATGGGGTAACAGATGAACGCGAAGGCGATTGTATTGGTGAGCTCGGCCATGATCCTCTCG
>Ga0180215_1004587_pt1 | contig 12172 bp, 14 predicted proteins | sample eDN3rd37CBELigBY_FD_128871 | JGI IMG/M metagenome (GOLD analysis project Ga0180215, IMG submission 128871) | Enriched backyard soil microbial communities from Emeryville, California, USA - eDNA 3rd pass 37_C BE-Lig BY (version 2) (version 2) | ecosystem: Environmental > Terrestrial > Soil >...
AGTTGTCTGGCGGACAGCAACAACGGGTTGGAATCGCGCGTGCCTTAGCTTTGAAGCCTGAATTGATGCTGTTTGATGAACCAACATCCGCCCTTGATCCAGAATTGATTGGCGAAGTGTTGACCGTGATGAAAGACTTGGCAAAAGAAAAATGGACGATGATCATGGTAACCCATGAAATTCAGTTCGCCGGTGAGATCTCCGATCAAATTGTGTTCATGGATGGAGGCTATATTGTTGAACATGGCCCACCACAGGAAGTGTTAAAAGCGCCAAAGCAAGAGAGGACCAAGCAGTTTTTACAGAGGATTTTAAACCCCGTGTAGGAGTTCAACAGGACGGTTTTTCCACTTTCATACTAAAATGGGAGCGGAAGAACCGTTTTTTTTATGAAATTCCAAAAATGGAGAGTTTGTGAAATATTGGAAGAATGTCTAGTTCTCTTGAAAATAAGGATTATACTAAAAGAAAGGGGGAATTGAACATGGTACATATCGCTGAAAATCAAATGAAAGCAGCCGTTTGGCATGAAGCAAAGGATGTTCGAGTGGAGGCCGTTGAAATCCCAAAACCGAAATCAAATGAGGTAAAGGTTGAGGTCATGTGGGCTGGCATCTGCGGAAGTGACCTACACGAATATCTTCATGGTCCAATGACGATTCCAACAGAGACGCATCCTGTCTCTGGAAAAAAAGCGCCGTTAACACTAGGGCATGAATTTTCTGGTCGGGTTACGGAAGTAGGAGAGAATGTTCAACATTACAACATTGGTGATGTGGTTGTCATTAATCCGCTTGTTTCTTGCGGCAAATGTCATGCTTGTTTAAATGGGCATGAAAATATTTGTGATTCACTCGGATTTGTTGGGTTGGTTCAAGATGGAGGGTTTGCTGAATATGTTGTGGTCAACGAAAAGCATGTAAACCATATGCCTAACAGCCTTTCGTATGAAGAAGGAGCATTAGTCGAACCAACCGCTGTGGCTGTCTATGCGGTCAAACGGAGTCAATTAAAAATCGGCAATACTTGTGCCGTTTTTGGGGTTGGACCAATAGGGTTATTAACGATTCAAGCAGCGAAAGCAGCAGGTGCTACAAGAATTTTTGCCATCGACGTATCTCAGGAACGTTTAGAGAAAGCAAAAGAAGTTGGTGCGACTGTTGTCATTAACCCTCTCAATGAGAATGTGGTGGAGGCCATCCTATCTCATACAAATGGGATCGGTGTTGATGTTTGCTATGAAGTAGCTGGTGTTCAAACAACCTTAACCAGTGCCTTAGAGGCTGTGAAAAAATTAGGGGAAGTCATGATTATTTCTCTATTTGCTGAGCCTGGTCAAGTGAATCTATTCCAAACGGTGCTAAAGCAATACCAGTTAACCGGAAGCGCCGCCTATGACCAAGAAACATTTAAAGAAGCCATTCAATTAATTGATTCTGGCCAAATTGATGCCAAGAAGATTATCACGAAGAAAATTAAATTAGAGAATATTGTGGCTGAAGGCTTTGAAACACTGGTCAATGATAAAGCACAATCTAAAATCCTTATTCAAATGAAATAGAATGGACGTCATCTCTCAATGAAAAGATTGAGAGATGATTTTTTTTACGAGGCAAGTGGAAAGGCATCAGCGAGTTACGGTTTGGTTAAAATAGTTATCAAGAACTACACGTACATACAGTGAAAGAGGGATAGGATGAAACTTTCAGGGAATACAGTACTGATCACGGGCGGGGCAGCAGGAATCGGGTTTGCTTTTGCTGAGAGATTCATAAAAGCAGGCAATAAGGTCATTGTTTGCGGCAGACGTGAAGCAAAGCTCCAGGAAGCAAAGGAGAAAAATCCTGAACTAATTACCCGCGTTTGTGATGTTACCAAAGAAACGGAGCGAATTGCTTTATTTGACTGGGTTACGAGTGAGTATCCCGATGTGAACGTGTTTGTGAACAATGCAGGCATTCAGCAACGCTACCATGTCCTTAACACAAACGTGAAGGATGACTGGCACTATTACAGCAAAGAAATAACCTCCAACATTGAGGCGCCCTTTCATTTTGCTATGCTATTTGCGCAGCACTTTGCCAAAAAGGATTATGCAGTAATCCTGAATGTATCCTCGGGTTTAGCTTTTACTCCAATGGCGATTGCTCCGATTTACTCCGCAACGAAAGCAGCAGTTCATTCTTTTACGGTGAGCTTACGGCATCAGCTTGAGGATACCAACATTGAGGTAATTGAAATTGCACCACCGGCAGTTAACACCGATTTAGGCGGAGCGGGGCTGCATACCTTTGGTACCCCTGTAGATGAATTTGCCGATGCGATTTTTAATGGTCTCGAAGCAGGTGAAACCGAAATAGGTTACGCACGTGCCGCAAAAGCGATGAGAATGTCCCGTGATGAAATTGATGAGTCAGTAAAAACGATGTACGACAATATGAAAAACACCATTCTTTAATGTCCAAATGAGTTATTTTCGAATGGGACGGTTTCTCCTGCATCCATCCTTGTATGGGGGAGAAGAGCCGTCCTTTTTTGCACTTGGATATAAATGGTAGTTTAATCGCTAGTAAAAAAGGATAGAGTCTGGTAGACACCTTGAAAGGAGAGTTGATCGTAATGGACAATCTAAAGAATCTTGTACATGGTCCTGTTGTTGGAGCTGCCACCTTACTCATCGCTCCCAAATCAGGACAAGCATTTCAAGAGGATGTCATTCATCACTAGAATAATGCTAAGAGGAAAAGTGAAGAAGTTTAAGTAGGATAGAAGATTTCAAAAACACATAAACGAACTAAAACGAAAGGGATGGTTGCGCTAAGTGAGGGTTAAAAAAGCCATTGCAGTTAACAATCATCCTAGTACAAGTTGAACAATGAGAAAGAGGATTACTATTAAAGGAGGAAGATCTTTATTTTTTACAAAGGAAAAGAGATAAAGAAATTTGATATTCAAGCGATAGACGGGAAAATTGGAACCATTCATGATCTTTTAATAGACGAAAGGCAATGGACAATCCGGTATTTGGTTGTTGATACACGCAAGTGGTTGCCGGGGAAGAAAGTGCTGCTTTCCCCGATGTCGATTTTAACAGTGAGTGACTTAGACAAATTGGTCGAAGTGAATTTAACACAAGAGGAGATTAAAAACAGCCCTAGTTTGGATGAAGATCAACCCATTTCTAGACAATATGAACTCGAACTCGGAAATTATTATGGGTATGCTCCTTATTGGACTGCAGAAAATGGAATATGGGGGCTGTACTCAAGCCCGAGTGAATTGGTGCAACATTCAAATGAGAACGTTAAGGTGGAAGTTGATCATAATCAGGAGTCACCTTTGCGAAGTTTAAAAGAGGTAACAGGGTATCACATCCATGCCAAAGATGGCAAAATTGGGCATGCGGAAGACTTTATCATTTGTGATCGAACTTGGGCAGTTCGTTCCATTGAGGTAGATACCAAAAACTTTTGGCCCGGAAAACACGTTGTTTTTTCGCCAGAATGGATCACAAATATCAGTTGGATTGAGCGTGCAGTATATCTAGAACTAACAAAAGAGACGATTGAAAATGGACCAGAAACCTTGCCAAGAGACGAAACAACAAATCCATTTAAATGATTTTATTTTGGGACAGAGGGACAGGCACCATGTCCCAGGGAGCTTGTTGGCTCGCGGGACAAGGTGCCTGTCCCCGTGCCCCACGGCACTGCTTGTTAGTTGTTCTGGGATAGTCTTCCAAGGGGCCCGTCTTCAATAATGATGTCCTGCAAATCATAGACAGAAAGAGGGAACATTGGGAATCCGAAAACATAGGGAGTAAGCTCATATAGCTGAAAATAAATGACGAGTGTCTTGTCGGCGATGTAGAAATCTTGGTCAGGTTGTATGGTTGTGAACTCTTCTAGGAGTGGAATATCTCGTTCCGCAATTTGAACTTTGATTAAACTAGAGATTCTATTGATGTAATCACTATCAGATTTAAATAAATCTTTTAATTGTAGGAGTTTTCCTTGTTTTAAATCAAAGGTTAACGATTTGATATAGGTCATTCCATGTGCAGCTTGGTAGTAGTACGTATAGTTAGAAAACGCAAGACTTAGGACATCTCGCTGATTATTCTTCACTTCGTAGGTTCCCAGCATTTCGACCACGGTTGAAGGAGATTGATTGACTTGTAGATTGATGAGTTCTTGAGTCTTAGCGACAATGGAAGTATTGATGAGATGTTCCAATGCACGGTTTTGCATTTTTACTACTCTTGGGTAAAAAACCTGTAGATCAGGGCCGTTACTGACGTTCATCGTTTTCATAAGGACAGGCAAGGTGACTGGCATCGTCATACCACCTTTTTCATCCATGGTATTCAGTTCTGTCTTTAGGGTGCTTGACATTGTTCCTTTCGCAGGAAAAATGCAGGGGATAGGATGAACTTTCCCCAGCCTGGGATGAAGAATTAGAAATTTAGTATTGACCTAGTGCCTGTGAACGATGATGTAGCAAGGCGAAATTGATCAAACGTTTGATTAGGATGGGACAAAGCAACAGGCACCTTGCCCCAAGATCAAGCCATCTTGCCCCAAGATCAAGCCATCTTGCCCCAAGATCAAGCCATCTTAAACCTTAGAACACTGAAGCTTTGTCCGCCTCATTTTTTCTATCCATTGTGGACCTTCTGTATTTGGGTTGGTCAGTGGAAATTCAATGGCGGTGTAGGTTGGAAAAGGGATGCTAAAGTGTTTTTTCAAAGCAGGTAGGCTTTCCCAGCCTACTTTTGTTTTTTGGACTGATTTTAAGTGGAGGTATTCAATCCATGGGTTTAATCGATTGTAGGCCTCCTGCCAGTCTTCTTCATTTACTGTCCAGTTGCCAACATCAAACGTCATGCGGACTGAAGTTTCACTTTCACTTGCCCACTGAAAAAAGGAAAGCATTGGCTGTAGAGTTCCCCCATATGTGGATTGGTCATTTTCGATTAAAAGTTTCATTCCTTTAGGAAGATTCGTATCCAGCCAAGCTTGAAATGTATCAATGTTGGCTTGGTCTGCATGAAATCTTCCGAGAGATAACTTTATATGGGTCGCTTGCAATAACTCGGCTTCCTTTATGGAGGTTACTGCGACTGGGTTGATCGTATGCGAGTCTAGATATAACTCAGTAGGCGCAGAGTAAACGACTGTCTTTATCCTCGAAGCCTCAATAGAATGTTTGAACCTCTCCAACTCTGTTGAGATATCCTTTAGGCGTTCTCGACGGACCTCGATTCCATCTGCACCGTATTCTTTAATTCTCGTAACTTGTTGTTCAATTGAAAGAGATTCTTTAAAGATAAGTGTAGGTAAAATAATCTTTGTCATTCTTTGGCCTCCTCGATGCTACTAAACCGGTTTAGTAGAAATTCTATCATGTGAAGAAATCGTTTACAAGATTTGAAATGTTTTTTCGGGCACTACGAAAAAAGGGGGTTGTAAACCGCTTACATTTAGTCTATACTTTCACTAAACCGGTTTGCTAAACCGATTTAGTAAAACGATTTAGGAGCAAAAGAGATGAAAAAGGTTACCATTGCGGATGTTGCTCAACATGCAGGTGTTTCAAAAAGCACCGTATCCCAATATTTAAACCAGCGCTTCGATTATATGGGCGAGCAAACGAAAGCTCGTATTGAAGAGGCAATTGCAGCATTAGAATACAGTCCCAATATTGTTGCCAGAAGCTTAAAACAAAAGTCGACCACGACCATCGGCGTGATCGTGGCAAACATTTTGCATGTGTTTTCCACACAGGTGATTCGAGCCATTGAGGACGTTTGCAATGAACATAATTTTCACGTAATCATTTGCAATGCCGACGATCAACCTGAAAAAGAAAAAAAATATATTGAGATGTTAAGGGCCAAACAAGTCGATGGAATTATCGCCGTTCCAACTGGAGGAAATGTGGCGTTATACCAGGACCTTGTGGAAAAGAACTTTCCAATTGTTTTTATGGATCGTTTAATGCATGGTGTCGAGATTGATACGGTTTTACTAGATAACGAGAAGGCTTCTTTTTTAGCGGTTGAAGCTTTACTCAAGCAGGGGTATTCACAAATTGCGATGATTTCGCCGTTTCTTGACCCAAATATAACACCACGTGAAGAAAGGATTAATGGATATAAAAAAGCATTGGAACAACATCAAATTCCGCTTGAAGAACGTTATATCGTTCCTAGTGAAATTTCCGAAATGCAGGAGTCCATTGATCAGTTGATACATCTACCTAACCCACCAAATGCAATTATTGCTGTGAATGACCGGGTGTTAAAGCAGGTATTGACCTATACGAAAAAACACAAAATGCGAATTCCGGATGATGTTGCGGTGATTGGAATCGATGATGTTCCTTATGCCGACATATTCAGTCCAGCGTTAACAACGGTTGCCCAACCAGCCTTTGAGATGGGGGAAAAGGCTGCGAACCTATTATTCGAAAAAATTAAAAGCAAAGAACGTTCGAATCAAACTCAGATTTACCGATTTGAACCAGAATTAATTGCACGAGAATCTTGTTAACTAGAAAGGTGATGAAGGATGAAAAAGATTATAGAAACCGTTGCCAGTGAGATTTCTGGCGTATTAGGTCAAATAGATGAAAACGAAGCAACTCAATTAGGGAATGAACTTGAAAATGCCAAGCGGATTTTCATCGCAGGTACAGGTCGTTCCGGCTTGGTAGGAAAAGTGTTTGCGATGCGACTCATGCATAGTGGATATTCTGTTTATGTAGTTGGCGAAACGATTACACCAAGTATTGAAACAGGTGATCTTCTGCTTGCCATTTCAGGTTCAGGTAGTACAGGCTCACTTGTTCAATATGCGAAAACAGCTAAGAAAATTGATACCAAAGTGGCTTTGGTTACGACCAATAAGGAATCTGTTATCGGGGAGCTTAGCGATTGTGTAGTCACAATTCCAGCGGCAACCAAAAAGCGCCTACCATCAGAACCAACAACCATTCAGCCGCTTGGCAGTCAGTTTGACCAAGCAGCACATCTGCTTTTGGATAGCATTATTGTGTATCTTCAGCAATTAAATCCAGAGGGGAAAAGTCATTCAAGCTTAAATCAAAAACACGCAAACTTGGAATAGGGATACGCTGCATTCTGAAAGGGTGTGAAAGAATGTTACCAAACTCATTCGGAATGCAGGCTAAATTGTTCATCATAAGGGGGAAAGGGAAGATGGGTAGAAATATTTTAGTACTCGTTGTTCTAGCAATTGGGCTTTTAGCAGGTTGTAGTACAGCAGTTGATAGTAATGGAGACGGGAAAATTAAGATAATCGCGGCGCACAATCAAACATCGCCAGATAATCCTTATCAAACAGGTATGTTGAAGTTTAAAGAAGTCGCTGAGCGCGAATCGAATGGATCAATCGAAGTGGAAGTTCATGCAGGGACAATTGGAACAGAAGAATCGCAGTTAGTTGAAAAACTTCAACTTGGTGCTGCAGATGTGGTACTTGTTTCTCCAGGATTTATGACCCAAACAGGGATTCGAGAAGTAGATTTATTTTCGGCACCGTATTTATTCACCAGCTATGACCATTGGTTAAGCGTAGTGGATGGAGAAGTTGGGGAAAAGATGGGGAACATCATTAATGAAAAATCCAATAATTCTTTTAAACTATTAGGCTATTGGTCTGCTGGTGTTCGTCATTACTATGGAAAGAAACCGCTTAACTCTGTAGAAGACTTAAAAGGTGTTTCCTTAAGAACACAAACGTCTGGTGTTGTCTCAGATTTCTGGGAAGCAACAGGAGCCATTCCATCAGGGATCTCTTGGGGAGAGCTTTACCAAGGTTTACAGCAAGATGTTGTTGACTCATCTGAAAACGCTTACCCATTTTTTGTGCAACAATCCCATCACACAACACCAAATGGGAAGTATATCACCGAAACGGGACATGATTATACGACAAGGTTTTTATTGATCAATGGGGAGAAATTTGATCAATATTCGAAAGAACAACAAGAGGCTATTTTAAAAGCAGCTGAAGAGTCAGTTAAGGCAGAACGTGATGCAACAAATGCACAAGATGTTGAGTATAAGGAAAAAGCCATTTCTGAAGGCGCTATTATCAATGAAATTGATACAGAACCATTCATTGAGATTGCTAGACCTATTTTAGAAGATTTCGCTAAAGAAATTGAAGTAGAAGAATTACTGCAGGAGATTATCGGGTTTGAATAACCTAGGGGGGCGTAATGATGAAGCGTTTTGTGCAAGCACTTGAAAAAATACAAATCACCTTTGGAGTCATCTTCTTAAGTGTTTTCTTCTTGGTGATTTTGTTGCAAATTATCACGAGATATTTAGGGGTATCAGTGTTATGGACGGAAGAGGTTGCAAACTATTCCTTTATCTGGGCGATGTTCATGGGAGCAGCCGTGATGGTGAACCGTCGCGAACATTTTAACTTTGATTTCATCATCCGAAAATTAACAGGGAAGAAGAAAGTATCGCTTAACGTTTTTAATGACCTTGTTTTAATCGCATTTAACGTTTGTATTTTCTTCCTTGGAATGATCGTTGTAAAAGAGTTTTGGAACTATACATGGGCAACCCTTCCTGAGATGAAAATGGGGTACATTTGGATTGCAATTCCGATTATGGCAGGCACGATGATCATTTACTCTGTTTCACATTTACTTGACCATATTCAATCACACAAAGCAAAGGAGGTTAATGGGTAATGGGATTTTTACTACTTGGACTATTCATCATTTTAATGCTTGTCGGTGTTCCGATCGCTTTTGTCATCGGGATTGTCGCCTTACTTGGTATTTTTGGAATCCCTTACACTCCTGAAGCGACTGTGCCAATGAAAATGGTCAATGGACTGGACTCTTTCGTTCTATTAGCGGTACCATTATTTATTCTTGCGGCTAATCTAATGAACTCTGGGAAAATCTCTGAAAAACTCATTGACTTAGCATTAGCAGTTGTTGGACCGATTCGCGGTGGGTTAGCACATGCGAATGTACTCGTATCGATGATGTTTGCCGGTGTATCGGGTGCAGCTCAAGCAGATACTGCTGGAGTCGGGAAGATTCTTATTCCTAGTATGTTGAAACAAGGTTATGACAAAGAAACAGCAGTAGGCGTGACGGCTGCCTCTTCAACAGTAGGGGTTGTTATTCCACCTAGTATTCCAATGATTATTTTCGCAGGCTTAACCAATGCTTCAATTGGTGCTTTATTCCTTGGCGGCATTGTGCCGGGAATCTTAATCGGGCTCGGCATGATGGTTTTAATTTATATCCTTGCTGTTAAAAGAAATTATCCTAGATCCAAACGAGTCGAAATGAAAAAGTTTGCAAAACTGTTTCTTGAAGCAATTCCAGCCTTATTCACGCCGATTATTATTATTGGCGGAATCATTACGGGATTCTTTACAGCGACAGAAGCAGCAGCGGTTGCATCATTGTACACATTACTTGTTTGTATGTTCTATTATAAAACGTTAAAAGTGAAAGATTTGCCAAAAATTTTAATGGATACATTAGCATTAAGCTCCCTGTCTTTATTCGCCTTGGCATGTGCAAGTGCACTTGGAGAATTAATGAGTTATTACCAATTAGGAACCCTTGCCCAAGAATTCTTTACAAATAATGTCGGAACAGAATGGATGTTTATTATCATTGTTATCCTGTTCTTCCTCTTTATTGGAACGTTTATGGATGCAATTCCTGCAATGATTTTATTCGTACCAGTCATTTTGCCAACTGCATTAGAGTTTGGAATTGACCCTGTTCATTTAGGTTTGATTGTTGTTATCACTCTAGCGATTGGCTTGATTACACCACCTTATGGGCTCTGCCTATTGCTGGCAGCTAAAATTGGGGACATGTCCATTGAACGTTCATTTGTGGCGGTTATTCCGTATATCGCCATCGTCATCATCGTGTTGTTATTTATCGCGTTCTTCCCAGACATTGCATTCTTTATTCCAAAAGCCATCAATCCAGGATTGTTTTAGTGGGACAGGGGGACAGGCACCTTGTCCCAAGGGTTCCATACGTATTATCATTGATTGATTTAAAGGGAATAATAGATAGGTTGTTGTGATATCAAAGACCGATTTTTGGGACAGTGAACCTGTCCCTTTGTCTTAGGGGTGAAATAAAATGAGTGATCAAGATAAAAGGGTTGCTGCTGAAGAAGCGGTAAAATACGTGAAAAATGGAATGACGCTAGGATTGGGATCTGGATCAACGGTTAACTGGATGCTGCATTGCTTGAGTGAGCGGATAAACGAAGGGCTTCAAGTTCGGGGAATTCCTTCCTCTAAGAAAACAGAAAAGTTGGCAAGAGAACTTGGTATTCCGTTGGTTGATTTTTCAACCACTACCCATATTGATCTTGCGATTGATGGTGCCGATGAAATTGATGGTGCTTTAAACCTGATAAAGGGTGGCGGCGGTTCATTGGTCCGAGAAAAAGTAGTCGATGCTTGTGCCGATGAACTGATCATCATTGCGGATTCATCGAAAGTCGTTACGCAGTTAGGGGCTTTTCCCTTACCGGTAGAGGTTCTACCTTTTGGGTATGAAGTAACGATGAAGAAGATTGAAAAGCTGGGTGGGATTCCAGTTTTAAGAAGAAAAGGCAACGAAGTGTTTGTATCTGACAACGGAAATTATATTCTTGATTGTCGGTTCGGAATGATTGAGGATGCTTTAAGTTTACATGGAAAATTGATTCAACTAGTTGGTGTTGTCGAAACCGGGATCTTCGCCGGGATGGTAGACAAAGTGATTGTTGCACGAAACGGACAAATTGAATTGACCGAACGAGGGTAGGACAAGGGGAAGGGGACAAGGGGAAGGGGACAGGCACCTTGTCCCAAAGTTTCAACAATGAAAGAAATTGTAGACATACAAGGAATTGATATATTAAGGGCAGGAGGCGATGCCTCCTTGGGACAGTGAACCTGTCCCTGTGTCCCTGAGGGGGGTTTTAGAATGAAGGATGTTATTACGATTGGGGAAGCGATGATCGTTTTTGACCCAAATACGACAGGGCCGATGAAATTTGTTGGTGGATTTGAGAAAAAGATTGGCGGAGCGGAGCTTAACTTAGTACTTGGTTGTGCTCGACTGGGTTTAAAAACGGGTTATATTAGCGCATTAGGAAATGATGAGTTTGGGAAACACATATACAACTTTGCTCGCGGTGAAGGAATTGATGTTTCGCAAGTGAAGTTTGTTGATGGATACCCTACTTCTTTGAATTTTAAAGAAATCATGGAAGATGGGAGTACAAGAACATTTTATTATCGAGATAAATCTCCGACTCTTAAACTAAGTACAGAGGATTTAGATGAAGAGTATTTTCAACAAGCAAAAATTTTACACATTACCGGCATCTATCCAGCGATTGGTCCGGATCACATCCAAGTCATCCACCGTGCTATTGAGCTAGCAAAGCAAAATAACATGAAAATATCCTTCGATCCAAATATCAGACTGCGCATGTGGAGCAAGGAAGAAGCGAGACGTGTCTTATCGGAAATTTTACCTCATGTGGATATTTTGTTGGCTGGTGATGAGGAAATGGACATCATCATCGGGGAAAGTGATCCAGCGAACATCATTGAAAAAATGAAAGCTCTTGGGATTTCATTTATTGCCATCAAGCAAGGCGATAAAGGGTCTGTTGGGTATTGGAAGGGTGAAATACTAGCATCTCCACCAGTGAAGGCATCGAAGGTAGTTGATACGGTCGGTGCAGGAGATGGCTTTAACTCCGGTATCCTTTATGGTCTTTTACACGAGTGGTCACTTGAAAGAACACTCCATTTCGCCAATACCATTGGTTCAATGGTAGTTAGCGTCAAAGGCGATAATGAAGGATTGCCCTACTATGAAGATGTCCAAGCCAAACTCGGCGAAGTCGAGCGGATTGAAAGGTAGATTGAAAGGAGTAGGGTGACAGGCACCATCCAGAAATTTGGAAGAAGTCAAACGAGGTGACAGGCACCATCCAGAATTTGGGTGCCACAACGGAAATAACGAGGTGTTACAATGAAATTACAGTTAGCATTAGACCGATTAACAAGAGAAGAGTGTCTTCGCATTGCGAAAGAAACAGAAGAAAGAATTGATATTATTGAGATTGGAACAGGCG
>Ga0180215_1004590_pt1 | contig 12166 bp, 18 predicted proteins | sample eDN3rd37CBELigBY_FD_128871 | JGI IMG/M metagenome (GOLD analysis project Ga0180215, IMG submission 128871) | Enriched backyard soil microbial communities from Emeryville, California, USA - eDNA 3rd pass 37_C BE-Lig BY (version 2) (version 2) | ecosystem: Environmental > Terrestrial > Soil >...
CCGAGCGTCCAGTAAGCCGGCAGGGACGGCCGACCAATGAGCTCCGTGTACTGCTCGTTGACCGCCGCGGGCGTCGGGCCCTGCGCCGCCAGCAATAGCATGGCATAACAGTGCGAAGCGCCGATGAGAAGGCACCAGCCACGATATCGTTGCCACAGCTGGCCCACGCACAAGGAAAAAGTAAAAGTCAAAGACGCCGCCGATGACCTGGTACGTCAGCGAGCGGTTGCTCAGAGCGACATCCATGCCATTGCTGTTCATCAGCAGCTGTGAACCGCGGCCCAAACGCGATTCTCTAAGTTGGGCAAGTCTCAGCGAAATCATAGACCACCGACCAGGGACCAGCCGTGGCGATGTCGGTTGTACCACGCCATGCGCGTTGCCACGGCGCAGCTCCATGTAATAGGGATGGACGCCGTAGACGTTCTGGTTGACCGGCGTGGCTTCGTCGGCCGACCACATGGTGTACGCCAAGCCGGCGTCCAGTCGCAGCGGGCGGACGCGCTCGCCGAGGCCGTAAATGTTAGCGTCCGCGGGCAGGTGCGTCGAGATCTCCATATACTGCTCCTGGAAGACCAGCGGCCGGAAGCTCGCCGACTCGCCCACATAGGTGGTCGTGTTGAAGATGGCCTCGCCGTCCGCGCGGCGGACTACCGCGAAACCAAAAACGCCCTCCGTGTAGATGACGTCGTAGACCGGGTCCGCCGCGCGCGTGGAGACGTTGGGTCGTGGGAAGACCTGCTCTGGCACCTCCCAGCGGACGGCGTCCGTCGGCACGATCTTGACGTGGAGCCGCGTCGACGTCTCAAAGTCGAACGTCGCCGTCAGCCGGCTGTAGTCGGGCGGGTACAGGTTGCACCTGGCGCGATGCGTGGGGATGGGCAGAGGGAAGCACACCGTCGGGAAATGTGAGCAGTCCAAGAAGAGGCTACACGCCAGGCAGGGGCAGACGACCGCGTGTACGAGGCGCGCAGGACGAGTTCGAGCTCAAAGCCGAGCTCGGTGTCGCGGCGGGAGGCGACGGTGTACCCCTGGCACAGGTCCATGTCCTTGTAGAAGCACCACGGGTAGTCCTCGCCGGGCTCATAGTTTGGCGCCCAGCAGCAGCCGCTGTTCTCACACTCTTCCTGGCCGATGCCGACGTAGCCGCAGTCGGTGCGGCGCTCGCCCGGCAGCGCGCAGGACTGCGTGTGGCCGCCGCCGACCAGCACGATCAGAACGGCGGCCAGCGCGGCCAGCGTCGTCCTCCTAGCCTGCGCCATGGCGGCCGGCGATACGCGCCCACCAAAAGGAGACGTGCAGCTGCTTACAAGGGCAGCGTCCTCCTGTAGTCCTCGCAAGGCGCGCTTTTGGGACGTTGTTGAACTGCCGGCCGCTTCGCAGCGGTCTGCTCTCCTCGTCCACTGTTGTCATGCGCGGACAGCCACGTCATCCACCGTTTCCGCCCACCTGCTCGCCTACAACTGCGGTTTTGCCCCTCTCCCCCACCTCCCAGCTCATGCCACTGTTCAGGCGCGGTCGAGTTTAGACAACGGTGCTGTACAACAGTCCGCCACTGGAGAGCACACAAGCGGAGGAGGAACGAAGGACAGATGTAAACATACGCCTAAGCGGGGGGTGTCGCGCAAGGTCACCGTATCGCGCCACCTAATTCAGGCGCACGAAGCACGATGAGCAGCAGCACCAGAGACGCAACCTCTCTCACTCTCTCGTCATTGGTACAATGATTATACTGTGCAGTGTGTGGGCCATTTCTGTAGGCCCGGTCCTCGCTACGTGCTTCCTCGCCTCCCGCCACGCGAAAGCGGCAGGCGTGTCGATTCACGCGTCCTCCTGGCTTCGCCGCACGATGCGCTGCACCTGCTTCCGGAACGCTGCACGGTCCTCCCGCCACTGCTTCGCCGCGTCAATGTTGGCTGGCGAGTCGTCATTCGGGCTGGAAAGCATCGAAATGACGGACAGCAGGATTGTCTGTGTCCGACGTCAACAGGCGCGTGACCGGACAGGGCCGCGGGTCAGATAATGCCGTCGGGGCGGCGCGCGCTCCGCCGTGCTTCCGTACCCGGATGCTGTGCACCGGCGACCACCGCTCGCGGGCGTCCTCGTAGCCGTACTTGTCTTCGCCCGGGTCATGTAGAATAGAAATGCAGACAGTGCCGTCTAGGAAGACTGGGGACGTGCGCGTGATTTTCAAGTGCATCCGTCATCACGCCGTGCGTGAGCCATCGGCGAAGGCGCACGCGGGAGTGTCCTCGAGGTCCTCGTGGGTTCACGTACCGTTCGGGTGCCACATTTCCGAGATGAACTTCATCTTGGGCGGCATTTGTGGGTAGTCCTTGGGGAAGCTAAGGCGGGCCTTAAAGAACCCTCCCTCGCTGAATGGACCAAGGCCATGCGTAGGCGTCCGCCAGGTGTCAGCAGCCGGTCACTGCCACCGCGCCGCGCGGCACCAGGTCTTCGCAGCGTACTAAAGCGTGTCCGGCGGCCCCATAATCAGGATTTCCCATTCGTAAATGTTGCTGTCGTCGACGAGGCCAGCCGAAAAGCCCTCCACGGGACTCTTTTGCAGCTCTGGCAAGTGGCACCGCCACAAAGCGCGGACAGCCAACGAGCATCAGTTCCAAGACACGGCACACCACTATAGCAAAAATAACCGGCTCGCGTCTCGCGTACCGCGCAGCTCCTTGCGGAGCAGCAACGCCGACGCTGCTGCCATGCTGCTGACGCTCATGGTGGTCGGCTCCGAGAGCAGTGTGCAGGGCGACCTTATCTAGACAACAAACCTGTGGGCGGTGGTGTAGACTATCGTTCAAGTGTGTGCACGCGCGATAAATGTCGAGCGCGGTGTAGCGTCCAGCGGCGCCCTGCGGTGTGTGCGGTTGGAGTGGGCGCGTTCACACTGCTGAGCGAGCGCGGAAGCGGAGTGTGCGTCGTGTGTCTGGGCCAGCCAGGGCCGGGCGGTGTGACGGCAGCCAGGCGGGGCGTCTTCGTCACCGAGACCCCCAACACGCGGCGTTGCAAGTCGCAAGTTGCAGCGGGTCCTTGGCAGCGGCAGCCGTTGCTGGTGCCCGCGGCGGTGGCCTTGGCGGTCGAGGTTCAACAGGCGGGTGTGGTTGTCGTAGGCAAGCAGCGAGCAGCGAGCCAACTAAAAGAAGAGAGAAGTTTGAAGTAGGAAAAGGGCGCGTGCGGCGTCGGTGCGTCTGAAAGAATTTTTTTTGGCGCCAAGTCGCTCGGCGATTCCAGAACTTTCCATGATGATGACGTCAGCGGTGCGGTTGCCGACATTTCTCGCGTTGCGGCGGCTGGCGCGAGCCGACGCCTACGCCCACCGCGCTCGCTATAGCCCCCCAGGGCCCCTCGTCGTACTGCAGAAGGCGCCGTACACGGCCATGGCAGCAAGCATGGCGGCGACGGCGGCGGCGGCGGTAGGCGGGTGGAATCCGGCGCTGTACATGCGCTTCGGCGACGAGCGCACCCAGCCGGCCGTCGATCTCGGTACACCGCCGCGGCCCGCCTTCCTTTCGAACAGCGCTTGGCTCTGATCGTCGCGTGCGTTTCTTGAGAGGGCGCCGAGGGTCGCAGCGGCGCGGGTCGTGCAGACCAAGCCGGTCGTTCACCGGATCGTCGACCTGGGCTGCGGCCCTGGCAACAGCACCGCAGTGATCGCCGCGCAGTACCCAAACGCGGCCGTGGTCGGCGTCGACAACTCGGCCGAGATGCTGCGGCAGGCCACGGACGAGCACCCGGAGTGGACGTGGACGGCCGCGGACATCGCCGCGTGGGCCACGGCTGAGCCGCAAACCGTGTACGACGTCGTGTTCAGCAACGCCGCGTTTCACTGGGTGCCGGACCACCCGCGGCTGTTTCACCAGCTGTGGCAACACGTCGCGCCCGGTGGCGTGCTCGCCGTGCAGATGCCGAGGAACTTTGACGCGCCGTCGCACCAGCTGCTCAAGGCGGTGGCCGCCGAAGGCCCCTGGGCGGCGCAGATGGCGGGCGCGCGCGAGGCGAGCTTTACGCACCCGCCGTCCTATTACTACGACATCCTGTCCCCGCTGACGGAGCGCCTCATGATCTGGGAGACCGAGTACCTGCACGTCATGCCGTCGGCCGAGAGCATCGTAGACTGGCTGCGCGGCACGGGCCTGCGCCCGTACCTCGCGCGGCTGCCGTCTGCCGAGGATCAGGCCGCGTTCCTGCGAGAGTACACGGCGCGGATCGCCGAGGCGTACCCCGCGCAGGCCAACGGGCGGCGCCTTTTCCCGTTCCGTCGGCTGTTCATTCTCGCGCAGAAAAGCTAAAGCGAACGTAGCCTGTGTTGCATGTAATGTATGGACAACAAAGTACCCACCCACACGAGGTCGGACAAGAAAAAGTTTACCAACAATGACAATTAATCACGACGCACGGGCCGGGAAATTACACGCACACGCCCACGGGCGTGGTGTAGAACGGTGGGACGCCCACGAGCCACTGGCCGTCGGCGGTGAAGTTGCCGACCTCGTTGACAAAGTAGACGCCCGACGGCAGCTCCGTGTACGGCCAATCAGCCGGCTGTGGCGGACACGTGAACTCACTGCGCGGCACCGACCCTAGGATGCGCACGTTGGCGCACGAGTGGTAGACGCTAAAACAGGTGCCCGGTTCTTCGGGGCAGTTGGTGCAGGTCGGGTCGTAGGTGCAGTTGGTCATGCCGGCGCTGGGCAGCTTGTCCGTCATGGGGTTGATCAGCTGCAGGCTGCACCGCTCGCAGTAGACGTCCGGAATCATGATGGTCACGAAGGTCTTAGTGTACGTTGACTCGTCGCCGTAGACGGGCTTGTTGTTGTCGTTGTGCGGTATGTGGTCCAGCAGCACGCACGCCTCGTACTCGTCATCGCCCTCCTGCGACAGCGCGATGCGGAATGGAGCACCAATATGCGCGATGCTCTCCTCAAACACCACTGTGCGCGCGAGGGATCGGGCGAGATCGCAGGGAGCGTGCGAATGAGCATAAGCACGGGCAGAATGCAAGATCCTCGGCGCACCAGTCAGCGCACCGGTCATGGGGCCCGGGTAGATCTCGAGTGGCGGGCCGCTAAAGTCGCCCGACTCGTCGCCGCAAGGGCCGACCTACCCGGGGCATCCGGGAGCGAAAGGGCGGCCAAACGTGTAAGAACCATGGGATCTTGGGCGGTGCCAGGCGCGGTCATGTTAGGCAGGGCGTGCCTTGATGCCGGTGTCGGGGCTGCGGGGCGCCGGGCACGACCAGCGGGCGTGGGCGTCGGCCGGGCGCAGAGTGACGGCAAAAAGGACGAGCGCCGCCGTGGCGGCCGCAGTGGCAGCGGTAGCCTTCATGGTTGGCGGCTGACGCAGTTGGCGTGAAAACCGAGCCAGGGGGTGTGTCACGGCCGCAGTCCACCAAGGCAGCCAGAGAAGGAAGCGAGAGGGATGAACAAGGCAGGGCAGCGCGCGTAGCCAGCTGGCTGCGGTGGTGCTAAGTGATGCTGATGCGCCGGTGACGCTTTATGTGCGTGGGCCGATCGATGAATGGGGATCCCATATGCCCCTCAGGCAGGGCCGATGACGTAAGCGTCTTTTGGGGAAAGCACAGGTGACATGTGAGCTGCGCCGAAGGCCGACTGCGGCGTGCGCAGGAGAGCAAGAGAGATTGAGAGCGCGCGCCATTCGATGCATGGGGCGCCCCTAGCGCAGGGAGAGCAAGAAACGTGTGCTGTTGCAGTAGACTAGAATCGGAGGAAAAGTAGGTGGATTGACGCGGTGGACATCCTGGCCAAACACACACACGTGGCGCGCGGGCCGGCCGGCGCTTCTCCTATTCGGCGGGTCGTTTGGGCGGTGCGCGGCACGTCACTCATCAGGGCGCGCGCCGCGGCGTGGTGCGCACCCTCAACCCTAGCGCGAACGCCGCCAGCCGCCGCCGCCGCACACCCAGCACGTCGCGCATCACCCCCGGCTGCGCTTGTTGCTAGGGGTTCGCTTCGGGCACGCAATAGTTGGAGGCGCTCACCGACCGCGTGTCCCTGGGCCGGCTATAGCAGGCACAAGCAAAGTAAACGCCTTACGGGTAGTCGCGACGGTGCGCGAGCGTGCGTGGACGACGTGGCGGCTTCGCTGGTCACACGGCGGACATTATTCGCCCTTCACCTGCACCAGAGCGTAATGGTATGGCAGGCAACCCGGCATGAGCATGGAAGACGCCACGAGCTCCACCGCCGCGGCGCCGGCGCCCGCGAGCGGCGCATCAACAACGTCGTCGGCATCATTAGCGGCTGCTGCGGCCAGCGGCGCGCAGGCCGAGGCAGCGGCGGACACGCTCGAGTCTCGCTTCGGCACTCTCGCGGTGAGCCCGAAGGCGATGCTGGCGCCGCGCCGCGGGTCGTTCGCCGCGACAGCGCTGGTGGTGCCTCCCGCCACCAGCGGCGTCACGTCGCCCAATGGCTCGACCAGCGACGAGCGGCTGCGCACAAGCCGACAGTGCAGCTCGCCGTTCGACTGGAGCGACACGCTTCAGCGTAGTGACAAGTCCAACTCCACCATGGCGACGCCGCCGCGCTCCCCTTACGACATCTTTGAGACGACCATGTCGCCGCCTCTATCGCCGCGCGCGCACCGCGCCTGGTCGACCTCCGCCGTGCCGGACCGGAAAGCGACGCTGCCCGCGACGCTCGGCCTCCTACCAAGTGTGCTTCCGGCGCCGATGACTCCCGGAAGCGCAGGCTCGCACTCGGGCTCCGTCTCGGCGTCCATGTCGTACTACGCGCTGGCGTCGCAAAACTCGTCGGGCGTGGGCACACCGCTGCACCCGGCAGACGCCGCCGCGCTGGGCTATGTCGGCAACGGCCACCCGCTGGCGATGGGGCCGCCGCCGGCGACCCTCGCCATGGCTGCCAACGGCGGCGCGGGCTTTGATGAGAAGAGCCTCAGCTTGCGCGTCGACATCGACAAGGTCCTCTCGGGCGAGGAGCAGCGGACAACGGTGATGGTGCGCAACATCCCGAACAAGTACACTGCGGCGCAGCTGCGCGCCGAGCTCGACGCCGTGTGCCCCGGCGGCTACGACTACTTGTACCTGCCTATGGACTTTTCGTCGCACTGCAATGTCGGCTACGCGTTCGTCAACTTTTGCACGCGCGACGGCCTCGTCCGCTTCTACCGACACCAGGACGGGAAACGGTGGGAGTTGCACCACTCGGACAAGGTGTGCGAGCTCCGCTTCGCCCGCATCCAGGGGCGCGAGGCGCTCATCCTGGAGCATCAGAAGCAGTTTGCGAAGCACGGGCACCGCAAGTCGCGCCCTGTCGTGGCGACGCGGCCCGTCCAAGCCGGGCTTGGCATGTAGATCTTCCGCCTCTCGTTCGTTTGCGGCGCGCCTACACCTTTTGCTACCTTCTGACGGCTCGTTATAGAGGTTCGTGGTACCACTCGGCGCGTTGTTGACCGCGGTGGCCGTCGCGATTGCCCACCACCTTGTTGTTCAAGCCATTTTCTTTTTTCTTTTTTCTGCAAGCGACACTTAATTGCTTGCGGCTCCAGCGTAGCGTTGCGGCGTCGCGCGATCTCCCTGAGCCAGTGTTTGGTTGGGCGCTGTTCATTTCATGTTCTTTTTTTGGGAGCAGCTACACTGCTGCCGGAGGCTCGCGAGGTGCGGCCATCGTGCGCCCCTGCTGGACGGGGCACGCGCGCCGACGCCATCGTCGCCACCGACCGCGCGAGCCGCGACCTTGTTCAAAATGCTTTTCTTCGATGTGGCTTGATCATTCATTTGAGCTCGCTTTTCAGCAGCACATTGCACAGACCGCCGCTGCTGGCACATTTTTTTCACTGACCGACTGCTGTGTAATTATGTTTTCCTGTACAACACCCCCGAATGGGATGAAGGTTCATCCTCATACTCCTGCTAAGCGGATGACTAGGGTGGGTGGAAGGTGCACGCGCCGAAGAGGAAAGCCGTAGGTTCGTGAACCGAAGGCTTCCTACACTAGCAGCGGAAGGTTGATGGTACAATTTATTCGTGGACCCACCGAGGCAGCGGGGGCAGTCACTGTTCAAAAAGATAACGTTGCCAGCGTCATCCGCTGTACATGCACGCAAACGTCGCACAAAGTTGCGAAGAACCGAAGCTCGCGCATGACCGTTGCTTATGTCTCCTTGAAGCCAGGGAAGCAGTCCTACCCGCGCCCACCAGTTGCCCCATCCATGGATAGGTATGCCGTCCCAAATTAGTTCGTGTAAGGAGATTGGCCCATGGCGCCATGCCGCCAGCTCGACTGGGGCGCCATGTCGGCGGAAGGGCTGCACACCGTACATCAAGAGTCTTGTTGTGCTTGCTGCTCGCGTGCTCCGTGAGTGTCGCGGCACGCACGGTGCACATGAACGGCGTGCGGCACAGCTTGCAGACCACCGACAGCGCCTTCTGGTCCTGTGGTCCGAGGCACCCACAGGCTGGCAGCGTGACCACCGGTGCATGAGCAATTCCGGACCACCAGGACGAGCGGCAGGCTGAAAGCGGCAGCACGTACAGCCTTAAGGTTGCTGTGCGCCTTGTTGGCGTTGGACTTGCCCTGCTGGCGCTCGCGACGCGTCTTGGCTTCGTTGCCGTTCGTCATCTTCGTTGTCCCACACTGTGGCGCCAACACACGTGGTGCGGGCCGTCAGTTTTGATGGCGCAGCGTTAGCTACCGCGAGTTTCCAGCAGAGAGCGGCGTCCCAGCACTGACAGTTGGCGTCTCCCCTAGCGTCCTGCACGAAGCTGCATGTCAGACGTCGTACCTCTGCGCTCGTCGCGCCCAAACAGTGCACCGGCCTCGGCGTGCAGCACACGCCGCAGGGTACCAGTCCCATCTGTCAGAAATCTGTCAGAACCTGTCAGAGGCCGCCTCGCGGCACACGTAGGCCGGGGCCGCCGGCTGCTGAACCTGGCACTCCGTCATATTCTCAATATCCATCAGTATCAAATTAGGGCGCGTGGATATGCTCATGCAGATTGCGCGATAGTGTACAGGGAGAAATCATGCCAAACATAGAGAACGCAACAGAGAGCCACCGATCGCGACAGGATGCCCTTGGCCAGCGAGGGCATATCCGCCACGACGGCTGCGGGTTGCCGCGGATCCATCATGCGGAGGCGTCGTCGTCCCGAAAGATGCGGTCGTATTCGGCGAGGAAGAGCCCAAACAGGGGCGTGGGCACCTGCAGCAGCGGGCCAAACTCGAGGGCGAGTTGCTGCTGCGTGACATGGTTGATCTCCTCGTGCTCCCGCACGCTGCAGTAGAGGTGTGACAACTTGGCGACCAGAGCTCAAGCGTCAGTATACGGCTAGAGTGATCCTGGCACGAAAATTCGCGACGCACCGCCGGAAATGCGCGAGCAAAAACTGCAGCAGGTTCAGGTTGTGCGCTGGCAGGAGCCGCACGAGCTGCGCGATTTGCTCGATCCGTTCGGTGCGGTCTTCCACCTCTGTGAGCGGCGTCATCAACCCTCAAGATAAATTGGCAGAAGCGTTAGCAAAGTTACTGCAAGCAATTTGCCGCGAGCTCACACCGAGCCGCACCGTCCGTCGCGTAAAAGCTCATCAGCAGGTCATCCGTCAGGACGGGCTCAATGATGCCGCGCAGCACCTGCTTCAGCAGGTTGGCCACGACGTACACCGACTCGCTCGCTTCGGCCTGGTCCGATTCAGCGGCGCCATCGTCTGCTGTACGGACGAGGACAGAAGACCGGTACTCAAATGGTTCAACCCTGTGTCGCCGGCCCCGGTCGCGCTGCAGCGTTGGTCCGTGACGTACCGGCCGACCAGCGCTCCTGCAGCGCCTTGACTGCGCTCGTGGCAGCGGTCGCAATGTACAGCTTGTCCACATCCAAGCCTGCGGCGCAGCCGCCCGCAAGGGATTCCCTTTGGTGTGATCGTAAGCAGCGACACGCGCAGTGTCACTAGACAAAGTGCGGGCGTCCGTACCCGAACGCTCGATCACGTCAACGCAGCGCCGCAAAATCTGCGGAATCTCCAACGGAACCGAGCTAGTAACCATCGCAACCACCGCACAGAGCGTATTCGACTAGTTACACGAACAGACCGTGCATCACCGGCAAAAAGCTGAAGCGGAGACTTACCCGATGGTCGTGAGCGGTGGGTTGCCGAGCAGGTCGTCCTCCGTGTTCATGCCGACAATGACATCCGCACTGACGTCGTTGGGCAGCTGACGGCGACCTGGACAGCCGCGGCGTGCATGAGCTCCGCTAACCCTTGCCGTTGAGATTTTAGATTCCGCGCTATACCTGATGTTGGGAACCCACATTGCGCGGCACGTACGGTTGGGCAGGAGACCGGCCAAGCGCGTGCTGACCTTGCGCGCCGCGTTCGAGACGGGCGACAAGGACGGTGCATTGCCACCGCGCTTCGCCAGGTGCTAGTGCCCCATGCATGAGCGGACACGGCACGCATCGGTTAGGTCACCTCGTGCTTCTACAGCGTCGCAATGGTCCTGCGCACAATGTACCGCCTGTGCCTGTGAGATGGCCCTGTGTGATCCCACGCCACAGCAACCTCGCAGGGGCGACTAGCTTGAGCACCGGTGGACAGGATCCTTTTCCTCGCCGCTATTCGAATGCTTACCGCTGCAGCGCCGACGTCCACGCATCGCGGTCGGCCGTGCTGGCTGCAACAAAGACATGACGATAAGAGCCGGCGCCAAGCACCTTGCCTCCCGCCGTGGCGATGGGCACGACGAGGGCGAACGAGTTGGCAACGTCGGCCGTGTCTGGCAACACCTCGACGGTGGCCTGCACCAACCGAAGCGTACCCGCCGGCCGGGCCTAGCCCCGCAAGACCATGCACCAGCTTCCAGTGTCGAAGCCAGTGAGCCAGCGACAACGCCAGGGGACGTCGTGCTAAAGCATTGACGTACCGTGGACCCCTCAGGGCGTTCGCCCTTGTGGTACGAGAGCACGTGCCGGTTGTCGAGCTCACAGTAGTAGGGCTTGGTGCCGGCGAGGCGGCCCAAAACGCCGATCCGCGCCTCCAGGGGCCCGGCGTGCACCACGGTGCGCTCAACGGGGTTGTGGCCGCTGTCAACTGTGCCTTCCGCCGTTGTCGCCGGCCCCGCGCCGTCGCCTGCGTCAGCGCCGTCGTCGTCGTCGTCGTCGTCGTCGTCGTCGTCGTCTGACTCGTCACCGGCGAGGCCCGGCGCGGCGCTGATTGCGACAGGCGCGGCGTCGACGTCGTCATCGGTGGCGCTCGACGAGGACGCTGCCGCGCCCGCGACCGAGTCGGTTGACGCAGCGGCGGCAGCGGGCTTGTCGCCACGCCCTTCCGGGCCCAGCATGGCGCTCAGGGTGATGGGCTCCATCATCTCGATGTGCAGCTGCAGCACCTGCACCCACTCGTTGCGCTCGGCGTCATTCTCGGCGCAAAACAGGTGGCGCCGGCCCGTGCCATCGATGAGCAGAAAGGCGTGCCTGCGGTGTGGATCCGCACGGCACATTGCGCGGGAAAGTGTCAGCAGGCCAACCGACATCCAAGGGCGGCACTCCATGTTGCACACGCACTTGATGGCCTCGGCGTCGTTGTCGGCGACGGGCTCTACGTGTGCATTGTCCATGCTAAGCATTCCCGCGGGCTCGCCGTCCTGTATGTGGTGCCGGCAGGGCACAGGCGGGAGCCACGCGGTCAGGACTTATGCATCACTATAAACGTCTGCCAATGCGCACGTACGGTCTTGCCCTGCCGGTAGTACTTGAGGATGCCGCCACGGAAGACGTAGTAGCGCGGTTTCCAGACGCCCAAACGGCGGCCACGCTTGGCCAGGTAGCCTTCTTTCTGGCCGTTGAAACGGTCCTGCTTTACATTTTCCGCGCGTCCCAAGTAGGCTGTTGCCGTCGTTCATGAACGATTCCGGTTGCGGCGGCATCGCAGACAGGGGCCATACCGCGGGGGCCGAGGCACGCGTCGCCCGAATGCCCGAGCCGATGAACGCCAGCACCGTCGGTGCGGTCGGCAAGATCACCAGGAGCCGCTGCAAGTACTGCTCCAGTGTCACCTGCGTGGCGGCAGGGACAATCGTACGTTATCACCCTCCGTCACTTAGGAGCAACTTCGCCAGGATCGCAAAAACATTCTCGCTTGCTGACCTTGCGCGCGTCGACCACCGCCGGCGATAGTCGACGC
>Ga0180215_1004591_pt1 | contig 12165 bp, 10 predicted proteins | sample eDN3rd37CBELigBY_FD_128871 | JGI IMG/M metagenome (GOLD analysis project Ga0180215, IMG submission 128871) | Enriched backyard soil microbial communities from Emeryville, California, USA - eDNA 3rd pass 37_C BE-Lig BY (version 2) (version 2) | ecosystem: Environmental > Terrestrial > Soil >...
CATGGCGGTGCACCACCTCGACGTGCTGCGCTTCCTGTTCGGCGACCCTGACGAGATCACCACCCTGACGCGCAAGGACCCGCGCACCACCTTCGACCATTCGGACGGCATCACCGTCTCCACGCTGCGTTTTCCCTCGGGCGTGCTGGCGGTGTCGCTGGAGGACGTGTGGTCAGGCCCGCGCCAGGAGGGCTACAGGGACGACCAGCACATCACCTGGCGCGTCGACGGCACGCACGGGGTCGCCAAGGGCACGATCGGCTGGCCGACCGGCCAGGCATCCACCCTCACCTACGCCTCCACGAGGACCACCGGCGGCGAATGGGTGACCCCGAAATGGGAGACGATGTGGTTCCCCCATGCCTTCATCGGCGTGATGGAGCAGCTCCAGCATGCGCTGAAGACGGGATCGGCGCCGGCGCTCTCCATCGCCGACAACGTCAGGACCATGGCGCTCGTCGAAGCAGGTTACCGCTCGATCGCCGAGAAGCGCACGGTCAGGCTTTCCGAAATCGCGATCAACTGAACGCTGTCAGGGAGGACAGTCCACCATGATGCAAGCCGGTATTTTCACAGGCTATTTCCCCTACGGTCTGGAGGAGACCGCCGCACGGATCCGCGCGCTGGGCTTCAACACCGTCCAGCTCGACCTGCACTTCAAGGACGTCGACCTGTCGGCCGGCCAGATCACCAAGGAGAAGGCCAGGAAGGTGCGCGACACCTTCCGCGCTCACAACCTGCCGATCTGCTGCGTCTCCGGCTACACGAACATCGTCCATCCGGACAAGGCGGAGCGCGAGCGGCGCGTCGGCTACCTCAAGGAGATCATCCGCAACGCGCGCAACTTCGGGGCGCGCTACGTCATCTCCGAGACCGGCACCTTCAACACCGAGTCCGACTGGGTCCATCACCCGAAGAACAAGACCGAGGAGGGCTTCGAGGAATGCCGCAAGGTGATCGCCGACCTCGCCCAGACCGCCTATGACCACGGCGCGATGTTCCTGCTCGAGACATACGTGAACAACGTCGTCGGCTCGGTCGAGGAGACGGTCAGGATGTTCGCGCAGGTCGACCATCCCGGCCTCGGCCTTCTGATGGACCCGACCAACTATTTCGAAGTCCACAACATCGACCGGATGGACCAGATCCTGAACCAGGTCTTCGACACGCTGAGCCAGCACATCAAGATCGCCCACGCCAAGGACGTGAAGCGCTCGGGCGACGACAAGTCGGAGAAGCATGCCGACATCGGCGACGAGGACGCGCTGGAGAGCCATACCTTCCGCGGCGTCGGCGAGATCGAGCTTCCGGCCCCCGGCCTCGGCTCGCTGAACTACGACCTCTATTTGCGGCGCCTGTCGGAGAAGCATCCCAACATCGAGGTCATCATCGAGCACCTGTCGGAGGACGACGTGCCGCGCGCCAAGAAGTTCCTGGACGAAAAGTTCATGGCGAACGGCGTCTGATCGCGATGCGTGCGCCACGCCTGGGACCGGCCTTTTTTGACATGGCGCGAGGCGTGGCGTCTGATGACGTTCCGGGCAACGGCGACAGCTGCCGCCCGGAGGAGGAGGAACGCAACGTCCGACCGGCCGCGTCCGGCCGGACGCGGCAGGCGAAAGCCGATTCACAGGGAGGAAATAGATGCTGAAAGGCTTGAGACTGTTCATCTGCAGCCTGCTCGTCGCGCTGGCACTGCCAGTCGCGGCGCAGGCCAAGACCTTCTACTGGATCTCGCACGGCGGGCCGGCCGACCCGGTCTGGACCTACTTCCTGCAGGGCGCCGAGATGTGGGCGAAGTCGACGGGCCACACCGTCAACACCTCGTTCCACAACGGCGACGTCCCCTCGCAGCAGGAGGCAATCCGCGCGGCCATCGCCGCGAACGCCGACGGTATCGTGACCACCAGCCCGGATCCGGGCAGCCTGGTCGAGATCGTCAAGGAAGCCAAGGCGGCCGGGATCCCGCTCATCAACTTCAACACGCCAGACCCGGCGGCCAACTTCCAGGCCTATGTCGGCACCGACCTCGTCGTCGTCGGCCGGGGCTGGGCGCAGTATCTGGTCGACAAGGGCTTCGTGAAGGAGGGCGATTTCGTCTGGATGCCCGTCGAGGTCCCCGGCGCCAGCTACGGCGTCGAGGAGGAGAAGGGCATCAAGGAGGTGTTCGAGCCGCTCGGCATCACCTGGGAAGTCACCGAGACCACGCTCGACCAGGCCGAGGTGATCACCCGCATGAGCGACTATCTCAGCGCCAACCGCTCGAAGATCAAGGCGATCATCGGGCTCGGCGACCTCGCCACCGGCTCGATCAAGCGCGTGTTCGACCAGGTCGGCGTCAAGCCAGGCGAAATCCCGGTGGTGGGCTGGGGCAATTCGCTCGACACCACCAGCGAGGTGCAGGAGGGCTACGTGAACGCAGCCCAGTGGCAGGACCCGCAGGCCACCTCCTACATGGCGCTGTCGCTGGCCCTGATGGCGACGGACGGCATCCCGCCGGCCTTCAACATCATCACCGGCGCGCTCTACGAGAAGGAGACCGCGCAGGTCTACGCAGACGTCATGTCGGGCAAGTGAGCAGCCAGTCGTGACCGCTGCGCCGTCCCTCGTCCGGCAGCTCGCGCCTTCTCCCCGCCTGCGGGGGGAAGGACGCTGCCGGCGTGGCCGGCTTTGTTTCTCAGTGGTCGCTGCTGGACAGTCGAGAATGGCGGTGATCCCCCGCTCCGGTTCGCTTCGCAAACCACCTCTCCCCCGAACATCGGGGGAGAGGAAGCGCCGGCCGCAAGCCTCGGCACCTTTCCTCGCCCCCACGAAGTGGGGGAGAGGTGCCGAGCGGAGCGAGGCGGAGTGGGGGCTCTTCCACCCATCCGCGACAGCCCTCCCGCTCGCGGGGAAAATCATCCGGCAGCAGGGCATTGAGGGGCTACGCCGACATCCATCCCGGTTGCATTCATCATCCCGGTTGCCCGGCCGCCCAGGTCGCATCCGGCCAGACAAGAGCCGTCCATGCTGCAACGCCTGTTCCTGAAGCCGGAATTCGGCCCGTTCGTGCTGCTCCTTGTCGAGCTCGTGGTGTTCACCGCGATCAACCCCCAGTTCCTGTCGCCCCTGAACATCAGCAACACGCTGGCCTTCTCGGTGGAGCTCGGACTGGTGGCGCTCGGCATGACGCTGCTGATGACCTCGGGCGAGTTCGACCTGTCCGTCGGTTCGCTGTTCGGCCTCACGCCGGTCATCATGTGGACTTTGTTCAATGCCGGCGAGGTGCCGCTCGAACTGTCCTTCCTGATCGCGCTCGCCGTCGCCATCTTCATCGGCTGGGTCAACGGCCTGTTCGTCACCCGGCTGAAGATCCCGTCCTTCCTGGTCACGCTCGGCATGCTGCTGGTGGCGCGCGGAACCGCGCTGTTCATCACCGACGGCTTCCCTCAGCGCACCTGGAACTCCGGCAATCACTGGCTGTCGCAGGTGCTGGTCGGCGACTTCTATGTCGGTCCTTTCCGCATCTACATGTCGCTGTTCTGGTTCATCGTGGTCGCGGTCCTGCTCGGCTACATCCTGACCCAGACCAAGTTCGGCAACTGGATCCAGGCCTCGGGCGGCAACGCCAATGCGGCTCGGGCGCGTGGCGTCAACGTCGACCGCACCAAGGTCATCCTGTTCATGCTGTCGTCGTTCCTGTCGGCCTTCGCCGGCATCATCAGCTCGATCCGCACCTCGGCCGCCAATCCCAACAGCGGCACCGGCTACGAGCTCGAGGTGATCGCCATGGTGGTCATCGGCGGCACGGCGCTGACCGGCGGGCGCGGCACGATCATCGGCACGGTGATCGGCATCTTCATCCTGCGCATCATGCGCAACGGTATCGTGATGATCGGTGTGCCGGGGCTCGCCTACAACATCTTCATCGGCGCGATCATCCTCGGAATGATGGCCCTGCATTCCGGCCTCGAGCGCCGCCACCAGTCGGGGAATTGAGCGATGGCCGAAGAACTCGTCCTCATGGACAATGTCACCAAATATTACGGGCGCGTCCGCGCGCTCGACGGCGTTACCTTCCGCGTCTACCGCAACGAGATCGTCGGCCTGCTCGGCGACAACGGCGCCGGCAAGTCGACGCTTATCAAGGTGCTCTCGGGCGCCGTGCAGCCGACCGCCGGCGACATCTACATCAAGGGCAGGAAGGTCGAGATTCGCAGCACGACCGACGCGATCGCCAACGGCATCGAGACCATCTACCAGGACTCGGCGCTGGTCACCCAGCTCTCCATCGCGCGCAACCTGTTCCTCGGCCGCGAGCCGATCAAGGGAGCCCGCATCTTCAACCGCATGGACCATGCCACGATGGAGCAGGTGGCGCGCGACCTGCTCAAGCGCGTGGGCATCACCAAGAACATCCCCCCGACGACGCCGATCGGCGCGCTGTCGGGCGGCGAGCGCCAGGCCGTGGCGATCGCACGCGCCATGCACTTCGACAGCGACCTCATCATCCTCGACGAGCCGACCAACAATCTCGGCGTCGCGGAGACGCAGGGCGTGCTGCGCTTCGTGCGAAACGCTCGCGATTCCGGCCACTCCTGCATCTTCATCGCCCACAACATCCACCACGTCTTCCAGGTGGTGGACCGGATCGTGGTGATGCGCCAGGGCCGCATCGTCGCCGACGACATCGACCCCAAGACCACCACGGTCAGCAAGGTCGAGGAAATCATCACCGGCATGTCGGAGGCCGAGCTGCGCGCCGCGGTCGGGCACTGAGACGAGCCAGATCACCAGGGAAACGGGACGTTCGATGGTAGAGCTTTTCGGCAGGACCTACACCAGGCGCGAGGTGGCGGAGCGCTCGGGCATGCTGTCCCAGTTCGCCGGTGTCCGGCTGATGACGCTCGGCGACGGGGTGGAACGCGGCATCCGCATGCTGGAGTTCCGCACCGGCAGCGGCCTGCGCTTCACCGTGCTGGTGGACCGCGCCATGGACATCGGCGACTGCGACCACAACGGCCGGGCGATCGGCTGGCACTCGCCGACCGGCTTCCGCCATCCGGGCCTTCACGAATACGAGGGGGAGGACGGGCTGGCCTGGACGCGCTCCTTCTCCGGCCTGCTGGCGACCTGCGGCCTCGACCACATCTTGGGCGGCGAGGAGGTGCCGGCGGACGAGTACAACTATCCGCGCCGCGCGACCGTCGTTCACTCCCTTCATGGCCGCATCAGCACGATCCCCGCCCGCCTGACCGGCTACGGCGAGGCCTGGCATGGCGATGACTGCGTGCTTTGGGCCGAGGGCATGGTCCAGCAGTCCACCGTGTTCGGCGAGGACCTGCACCTCATCCGGCGCATCGAGGCCGATGTCGGCGGCAACGAGATCCGCATCCGCGACCGCGTCGTCAACCACGGCTTCTACCGAACCCCGCACATGTACTTCTACCACGTCAACGTCAGCCACCCGCTGCTGGACGAGGGCGCGCGTTACGTTGCGCCCATCCGCGACGTGGTATGGGCCTCGCATGACGGCGAGGCCTACCGACGCCAGGGCGTCGGCTACCGCACCATGTCCGGACCGCGCGCCGGCTTCCGCGAGCAGGTCTGGGAGCACGAGCTGGCGCCCGACGCCAAGGGCCGCACCTCCGTGGCGCTGATGAACGACCGGCTCGGCCTCGGCTTCGAGGTGGTGACGCGCAAGGACCAGTTCCCCTGCCTCTACCAGTGGCAGAACTTCCAGCCCGGCCAGTACGTTCTGGGAATCGAACCCTCCACGCACCATGTGATGGGCAATCGGGCCGCCCGCGAGCGCGGCGAGATGATCTTCCTCGAGCACGGCGAGGCCCGCGACTACGAGGCCGTCTTCCGCGTCCTGGACGGTGCAGAGGCGATCGCCGAGGCGGATGCGCGCATCGCCGCGCTGGCGCGCCAGCCGGACGACGAATACCCGCGCCCGTCGGGCAACTTCGTGAAGCTGGAGGGGCGCGGATGACGAACCCGGGCAAAGGCACTTCCGGCGCTGCGACGACCGGAGGACGCGCGGGGGAGGAAGTGCGCGCAAGCCGGGGCAGCTGGAGGGAGAGGGAAGCCACGGAACGAGTGCAACGATGGAGCAGACGATGACCGCGGCACGACCGAAACGCGATTACAGCCTCGTCGGCGAAAGCACCAGGTGGGCCATCGAAACCGGCCTCGCGTCAGCGGAATGGTACCACTCCGAGGTCTCGCGCAAGACCATGAAGGAGCTGATGCAGCGCTCGGATGGCCCGGCGATCCGCGACACCATCATCTGGATCGCGCTGATCCTCGGCTCCGCCGCAGGAGCCATCTGGTTCTGGGGCACCTGGTGGTGCGTCCCGTTCTTCTTCGTCTACGGCGTGCTCTACGGTTCCTCGAGCGACTCGCGCTGGCACGAATGCGGCCACGGCACCGCCTTCCGCACCCGCTGGATGAACGACGTCGTCTACCAGATCGCCTCGTTCATGCTGATGCGCAACCCGGTGCAGTGGCGCTGGAGCCATGCGCGCCACCACACCGACACGATCATCGTCGGCCGCGACGCCGAGATCGCCGTGATGCGGCCGCCGGACCTCCTGAAGACCGCACTGGCGTTCACCGGCCTGCTCGATTTCCGCTACTCGCTGCCGCGCCTCTTCCGCCAGGCCTTCATCGGGCTCGACGCCGAGGAGAAGAGCTACATCCCCGAGATGGAGTGGAGGAAGGCCGTCGTCGCCGCGCGCTGGCACGTCGCCATCTACGTCGCCACGGTCGCGGCGGCGCTGTGGATGTGGTCGTTCCTGCCGCTGATGCTGATCGGAATGCCGCGCATCTACGGAAGCTGGCACATGGTGCTGACCGGCCTGCTCCAGCACATCGGGCTCGCCGACAACGTCACCGACCACCGGCTCAACACCCGCACTGTCTACATGAACCCGATCAGCCGGTGGATCTACTGGAACATGAACTACCACATCGAGCACCACATGTTCCCGATGGTGCCCTACCACGCGCTGCCGCGCCTGCACGAACTCATCAAGCACGACCTGCCGGCGCCGAACCCCTCCATGTGGCACGCCTATCGCGAGGTCTGGCCGGTGCTCCTGAAGCAGCTTCGCTACGAGGACTACTTCCTCGCGCGCGAACTGCCGCCGACGGCGCGGCCCTATCGCGAGGAGTTCCACAATTTCACGCTGCCCTCGGCAGCCGAATAGACGCAGCCCGCGCCGGCGAGGACCGGCGCAACCGCAAGCAACGGATTGGAAGACATGGCAGACTGGATCGAAGCCTGCGAGGCCGACGAAATCGACGAGGAGGACGTGATCCGCTTCGACCACGGCGGGCGCACCTTCGCGATCTACCGCTCGCCCGACGACGAGTATTTCGCCACCGACGGGCTCTGCACCCACGAGAAGGTCCACCTCGCCGATGGGCTGGTGATGGACGACATCATCGAGTGCCCGAAACACAACGGCCGCTTCAACTACAAGACCGGGCAGGCCAAGGGCGCGCCGGTCTGCGTCAACCTGAGGACCTATCCGGTGCGCGTGGAAGCCGGAAAGGTGTTCATCAGGATCGACTGAGGGCCGCCCCGTGGCCGCCAAGCCTGGCATCGTCATCGTCGGCGCGGGCGAATGCGGCGTGCGCGCCGCCTTCGCGCTGCGCGAGGAGGGGTTCGAGGGGCCGGTCACGCTGATCGGCGCCGAGCCCCACCTGCCCTACGAGCGGCCGCCGCTTTCCAAGGACATGCTCGCCTGGGACGAGCCGCGCGGACGCTCGATCGCGGAGGAGTCGCGCTTCGCCGAGGCGGGGATAACGCTCGTGCGCTCGGCGCAGGCCGTCGCCGTCGACCGCGCGGCCCGGACCGTGTCGCTCGCCGACGGAACCGCCCTGCCCTACCGCCGGCTGCTGCTCGCGACCGGCGCCTCGCCGCGCCGGCTGCCGATGGCGGAGGGCATTGCCGCCTGCGTCTATCTGCGGACCCACGACGATGCGCTGGCGATCCGCGACCGGCTCACGTCCGGCGCGCGCGTCGCGGTGATCGGCGGCGGCTTCATCGGCCTCGAACTGGCGGCCGCCGTCCGGCGGCGCGGCTGCGCCGTCACCGTCATCGAGACGCAGCCGCGCATCCTGATGCGCGGCGTGCCGGCGGAGATCGCGGCGGTAATCCACGCCCGTCACGAGGCCGCCGGGGTACGGATTCGCTGCGGGGCAGGGATCGCCGCCATCGAACCCCTCGACCACGGCGCGCGCATCCTGCTCGAAGGGCTCTCCCCGGTCGATGCCGATCTCGTCGTTGTCGGCATCGGGGCCGTGCCCAACACGCAGCTTGCCGAGGCGGCGGGGCTTGCGCTCGACAACGGCATCGCGGTGGACGCGCACCTGCGCACCGACGACCCCGCCATCTTCGCCGCCGGCGACTGCTGCTCCTTCCCGCTCGACATCTATGGCGGCCGGCGCGTGCGGCTGGAATCCTGGCGCAACGCCCAGGAACAGGGCGCGCTCGCCGCCCGCAACATGCTCGACCGGGCCGAGCCCCACGCCGCGGTGCCGTGGTTCTGGTCGGATCAGTACGAGCTCACCCTGCAGATCGCCGGCCTGCCCGACGAGGGCATGGGAACCGTGCGCCGCGACCTCGGCGACGGCGCGTTCCTGCTCTTCCACATCGCCGCGGACGGCCGGCTGGTCGCCGCCAGCGGCATCGGCCCGGGCAATGCGGTGGCGCGCGACATCCGCCTGGCCGAGATGCTGATCGCGCGCCGCGCCACCCCGCCACCCGAAAAGCTCGCCGCACCCGAAACCAAGCTCAAGAGCCTGCTCGCCGCATGAGCGGGCGTCGATCCAGGGAGGATACCGAATGAGCCGCCAGAGGCCGACCGTTGCCGATCTCCGTGCGATGAAGGGCAAGCGCCAGCTTACCATGCTGCGGGTGACAAACCTCGAGGAGGCGGAAGCGGCCGAGAAGGCCGGCATCGACATCGTCTCGATCACGCCGGAACTCATCCTCGACCCGCGCTACCGCGAGGTCGCGCCGAGCCTGTTTTCCATGCCCGGAGAGAACTTCTTCGAGATCGGCACGGCCGATGACTTCGTCCGGTGGGCCTTCAGAATGTACAAGGCCGGCGCCGACGCCGTCTATTGCAGCGCCTCCTACGCCACCATCAAGCGCATGGCGGACGAGGCGATCCCCGTCATCGGCCATGTCGGCCTGATCCCCTCGCGCCGCACCTGGACCGGCGGCTGGAAGGCCGTCGGCAAGACCGCCGCCTCGGCCATGGAGATCTTCGAGGCGGTCCGGCAGCTCGAGGCCGCCGGCGCCATCGGCGCGGAGATCGAGGTCGTCCCGGTCGAGGTCGCCGAGGCGATCTCCAAGCGCACATCGCTCATCATGCTGTCGATGGGCGCGGGCACGGGCTGCGACGCGCAATACCTCTTCGCCGAGGACATTCTCGGCACCAACCGGGGCCACATGCCCCGTCACTCCAAGGTCTACCGCAACTTCGCCGCCGAATACGACCGCCTCCAAGCCGAACGCATCGCAGCCTTCAAGGAGTTCATCGCCGACGTGAACAGCCTCGCCTATCCGGAGGAGAAGCACATCGTCCGCATGCCCCCCGACGAGCTCTCGGCGTTCCTGGGACAGCTCGAGGCGATAGGGTGAACGGCGGCTGGAGGGGGTGAGAGTGCAGGCGTCGATGCATCCATACGCCAAGGCGGTCGTCCCCTCCCCTTAGTCATCCCGGAAGGCGGCCGGAACGCAGTGACGGCCACCTGTCCGGGACCCATGCCGGAACGCCGATGAAGTTACCGGCAGCGGCAGAAGATGCGCTTGCTGTCGGGAAGCGCCACGCACGGCCGCAATGGTTAGACATGGGTCCCGGACAGCCGGGCCTCGCTCCGTTCGACCCGCCTTCCGGGATGACTAAGTTGATGGGGATCGCCCTACGACGGAACATTCCCGCGCGAAGGAAGGCCGCCGCCCTTTCCTACTCGTCGTCCATCAGGATGCGTTCGGCTGCGCCGTCGAGGTCTTCGTATTGGCCGCTGCGCAGCGCCCAGAGGAAGGCCAGCAGGGCAGCGCCGCCGAGGGCAAGGGCGGCTGGGATGAGGATGCTCAGGATGGTCATGACCGGACGGCTCCTGCCAGGGGCGGCGTCACCGTTGCAGGGGCCGTTTTCGCACTCCCCGTGCGCGCCAGCCGTAGCGCGTTGGCGATCACAAGGATCGAGGAGGCCGACATCGCGACCGCCGCCACCAGCGGGGTGACATAGCCGAGGATGGCGACCGGGACGGCGATGACGTTGTAGACCACGGCGATCGCGAGGTTCTCCCGGATCAGCCGGTCTGCCCTCAGCGCGATGCCGATCGCCTCGGGCACCGCCGACAGGTTGTCGCGCAGGAAGACGAGGTCGGCGGCGTTGCGCCCGACGTCGGCGCCGCTCGCCGGCGCGACCGACACGTGCGCCGCCGTCAGGGCCGGCGCGTCGTTCAGCCCGTCACCGACCATGAGGACCTTGTGTCCCGCCGCGCCGAGTTCCTCGACGCGCCGCACCTTGTCGGCCGGGAGCAGTCCGGATTCGACGTCCTCGATGCCGAGAGCCTCCGCGACCTGGGCGCAGGCGGCCGCCGTGTCGCCGGACAGGATCCTGACGGTGCCGAAATGCTTCTGCAGCGCGCGCACCGCTTCCTTCGCGCCGGGGCGCAGCCTGTCCTCGAAGCGGAAGCCGGCCAGCGCCAGGCCGTCGCGCCCGAACACCGTGGAGCCCGAAACGTCGCCCTCCCCGGCCCATCCGGCGCGACCCAGCCGCCAGGTCGAGCCCTCGGCCCGTCCCTCGATGCCGAGGCCGGCAATCTCGCGCACGTCCTCGAAGCGGACGGTGCGGGCACCGGGCGCAGCCTCGACGATGGCGCGGGAGGCGGGGTGGTTCGACTGCGCCGCGAGACTTGCCGCCATGTCGAGCAGGTCCGGCGGCAGGCGCTCCCAGCCGACGAGCCGCGGGCGGCCGAGCGTGAGCGTGCCGGTCTTGTCGAGCACCACCGCGTCAGCTTCCGCCAGCCGCTCCAGCGCCGAGCCGTCGCGCATCATGATGCCGTTCTCGAACAGCCGCCGGCCAGCGACGACCTGGACGATCGGCACGGCAAGGCCGAGCGCGCAGGGACAGGTGATGATGAGGACCGCGATCGCGATGGTGAGGGAGCGGTGCCAGTCGCCACCGACCATCATCCAGCCGAGGAAGGTAACAAGCGCGGTGAGGTGCACGACCGGCGCGTAGAGTGCGGAGACGCGCTCGGCGATGCGGCGGTAGCGCGCGCGTCCGCCTTCGGCCGCCTCCATCATCCGCACCATGTCGGCGAGGAAGGACTGGTCGGCGGGCTTGATCGCCTCCACCGTCAGCGGCCCGGTCAGGTTCAGCGTGCCGGCGCGCACGTCCATGCCGGCCGTCAGCGCGATCGGCTCGCTCTCCCCCGTCACCAGCGAGGCGTCGCCCTGCGATGCGCCCTCGACGATGCGCACGTCGAGCGGCACGCGGTCGCCGGCGGCGATCAGGAGCCGCGTGCCGGGCTCGATCTCGTCCAGCGGCCGGAATTCGCGGCCTCCGTCCGGCGCAACGGTCATGGCCCCGCGCGGGATCATACGCGCCAGGCCCATGACTGCCGTGCGCGCGCGGTTGCGCATCACGTGGTCGAGCGTCCTGCCGATCAGCAGGAAGAACAGCAGCGTCGCGGAAGCGTCGAAATAGGCGTGGGGCCCGTGCGTCAGCGTCTCGTAGAGGCTCATGCCGTAGGCAAGGCTGACGCCGATGGCGATGGGCACGTCCATGTTCATGCGGCCGTGGCGCAGCGCGCTCCAGGCCGAGCGGAAATAGATGCGTCCCGCGAAGACCAGCGCCGGCAGCGCGATCAGCGCCGAGACCCAGTGGAACAGGTCGCGCGTCGCGCCTTCGGCGCCGGACCACACCGACACCGACAGAAGCATGATGTTGCCGGCTGCGAAGCCCGACACTCCGACCGCGACCAGCAGCTCGAAGAGCGTGCCGTCGCGCCCGCCCTCCGCGTCGTCGAACAGGTGCGGCGGGTAGCCGACACTGACGAGCGTGTCGACGATGGGCGGGATCGTCTCGCCGCGCCAGACCACCGAGACGCGCCGTATCGACAGGTTGACGCGCGCGCGCTCGACGCCCGGCA
>Ga0180215_1004592_pt1 | contig 12165 bp, 19 predicted proteins | sample eDN3rd37CBELigBY_FD_128871 | JGI IMG/M metagenome (GOLD analysis project Ga0180215, IMG submission 128871) | Enriched backyard soil microbial communities from Emeryville, California, USA - eDNA 3rd pass 37_C BE-Lig BY (version 2) (version 2) | ecosystem: Environmental > Terrestrial > Soil >...
GGGGGGGGGGGGGGCGATGAGGCGGGACGAGGTCCCGGTAGACGGTGAGATATGAAGAGACGAAGAGGAGGATGAAGAGACGACGGACAAAGAGCGAGGAGGAGGAGGAAGGGGAAGGATCAAGACCGGTTCACACGGAAGGCAAGGGCGCTTGCAGGCGAAAAACGCTTCCTGAGTCTGCGGGATACAATGGCAAGCCATGCTGCGGAGAGCACGCCGATGGACATGGATGACGCCTAAATCGAAAGGCATAGTCTTGAAAAGGACAACGATGGAGGAAGATTGGAGGGTAACGAGATGTGGATGTCGAGGCGGGTTGGAGTTTTTTAGACAGCATAGAAAGAAAGATCGGCAACGAGGAAGCCGAGATGTCGACCAGACACCAACACACACTGTTTGAAGCAAACGCAGTGTGTTGGTTGCCGCTCAATAATAGCTGAACCGAAATCGATTGAACGTAGGGCAGGGAAGCTTACAGCGTGAAAGGGAACTCGCGACGAATCATGATGTCTTAGTTGAACATGCAAAGCGACACATTGACCAACTTTCGCACATGTCCATTACTGTAGCCCTGTTCCGCCTAATACGATTGCGATTGTCGCTAGCAGAGCTAAGAATGCTTCAAGGCCAACAATCATGATGTAGCTGCATCACTGCTAAACGAACACGGGTACATGGTGTCGCTTGACTGGCACAGTCCGACTTCTAGTCGACTGCATGATGGACGACTACTAGTTCAACACCACCACCACGCTAAAGCGTTCTTTATACAATTCTTATACAGATCTGTACATCATTACGCACTATTACAGTCGCCGCCTGGTCCGTCCGGTAGTGATAAACGTCTGCGAGCTACGGTCGTGGACTACAAATGGCGGGTTGACCAGACGGAACGGCGCTACCGCCGTGTCGAACGAGGGCCAGCGCGGGTTTGGCGGCCGGAGAATGTCGTCGCCGTGCACCATGTCTGGAATGTATGGCAGGATGCTGTCGGCCGGGCAAGCACACCGAGTGATAGCGCGGCGGTCAGTCCAAAAGCTACAGCCAGTCCGGCCACTGTACTTGTAGAGCACGCACTGAAACTTGAAGTGGCCGCTCATGGTGCCGCACAGTCGCGACGGCAAGAGCCTCGACGTTGGGCCGGCCGCCGCGGCCATCGGCTCGGTGTCCAGGCTGTACGCGTTGCCCGGCCCGTTCGGCTCGGGCCCTTCGTCACGCGGGTACGTGATGAGCGTTCGGGAATGGTACAGAAACGGTTGGTCGCCGGGCCGCAGAATCGGGTAGAATCCGATCACGCCGGGCCCCGAGACCACATCGCTGTGGCCGTCCCTGAAGATGCCGGCACGGCAGACACGTCGCACCAGGCGCCGTCAGATGCCTGGATTGCCTTGCCCACAGATCCCGCTCTGACGCGCTTACGTCGGCTGGATCACCCAGTGTCGCATTGACAGCTGAACCGCAAACTTGGCCTCGGGCGCCAAGCTCAGCCTGCGATCACAGAGCGCACGCGACACACCGCCGTGGAGCCACACTGTTAAGCTAAGGAAGTCGTTCGTCATAGCCACCTATCCAAGTCCGCGTAGTCCGCGTACGCAATGCCGTAAGATATGGAGAAGCGCCGGTGGTCCACGGTCACGAAGCTCTCCTCGGTGCTAAAATAAGTGCTGACCGACACGCAAACGTGGTTGGTGACGGCGACGCTGCCGTGAATTACGCCGTCGCTCCCGACCGCCGGCGCCGTCATCACGTGGCGGTCGATGTATGGCGGCCAGTGCGCCAGCCCACCAAGCGGCGGCGGCCGGACGCCTATAGCGCCCGTAGTCAGCTGGGCGGCCGCATAAGCAAGCCAGGTAGTTTGAGCAGCAGTTCCGATTCAGCGGGGTGGTCATCTCCTCGTGTTGCCTTTGTTGTCCCTTGCGCGTACTTTGTCGACGTAGTCCTCGAAAAACTCGACAAAAGACGCGGAGAGCACAAACTCGTTCGAGTTGTGCCACGACGACTGGATGACGGTACCCCACGGCAGCCCATGTCCGGTGGCGCGCGCGGCCGTCGTGGCTGTCGGGTGCTCCTCCGCGTAGATTGCCAGGAACGAGACGTGCCCGTCAAAGGTGCTCGCACCAAACTTCCACTGCTGCGCCGTGTAGCCCAGCCGGCCCTGGTCCTGCGCCGCCACCAAGCCGTAGCAAATGCGTGTGTCGTACACCAGCACGCCACCAAACAGGCCGAGCCAAGCGTCGTCCTCGCTGGCGCCGTCGAATGCGAGCCGCTGCCCGTTGATGAAGCGGTAGAACAGCCGCAGGTCTAGCGGCAGCCGCACGCTGCGTGTCCAAGCGGGAGGCGATGGGGCAAGCTGAGCGTCAGCGCCCGCGTCGACGCAGAGAGGGCCGGTGGCGGCCCGTCCCACATACCCTGCGACCAACTCAGCAGCGTCCAGGTCGTCCTCGGACGCACCATCTGAAAGGAGCCGCATGATTTTGCACACCGGCCAGGTGTTTCAGCCTCAGCGGCCGCCCGCCAGCCGTTCGTCCTCGTCCCGGATCGCCGTACCGCCGAGTGTCTGCGCCAGCCGCGGCAGCTTGGCGAGCACAACGTCCAGGAAGCGGTCCCAGGCGCCGCGGACGCGAGAGTAGACCCCGCGGTACCGGCCCCAGAGCTGCTGGTGCGCCGCGAACGCCGCGTACCAGGACGCGGCGTCCTCGCGCCGCGTGCGGAGCAGCCACACCCGGTCGCACAGCGGCCGCCACAGCGTGTCGTCCGCCGCGACCTGGTACCACCAGCGGTTCACCCGCATGCACCTGCGTGGCCCCCGCCTCCCGTCGCCCCCGCCCGCCGTCGTGAGCGGAACCGAGGCGTGCTCCATCGAGCGCGAACTGCACGTACCGAGCCAGGTCGTCGTCGTCCAGGTGCTGCACGACCTTGAGCAGCAGCTCGCTGCTGCAGTGGCCCCAGCCTTGGCCCGCGGCGCCGCCGCCGTCCATGTCGACGTCCGGCCGCCCGGCTGCGGCTGCGCTTGTTAATGCCGATGACGTACCCTGCTTGTGCCTGCTGCCTGCCTGCCTGCCTGCCTGGTCCTATCACATCTATCCTTTCGATTATCGTACAGGTTCTGTACACGCGGGCGTTACTTTCGCCCCTACTTGCGCATGTATTGCGCCCACTTGTGCATCGTCTCAAACATCTGCGGGAACATGGCCGTCATGGACGTGTTGATCAGGTCGCGGAAGTACTGGATCGCCTCCTCGTCCGTCTTGTGCAGCTGGAAATTGTCCTGGACCTGCAGGGGCGACGCACCCGCACCCAGGCACGGCGCTCCAAGAATCGTTAACAGGGTGTGGAGCCGCAACTTCATTCACTTGCCCTCCTAACGGTACCTTGAACACGGCCTTGTCTGGGTCGGCACGAATGTCCGACACGCTCGACTGGACCATAAGCGCAAAGAGGTTGAGGATCAAGTTGGCCGACTTTCGCAGAATGTTGAAAGCGAGGTAGCAGTACGACCGGAACTTGCGCGCTTCCGGCGAGTCCACGCCGCCCATGCACTCAACCATCTCGGGGCACAGCTTCATCGGCGGCGGAAAGAGCTTCGGGTCGTTGTTAAGGATGTACCCAAAGTCGATGTGGATCAGCTTGCCGTCCTTTGTGAGCAGCAGGTTGTCCAGGTGACGGTCGCCGATGCCCAGCAGGTACGTAATGACGCAAAAGCCGGCTGCAGGCAAGGCATACTCAGTCGCCCCTCGCCGGGGCATCGGTCAGGGCACGAGATTCGCCAACGCATCATGTCGGGCAAAGGCGCACCGCAGCTTTTGACATAGGTGTCCATCACCGCCGGCGCGATCTGGTAGTCGGCGTTGTCGTCCCGGTTGTGCTTGCGCAGGAACGCTTGGAGGTCGTTGTTGTTCTCTGCCAGGATTTTGGCCAGTGGCTCGGCCTGGATGAACTCGATCATGCCCTGGCTCGGTGCCGTCGCGAGCACCTTGTACGACGTGAGTTGCAGGTCCAGCTTCTCCTTCTTGAGGAGGCGGTCCATCAGCTGGATGATGTTGAGCACCAGCTGGTCTTGCCGGACGTCGTCGCCCTGCTTGAAGATGATCTGCGCGAGTCGAGCGCACAAGCTTAGGCGACACGAACAAGTCAGCGCTAGAGCAGCGTCCCATCATTGTAGTCGATAGTCGACCCGGCGGACGCTACCGTATAGTCTTTGTCCGAGTCAGTCTTGAAAGTCAGCAGCAAGGGCTGCTTGGCCGACTTGAACATGTACGCGGTTTCTGGCGTATTGATGCCGCTTTGAGCGGGGCGCCTATCGTTAGCGTCGCGTCGGTCAATCATGAGAAGCATCGGCACTAACTGCGTACCCGGGACGATGCCGACGACGTTGACGATGGGATCCAGCGGCAGAGGCACCGGGTATTTGAACTTGGACAGGTGGTTCCCGGGATCGGCAAGGATCGTTCGGAGCCTCTCGATCTGAGCGACGGCATCGATGCAGCGCAGACTGATTGCGATTAAGGCAAAAGTCATCTGTATCCGACCCAATTTCACGCGGATGAACGCACCTTCTTGAGGCGGTTCAAGTTGCCCAGCTCTTGGTAGACCTGCCCAATGCGGTTGAGCAGGTCGCGCTGCCACCGGAGGACATCGTAGCGGCTCTGGCCGTTGGGTTGCTGGGTAGACGCGCGCAGTAGGACTATGTCCACAGATGGCAACCGTTTAGAAGCGCGCTTCTGGCGCGCCCGTTCCCGGCGGCGCACAATACGAACCGAAACAATCTCCTCGATCAAGCGGTTCTTGACCTTGGTGTACATGTCGTTCCACTTGGGGTCGTCCGCCTCGACGATGAGGTACCACAGCAGGTAGTTGCCCAGGATAGGATTCGCTGCAGCGCGCTTGGTGAGGAACGCGGCCAGCGCACTGTCGCTGCCGCCGCGCTCGCCGCTGCGACTGCCCTCAAACTTGAGCGCCTGCACCAGCTGCAGGAGGTACAGTTGCAGTTCCTTGAAACGATCGCCTCAGCTCGATCGAGACGAACAGACGGGTTACGTTCGAGCACACATGGCCATGCGGCGGTGGGCACTCACACCGCACCTCGTCGTCGACTGTGGTCAACCTGCTGACAGCGTAGGCGCGCACCGCCGGGTTGGTAAACGCTGGCGAGAGCAGCTCCAGCGCGTCCTCCATGTCGATGGGCGCCCACTGCTCCAAGAGTTCCAGCGCTTGCTTTTCCTCGGCCGGCTCGTCCCACATGACCGCGCGCAAGAATTTGGTGAGCGCCTGGCGGTCGCAGGCAACACAGAACAAGGCAGTGATTAGAGTGAGGGCGCCTGCAACGCAGGGGGCATAGGGTCGGGCTATGCTCCGCAGCGGCACCTTTTTCTCACGTGACAGGTAGAAACGGTAGCGCCACAACTGGTCCTTCTCTTCCAGGGTCAGTTGCCGCGTGGGCGGGTACGCCATGATGGCCTGCGCCGAGAGCACGTGTTACATGACAAGCGACCCGTCGCGACTCAGCGAACGTCGCAAAGTCGTGCAGCGCGAGCGCCGCGAGCGCTTACGTTGAGCTGGTTCCGGACAGCTGGGTTGGGCTTCAAGTCGCGCTCCACGTGATACGAGCGGTGGCTGCGGGCCAGCTTCAGGTGTTTCGTCTCCACCGGGGACTCTCGTTGACTTTCCGGGTCCTGCACCACCACCATGGTCAGCGGCCCACGGGGCACGCTGACGGTGTAGGTCTGCATGGGCACCAATAAGGCCATCAACAGGCGTGGGCCAATCGAGCCCTGTGTAAGCCGATTGAAACCTGCGTTGGACCGGACAGGCCACTACCAATACCTTGGCATGGTAGTGCACCGGAAAGTCATACGTGGGCAGGTAAATGAGCAGCGCCAGCGATCCCTCCACCGTCGTGGTCTGCTTGCCGCGAGGTCGCATGTGAACTTTCGTTAGCTTGGCGCGATCCGCTCCAAATAGCGGTGCCCACGGTCGCCACCTTGGTCTGCTCCTGCAGGGCTTCCATGGCAGCGCGATCAAGCCAATCGATGCGCGTGACGTTCGTACTCTGGAACAGCTTGATTAGCTGCGTCGCCGCATTGGCGGTGGGCAAAGAGAAGCGGCGGCGAAACGTGAGCAAATTTTCAAAGCGATCTAAGGTATCTTGGCCAGCCGCCGCACCTTGTCGCGGCGGTGCGCCTCGCGCGTGGCCGGCGACTTGCTGGGCGTCTGGGTGGCGGCGCTGCCGTCGCCCTCGCGCCCTGGCCACAGGTCCAGCCGGTGGCTGCCTTCCTTTAGCCGGCTCGCCCGATCCGGCCTAACAAATTTAGCATGCAGATATGGTTGACTAGAACTGTTAGTATGACGTAAAGCACATTGCAGCCGCGGCGGCAGCGGCGGACGCACTTAGCCTGCGTAAAGAGCCGGAAGGTGGTGCCGCCCACGGGGGTATATCGCCGCGGGGAGTACAGGTCCCAGAGTGTGAAGACAAGCTGCGCCGATTGCGGCAGGTCGCGAATCTTGATGGGCAAGGTGATCCATTCGTTCCACCTGGTCGACGTAAGGTAGCGAAGAGGAGGCAGCCGCTTGATCAGAACAATTCGCAGTTGACGCAGATATGGCATCCCGGGTGGTGCAGCGGTCCCACGTACTGAGCATTCTCTGCGCGCGTTTTGAAAGTGGTTTGGGACAACAGGCACAGCGGCTTGTTGTCGGCAAAGAGCTGGCAGGTCACGAACAGCTCGGAACCTTCGCGCCTGCGCCATCGCCCAAGTACTCCGCACACTGGCACGAGAAGGAGGGTCAGCCCAGCAGGCCCACCGGCGCGAATGAAAGGCCCGTACCGCGCAAGGCGCTGGTAGGGGTCCTCTAAGATATCGCGAATGTCCGGCTCGGGCACACTCCCCTCGAACGCGACGACCCGCACGCGCAGCGGCAGGTCGACGTCGCTCGAGTTGTAGTGGCCGGTCTCGCGCTGGCCGCCACCGCCGACCTTGGCCGTGCCAGCGCCGGCGCCGCTCCCACCGAGCGTGGCGGCGGATTTGTCCAGGCCCGGTGCAAACGCAAGCGGCGGCGACGTTGCGCTGCTGGTCAGGCTGGACAGCGTGGGCGCGTTCGTACTCGAGGTCACCGAGTACAGCGACGCGGTGTCCGACCCGGACAGGGGCGCCACGGACGCCATGGCGGCCCCGCAGTCGACGGTCTCTAAAGTCCCAGTGTGATCTGGCACCACGCCGCAGGTCTTCGTGGGGCGTCGTTTCCCGTCCAGCGTCTGTCTACAGCGTCGCGGGTAGTGTGGCCAGACTATTTGGGCCCTCCTCGTCCTCTTCAACTGCCTGGCCGTCCGCTGCGTCGTCCACTGCGTCCAATGTCACGTCACGCCATCTGTTTGGCCACGTCAAAGCCGATGACGTCAATCGCATGCTGGCGGCGCAGCGCCGCCCGCCGCCGCCCAGCGCCGTCGCTGAAGAGGACGCAGCCGCCGACGCAGCGGGCGACGCAGAAGACCACGGACAGGACGACAAGGAAGAGAGGAAGCGCGGCTGGTAGCGGAGGCACTTAAGCAAGCTGGTAGAACATTTGGACTGGTAAGCGGCCTGGACTTACCCCCCACCCCACCGCCAGCCCACGTGTCTCTTCGGGCCAGCTGCGGCTGGCCGTCTCGGGGCCTACTCAGAGTATGGCGGACACAGACCGGCTGGCCGGCCTGCGACGGGCCCAGGGGGCCTGGCCCGTCGTGGCGTCGTACGTGGATGACGACGCGGACCACCTGTACAGCGGCGGCGATGACGACGACAGCGACGGCGCCGTGCTGGACGAGCTGCTCACCTTTGCCGCCGTCAAGCTGGCCTTCAACACCGCGCTCGCTCCCTTCGACACCGCCGTCGTGCTGCAACAGGTGCAGTACCAGCCGCTCGTGCACGACGCGGACGGCCGTCTGGTGGTGGACGCGTCGCAAGACGCCGCGGCTACCACCGCTGAGGCCGGAGCCGACGGCACGGAGACGGACATCGTCGGCGCGGCGAATACCGACCTACCCGCGCTCCAGGTCCGGGCCGACCAAGCCGCCACGGTGCGCGAGTACCTGCCAGAGCGGCTGGAGCCCAGTTTGCCCGTCCTGCTTGGCACGCTGGACGCCGTGCGGACGGTGGCCCGGCGGGAGGGCCTGCTGGCGCTGTGGAACGGCAACCTGCTGCAGACGTGGGTGGACGTGAGCTCCATCATGGTGCAGCCCTCGCTCGAGTCGGCTCTGAACGACGCGTTTGGCCTGGACGACACGACGCCGTTCGAGCTGCTGCCGCCGCCGCGGTGGCCCAACCTGGGCACCATCCTGGTGTCGCACATCGCGACGGCACTCGTCATGAGCCCGATCAAAGTGCTGCGGACAAGGTGCTGCGTTGGCCCCGGGACCGTCAAACACGCCCGTACCGTGCTGGTACTCATGCTTGGTTCAATGACGGCCTTGGCGGGCGCGGCGGTCGCAGGCTCATTGTACAAAAATCATCGCCCACGCGCGCCAAGTATTTGGGCATCCGCCATGGGCTCACGACCCTGTACCGCGAGGAGGGCCTGGCCGGATGGTACCGGGGCCTGTCGGCGACGCTGCTCCACGCAGTGCTCGTGCCGCTGTGCCAGTCGGTCAAGCCGGTGATTCTGTCGGTCGGGCTAGGCGTCGACCGGGACTCGATCCTCTACGTGCTGGGCGACTTTGTGTTGTCGAGCGCCCAGCTCCTGCTGTCGTTCCCGGTACACACGGCGCAGCACCGCCTGCAGGCCGAGTGGACGCCCATCGTCCGGCGCGGCCGCAGCAAGGACCGGCCCTTCGACCCGTCCGTTCGTTTGTCGCCCATCCGATACACAGGCGTCATCGACTGCATCCAGCGCATCGTGCGGGAGGAGGGTGTCGGGGCGCTCTACCGTGGCTTCCTATACCAGTGGACTGGCACCGTGCTCGTGTCCCTGCTCGGGTCGCTGGCGCGCCTGGACGAGGACGTCGACGTCGAGCAGTCCGGCGATGTCCTCCGCGGCCGCGCCGACCCGAGGGGGGAGAGGCTCCGCTTCACCGAGCTGGCATGAGAGTGCGCGACCTGCAGTTTTCTTTGTGCGTACTTTACTTTGTAGAGCCGAGCCGAGAGCAATTCGATTTGTTTGTACAGTTCAGCACTTTGTATAGCGATTCATCATAATGAAAACAACACTGTAACGAAACAACAAGGTAACGGAAGGACTCAAACAATTATAAAGGCAACAGTATAAAAAACAACAGGACAACAATATGATAACAACAAGGTAAAAATATAAAAACAATACAAGAAAGCAACAGGAACAACAAACGATAACCAGCGTATGGGTGCGTTCTGTACAAGTGAGATGCTGATATCGCTGACCTTTTGACAGCACGAAGTCACCTAGCCGTACACCGCGAGCATGGCCGCGCCGCCGAGGAGCACGAACGCCGACATCACAAGCACGACGATGGCAAATCCGCGGATCTCCTTAAAGTACAGGACGGACCATACTTGGGCCACGAGCAGCGCCGTCTGCGTCAGCGGGTAACCCACAGTGTTGCCGAGCGCCTCGGTGGCCACAACGGCGCACGCGTTGCCCACCGCCCACAGCACGCCCGTGGCCAGGCCGGGCAGCGCGACCTCGCGCGGCTTCAGCTGCGGCCACCGCCGGCGAGCGGCAAAGTAGAGCGCGTGCAGCGGCAGCATCACTACAAAGATGCCGATGCCCAGCGACGGCAGGTACGCGAGGCCGGTCGGCCGTCGCTCCGGGTACTCGCCCGCGGCCACGGTCGCCGCGACGTCCAGGCCAAACAGGCTCGACGGCACCATGACCATGCCGTTGAGCAGTCCGCACACGATACACACCGCAAAGCCCAGCATCGTCTGTCGCTTGGCGGCCGCCGCGGCCAACTCGGCGGCCGTGGGCAGCAACTCCACGGCGGACGGACTCCGGCTGTCCAGCTTGACGGTGCCCGAGGCGGACAGGCTGCTCTCATCCAGGCCAGTCTCCTCATCCGTGCCGCTGGCGTTTCCCGCGTCGTCCGCGGCCGACTCGAGCAGCTCGTGCTCCGCGGTCGGCGCGGCGCGCCCGCGCGCCCGCTGGATGGCGTTCCACCACGTTTGTGGCATCGAGGTGCTGCTGACGGCCACGCCGACGATGCCGAGCACGATGACGGCAATGCCCAGGAGGCTGCCGGCCATGCTGGTGACCTCCTCGCCAAAGTAGGTGATGCCCCACAGGAAGGAGACGATGATAGTCACGCCGGCCACGAGCGGAGCGGCGACGGCGATGCTTATCATGGTGAAGCCGTTCATGGCCGCCATCTGCGAGAGGATCCAGATCACCGCGCCGAGGATGCCCCATTTGCTGAAGATGAACGGCTCCACGGCCAGGACGAGGAAGCCGCTCAGTGCCACAGCGAAGCAGGCGTAGAACTGCAGCACGCCGACGTCGACGTCCGCGTTGCGGACGCGCTTCAGCTTGAGCTGCCGGGGCAGCGCAGGATGGCGGAAAAACAAGCGCAGTGGTCCCAGCGGTGGGTCAGCAGGGTACACAGACCGACATTCAACGTTAGGCATGTAGGGCTTTTGGCGCACATACCGGAACGCCCCATGTCCCAAAGGCGAGAATGGCGACGGCCACGGCCGCGAACCCAGCCCCAGCGTCCATTTTCGAAGACGAGGCAACGATCTAGGTAATCTAAACGGTCCACCACCTACGCGACGATGGAACAGCGAGCCGTGCCGGAACGAGCGCGTGTGGCGGCCCTGGCTACGCTGCGAGCGGCAGCGTCTATGCCTAGGTAACCACGTGGCGGCGACGTCAGCTCCCGTGACCACGGCACTCGCTCTTCCGCCCTTCAAGTCCCAGTTATCGACACCCCCGCCTTCTGTCGCACTTCGTTCTATGGCGTGTCCACCCGCAAGTGCGAGTGCTAGGCGTGGACGCGGCCCATCGTGGCGTCCTGCTTCCACCTGCGCTGCGACGGTTTCCGCGCGGCGGCGAGCTGCCGACTACATCACGGTCGATGACATCATATTTGGCCACGTGGACGATGTGTACGATGACAGGCGGGTAGACAACACCGAACCCAGGCTCACAAGGACGCAGAGGACGACGCAGACGACGAGGAAGACGCGGAGAGGAGACTGGGTCAAGTTAACACGAAGGTGCAGGCACCGAGTAGACGGCTGGAAGGTCACGACGGTGTTTTTGCGCTCTGAAGTGACTGTCGAGTGAACTGCTTACGCAGGCGACGTTTGCACCCGTTTGCACCAGTGTACACCTACCTGCCCATCGTGGCATTGCGGGAGACGCTATGGCCCACTCAGTGGATCTCTCGCAAGAGGTCACGCTGCCGACGGACGTTGATGAGCGCGTCATGCACGACAATTTGGCGAACCTGTTCTCCATCGTTGTCGCCGCCGACGCCCTTGAGCGCGCCTTCAATAATGGCGACTTGCCGGCCGACAAGTACGCTACACGCCGCGGCTTATTGCAGTGGGCCCTTCTTTGCGCTGACTACGCGCGTGTTCGTTCTCGCAGCGTGCGGCGTGCATGTGGACTAGGCACCAAGCTGCCTGCGAGGACCTGAGGAAGCAGTATCGCTCGGCACTCACATTTGTCAAGAACCGCGTGCCGGACCTGGCCACGTTCATGCGAAGCTTGGACGTGCGTGCCCGCCGACGGAATGTCCCCGGCGGGTGCATGAGGGTTGACCAAGCGAAACGGGGCGCGGTGTATGGGCAGAGGCCGTTCCAGGAATCGGGGCAAAAGTTTGACCGCTACGGCGCTGGCGTGCAGCGGCTGCAGGCGACCAACAGCGGGCCGTCGTCAAACATGCTCCTCGTTCAGATCGCAGCGGTGCGTTCTGCGCACACCGCACGCCGCGTGGGCGCTGACTGCGGCGCTGACAAGGGTGACGGGCCCGATACGCTGTCTGGGCGCGCGCCTCCACAGAATTTTGTCACAGTCATCGACATGTTCTATCTGACCCAGGAGGTCCACTCAGTACGCCAAATCGCTAGGTGACAGGCTAACCCTCCCAAGGCCACGCCAACGGACTAACTCTGCGCGGTTTTTTGATCAAGCCGTCATCGCTCAGCTGTTGCGGTCGCTCACCGAGACGGATCGCGCGCTGCAAGACCTGGTGCTGACCACGCCGGCGGCCAACAC
>Ga0180215_1004594_pt1 | contig 12163 bp, 10 predicted proteins | sample eDN3rd37CBELigBY_FD_128871 | JGI IMG/M metagenome (GOLD analysis project Ga0180215, IMG submission 128871) | Enriched backyard soil microbial communities from Emeryville, California, USA - eDNA 3rd pass 37_C BE-Lig BY (version 2) (version 2) | ecosystem: Environmental > Terrestrial > Soil >...
GCCCATTACGTGCCCCACGCCGCCGACTGGCGCCGCCAAGAGATAAAGCGCCGGCAGGTAGTCTGGATTCCACGAATGACTCCGGAACACGGTGACGACCGGAGTGAGGACGGCGAAAATGCAGGGCGCTCCGAGGAAACCGATGAGGTAGATCCCGGTAGAGCGGTGGGAGATGCGCTGCAGAAACCAGAATATCGTCGCGATGCACGTGGCCGCAACGAAATAAGCCGGGAAGAGCCAGAGGATGTAGAGCGCTTTCCTGCCAACTTCGGCAAGGAGTGTGAACGAGGCGAGGAGGACTGGGATCGCGGCTATCATGCATAACAACTTGGCTAAAACCCACCCATCCTTCCATGCGCTCCAAAGGGTGAACGGAGGATTTGGGGGCGGAGGAGTCCAGCTCAGGGACGACCAAAGGAGTCCGGCGGCCACGATGCCGAACGTCATGAGCGCGATCCCGGAGGTGGTGACCTCGCTCATGCCGGACAGGGTCGATAAGCCTATGAACAATCCGCCACCCAGGGAGGCTGCGAGCCCGGACATCCCCGGGCGTCTGGGGGACAAGAAACGTCCGAGCAGGAAGACGGCGACATACACCGCGATCAGTGTGCCCAGGACCAGCGCATGGGTCCCGGGCGCGATCACGAGAGCGGTGAGGACGAGATGGATCGTCGCGACCCCGAGTGCGATCGATTGATCTAGATTCATGGACAGGTGAGCATAGATGTGATGAGAACCATGGCCGGGCACCGGAGGGGCCCCGTGCCCGGCGTCGGCGTCCCACGTTCCGCGCTACCTGGGACGGGCCCCTCCGTCATGTCGGGGGTCCAGCCCTACGCACGTACCAACGGCTTGTACCTGATCCGGTGGGGCTGGTCCGCCTCCGCCCCCAGCCGCCGCCGGCGGTCGGCCTCGTACTCGCGGTAGTTCCCCTCGAACCAGACGACCTGGCTATCCCCCTCGAAGGCGAGGATGTGGGTGGCGATGCGGTCGAGGAACCAGCGGTCGTGGGAGATGACCACCGCGCACCCCGCGAAGCCGAGGAGCGCCTCCTCGAGGGCGCGCAGGGTGTCGACGTCGAGGTCGTTCGTCGGCTCGTCGAGCAACAACAGGTTGCCGCCCGACTTGAGGAGCTTGGCCAGGTGGACCCGGTTGCGCTCGCCGCCGGAGAGGACCCCGACCTTCTTCTGCTGGTCGGCGCCGCGGAAGTTGAACCACGAGCAGTAGGCGCGGGAGTTGACCTTGAGCTTGCCGAGCTCGATGTCGTCGTGGCCGCCGGAGATCTCCTCCCAGACCGTCTTCTCGCCGTCGAGCGCGTCGCGGGTCTGGTCGACGTAGGCGAGCTGGACGGTCGAGCCGATCCGGAGGGTCCCGGCGTCGGGCTGCTCCTGGCCGGTGATCATCCGGAAGAGCGTCGTCTTACCGGCGCCGTTGGGGCCGATCACCCCGACGATCCCACCGCGCGGGAGGCGGAAGGAGAGGTCGTCGATCAGGAGCCGGTCGCCGTATCCCTTGCGGAGCCCTTCCGCGATGACGACGTCGTCGCCGAGCCGGGGGCCGGCCGGGATGATGATCTCCGCGGTCGTCAGCTTCTCGCGCTGGTCCTGGTTCAGGAGCTCCTCGTAGGCATTGATGCGGGCCTTGCTCTTGGCCTGCCGCGCGCGTGGCGCCATCCTGATCCACTCCAGCTCCCGCTCGAGGGTGCGACGCCGCGCCGAGGCCTGCTTCTCCTCGAGCGCCAGCCGTTGCTGCTTCTGCTCGAGCCACGACGAGTAGTTCCCCTCCCACGGGATCCCCTCGCCCCGGTCGAGCTCGAGGATCCACTGGGCGACGTTGTCGAGGAAGTAGCGGTCGTGCGTGATCGCGACGATCGTCCCCTTGAACTCCTGCAGGTGCCGCTCGAGCCAGGCGACCGACTCGGCGTCGAGGTGGTTGGTCGGCTCGTCGAGGAGGAGGAGGTCGGGCTCCTCGAGGAGGACCTTGCAGAGGGCGACGCGACGTCGTTCACCACCACTGAGCTTCGTCACATCCGCGTCGGGGGGCGGGAGCCGGAGCGCGTCCATCGCGATCTCGATCTTGCGGTCGAGGTCCCAGGCGTTCGCCGCCTCGATCGCGTCCTGCACCCGCGCCTGCTCCTCGATGAGGGCCTGCATCTCCTCGTCGGTCATCGGCTCGGCGAACTTCATGTTGATCTCGTCGAAGCGCCGGAGCAGGTCCCGCGTTTCCTTGACCGCGAGCTCGACGTTCCCCTTGACGTCGAGGTTCGGGTCGAGCTGCGGCTCCTGCGGGAGGTACCCGATCCGCGTCCCCTTCGCCGCCCACGCCTCGCCCTGGAAGTCGGTGTCGACCCCCGCCATGATGCGCAGGAGAGAGCTCTTGCCCGAGCCGTTCGGGCCGACCACGCCGATCTTGGCGCCAGGATAGAACGAAAGCCAGATCCCCTTCAGGACCTCCCGCTGCGGCGGGACGACCTTCCGGAGGTCCTTCATGACGAAGATGTATTTGGAGGTATCGACGGTACTCATGGCCTCACTCGAAGAGGGTTCGGTAACAGGTACAGTCTTTCAATATAACGGTTTGCGGTGGGGTTCCCTAGGGGTGGAAGCGGGGCAAGTTCCGGGAGCTTGCCGCATCAACGCAACCAGGACCCTGGGCACCGAAAAGTGCCATTCGCGTCTGTCAGCTCCTCGGGAAATTGTGCGGCCTTCAGCACTCCATCTCTCAAACGCCGGACGAAATCGGCCTCACGAAGAAGGACTTTGCTGGGGTGCTCGCCGGGAATTATGATGCCAACCTTTTTCTTGAGTTCATGGCGAACGATACGTACCGGTTCAAGGAGATCTGAGTCGTTGGTAAGGAGTACTGCAACGTCGTAGCGATTCATATGACCATCATGCAGGAGATGGGTGGCAATGTTGACGTCTGAACCCTTCTCCTCGGTCTTGACCACTTTGATCCATTTGTTGGGCTCACCCGGTTTCCAGTCGGCCCGTAACATTGCTGTCGTATTGGTTAAGAAATGGCCGAAAATCACATTACAATTGGGTAGGGTAGCGAGGGCCCGAAGGTAAAGCTGTTGTCGCAGCGGCTGGTCCGGATCACCCGCGCGTGCATTGACGCGTGCCGTGAAGTATCGGATCGCACGAATATCGTTACGCGGTAGTAGTAGGCGGCACAACTCAGCGATGTTGAGCCATTTGTACGTTGTGCCTTTGAGCGCACGATAATACAGGTTGAACCCGTCGATGTAAACGTAGGTACTCGGCAGAGGGGTGGGTGCGGACATGTTGAGCCGGGGCCGGAAAAGCAGAGGCCGGGTTTCCCCGGCCTCGCACCCGACCCCTTTGGGGTCGGGGGGGTAATTTCATGTAAGTTAAGTTATCCTACGCCGTATGTCAAGGTCATTGGGGTTTGACGTGTCTGCCCAACTGTCCCTTGGAAGGCATGGAATTGGCTATACTTTCGGTCACTCCGTACCCGCTTGGCGCTTCGCGTTCTCGCGCATGGTCGCGTCGGCGAAGATCGCGACCTCGACGCGGCGGTTCTCGGCGCGGCCGGCCTCGGTGTCGTTGGAGGCGATCGGCTCGGACTTTCCGCGGCCGGTGGCCTTGATGCGGCTGGCGGGGAGGCCGAGGGAGATCAGGTAGTTGGCGGCGGCCTGGGCCCGGCGCTCGGAGAGCGACTGGTTGTAGCTGTCGGAGCCGACGCTGTCGGTGTGGCCGACGAGGAGGACCTCGGTGCCGGTGTGCTTCTTCAGGCTCTCGGCGAGGTTGCGGAGGTTCGTCTTGGCGGCGTCGCTGAGCTGGTCGGAGTCGAAGCCGAAGAGGATCCCGCTGTCGAAGGTCACGACGATCCCCTCGCCGACGCGCTGGACGGTGGCGCCGGGGATCGACATGGCGAGCTCTTGGGCCTGCTTGTCCATCTGTTTCCCGATGATCGCGCCGGCCGCGCCGCCGACGGCCGCGCCGATGATGGCGCCGCGCGCCGTGGAGCCGGTGGCCTTACCGATCGCGGCGCCGACCGCCGCGCCGCCGCCGGCGCCGATGATGGCACCCTTCTGCATCCCGCTCATACTTGCGCACCCGGAGAAGGCCATGGGAGCGATCGCCAGGAGGAGCACCGGGCCGCTTAGACGACCGAAATTCGACATAATCATTACCTTGCCGCTAGAAAATGGATAATTGGGGCGTACCGATGTCGGACGCCTGGTGCATATACTTCCCCGGCAGCCGTCGGTGTTCCCGGGTCCGGTCGGGTCGGTAGCCAAGTGGGGAGTGGGAAGAGGCTGCGCCTCTCGGTCGGACGTCGTATAATAATCTGACCCGATCCCGCCGCCAAGGATCTCGTCGGCGGGCCAGGACCCACCAACCTTCAGCGATCCATGATGAGATACCGCGCCGTCCGTGTCTGCGCGTTCATCCTTCTGGTCGTCGTGACCCGAGTCGGTGCTCTCGCCGCCCAGACCCACCGTCTCTCCGAGCTGGACAGCTATATCGAGGACGCGCGCCGTGCCTGGGGGATCCCGGGGCTCGCGATCGCGGTCGTGAAGGACGATTCGGTGATCTTCGCGCGCGGCTACGGGGAGCGGGTGGTGGGGAGTGGCGAGCCGGTGGACGAGCACACCCTCTTCGCGATCGCGTCGACCTCGAAGGCCTTCACCGCGGCCGCGCTCGGGCTCCTGGTCGACGAGGGCAAGCTCCGGTGGGACGACCCGGTGCGGCGCCACCTCCCCGACTTCGAGCTCGCCGACCCGTACGTGACGCGGCACGTCACGATCAGGGACCTCCTCACGCACCGGGTGGGGGTGGCGCGCAAGGACAATCTCTGGATCCCCGGCCGCTTCGACCGCCGCGAGCTGGTGCGGCGGGTGCGGTTCCTCGACCAGGTCCGCGGGTTCCGGGAGGGGTACGGCTACAACAACCTCATGTACGTCGTCGCCGGGGAGGTGGCGGCGGCCGCGGCGGGGATGAGCTGGGACAGTCTCGTCGAGACGCGCCTCTTCGCGCCGCTCGGGATGGCGCGGACGACGTCGCGCGACTCCGTCGTCGCCACGCGGGAGAACGTCTCCGGCTCCCACATCCGCTCGGGTGACCGGGTCATCGCCGTCGACCGCCGCAACTACGACGCGCTCGGCCCCGCGGGGTCGATCTATTCGAGCGCCTGGGAGATGGCGCAGTGGCTCCGGCTGCACCTGAACAAAGGTGTCTACCAGGGGCAGCGGCTCCTGAAGGAGTCGACGATCGAGGAGATGCACTCGCCCCAGGTGGTGATACCGGTCACCGCCGGGACCCGCCGGCTCTTCCCGACCCGGAACTTCAGCGCCTACGGGTTGGGGTGGCGGATCGAGGATTACCACGGGCTGAAGGTCGTCCAGCACACGGGTTCGGTCAACTCGATCAGGACGCAGGTCGGGATGATCCCGGCGCGAGGGATCGGCGTCGTCGTCTTGACGAATCTGGGTTCGAGCACGCTGCAGACGGCGCTCATGTATCGTGTCTTCGACCTCCTCCTGGGGCTCCCGCCGACCGATTGGAGCGCGATCTTCCTCGACGAGGCGAGGCGGGCGGCCGAGCGGTCGGCGATCAGCGCCGAGAGGACCAAGTCGTCGCGGGTGCAGGGGACGCGGCCGTCGCTCCCGCTCGAGGCGTACGCGGGGACCTACACGGACTCGCTTTTCGGCGATGTGACCGTCGCCGTGGAGCACGGGCGGCTCGTCCTGCGCTACTCGCAGGATTACGTGGCGGTGCTGGAGCACTGGCACCACGACACCTTCCGGGGGAGGTGGCAGCGGCGGGGCGGCGGGCAGCGCTTCGTGACCTTCGGGATCGACGCGCAGGGGTGGGTCAGGTCGCTGGAGCTGGAGGGGTTCGCGGTCTTCCGGAGGTGACGTCGTCTACTAGGGGGCGTCGAAGAGGCCGAGCTGCGCGCCGGGGCGCCGGAAGGCGGCGGTCGAGAGCTCCGGGCCGCGAGCCTCGAGCCCGAGCTTGGCGCGGGTGACGTGGAAGAGCGCGCGTAGCTGTTCCGCATACGGGCCCGTGCCGCGCATCCTCGCGCCGAAGCGCGGGTCGTTCAGCTTACCGCCGCGCATCTCCCTGACCCGGTTCAGCACCCGCTCCTTGCGGTCGGGGAAGTGCAGCTCGAGCCACTCCTGGAAGATGTAGGCGACGGCGTGCGGGAGGCGCAGCGGGACATGGCCGGCATGCCCGGCGCCGGCCTCCTTCGCGGCGGCGAGGATGGCGGGTAGCTCGTGGTCGGTCAGCCCGGGGATCACGGGGGCGACCATCACCCCCACCGGGATCCCGTGGCTGGACAGGTGCTCGATCGCGGCGAGGCGGCGGGCGGGGATCGAGGCGCGGGGCTCCATGACCCGCTGGAGCTTGGGGTCGAGCGTCGTGACCGAGATGTAGACCACTACGGCGCGGTGGCGGGCCAGCTCCTGCAGCAGATCGACGTCGCGCGTGACGAGATGGTTCTTCGTGATGATCGCGACGGGGTTGCGGAACTCAGCCAGCACCTCGAGGCAGCGGCGGGTCACCTCGAAGTGGCGTTCGGCGGGTTGGTATGGGTCGGTGATCCCGCTGAGCGCGATCACCTGAGGTTGCCAGCGCGGCGAGGCGAGCTCCGCGCGCAGGAGCACGGGCGCGTCCTCCTTCACGAAGATCGTCGTCTCGAAGTCGAGACCGGCGGAGAGGCCGAGGTACTCGTGGAAGGGCCTGGCGTAGCAGTAGCTGCAGCCGTGGGAGCAGCCGCGGTAGGCGTTGATGCTCGCCGAGAAGGGGATGTCCGGGCTCTCGTTCCGCGCGATCAAGGTACGCGAGGAGTCGCGCAGGTAGCGGGTCTCGCGGTACGGGGCGGGGTCGTCGGGGTCGGGGGGGAGCCGGTCGGGTTCGATCGAGATCGGCTCGAAACGATTCGGCGGGTTGCTCGCCGCGCCGCGTCCCCGGATCCTTACGATCTGCATCGCTCCACACCTCCACCTCGTGCCAATCGCGGCTGCTCTCTCAGTCCAGGCGGTGCGCTCCGGTGGGGTCACCCCGGGGCGACCATGCCGTCGCGGAGCGAGCCGCGGGTGGGCGGGGCCGGCCGCATGGGTGATACCCCACCAGAGCGCCACACTCACCAACGCGTACCGAAGATAAACCGAATACGGCATTCGCGAAAGAGCCCCTCCGGCCTTGACACCCGCCCCCATCTCCCCCAGCCTTCACTGTAGCCGTAAGCTTGCAGGGCACCTGCGGCCCCGGAGGTAGGCAGCCGATGCCTAGGCCGGGGGGTATGCGGGTGTGGCTACCGTTTGGTAGTGATCGTGCCGACCGGCGCGAGAGAGCGCGACAGAGATCTGACAGATCGACGAGATACGAGGAGTGCCCGTGACGACAGCCCCTTCAGTGCTTCACCCCTTCGAGGCCGCCGAGGCGGCCGGCCGGTTGCCGTACAAGGTAGCCGACCTCTCGCTCGCGGAGTTCGGCCGGAAAGAGATCCGGTTGGCGGAAGAGGAGATGCCCGGTCTGATGGCGATCCGCGCCGAGTACGCCGGCCAGAAGCCGCTCGCCGGCGCCAGGATCATGGGCTCGCTGCACATGACGGTCCAGACCGCGGTGCTGATCGAGACGCTGGCCGAGCTTGGCGCCGACATCCGCTGGGTCTCGTGCAACATCTTCTCGACGCAGGACCATGCTGCGGCGGCGGTGGTCGTGGGGCGTGACGGCACGCCGGAGGAGCCGCGCGGGATCCCGGTCTTCGCCTGGAAGGGGGAGACCCTCGAGGAGTACTGGTGGTGCACCGAGCAGGCGCTCCTCTGGCCGGACGGGATGGGGCCGAACCTCCTCCTGGACGACGGCGGCGATGCCACCCTCCTGGTCCATCGCGGGCTCGAGTACGAGCTGGCCGGCCGGGTCCCGGAGTTCGACCCGGTGGAGGATTCGGAGGAGTGGGGCGTCGTCCTGGCGCTGCTCCGGCGGCTGCAGGCCGAGGACCCGGACCGCTGGCGGCGTACGGTCCCCGCGATCCGCGGCGTTTCCGAGGAGACGACGACGGGCGTCCACCGCCTCTACCAGATGGAGCGCGCCGGGAAGCTCCTCTTCCCCGCGATCAACGTCAACGACTCGGTCACCAAGTCGAAGTTCGACAACATCTACGGCTGCCGTCACTCGGTGATCGACGGTCTCAACCGCGCGACCGATGTGATGATCGGCGGGAAGATCGCGGTGGTCTGCGGCTACGGCGAGGTCGGTAAGGGGTGCGCGCAGGCGCTGCGGGGTCAGGGGGCGCGCGTCGTCGTCACGGAGATCGACCCGATCTGCGCGCTGCAGGCGGCGATGGAGGGGTACGAGGTGACGACCCTGGAGGATGTGGTCGAGCGGGCCGACATCTTCATCACCGCGACCGGGAACCGCGACGTCATCACCGTCGAGCACATGGCGCGGATGAAGGACAAGGCGATCGTCGGCAACATCGGTCACTTCGACAACGAGATCGACATGGCCGGCCTCGCCCGCGTCCCGGGGATCCAGCGGATCAACATCAAGCCGCAGTACGACGAGTGGCGCTTCCCCGACGGCCACAGCGTCATGATCCTCGCCGAGGGGCGGCTGATGAACCTCGGCTGCGCTACGGGGCACCCGAGCTTCGTCATGAGCGCGAGCTTCACGAACCAGGTGATGGCGCAGATCGAACTGCACCAGAACGCCGAGAAGTACGAGAAGAAGGTCTACATCCTCCCGAAGAAGCTCGACGAGAAGGTGGCACGGCTGCACCTCGACAAGCTGGGGGTCAAGCTGACGGAGCTGACCCAGAAGCAGGCGGACTACATCGGGGTGCCGGTCGAGGGGCCGTACAAGCCCGATCACTACCGGTATTGACGAGGTAGGGAGCGGCGCGGAAGGAGGCGGGCGCCCGGGGAGGCCGGGCGCCCGTCGTCGTTTTGGTATCATATCGAATTCGGCTGCTCGATACCTGCAGCGTAGGCGGGGTATACTCCCCTGGAGCGGATTTGGTGTTAGCCGATCAGCTTCGCGGTCACCTCGACCAGGCGACGCGTCTGGTGCCGGATCGCGGCCTTGGCCTCTTCGCCGAGCGGTTGGCCGGAGGTGACGGTGGTGCCGTAGGGGTTGCCGCCGGCCGCGAAGACCGATTGGTCGGTGTAGCCGGGGGGGACCAGGATCGTGCCCCAGTGCATGGCGGTGATGTAGAGGGTCTGGAGGGTGGTCTCCTGGCCGCCGTGCGGGTTCGACGCGCTGGACATGGCGCTGAAGGTCTTGTTGGCGAGCTTCCCTTCCTGCCAGATCGGGCCGAGGGTGTCGATGAAGGCGCGCATCTGGCTCGCCGCGCCGCCGTAGCGGGTGGGTGCGCTGAAGAGGAAGGCGTTGGCCCAGACCAGGTCGTCCGGTGTCGCTATCGGGATGTGCGCGGTCTTCTCCGCCTGCGCCAACCACGCCGGCTGCGACCTGATCACCTCCTCCGGCGCCGTCTCCCGGACCTTGCGGAGCCGCACCTCCGCCCCCGCTCCCCGCGCCGCCTCCGCCGCCACCTCCGCCATCTGATAGTTGGTGCCGTAGGTGCTGTAGTAGACGATCGCAAGCTTTACTTGGGACATAGTTCTTTCCCCTCCCCACTTACATTTGGTGTGTCGTTGATGTCGTTGGTCAATGGGAGAATTCGCGGGGTTTCCCACCCGCGCGGGCCCCGCCCCGGGGGTTGGGGGTCGGGGGTCAGGGGGCAGGGATCTGGGATTCTGGGGTGGGGAGGGATCCCGGGGGGGCGTGCGTTTGCCGGAGTCACCGGTCCCTCGTTTTCCCGAAGTCCCAGTAGCCCCTGATCCAACCAAAGACTAATCGTGGGGTGACCCGACCGATCCCGGAGCTACCTCTCGAATCTCGGACTCCACCCCCCCCGAATCCCCCCACCCCCTAATCCCAACCCCTGGCCCCTGGATCCTGACCCCTGCCCCCTAATCCCCGAATCCCGACCCCCAACCCCCGAATCCCAAGCAACTCCCTCCCCCCAATAACCTACCCGTATAGCAACTCCAGGAACTCCCCCTTCTCGACCGGTCCGAAGTACCTCGAGATCTCCACCCCCTCGAGTGCGGCGGCGAGGTCGTCGGGGTCGTAGCGGACGCCGCGGAGGATCGACTCGAGATCGGCCACGTCGGCGCTCCCCATGAAGTCGCCGTAGACCTTGAGCCCGGAGATCCGGCCCTCCTGCACGTGGATGCGGAGGTCGATCTCGCCGGCGGGGAAGCGGCGGGTCTTCTGGACGTTGAACTCCGGGGACGCGCCGAAATTCCAGTCCCAGGTCGCGTACTTCCGTGCCGAGAGCTCGTGGACCGCGCCCCAGTCGGCGTCGGTCAGCTCGAGGAGCGGGAGCTCGGTGCGGTTCCCGAAGATACGGTCGAGGATCATCCCGCGGAACTCCTCGATCGTGATCGGCTCCTCCAGGAACTCGGTGATATTGGCGACGCGGCTCCGGACCGACTTGAGCCCCTTCGACTCGATCTTGCTCATCTTCACATTCAGCGCGGCCACCACATCCTCGAGCCGGGAATCGAAGAGGACGGTCCCGTGGCTGAACATCCGCTTCCCCGTAGTGAACTGTGCGTTGCCCGAGACCTTCCGGCCGTCGACCAGGATGTCGTTGCGGCCGCTCAGCTCGGCGGGGACGCCGAGGGAGCGGAGGACGTCGACGACGGGGCGGGTGAACTCGTCGTACTTGTTGAACTTCTCCAGCGCGTGGTTGGTGATGATGCTGAAGTTCAGGTTCCCGAGGTCGTGGTAGACCGCCCCTCCCCCGGAGATCCGGCGGACCACGTGGATCCCGTGGTCACGGACGTACTCGTGGTTGATCTCCTCGAGGGTGTTCTGGTTGCGGCCGATGATGATCGATGGTTCGTTGATGTAGAAGAGGAGGAAGGTCTCGTCGCTGTCGATGTTGCGCAGGACGTACTCCTCGAGGGCGAGGTTGATGCGGGGGTCGTTGATCCCGCGGTTGTCTATGAAGAGCATACTTGCCGTACCTGTCCAGGTCGTGATGGTCGCGCCACGCACGCGCCGGGCTCACGACTCCTCGCCGTGGCCCAGCGCGTTGCGTATCATGGCGATGGTCGCCTCGGGGTCGGCGACCTCGACGACGAGCCGGGCGTACGATTCGCCGGTCAGCTCGATGACGATGGCGCGCGACTCGTCGCATACGTCCCAGAAGACCTTCTCCCCGCGCTGGTAGTAGGTCCCCGCCACGATGACGCCGGGGAGGTGGGTCCCCGGGGCGCGGACCCCTTTCCACCACCCCTGTAGGATCCCCGGTTCGGCGCGTCGGACCTCGCGGACGTGGCCGAGCGGGATCTCGAAGCGACGCCGGAGCGCCCAGAGGACGTGCAGCCCCCGGACGGTCAGGAGGAGGGTGCCGTCGCCTAAAGTTACATCAACCATCTCGGCCCAACTTGCGGTGGCGCTCAGCGCCGGTCATAGACGGTGGTCTTCCCCTCGCGATCGAAGGTGAGGACGTCGTAGGGGTCCTTGCGCGGCCCCTCCATCCCCGGCGACCCCATCGGCATCCCCGGGACGGTGAGCCCCGCGATCTGCGGGCGTTCCTTCAGCATCCGTTCGATCAGGTCGGCCGGTACGTGCCCCTCGACGACGTAGCCGTCGACGACCGCCGTGTGGCACGACTCGAGCTCGCGCGGGACGCCGTACTCCTCCTTGATCGAGCGGAGGCTCATCTTGTCGTGCGTCTCGACCTGGAAGCCGTGCGCCCGCAGGTGCTCGACCCAGGCCTTGCAGCATCCGCAGGTCGGGGTCTTGTAGACGGTGATCACGGGTGCACCCTCGAGCGCCAGCCGTGACGTCGTCTCCGCCCTGGCCCGCTCCTCCAACGAGAGCGCCCCCCCGCCATGCACCACACCGCCGGCCGGGGCACCGGCGTGCTCGTGCTGCGCCGCCTCCGCCCGATCGCGCGACCGGGTGAGGAGTACCGCCGATACCAAGAGGGCCGCCGTGGCGCCGATGAATAGGATCTTGTTAGCTGTATGCATATGAAGTCGGGGTTTGGGATTCGGGGGTTGGGATTTGGGGGTCGGGGGTCAGGGGTCGGGGGTCAGGGGGAGGCGTCCCCCTGCCACCGGGTAGGTCGGGGGGCATCCGGCTCAAGCCGCTCGCCCCCCCCCCAA
>Ga0180215_1004596_pt1 | contig 12160 bp, 12 predicted proteins | sample eDN3rd37CBELigBY_FD_128871 | JGI IMG/M metagenome (GOLD analysis project Ga0180215, IMG submission 128871) | Enriched backyard soil microbial communities from Emeryville, California, USA - eDNA 3rd pass 37_C BE-Lig BY (version 2) (version 2) | ecosystem: Environmental > Terrestrial > Soil >...
AAAATGGAGTGTGAATAAATATGTTATTTCCAGAACAACTAACAATCCGTGATGTTACATTGAGAGATGGTTTGCAAAACGAATCCGTGTTTGTTGAAACGGATCAAAAAATTGAAAAAGTAAAGGACATCATTGCAGCAGGATTCAAACGGATTGAAGTCACATCCTTTGTCCATCCCAAATGGGTCCCTACGATGCAGGATGCAGACGAATTAGGGCAGCGATTACCGATCATTCCAGGTGTAGAATATGAAGCACTTGTTCCAAATAAGCGGGGATTAGACCGATTTTTACAATCCAATTTCCATAGCGCAGTAGTTTTCCTTTCTGCCAGTACGGCACATAATCAAGCGAACCTTAATAAGCGTACAGAAGAATCAATTGAAGAGGTAAAAGAATTAATTGCTATCACAAATCAACAAGGCAAGAAAACAATCGGTGGGATCGCAACGGCTTTTGTATGTCCATTTTCTGGGGTTGTTCCATACGAAGAGGTGGAAAAGGTTGCTGAGGCTCTTGTTAACAGCGGTGTGAATGAATTAGGGCTGGGAGATACGATTGGGAAAGCGACTCCTAGACAAATCTATGAATACAGCAGTCGAATTCTAGAAAAGTTTCCTGATGTTCCTTTAAGCCTACATCTGCATGATACATATGGCTATGGCCTAGCAAACGTAATGGCTGGGATACAAGCAGGGGTTCGTTTATTTGATGTTGCACAGGCTGGATTAGGCGGCTGTCCATATGCGCCTGGCTCACCAGGCAATATTCAAGCAAGTAAGGTTGTTCAATTATTAGAAAAACAAAATATTGGCACGGGTCTAAATATCGACCAGATTCTGAAACTAGATAGTGAATTTCCAAGATTACTAAGTTCTTCAAAAGTATTAGCAAAAACAAACTAACGTTTCGGAAATGCATTTTTGAGGGAGGAAGAAAAAATGCTTCATAAATTTAAAGGGCACTACCCAAATGTACATGCAAGTACATATATTGCTCCAGGGGCCCAGTTGATTGGAAACATTGAGCTAAAAGAAAATACGACTGTTTGGTTCAATGCGGTTTTAAGAGGAGATAACGATAAGATTTCGATTGGGAAAGGCTCCAATATTCAGGATGGAGCAATTGTCCATGTTGATCCAGGCTTTCCGGTTACTGTAGGGGAAAATGTTACAGTCGGTCATAACGTAGTCCTACATGGTTGTACGGTAGAAGATGGAGCATTAATCGGGATGGGAGCAACGATATTGAATGGCGCAGTCATTGGGGAAGGCTCCTTAATTGCTGCCGGAGCACTCGTTCCAGAAGGGAAGGTCATTGAGCCAGGTGTGTTAGCAGCAGGAGTTCCAGCTAAAGTCATTCGAAAGCTTACGCCGGAAAATATCGAGCGTGCAAAAGAAGGGGCACTTGCCTATGTTCAAAAGGGTGCTGAGTTTAAGGAAGAGAATATTTTAGAAAAAGCCGAAATGAATTAGGGTTAGATATATTTTTGTCCTCGTTGTTCTGAATATTTCAATATTTTTAGGCTGTAGTATTCCATTACCGTAAAAAGAAAGGAAGATTTATCTATGAAAAAGCCTTTAGAAGGAATTAAAGTATTAGAATTAGGGAATTTCGTTGCTGCACCATTTGCCGGAAAAATTATGGGGGAGTTTGGTGCTGAGATTATTAAAATTGAAGACCCGGAAAAAGGCGATTCTATCAGAAACTGGAGGGTTATGCATAACGGTACATCCCTATGGTGGTACGTTCACGCAAGGAATAAAAAATCTGTTGCACTTGATTTAAGGAAGAGTGAAGATCAAGAAATTATTCGCGAACTAGCGAAAGAAGCGGATGTTGTGATTGAAAACTTCCGCCCAGGTACATTAGAAAAATGGGGAATTGGATATGAAGATTTAAAGAAAATTAATCCTAGCATCATCATGACACGGATTTCAGGCTATGGACAAACAGGTCCTTACGCGAAAAAACCTGGCTTTGGAAGTATCGCAGAATCAATGGGGGGAATCCGATATTTAACTGGTTTTCCTGATCGTCCTCCGGTTCGCGTTGGTTTGGCAATTGGCGATTCTATCGCAGGCCTATATGCTGTAAATGGGACTCTTATGGCATTAAGAGCAAGAGATATTGATCCGCAAAGGAGAGGTCAATATGTAGACATAGCGCTAACTGAAGCAGTCTTTTCCCTATTAGAAGGCGTCCTTCCAGAGTATGACGTAAAGGGAATTATCAGGGAAAGAACAGGTGCCACATTAGAAGGAATCGCCCCTTCCAATACGTATCTTTGTAAGGATGGTAAATATATTGTAATCGCTGCCAACAGTGATAGTATTTTTAGACGATTCATGAATGCCATTGGTCGTCCAGATTTAGCTGAGGACCCTGTCTACGCAAATAATCAAGGCAGAGCACAAAATGCGGAATATCTTGACCAACTGATTGAAGAGTGGACAAAGACGTGTACACAAAAAGAGGCTCAGAAAGTTCTTGATGATGCTGCTGTACCAGCAGGACCTATTTATAGCATTGAAGATATCGCAAATGATGAACATTTCCAAGCACGCGGCATGTTTGAAACTGTTACGCTCCCAGATGGTGAACGTGTCAAGGTCCCAGGAATTGTACCAAAGCTTTCTGAAACACCAGGAAGTATTGAATGGATTGGACCTAAGCTCGGCGAACATACTGAAGAAGTGATTGGAAATATGTTAAGCAAGCAAAAATAGTGTTATTTTCTTGGCCGTTGCTTAATCTTTTTAAATAAGTAATAGAGGCTAAGAATTGATAAATAATGAAAGAATGGAGGTGATGTTTATTAACAAACAGCATTGATTAGACAACATAGACTGCTTGATTATTTAGTTTTAACTATCAGTAAAACTACTAAATGATAATAATTAATTTTGGGAGGTAACAAGTTTATGTTGTCTATTTTAGGATTTGCCATGATTATAACCTTTTTGGTTCTAATTATGACAAAACGTCTTTCCCCATTTGTGGGGTTAACAGTGATTCCGATTATCTTTGGCATCATCGGGGGCTTCGGCAAGGATCTTGGCCCATTAATGATGGAGGGCATTCAAAATGTAGCCCCAACTGCGTTTCTATTGTTATTTGCTATATTGTATTTTGGAATTATGTTAGATGCAGGTCTATTTGATCCATTAACAGCAAAGATGATAGGCTGGACAAAAGGAGATCCATTAAAGGTTATTGTAGCAACAGCCGTATTGGCAGGAATTATTGGGTTTGATGGTGATGGATCAACAACGATGATGATTGTCGTTACCGCTTTTCTTCCATTATATAAGAGGTTAGGGATTAGTCCAATTATCATGGCCAGCGTCATCATCATGCAAATTGGGATTACAACCCTTGTCCCTTGGGGAGGACCGGTTGGTCGAGCAGCAAGTGTATTGCATCTTGAACCGACAGCACTATATCTCAATATGCTGCCAGGTATGATTATCAGTCTTCTATTTGTTGTCGGTGCAGCCTATATGATTGGGTTAAAGGAAAGAGCCCGACTTCGAAAGGAAAATACGCAGCAAATTTCTATGGATGTCATTCAAGATGCATCTATTGAAAGCGCTGTAATTGAGAATATTAGTTTAGAAGATACTCAAATTAAACGTCCTAAATTGATCTGGTTCAATGGTCTTTTATCAGCTGTAATCATGGTAGCGATTATACTAGAATGGCTGCCGCCTGCTACTCTCTTTATTATTGGTACAGCTCTTGCATTGGTCATTAATTATCCGGTTTTAGATCATCAGCGTGAACGAATTGCAGCACATGCTCCCAATGCATTGGCAGTGGTATGTATGGTTTTAGCTGCCGGAGTATTTTCAGGTATTTTTAAAGGGACTCCTATTTCGGAGTCTATGGCACTATCTCTAGTTGATATTATTCCTACTGATCTTGGGCCATACATGGCTCTAATTACAGCCATTGTCAGTGCACCTGCTCTATTCTTTATTGGGCCTGACGGCTTTTACTTTGGCGTTCTTCCAGTACTGGCTGAAACAGCCGCTAATTATGGAATTGATGCTATATCCATTGGCACGGCTTCCTTATTTGGTACTCCATTTGGTATTATGGGACCGCTTGTTGCATCTGTCTATCTATTAATCAACATCTCTGGTATCAGTTTAGGTGATCTTCATAAAACCGCTGGAAAATGGTCATTAGGGATACTATTAATTTACATCATTTGTGGTATCTTTATGGGGACTATTTCACTATGAAATATTTATAGTATTCAGATAACTTAACACAGGGAAAGGCGCCGTGACCCAAAATTTGAGTCAAAATGGGATAAGGTGCTGTCCCCGTGTCCTGTTCTTAATTAGAACACAATCGATTTAAGATTTTAATTACACGGAGCTGGGGGGAATAGGTATGTCAAATAATATGGATTCAGGGAAATTAATTGTGGGTGAAATTAATGAAAACTGGACAGGGGATGCTCGTTTTTATGAATATACAACTGCAGCAGATCCGATAGGAAGCGGGATTATCAGTTCAATACCGGCGAAAGAATTTGCTCCTGAATTATATAACTCAGGGGAAACTCGTATTATAACACTAGACCTTTCTAAAGATTTGAAAACTGATTATCCGGCAACAAGTCCATCGCTGCTTGCTAACTTTATCCGGATTACGGCAGGAGATTCCATTCAAACACAACCAAACGCAACGAGCGAGTTGTATTATATTATCTCTGGTGCTGGCAGTACAGAAGTAAACGGCGAAACAATCAATTGGAAGAAAGGTGACTTTTTAACTCTTCCATCCAGATCCATCAGCCGTCATACTGCCATAGAAAATACAACCATCTACTATATTTTAGACACACCGCTTCTTGATTACCTTGGTGTACAGGCAACTGAAGTACGCTTCAAGCCTACTCTTTATAAGGCTGAAGCAGCAAAGGCAAAATTGGATGAGGTAGCCAGTGCACCTGATGCCCATTTGAAGAATCGGATCTCAATTCTATTAAACAATCAAAAGTTTGATCAAACACTTACGATTACACATGTTCTATGGGCAATGTTTGGGGTCGTTCCTGTAGGATCCAACCAAGCACCACACAGCCATAAATCAGTTGCTCTTGATTTTGTAGCGTATGCGGCACCTGGTACATACACATTGGTTGGAGATAAAATCAATCCGGTTACCCAGCAAATTATTGATCCTATTCGCATTGATTGGGTTACAGGAAAAGCTTTCGTAACACCTCCTGGTTTGTGGCACTCTCATCATAATGAATCTGGAGAAGAAGCATATATTATCCCTATTCAAGATGCTGGTCTGCAAACCTATCTTCGTACATTGGATATTCAATTTGCCCAGTACTCTTACAATGAAAGGTGAAGGCTCTGAAAGACGGTCATACCTTTTAGGTTAATAGAGGAAAATGGACCGTTATGGAAACCAAGGATTTCTATGATGGTCCATTTTACATTTTTCATCTGATTATAATATTTTTGATATAAGGAATGGTAATGGGAAGTAACCCTAAAGAACAAGCTGCCAATTTTTTTAACCAATAACAATACACTAGTAGAAGCAAAAAAGAGTCTGATTTAATATTAAATCACTCGCCGGCTTCCGCTGAAATGAAAAAATTGGTTCATTATAGTGCATATAAAAACATATTTTATATTATAATTTTCTGATATATTATAATTACATTAATATTAATAAAATAACTTCTGGGGTAGTACTATGGATCTTTATACAAAAAACTTAATAATCAGTTTTTTATCAGTTTTGTTTCCTCTATTTGTATGGCAATTGTTCTATCTTTTACATTATAATTATCAATTTAAATGGGTAAAAAAGTGGATGTTTGCTATTTTTCCTATATTATCCATTATTTTATGTATGGCCTTTCCGATTGCTTTAATGCAGCCTCTTCTTTTAGATTTTCGCAGGATTCCTTTGATTCTGGGAACTTTATATGGAGGATATAAGGTAGGTTTTGTTTTATTAGCTGTGATGTTCACTAATCGGTATTTAATGGGTGGAGATGTATTTTATACTTCTTCTATTATTCTAATACTAACTACAATTGTTGCAAGTTTACTATCAAAATATTATTTAAAGAAATCATTAAAACAGAAAGTATTACTAAATAGTGTATTAATCCTTCCATCGTTAATTTTTTCAGCACTTTTTATTAACATGTCTGGTACAAATATAATGGAAATCGGTATTGAACACTGGTTTATTAATGTTATTGGGATGGTTATTGCTACTCTTTTAACAGAGGTCATTCTGATAAATTTTGATTTGCTGCACAGATCTTTAAAAGAAAAGAAGCTTGATGTTGCTAGTCATCTTGCTGCAAGCTTTTCACATGAAATAGGAAATCCACTTACCTCTACTAAAGGATTTATTCAGCTCTTGTCAGATGAAAGGATTTCTATCGAGACTAGAAATCATTACTTGAAAATAGCAGCACAAGAGCTAGATCAAGCAATCAACATTATTGATGATTATTTGACCTTTGCAAACCCAGCCCCCAAGAATAGGGATAAGATTTCGATTGTTGAATCCATTCAACATGTGATAAAAGTACTTACCCCTGCAGTAGAGGGAAATAATGTTAAAATTAATACATCTTTCGTAGACTATAACGATTGTTTTGTCCTTGGAGAGCGTAAAAAATTCGAGCAATGTCTAATCTATCTACTAACAAATAGGATTGAATCTATGCCAAGTGGTGGAGAAATAAATATTAAGCTAGATTGCGATAGTAACTCCAATATAAATATCACCATTCAAGATGAGAGCATCGGTATGACTCAACGGCAAATCGATCAATTAGGTGAACCTTTTTTTACTACAAAGGAAAATGGGACTGGTTTGGGAATGATGGTTGCATTTAGTATTATAAAAGGAATTGGCGGGAGAATTGATGTGGAAAGTGTAACGGGTAAAGGGAATTCTTTCTATATACATCTTCCTAAACATGGCCAAAGAGCTTTATCTGTAGGGTAAATAGATTTTGTACACATGGTATATACTCTTTATTTTTGAATAGTACTAGAAAAAGTATATTAATATTTTGTTTATATCTGGAGGAAAACGATGCAAGGAGAAAAATTATCAGAGGATAAAATAAAACAGTTATTTAATGCTATCCTTTCCTTGCAAACGAAAGAAGAGTGTATAGCTTTTTTTGATGATCTGTGCACCATCAAGGAACTTAATTCTTTTGTTCAAAGATTCGTAGTTGCTAGAATGCTAAGGGAAGGGGCAACATACATGGATATTCAGATTGAAACGGATGCCAATTCAACGACTATAGCAAGAGTAAAGAACCAATTGGACAATGGTCATGATGGCTTTTCGATAGTACTGGACCGTTTAGCAACCTATCAAAAGTAAGAATGATTGAAGTAAACAACAAACATGGAAGAATCCACTTTGATAGAGGTTAATAGTTCTCCCATCTTTTTTGGGGGAACTATTTCTTTTTTTTAAAAGGAAAATAGCTGTGAATAAGAGAATATATAAATATAATTATTTTTCCACTATTAAAAAAGTAATAAAGATAATGTGTATTCAAAAATGGCAGGAGGAGCAAAATGGAAGAATTCAACCTAGAAGATTTACGAAATAATATTGATAAAGTTGATCGTGAATTAATAAAATTACTAGCGGCACGTTTTGAGTTAACTGAACAAGTCGGGATTTACAAAGCAAAAAATAATCTTAATCCCCAAGATAAAAGTCGTGAAACTGAACAATTTAATAAACTCATTAAACTGTCCCAAGAAAGCGGGCTCAATCCCGATTATGCACTAAAAATTTTCAGATGCATTATGGATATCGCCATATCTCGTCATCAAGAAATCGGGAAATAAAACGGATATAGATTGAATAAAGACAGCAGACAGGGGGCAGATTCTTAATTTAATCTCACGCAGATCTGCCCTCCCCTTTTGACTTTTAGTCCTCTTCCTTATAAAATCTTTTACCGGTTTCTGGATGATAATAGACAACGAGTCTTTTCTTTGTAGTAGGATCAATGGAGACCTCGCTGGTCCGAATAAAACCTTCAGGTACGTCTTTCCCGTGTTTCGTCTTAAAGCGTCGGTCCCAAAAAAACCAAGAGCCGAAAATGAGAACAGCTAGAATGAGAACTTGCAAGCCGAAGTAGCCTAGGATCCATTCCACTTTTTTACTCCTGCTCTGCGATTACAGCTGTTCCATATGCCACGATTTCACTCATGTTCTGCCCGATTTCACCCGAATCAAACCGCATCATGATAATAGCGTTTGCCCCCATAGCTTTAGCATTTTGCACCATCCGGTCCATGGCCTGCTTTCTTGCATCCTCAAGCATTTCTGTATACTGATTAATTTCTCCACCCACGAGTCCTTTGAAGGAAGCCATAATATCCTTACCAATCCCCCGAGCTCTTACCGTTAAACCAAAAACAGGTCCCTTCACTTCCACTACTTTATAGTTTGGTATTCGTTCTGTCGTTACGATCAACATCGTGATCTCACTCCATTCCTGATTTTTTCGGTATTCACAAGCTGTCCAAAACATTAAATAAAATATATGTATAACCTATTCTAATCATACCATATAGCTGGAAATTAAGAGTTCTTGATCGCTGAAGAATAGGGGGTATTTTACAAAAAATGCGAGGCTAGGCTAAAGGACAAAATTGAAATTCCTGACGAAGGAATGTCTTATAGAGTCTTTCTAAAGGATAAAAATGAAGTGAAGGCAAGATGCACTGTCCCATAGAGCCCCTCTAAAGGACAACAAGGAAGCAGAAGCTAGAGAAAAAGTCTCATAGAGCTCCACTAAAGGACAACAAGGAAGCCGCAGCTAAAGAAAAAGTCTCATAGAGCCCTTCTAAAGAACAAACTTGAATACCCCAAATGTATAGCTGTCCTATAGCTCAGCTAGAATAAACTTATTTTTATAGTAAAAGTCTTCCCAATCTAAAAAAGAGATCCCAAAATGAGATCTCCTTTCATCTTGCCTGTAACCGTCAACATTTATCGAGAATAAAATTGCCAATTCCCTCGTCCTGCTTCCTTGGCTTTATACAAAGCATGATCCGCTTTTTTCAAAAGAGTATGGCCCTCTACGCCGTCATGAGGAAAGAAGCTAATTCCAATGCTGGTTGTTGTCTTTACGATTTCCATATCAAGATTGAATGGCTCCTCCATTGCCATAATAATGCTGTCAGCAATACGGGTGATTTCCTCCAATACTGCAAATTGTTTGATGCAAATAGCAAATTCATCTCCGCCTAATCGTGCCAGAAACGAATGCTCTCCTAATACATGGTTCAGTCGATTGGCCACCTCAATTAGCAGCTTGTCACCATATTCATGGCCAAGCGTATCATTTATCAGCTTAAACCGGTCTAAATCCAAGTAAAAGACAGCGAACTTTTCCATGCTTTTCAACGAGTTATTTAGTGTTTCCGCCAATTCTTTTTCAAAATAACGCCGATTCGGGAGTTTAGTTAAATGATCATGATTTGCATTAAACGAAAGGGTTTCTTTATGCTCTTTATCCTCTGTGATATCTGCCATAATGCCATCTAGTCGAATGACTGTTCCGTCCGGATCCTTGTACGGCAGGATTTGGTGGTGAAGCCATTTTTCATTTCCCTTCGCATCAATGATGCGGTGCTCAAACGTCATTTCTTCTCCATGCATCGAGCGCTTAAAGTATGAAAGGACGAAAAATAAATCCTCCGGATGAATATACATAAACCAGGTTGGATTTCTTTCCAAAAACTTCCTTTGATCCACGCCATAAATTTCTTCTACTCCCTTTGAACAAAGGGTATAACGTTTTTGCCTAACATCATAGGACCAAATACCAACCCGAAGACGATCCGTGACGGACTTCATCTGTTCTTCATTTTCGATTATTTTCAGTTCCATATGCTTTTGCTCGGTAATATCTTGAACAGTCCCAATAAGCCGAACTGTTTTTCCTGTTTCATCTTTAACAGCTTCGCCGCGTTGAAAAGCAATACGTACGTCAGCATGGTCTCTAATAATTCGGTGTTCAAGCTCGTAGCCATGACCATCATGAATCGCCTTTTGAATCGTTTCTTCGTATAATTCCCGGTCATTTGGATGAATAAGTTCGACAATCGTTTTCCAAGTCGGGACAAACTCGTAATCATCGACACCAAATATCTCATACGTTTGAATCGACCAAAATGACTTATCTAGCGCAACATCATAATCAAAGCTGCCAATATTTGTGATTTTTTGAATGTAAAGTAGATTATCATAAAGGTTTGAGATTCGATCCTTATAATCCCTGATGGTTCGTAAGTCTTTACAAACACAATAAATGAAATCGTTTCCATTTGGAATCAACGTTAAATGGATTACAACTTCATGTCCCTTTTCGTGTAAAAATACAGCGTCAAACGATACGGGCTCACTATTTACTGACTGCTGGATATTGAATTTCGTTACTTCATAAGAATCATTTGACATCCAATCGGATAGTAGCGGCTTTCTGCCATCAATGGTGTACCCCAACAGTGCCCTTACTTGATGGTTCATAGATATAACTTGGTAAGCAGCATTTATGACAAATACAGCATCTGGAAGATAGATAAATAATGGGTCATTACCACTCTCTAGCTGCTTAGATGTATTGTATTTTGTTTTAATAAGATTTGATAATCTATTAAAAAAACCCATCCTTGTTCCTCCAACTATACTATACATCCTTTATAACATGATAATGTTACTTTGGCTACTTGTTTGAAAAGTCAAATTGATGGTAATTCACTTTTCTGCAAAAGGATAAATCATTTTCCTTATCTGGGTATACTACCATTTTTATAAACGAAAAATATCTTTATGTTATATTTATATAAGGTTTATTTTAGAGAGGGGATTGTCTTGTGGTTTTACCTGATTCAGCTGTAAAAGCAAAATCGCTATACATAAATTTATTTATTGTCGGTATTGTGCTAGTATCCTTCAATTTACGTCCAGCCATTACGTCAGTCGGGCCTTTGGTCGGCATGATACAGGAAGACTTGGGTCTTGCGCATTGGAGTGCAGGGCTGCTAACCAGCCTTCCGCTTATCTGTTTTGCCTTTATGTCGCCGCTCGTCCCGAAGATTGCTAACCGTCTTCACAATGAGCTGACGCTGCAAATAGGGCTTATCGCTATCCTAATTGGAGTGATTGTTCGCACGATATCAACCGTGTTTTTTCTATTTGCCGGAACATTTTTGATTGGCATCGGGATTGCGATATGCAATGTACTATTGCCGGTTGTGATAAAGGATAAATTTCCTTCGAAGTTCGGATTAATGACAAGCGTCTATTCAACATCAATGGGTCTTGTTGCGTCATTGGCATCAGGTTTCAGTGTTCCGCTTGCCGTCGGATTTGAGTTAGGATGGCAGCGCGCATTACTGGTATGGGGTGTTCCTGCTGTAATCGCCATTATTCTTTGGGTGTATCTCATTAAAAACAGCAAAGGAAATAAGGGGGATATGAAAAGGTCCACTAATGGAGGCAATAGAATCTGGAGGTCGCCTTTAGCGTGGTACGTAGCTTTGTTCATGGGCTTTCAGTCGTTTTTATTTTACGTTACGATCGCGTGGCTGCCTGAAATCCTTCAAGATTTAGGTGTCAGTACTGCAACAGCAGGCTGGCTGCTATCCTTTACACAATTTATGGGACTGCCAGCAAGCTTCTTTGTTCCCATGATTGCAGGAAAACTTCGCAGTCAGGCCTGGCTGGCCGGTATACTCGGTGCCTGTTCAATTCTTGGCTATGCCGGAATTATGTATACGTCATCGTTTGTTATGATGATTTTTAGCATTGTTCTGTTAGGCTTAGGATTGGGAGGAACCTTTCCATTAGGGCTTGCTTATATAGGAATCAGAAGCAGGGATGCCAGACAGGCTGCGGAATTATCCGGGATGGCCCAGTCAGTAGGATACATTCTTGCAGCAGTTGGTCCAATCGCCATCGGATCGCTTTACGATGTAGCACACACCTGGACGGTTCCATTAATCACCCTAATAGCAGTCAGCGTACTCGTATGCCTCTTTGGCGCCAGCGCCGGCCGCGATCAATACGTATAAAGAAGGAAGCAGAAGAGGAAGCGGAGGGACGGTTCTCC
>Ga0180215_1004597_pt1 | contig 12156 bp, 7 predicted proteins | sample eDN3rd37CBELigBY_FD_128871 | JGI IMG/M metagenome (GOLD analysis project Ga0180215, IMG submission 128871) | Enriched backyard soil microbial communities from Emeryville, California, USA - eDNA 3rd pass 37_C BE-Lig BY (version 2) (version 2) | ecosystem: Environmental > Terrestrial > Soil >...
CCATCATGATGCCCTGGCCGGTGCCGCATAGGACGATGCCAAACCGGCAATCGCCGGAGGCGACGAGCCGTGCCGCCGCTTCGCCGTGCTTAGGATAGGGTGAGCTCTCCGGCGTCGTCGGTCCAATGTCGACCACTACCCAGCCACGCGCCGCGATATGGGCGGCAATAACCTGTCGCAGGTGAATGGCGGCCTGGTCACTGGAGAGGACGATGCGGTTGCCGGCTGTCATGGAGAAGTCGTCCCGTTTCCCGAGGCAATCAGCTGTGGATCGGCGACGTGTGGGTGTGGAACGCCTTCAGGCGCCGGAACAGGGGGGTGTCGTAATTCGAGGGCGTCTCGATCTCGCCGGTGATCCAGCCCAGGAGATCGCGGTCCGTGACCTCGATCAGGCGCTCGAACGCGTCGAGTTCCTCCTCGGAGAGGTCGCCGATCTCAGCGTCGGCGAAGCGGCCCATGATCAGGTCCATCTCCCGCATGCCCCGGTGCCAGGAGCGGTACAGGATCTGCCTGCGGCGGGTGTCGAGGCCGGCGCTGCTGCGTGTCGTTCCGCTCATGGCATTGCTCCGATCGATCAAAGATAACGTCGCCTCCGGAAGGCTTGGCGGCTATATAACCATCTCCCTTCCCATTGCCACCCGTTTGAATGTCATTGCGTCCTTCCATTCTCGATCCGCTCTTCGCCCCGGCCAACACCCTGCCCGGCGTCGGGCCGAAGATCGCCCCCCTGCTGGACCGGCTGCTCGGCGAACCGGGCAAGCCGACCCGCGTCATGGATCTGCTGTTCCACGTGCCGACCAGCGGCATCTCCCGCGAGATGAAGGGCTCGGTCGCGGACGCCCCCGTGGGCGAGCCGGTGACCCTCTCCGTCACCGTCGTGTCCCATCGCCCCCCGCCTCCCGGCCGTCGGGCGCCGTACCGGATCCTCGTGGAGGACGAGACCGGCGACGTGACGCTGGTCTTCTTCAACGGCCAGAAGGCCCGCCTGGAAAGGATCCTGCCCGTGGGCGAGCGCCGCTATGTCTCCGGCAAGATCGAGCTCTGGGACGGAAGGCGCCAGATGGTCCATCCGGACAGGATCCTGGACGAGCGCGGCATTGCGGACCTGCCCGCCGTCGAGGCCGTCTATGGCCTCACCGAAGGGCTCTCCTCGCGCATGGTGGGCAAGTTCATCGGTGCCGCCCTCGAAAAGACTCCCGCACTGCCCGAATGGCAGGATCCGGCCTGGCTCGACCGGAACGCCCTGCCCGATTTCCGTCAGGCGCTCTTTGCCCTCCACCGGCCCGACAGCGCCGCTCAGCTCTCCGAGGAGGCGCTCGCCAAATCGGCCCCGCGCCGGCGCCTCGCCTATGACGAATTGCTGGCCTCCCAGCTCGCCCTGGCACTCGTGCGCAGCCGCATGCGGCGCCTGCCCGGCCGGGTGAATGCCGGTGACGGACATCTGGTCGAGCGCCTGAAGGCCGCCCTGCCCTTCGGGCTCACCGGCTCGCAGGCCAAGGCCATCGAGGACATCCGGCACGATCTCGTCTCGGACAAGAAGATGCTCCGCCTGCTCCAGGGCGATGTGGGGTCCGGCAAGACCGTGGTCGGCCTGCTCACCATGGCAAGCGCCATCGAGGCCGGGCGGCAGGCCGCCATGATGGCCCCGACCGAAATCCTCGCCCGCCAGCATTATGAGCGCCTCGCCCCCATGGCCGAGCAGGCGGGCCTGACCATCGCCCTTCTGACCGGACGCGAGAAAGGCGTGGCCCGCAGGACCATTCTGGCCGGCCTCGCCGATGGCAGCATCCAGATCGCGGTCGGGACCCATGCCCTGTTCCAGGAGGGCGTCGCGTTCCATGACCTCGGCGTGGCGGTGGTGGACGAGCAGCACCGCTTCGGCGTGCATCAGCGCCTCGCTCTCGGCTCCAAGGGCGAGGCAGTCGACATCCTGGTGATGACCGCTACCCCGATCCCGCGCACCCTTGCGCTGACCTATTTCGGCGACATGGACGTGTCCGTGCTGAGCGAGAAGCCCGCCGGCCGCAAGCCCATCGCCACCAAGCTCATCTCCATCGACCGGCTCGACGAGGTGGTCGGCGGCATCGGGCGCGCCATCGCCAACGGCGATCAGGTCTATTGGGTCTGCCCGCTCGTGGGCGAGTCGGAATCCATCGACCTCGCCGCCGCCGAGGAGCGCTTCGAGATGCTCAGGAGCTTCTTCGGCGACCAGGTCGGCCTCGTGCACGGCAAGATGGCCGGCAAGGACAAGGACGCGGCCATGGAGCGCTTCTCCAGCGGCGAGACCAAGGTCCTCGTGTCCACCACGGTCATCGAGGTCGGCGTCGACGTGCCCAATGCCACGATCATGGTCATCGAGCATGCCGAACGTTTCGGCCTCGCCCAGCTCCACCAGCTGCGCGGACGCATCGGCCGCGGCTCGAAATCCTCCACCTGTCTCCTGGTCTACAAGGGTCCCCTGGGCCAGGTCGCCCAGGCGAGGCTCGAGATGATGCGCCAGACCGAGGACGGCTTCCGCATCGCCGAGGAGGATCTGCGCCTGCGCGGCGAAGGCGAGGTTCTGGGCACGCGCCAATCCGGAACGCCGGGATTCAAGCTCGCGCGTCTGGAGGTGGACGGCGATCTCCTCGGCGCTGCCCGGGACGACGCGCGCCTGATCGTGGACCGTGACCCGGATCTCGTCAGCGAACGGGGCCGGGCCCTGCGGGTGCTGCTCTATCTGTTCGAGCGGGATTCCGCGATCCGGCTGCTGAGGGCGGGGTAGCAGCAAGGCGTGGATGCCCGGGACGAGCCCAGGCATGTGAAGAATGACTAGCCTTACTCCACTGTCACGGACTTCGCGAGATTGCGTGGCTGGTCCACGTCCTTACCCATGAAGACGGCCGTGTGATAGGCCAGCAGCTGGATCGGAACCGCGTTGAGGATCGGGGCGACGATCGGGTGCACGGACGGCATCACGATGGTCGCCATGGTGTCGAGCCCGGCCTCGAGAGCGCCGCGCTCGTCCGTGATGAGGATGATGCGGCCGCCGCGGGCCGCCACTTCCTGCATGTTGGAGACGGTCTTCTCGAAGATGTTGTCGTGGGGGGCGATCACGATGACCGGCATCGTCTCGTCGATGAGCGCGATGGGGCCGTGCTTGAGCTCGCCCGCCGCATAGCCTTCCGCGTGGATGTAGGAGATTTCCTTGAGCTTCAGGGCCCCTTCCATCGCCAGCGGATAGGATGTGCCGCGGCCGAGATAGAGCACGTCCTTCGCCTTGGAGAGGTCCCGGGCCAGGATCTCGATCTGGTGCTCCCGCTTCATCGCCTCGGTCATCTGGCCGGGGATGGCGATGAGGGCGTTCACCAGTTCCTTCTCCTCCTCGGCGCTGAGCGTGCCCCGGGCACGCCCGGCCGCGATGGCGAGCGACAGGAGCACGGTCAGCTGGCAGGTGAAGGCCTTGGTCGAGGCCACGCCCACCTCCACCCCGGCGAGCGTCTGCGCAATGACGTCGCTTTCCCGGGCCATGGTGGAGGTCGGGACGTTCACCACGGAGAGCGTGTGCTGCTTCTCGGCCGTGGCATAGCGGAGCGACGCAAGGGTATCGGCCGTCTCGCCGGACTGGGACACGAAGAGCGCCAAGCCGCCCGGCTCCAGAGGCGCTTCCCGATAGCGGAACTCGGAGGCCACATCGATCTCGACCGGGATGCGGGCAAGGCGCTCGAACCAGTATTTCGAGATCAGGCCCGCCAGATAGGCCGTTCCGCAGGCGGAAATCGAGATGCGCTTCAGCTCCCTGAGGGAGAACGGCAACTCGACAGGAAGTTCAACCCTTTCGGACGAGAAGTTGACATAATGAGCGAGCGTGCGGCCCACGACCTCGGCCTGCTCATGGATCTCCTTGGCCATGAAGTGACGGAAATTGCCCTTGTCAGCTAGGAAGGATCCGGCCGGGATCTTATGCCGGATCCGCTGCACGGGCTTGCCGCTCTCGTCCCGGATATCCGCGCCCCTGCGGGACAGGATCGCCCAGTCGCCATCGTCCAGATAGGCGACCTCATCGGTGAACGGTGCAAGGGCCAGCGCGTCGGAACCGAGATACATCTCGCCTTCGCCGTAGCCGATGGCGAGGGGGGCGCCGTGACGGGCGCCAATCAGCAGATCCTCTTCCCCTGAGAACAGGAAACCGAGGGCGAAAGCGCCACGAAGGCGCGGCAGGGTCACGGCGACGGCCTCGATGGGCGGACGCCCCTGGCGGATCTCGTAGGTCACGAGCTGCGCCACCACCTCGGTATCCGTCTCGGTCTCGAACCGGACGCCCTTCGCCTCGAGGCCGGTCTTCAGCTCACGGAAGTTCTCGATGATGCCGTTGTGAACGACCGCAAGCTTGTCGGTCGCATGCGGATGCGCATTGGTCTCGTTGGGCTTGCCGTGGGTCGCCCAGCGTGTATGGCCGATGCCGATCACGCCCGACAAGGGGGCCTGCGACAGCTTGGTTTCCAGATTGCGCAGCTTACCCTCGGCCCGGCGACGATGGAGCCGACCCTCTTCCAGGGTTGCGACCCCAGCGGAATCGTAGCCACGATACTCCAGCCGCTTGAGGGCCTCGACGATCTGGGACGCGACAGGAGTTTTCCCGATGATTCCGACGATCCCGCACATGCTTTGAAACTTCCTTATGCAACCTGATGACCGCTACGCTTCCTGCTCTCTTACAGAGGCTCGGCCGCGCGGCGGAATCAACTTGCGTAACCTATTGTGACAGGGGTTCTTACTTCCCCTTGACGGCCTGGGCCTTCTCACGGAACCCGATGGCCCAGCCCTCCTTTACAATCTGACGTCCACGGCCAAGACCCAAGGCATTCTCAGGGATATTGTCCGTAATAACCGAGCCGGAACCGACGAATGCCCCCTTGCCGATGCTGATGGGTGCCACGAGCGAGGAGTTGGAGCCGATGAAGGCCCCCTCGCCGATCTCGGTCCGGTACTTGCCGAAACCGTCGTAATTGCAGGTGATCGTGCCCGCGCCGATATTCACCTCGGCTCCGATGGTGGCATCCCCCAGATAGGTCAGATGGCTCACCTTGGCGCCGGCTCCGAGGTCCGTGTTCTTGATCTCGACGAAATTCCCGACCTTCGCCTTCGGGCCAATGGATGCGCCCGGGCGCAGACGTGCAAAGGGACCGATGCCCGCTCCGGATGCGATCCGGGTCCCCTCGAGGTGGCTGAAGCTGTGGATGACAACCCCGTCCTCGACGATGACGCCGGGACCGAAGACCACATGAGGCTCCACCACCACGTCTTGGCCGAGCCGGGTGTCGTGGCTGAAGAAGACCGTCTCAGGAGCTACGAGGGTCACGCCGGAGGACATGGCCTCCTGGCGCAGGCGATCCTGGATGATACGCTCGGCCGCCGCGAGCTGGGCCCGGTCATTGACGCCGTGCACCTCCTCTTCGGGCACGATGAGGATGGCCGTCCGGTGCCCGAGATCGCGGGCGATCTCGACGAGATCCGTGAGATAATACTCCCCCTTGGCGTTGTCGTTCGTGACCCGGTCGAGCAGGGCCAGTGCCACGTCGCCCCGGATGGCCATGAGGCCGCCGTTGCAGAGGGTGATCCGCCGTTCGTCTTCGCTGGCATCCTTGTGCTCGCGGATGGCCAGAAGCTCGTCGCCAGACATGATGAAACGGCCATAGCCGGTGGGATCCTTCGCCTCGAAGCCCATGGCGACCACGGCAGCGCCTTGTGCCAGCGGCGCCCGCAACGCGGTGAAGGTCTCGGCCAGGACGAGCGGCGTATCGCCATAGGCGACAATGACGTCGTCTGCCCCCTGAACCAGGGCCTCCCGGGCGCTCAGGACCGCATGGGCGGTCCCGAGCCGCTCGCGCTGAACAAAGATCCGCGCATCGGGGAAGTTCTTCTGCACCTCCTTGGATACGTCCTCCCGATCCGGCCCGATGACGGCCGCAAGGCTCGTGGCGCCGGCATTCGTGAGAGTGGCAACCACATGTCCGACCATGGAGCGGTTGGCGACCTGATGCAGGACCTTGGGCTTCCCGGATTTCATCCGCGTGCCTTCACCGGCCGCCAGTACGATGGCGAGACAGCTTCGAGAAGAGGACGTCTTGGAGGTGTCGATGGAGGTCATAGAGTTTCAATCCGGTGGCACTTTGCCATCGAGCTAAATCACGATGGGTCTTTCGGCAATCATTTCATGAGCCGGAAGGCGGTTTCCGCTATCGGCCTCGTTTACTTCGCGCTCACGATTGACGATATGTATAGGACATTCCAACTGTCTGGCTGTAGAGCCCTCGTTCACACAAGAGTATCGCTGTGCCGGTTTCGCCAAGGGGCGTGTCCCCCTTTCTCCCTCGCCGGCGCGACATGCTGGCCTATATCGGCGTCTCCGTCGTCGGGCTTGCATACGCGCCAGCCGTCCGAGCTCAAACACCCCAGGAAGCGATCTCGGCGAGGATGGGTGAGAATCAGCAGTTCGATCCGGCAGTCGTGATCGATATCGCGCGACAGCTCTCCAAGAAGCCGTATGTGGCTCCCCCTAACGACCTGCCGGATGTCTTCGGCAACCTGAATCGGGAGCAGTACTCCTCTATTCGGTTCAATCAGCCGCCGATCTGGAGCACGGAGGCCCGCGGGATCTCCGTGGAGCCGCTCCATCGCGGCTTCGTCTTCAGGGATGCCGTCGATCTGTTCGTCGTGGAGGATGGCCATGTCCGTCGGATCGGCTTCAGCCCTTCCCAGTTCGATTATGGCCGCATCAGCTTGCCTAACAATATACCGAATATCGGTTTCTCCGGCTTCAAGCTGATCGCGCAACTGGGTGACGGCAAGCCGTTCGATTTCGCCTTCGTTCAAGGCGGTACGTTCTTTCGCGCGATCGCGCGTGGCCAGACCTATGGTGCGATCGCCCGCGCTTTGACCTTGCGGCCCGCTGAGGCTCGCGGCGAGGAGTTTCCGGTCTTCCGCGCGTTCTGGCTCGAGCGGCCGGCTGTGGGTAGTAACGCCATAACCGTACACGGTGTACTCGATTCGGAATCGACTTCCGGAGCGGTGCGCATGACGTTCCGTCCGGGCGACATGACCATCGTCGATGTAGAGACGACGCTCTTCCCGCGCGTCAACCTGGAGCATGTCGGTCTGGGGGGCATTGCGTCGACCTACCTGTATGGGCCGAACGACCTCCTGAACTCCGACGATATCAGGCCGGCGGTTTACGAATCTTCCGGGCTCCAGATGCTCAACGGCTCGGGTGAATGGCTGTGGCGTCCGCTACAGAACCCCGAAACGCTCCAGATTTCGGCTTTCGTCGACAGTTCTCCGCGTGGGTTCGGCTTGCTGCAACGGGAACGCTCCTATGAAGCATTCCAGGACGACGATCAGCGCTTCGAACGCCGTCCCAGTCTCTGGATCGAGCCGCTGGGCGACTGGGGCCAGGGCAGCGTTCAGCTGCTTGAGATTCCGACCGACGCCGAGATCAACGACAACATTCTCACCTACTGGCGCCCGAAGGCGCCGATGGCTGCGGGATCGGAGGTTGCCGTTGCGTACCGGCAGTACTGGGGTTGGAACTCGCCCGAACGCCCCCCGCTTGCAACCGTGACGGCCACGCGCTCGGGCCGAGGCACCGGCGGCCGCCGGCGGCGATTCACGGTGGACTTTTCCGGGGATGCGCTGGGTGACAATTTGCCGGCGGACCTTAAATCGGTTCTAACCGTTGGCCCTGGGACGTTCCAGAACCTCAAACTTTTGCCATATCCGGAACGAAAGACGGTACGTGTTGCGTTCGAGCTTGACCCGGGCAACGAAAACGCGTCTGAGATGCGCCTGATCCTCGAGGCAGGCGGGAAACCGATTAGCGAGACATGGCTCTATCGTTGGACACCGTAGGTCCCGACTCTAACACGAAAGTGGCCGCCCTGGAGCGGTCCCCATCGGCTATGCCCCCCGAAAAGCACCTCGACATGCCGACCCAGTCGCTTCGGCGCTGGTCGGAATCGGAGGAGCGCAAGCCCCTTCGGGACCATCCGAAGCTTGGGACATGGCTCGCCCGCCTCTTCGTCTTCGGCGGCGGATTGCTACTGACGGCCTACGGCACCTATGAGATGTACCAGGTCGTGTCGGTGAGCCGCACGACGGCCCTCCAGTGGGTGCTCGTTGCCCTCTTCACGGTGAACTTCTCCTGGATCGCCATCGCGTTCACCAGCGCTCTCCTGGGGTTCTTCGCCCTGTTGAGGCGCCCGGGGCACCGGGGGGCTCTGCCGACCTCTTTGCAGCATTGCACCGCGATCGTCATGCCTGTCTACAACGAGCAGACGGACCGCACCTTCGCCGCCCTCGAAGCGATCTATGAATCCGTCGAGGCGACGGGCCTAGGCGACCATTTCGACTATTTCATTCTCTCCGACACCACGAACCCAGATGCCTGGATCGCTGAGGAACGGGCATTCCTTGCCCTAAGGGAGCGTCTGGGTCCTGGAGCGCGGTTCTATTACCGCCACCGCCAGAAGAACCACCACCGCAAGGCTGGCAACATCGCCGTCTTCGTGTCCCGCTGGGGCGGCCATTACGAGCACATGCTGGTGCTCGATGCCGACAGCCTCATGACCGGCGAATGCATCGTGCGCCTGGCGGCCGCCATGGAAGCGGATCCCGATGCCGGCATCATCCAGTCGCTGCCGCTCATCATCAACCGCAACACGCTCTTCGCCCGTCTTCAGCAATATGCCGCCCGGGTCACCGGCCCCGTCATCGCCATGGGCCTCGCGGTCTGGATGGGGCGCGACGGCAATTACTGGGGGCACAACGCGATCATTCGCACCAAGGCCTTCGCGGCGCATGGCGGATTGCCGGACCTGAAGGGCAAGCCTCCTTTCGGCGGCCATATCCTGAGCCACGACTTCGTTGAGGCGGCGCTGCTCAGGCGGGCCGGCTGGTCGGTCTATATGCTGGCCGACCTGCAAGGCTCCTACGAGGAGAGCCCGCCCTCGCTCATCGATCTCTCGGCCCGCGACCGGCGCTGGTGCCAAGGCAATCTCCAGCACATGCGGGTCATCGGGGCCAAGGGCCTGAAGCTGCCGACCCGGCAACACTTCGCCACCGGCATCATGTCCTACCTGGCCTCGCCGTTCTGGCTGTTCCAGCTGATCGTCGGTATCGCCCTCGTCCTGCAGACGACCTATATCCGGCCGGAATATTTCGCCCGCGACTTCCGGCTCTATCCGATCTGGCCCCGGTTCGATCCCGAGCGAGCCCTGGCGCTCTTCGCGCTGACCATGGGAATCCTGCTGGCACCGAAGGTCTTCGGTCTTCTGCTGATGCTCATCCGCGGCGAGGACCGGCGCGCCTCGGGCGGCGGCATCCGGCTGATCATCTCGTCGACGATCGAGATCGTCCTGTCCGCCCTCCTTGCCCCGATCCTGATGCTGATCCAGTCGGGTTCGGTCTTCCAGATCCTGCTCGGCCGCGACACGGGCTGGCAGCCGCAGCGTCGCGATGACGGGTCTATCCCCTTCAGGGATATCGTTCGGCGCCACCGGGCCCATACGGTTCTCGGCGCCCTGGCGGGTCTCTCCGCCTTCATGATCGCCACATCCCTGTTCCTCTGGATGTCCCCCACGATCATCGGCCTGCTGCTTGCCATCCCCCTGTCCTGGCTCAGCGGCCAGCTCGGTGCCGGCCTTGCGCTCAAGAGGCTGGGACTTCTGCGGACCCCTGAGGAGTATCGACCGCCGGCCATCGCGATCCGCGCCAACGAGCTTCAGACCCGCAACGCCGCCCTCGGCTTCGATGATACCGACAGCATCCGGGCCATCTATGAGGATCCGAACCTGAGGGAGCGTCATCTGGAGATGCTTCCGCCCTCCCAGCCCCGCAAACGCGGTGTCATCGAGACGGAACGGGCGCTCGCGGAAGCCAAACTCGTCGATGCCGAGACCATTGAGGATGCCGTCAGCTGGCTCCACAACAAGGAGCGCATGGTCGTCCTTCACGACCGGGCGCTCATCAACATGCTCGTGCATCTCAAGGCCAAGCCGCCCGAGGCTCAGGCGGCCGAGTAAGGACCGAGTAACCGGGGCTTCAGGCCCCGGTTTTCATTTGGGTCTTGGGACAGGCTCTCTCGCTGTCGCCGGCGACCTCGCTCAACACCCAATCCCGGAAAGCCTCGATCTTGGCGGAGCGCCGGCGGGCCTTCGGGTAGACCAGCCAATAGCTCCGATCGGTGGTGGCCAGCAGGTCGAAAGGTGTCACCAGCCGCCCGGACGCCAGATCGTCAGGAAAGAAGAAGGGATTGATGAGCGCCACACCCTGACCGGCGATGGCCGCCATCCCCTCGAGCTGCTGCACCCCGAGCGAATTGTCCGGACGTCCGGAGAGGTCTACGTTCCTCACGCCCGCCGCGGCGAACCAATCCAGCCACCATGGGTCGCCCGGCGAGATGAGCGGAAGTTTGAGAATGTCGATGGGCTCGCGCAATTCAACGCCTTCGAGCAATGCCGGACTGCACACGGGGATGAACTGGTTCGGGAAGAGCATGTGCATCTCGAGGCCCGGCCAGTCTCCAGTGCCGCTCCTGATCCCAATATCGAATTCGCTCTGGGCGAATTCGACAATCTCGGTCGAGATGGACATCTGAACCGCGACGTTCGGATGCAACTGCCGGAAGCGGCCCAGCCTCGGCACGAGCCAGTTGGATGCGAAGGTCGAGAGCGTCGTGATCGACAGGATTGTCTGGACCATCTCCTCCACGCCGGCGAATGCGTTCCGCAAGGCGTCGAAGGCCTCGGTTACGGCTGGCGCCAGTTGCCGCCCCTTCGCCGTCAGCGTCACCTGTCGGGGCAAGCGGATGAACAGCGGCGCTCCGACCCGTTCCTCCAGGAGCTTGATCTGATAACTCACGGCCGCCTGCGTCATGCCGAGTTCCTCAGCGGCGCGGGTAAAGCTCTGATGGCGAGCCGCCGCCTCGAAGACTCGGACGGCGCTCATCGGGGGAAGCTTTGATGATGATTTCGGCATGGGGATCCATAAGGCTGCCTTATGCCAGCCCATTGGCAATTGCTTTGTCAAGAACCCTCGGCAGGAGCATTCTCAAGCTCATCAGCGAGGGCGCTGAAGCCCTGCAAACAACACGGTAAGCTGTCATGAGATACGAAGATGCCCGCCGCATTCGCGGCATCGGGGGCGCTTGGCTGCGCCTGAAGCTCTGGCTCCGACCGATCCCCAGGACGACAGGGCCCGTCATTGGGGACCTAGGCGCTCTGTCCGATCACATACGGCAGGACATCGGCTTGCCCGATCCGGCCCGGTACATGGATTGGCGCGTTCTGAGGGACCAAAAATAACCCTGCCGGTCAGGACGTCAGGCGGCTCGGCTTGAGTTCACCGCTCTGTTCGAGCAGCGAATGTCCGGTCGATGCGATATGGGCCTCGATCCGCTTGAGATCGCGCACGATGTCGAGCTGAATCGCGCTCGTATCGCCTGCCGTCCTGCCGGACCGAAGCTGTTCGAGATGCTTCTGGGCGACCGCCCGCTCGAGATCGCGGAAGCGCTCCTTTTCGGCAACGAGCCTGCGGGCGGAGCCCAGATCCTGGAACATGAGCACGGATGCCGCGAGCTGGAGATGCTCCAGGAGCTTCGCGTGCATGCTGGTGATGTCCTCCAGGCTGTCCTTCGGCAGGCGCAGGTGGTTCTTGATGCGCTTGGCGGCCAGCTCCATCAGGTTCTTGTCGATAATGTCGCCGATATGTTCCAGGTTGATGGCGAAAGCGAGGATATCGGACAAACGCTTCGCCTCGGCCTCGCTCAGGGCCTCATGATTGATGGAACTCAGGTAGCGGCGGATCGCGCTGAAGAGCCTGTCGAGGACATCGTCCGTGCGGCTCACCTGGTCGACCCGGCTGATATCATCCTCACGAAAAAGAGCCTGGGAGCTCCGCAGCATGGATTCCACCGTATCGGCCATGCGCAGGACCTCGCGGGCCGCGTTGGAGAGCGCGACGGACGGCGTGTCGAGGGCATCCTTGTCGAGATATTGCGGCGTTCCGGGATCGGATGTGCGGAGCTTTTCCGGAAAGATCTTGACGAGCAGCTGCGCGATCCAGGGCAGAGGCAGGATGAAGATCGCCGCGACGACAGCGTTGAACAGCGTATGAAAATTC
>Ga0180215_1004598_pt1 | contig 12155 bp, 13 predicted proteins | sample eDN3rd37CBELigBY_FD_128871 | JGI IMG/M metagenome (GOLD analysis project Ga0180215, IMG submission 128871) | Enriched backyard soil microbial communities from Emeryville, California, USA - eDNA 3rd pass 37_C BE-Lig BY (version 2) (version 2) | ecosystem: Environmental > Terrestrial > Soil >...
GCTGATAATAGACATTTTCTAGCTATTAATAGGCAATACAGCTTTTAGAACTTTATGGACCTTCCAATCTTTACTTTTGGAGGTCCTTTTCTATGTCATTCATCACTTACATATAGTAGTAGCAAAGTCGATTTCATTTTAAACGATTTCTTAATAAAGTAGGAGTGTGATTATGCATTTCCCATCAAGCGTAGAGATTATAGAGGTTGGTCCACGGGACGGCCTTCAAAACGAAAAGAAGTTTGTTGCTACAGAAGATAAGAAGGTACTTATTCAGAGATTAGCGGAAAGTGGTTTTCAAAGGATTGAAACTGCCTCTTTTGTTCATCCAAAGATTGTTCCTCAAATGGCGGATGCTTCAGAGATAGTTGATTTTTGCAATGAATTAGGGATTTTCTATATTGCTTTAACACCAAATATAAAAGCACTAGAGCGTGCTCTTGAAGCAAATGTTAAACAAATCGCTGTTTTCGTTGGTGCATCTAATACCTTCAATGAAAAGAATATTCGCCGAACAATTGATGAGTCATTAGCTGAATGTAAGGAAATGTTTCCAATTGCGAAAGCGAATGGTGTATTTATGCGTGGCTATGTGTCGATGGCATTTAGTTGTCCATACGAGGGGGCAGTCTCTTATGAGCAAGTGAAAAAGGTTGTTTCTTCGTTTGTTGAAAATGGCGCGGATGAACTTTCGATAGGGGATACGAACGGCAGAGCAAATCCGCGAATAGTCTACGATCGACTAACACAGTTAAAAGAAGATTTTCCTGATACAACCTTTGTCGGCCATTTCCATGATACAAGTGGGTTTGCACTTGCAAATATTTTAGCGGCTATTCAAGCGGGTGTTACAAAGTTTGATACTTCTATTGGTGGGCTAGGTGGTTGTCCTTTCTCACCGGGCTCAACTGGGAATGTGGCTACAGAAAAAGTAGTGGAAATGTTACACGCGATGAACATCAATACCGGTATTGCACAAGAACGTCTTGCTGGAATTGCTGAGTTTGCGAAAGGTTTAGTGTAGACGAAGTTGATCGATTACTATAAGAAAAGCATTCCAATGGAGGAATGCTTTTTATGATTTATGGCTGATTTTATTTCAACCGTACATATTTAATCTTCTTTAACAACTATAGAACGCAACTTTTTTTCATGTTGAATGTTCTTACTTGCAAGATAGTCAACTGTTTCTTGTGTTTCTCTAAATTCAACTCTTAAACCATCGAATTTTTTCTCAAGACGTTCGAAACGCTCGTCCATCTTGTTTTCTAGATTTTCTACCCGTGTTTCGAGTTTGTCCATACGATTTTCCAACCCAGCCATACGATTTTCCAACCCAGCCATACGATTTTCCAAGCCGTCCATACGATTTTCCAAGCCATCCATGCGACTATCAAATCGCTTTTCTAAAGAATCGAATCTTTCATCAATCTTTTTAGAATGCAGTTCCAACGCACTTAACACTGCGTTTAACTCATGTTGTTCCATGTTTTCACCACTCCTATACTAAATTATCATTAATAATTTTGTGTTTCTCAAAGGAATAATAAAACAAATTAAGAACTTATGTTCCTATTATAATAAAGAATTTCATTTCCGTCAACCTAACTTGAAACCCAAAAACTCCCACTTGCCGTCTCAATGGTCTCATTTTAGAATGAATAGAGGAACAAATGTTCGCATATACTTTATGTACGAAAATGATATCGCTTTGGAGGTGATTTAGGATGCACGCAAGTAGCTTAAATGAGTATGAGTTCGAGCTTAATCAAACAGAACTGTTTTCGATATATGGCAATTTACCAAATCGCTCTATTATGTGTATTGATATGCGATGTTTTTATGCAAGTTGTATGGCCATGCTTGAAAATTTAGATCCGATGAAAGTACCCATTGCAGTTGTAGGGAACTTTCAGCAAAAGGGAAGTGTGGTCCTTGCTGCATCGCCACCGATGAAAAAGCGTTTTGGCATTAAAACAGGATCACGGCTTTATGAAATTCCAAAGCACCCTGATATTAAATTGTTTGAACCGAAAATGGAATTTTTCGTTCGAACTTCGATGGAAATTACGAATTTAATAAATCAGTTTGTACCGAAAGAAGCAATTCATGTATATAGTGTCGATGAAAGTTTTGTGGATCTCACGGGCACAGAAAAGCTCTGGGGACCGCCTGAAAAAACAGCTAAATATATTCAAGATTGCATTTTTAGTCAATTTCAAATTCCAAGTGCTGTTGGAATGGGGCCAAATATGCTGATGGCCAAATTAGCGCTCGATTTAGAGGCGAAAAAAACAGGATTTACGAAATGGACATATGAAGATGTTCCAAAAAAATTATGGCCAGTTGCTCCGTTATCTGAGATGTGGGGAATTGGTAGAAGAACAGAACGCACGTTGAATAATATAGGCATTTTTAAAGTGGGTGATTTAGCTCATGCAGACTTGCAAATGCTTGAAAAACGATTTGGTATTATGGGCAATCAGCTTTATCACCATGCTTGGGGAATTGATTTATCACCACTAGGTGCACCACCGCTTGTCCAAGGCCAAATTAGTTTTGGAAAAGGGCAAATGCTTATGCGGGATTATCGCAATCGCGATGAGATTTTGACGGTAATTTTGGAAATGTGTGAAGATGTGGCAAGAAGGGCAAGGGAAGCATATCAAGTCGGTAGAACGATTACTCTTGGAATTACTTATAGTAAAGATGCTTTTGGTGGTGGGTTTCATCGTGCGCGAACAATTGATGAGCCAACCAATGATACGATGAAAATTTATAAAGTGTGTGAACAACTATTAGATGAGTTTTATGCAGAGCGGCCAGTTAGGCATATTGACATTAGCCTGACGAAATTAGAATCCGAGCGCTCCATGCAGCTTAGTTTATTTGATCAATCTAGATGGAGAAAACGAAAGCTTGGAGCAACGATGGACAGATTGCGTTCAAAGTATGGAACGACTTCTGTGTTGCGCGCAGTATCTTACACGGCAGCCGGTACAGCGGTGAAACGAGCACAGTTATTAGGTGGGCATAAAAAATAAAAATCCGATACGACTATTTGCGTACCGGATTTGATTATTTATTATTCTGCTTTTGGATAAAAGCTTTCATCCCACACGTAATATTGGCGTGCTACCTCATCGTTCAGCTTGTAGAAAGTTAAGGAAACTTGTTCTTCGTATTGAGCTCCCATATCATTATTCGTTGAATCAATATGTCGCCAGCCATTTTCCGTTTTGACTAAGTTCCAAGCATGGGAGTAACCATCATCTTCATCAACCATATATCCAACGACGTAATGGCTTTCAATACCAGCTCTTTCCAGAAGCATTTGCATAGCTGTTGCATATGCTTGGCAAACACCTTCACCAAGTACGAAGAAGCCATAAGGTGAATAATCATAAAAGAATCGTCTGTCAGCATAAAAGTAACCATCTTCATTAACATAATTTGTATATAAGTCACTGTTGTCAACATATTCCATATGTTCAATGACTGCTCGGTGAATAATGGAGATTTTTTCATCTACAGATTTTCCATCTAACTTAGGTTCGAGTGTGGCATAGAATTCCTCAAACTTTGGCTGGATTTTGGTAGCTAACTCAACCCTATTAGTAGTATAGCCTACTACAAAGTGTAAAAAGTAACCTTGATCCACTTTTTCCATGCCATATTGTAAAGAAAGGACTGTACCAAGAATCATAGGGTCACTGTAATATGCTTTTGCAACGATATCTTGAAGATCATTTAATTCACCTGTATAAAAGATTGCAAAACGAATATCGAAATTTTGCATTGCAGATTGAATCGCTTCCTGCAAGGAGGATTCATCATGAGCATTGATAGCACTACCATATGAAGCTTTAATATATCTATTATTATCGTACAGTTCTTTGATGGATTTTCCTTCCAAACCAGCCACAGGGTAAACAGGGATTTCCGTGAAGTATGCAACATTATTAAACCATTCATATTCGGTAGCTACTGATTCTGTTAAATCAGTTTCTTGGTCTATTTCAACTTCCGTTTCCACTGGTGTCGATTCAGTGGCGTTATTGGAACAACCAACTAGAAATAAGGAAATTGCAAAGATTAATATTTTTCGCATTTGTAAGGGATTCACCACCTTATTTTACATGAATTCAATACTAAACCCAGATTATTCTAGAACAATATATCCTAAATTTTAACTGAATAGAATGATAAATGAAACTACCAAAATGTGGGGGTTAAGAACCCGATTAATCCTTATAAAAAGGTGAGAACTTCGATATTTAATTACATTGGAGGAGGCAATCAAATGATTCGTGATCGTGGAAATATTAAATGGACGGCGATGATGCTTCCTGAACATGTGAAGCTATTGCGCGATTGGCAAGAACAAGATAAGTACGTAAAAAAGCCAGAGCTTGATGAATGGGCACTCCAAGAGTTAAGTGAGCAAATGCAATTAGCCTATAACCAAAAGAGAGAAGTCGAATTGAAGGTTTGGGACGAAAAGCAAATTTACAAAGCAACAGGTGTCATCGCCAAATTAAATCCTACAAACGCAACGCTCCATTTAGAAGATGGGCGGACTCTTCCTTTCCAATCCATCTTCGGGATTTCCTTCGTAACAGATTAATAAGTCGAACAACAAACAGTCCTAGACGACACAAATAATTCTTTATAGAAATAAAAAATAGCTTCACCTATAAAACAAATGTAGTACATCTACGAACTTGTCGCATAAGATAGATTGAGTTTTTGAACGTGAAATTTGCCCACATAGGATGCTTTTTCATTCAGTCTCAATCTAGGAGGAAGCCATTTGAAGAGAATATTTGTTACGGGGGCGCTAGGACAAATAGGTTCAGAATTAGTTGATAAGTTACGAAATCTTTATGGGGAAGATAATGTATTATCGACAGATATACGAGAGCCAAATGATATGAGTGGCCCGTTTGAAATACTGGATGTATCTGATGGTAAAAAAATGTATGAGCTTGCCAAACAATTTAACGCCGATACATTCATTCATTTAGCTGCACTATTATCTGCTACTGCAGAAAAAAATCCTTTATTTGCATGGAACTTAAATATGGGAGGACTCATGAATGCACTTGAAGTATCCCGTGAGTTAAATCTAATTTTTCACCCCAAGTTCCATTGGCGCTTTTGGACCTACAACACCGAAAGACAACACGCCACAAGATACTTTGCAAAGACCGACGACAATGTATGGAGTAAATAAAGTCGCCGGGGAATTGTTATGTGATTATTACAATGTTCGTTATGGATTAGATACACGCAGTGTTCGATTCCCAGGCTTAATCTCATATGTGACGCCACCAGGTGGAGGAACTACAGATTACGCGGTGGATATTTACTATAAAGCTATAGAAAATGGTCAATATACCTCTTATATAGCAGAGGGAACGTATATGGATATGATGTATATGCCTGATGCACTTCAAGCAGTTGTTGATTTAATGGAAGCAGACGGATCAAAACTAAAGCATCGAAATGCATTTAACATATCTGCTATGAGCTTTGAACCTGCACAGATTGCAAGGGAAATCAAAAAGCATATTCCAACATTTGAAATGTCCTACGATGTAGATCCAGTACGACAAAAAATTGCGGATAGCTGGCCAAATTCTATTGATTCATCAGTAGCTATAGAAGAGTGGGGCTTTAAAGCGGAGTATGATTTAGAGAAAATGACAGTAGATATGCTAGAGAAATTAAATCAAAAATTAATAAAAGGCTAGAGAGGGTTCGTCTCTCTAGCCAATTTTTTTACTTTACGGCAGCAACTTTTGAAGCTTTTACTAGGTCCTCAATCGTTGCCCAGTCATCATTTGCTAAGCTATCAACAATTTTACTTCCGACAATAACGCCGTCACAAATAGTACCGAAGTTTTTTACATGCTCAGGTGTAGAAATCCCGAAACCAGCTAAAACAGGAGTATCTGTATAAGATTGAAGCTTTTTAAAATGTTCACCTAATTCATTCGCAAAGCTTTGACGTGCCCCAGTAATCCCATTAACTGTCACAGCATAAATAAAGCCTTCGCTTGCTTTCGTTAGTCGCTCAATTCGTTCTGTTGAACTTGCTAATGATACAAGTTGGACAAGTGCAATTCCTTCCGATTTAAACGCAGGGTGGACAATTTCACTTTCCTCTAAAGGCATATCGGGAATGATTACACCACGAATCCCAGCAGCTTTTGCATCACGTGCAAATTCTTCTACACCATAAGCTAAAATTGGATTTAAGTAAGTCATGGCCACGAGTGGAATTGTAATTTGATCTGCAAAGGCATGTAGTGTTTCAACGACTTTTCGTAATGTTGTACCATTTGCTAGTGCACGTTCACCTGCACTCTCAATCGTTGGACCGTCTGCAACGGGATCTGTAAAAGGAATTCCGACTTCAATTGCCGTAACGCCAATTTCTTGTAATTTTAAAATCGTGGGTTGAAGTTTATCTAATCCACCATCACCAGCCATGATGTAAGGGATGAATGCTTTATCACCATTGGAAATGGTTTTTAAAATCGATTCTTTTAATTGACTCATGCTAAGTTACCTCCAAGAGCAGAAGAAATAGTATGCACGTCTTTATCTCCACGTCCAGAAAGACAAATTACTAGAATTTCGTCAGGTGACATTGTTTTTGCTAGTTTAGAAGCATAGGCAATGGCATGAGCACTTTCAAGGGCAGGTAAAATACCTTCTGTACGGCAAAGTAATTTTACACCTTCTAATGCCTCATTATCAGTAATGTTGACATAAGTTGCACGGCCAATATCGTGTAAATGACAATGTTCTGGACCAACGCCAGGATAATCTAATCCTGCAGAAATGGAATGTGCCTCTTGAACAAAGCCGTTTTCATCTTGTAGTAAATACATAAATGCACCGTGTAATACACCCGTTTGGCCACCGTTGATAGCAGCAGCATGTTTACCTGTTTCGATTCCATGTCCTGCAGCTTCTACACCATATAATGCAACATCTTGATCTTCAACAAAAGGATAGAACATTCCGATTGAGTTACTACCGCCTCCGATACATGCAACAACGGCATTTGGAAGGCGATTTTCTATTTCTAATATTTGCTTTCTTGTTTCATCCCCAATGACACGCTGGAAATCGCGAACAATAGTAGGGAAGGGGTGAGGACCCATAGCAGAGCCAAGAATATAGTGGGTATCTTCAATATTTGTAACCCAATGGCGGAGTGCCTCATTTACTGCATCTTTTAATGTTGCTGACCCTTTTTCAACCCCAACTACTTTTGTACCAAGTAGCTCCATACGGAAAACGTTTAAGGCTTGGCGTTTTACATCTTCAGCGCCCATATAAACAATACATTCTAATCCAAGCAGGGCACATGCAGTAGCAGTGGCAACACCATGTTGACCAGCACCAGTTTCAGCAACGATTTTTTTCTTACCCATACGTTTTGCAAGAAGTGCCTGACCTAAAGCGTTGTTAATTTTGTGTGCTCCTGTATGGTTTAAATCTTCACGTTTCAAATAAATTTTTGCACCGCCAAAAGTGGAAGTTAATCGTTCTGCAAAATAAAGCGGTGTTTCTCGACCAACGTAATTTTTTAAATAATAGCTAAGTTCATTTTGAAAATCAGCATCTTCTTTGTACTTGTCATAAGCTTCTTCAAGCTCCTGTAATGCAGTCATTAAAGTTTCAGGAACAAATTGTCCTCCGAATCGGCCAAATCGACCTTTTGTTGCAGTTGTCATATAGATACACTCCTTTTTCCGTTAGCCGCTTCTATAAATTGTTTAATAAGATTAGAATCTTTTGAACCGTTACTTTCTACACCACTTGATACGTCAACGCCAATTGGAGATACTTGTTCAATGGCTTGCTGAACGTTTTTACTATTTAAACCACCTGCTAAAATAACACGATCTATCGAAATGGAAAGTTGATCCAGTAGAGACCAATCAAATACTTGACCACTACCACCAGCAAAATCAGTTCCTGGTGCGTCGAATAAATAGTAATCTACATTGTATTTACTAGCTTTTTCTACATCTTCATAGCTACGGATTGAAAATGCTTTGATGGAAGGGTAGCCTAGCTTTTCAATGAAATCTACACTTTCATTCCCGTGATATTGAACGTAATCAAGTCCGACTTTTTCAACCGCTTCACGTACTTGTTCTACAGTTGGATTTACAAAAACGCCTACTTTTTTAACATGAGATGGAACGAATTTTGCGAGTTCAGCTGCGTGTTCAATTGAAATTTGACGTTTACTTGGAGCAAACATAAATCCTATGAAACTTGCACCAGCTTCTACTGCCGCCTGAACATGTTCCACTTCTTTTAGTCCACAAATTTTTACTTTAACCATTTACTTCACAACCTTCACTTTTGGAAGGGGAACTTGCAATGATCTGAGTGCCTCTTTTACATTTCCACTTCTCATTAATGATTCACCAACTAAAACCCCACGAGCTCCAACACGTGCTACACGTTCTGCATCTTCACTAGTCCAAATACCACTTTCACTAATAAAAGCAATATCAGGGATTGCATTAATTCTTTCAGCCAATATTTCTGTTTGAGCTAAATCAAGATTAAACGATTTTAAATCACGATTGTTGACACCTAGAATTTTCGGGTTAATTACTAAAGCGCGGTCAAGTTCTTCCTCGTTGTGAACTTCAACTAGCACATCGAGCCCTAAATCGGTTGCATAGTCATAGAAAGCTTTTAATTTTTCATCTGAAAGGGCAGCAACAATTAATAAAATAACAGAAGCCCCAGCTGCTTTTGCATAATCAATTTGGACTTCGTGAATAATGAAGTCTTTATTCAAGAGAGGGATATTTACGGTATTTGCAATATCCGCTAGATCTTGGTAAGACCCTTTGAAGAATTTATCTTCAGTTAGAACCGAAATACAAACAGCACCAGCAGATTCATATTTTTTCGCTTGGATGGTTGGATCAGCTCCTTCATTAATTAACCCTTTAGAAGGAGAGGCACGCTTCATTTCAGAAATAACTTGCAGTGTATCCGACTTACGCAGTTCATCATATAAAGAAGGGCGAACTTTTTTTTCAACATCAAACTGAGGTTTATTTGCCAGTAAAGATGGAATTAGAGTTTTTTTGTAATCAATAATTTTTTGCAAGATTGTCATTATACTGCTCGCTCCTTTAAGATTGCTTCGCTTAATTCAATAACAGATTCTAGCTTTGTTAATGCACGACCAGAAAGAATAGTTTCTCGAGCCACTTCAATGCCGTCTTTAACGGAATCAACAGTACCATATGCAAAAAGGCCAAGTGCTGAATTTAATAAAACCGCGTCAAAGTAAGCACTTTGTTTACCTTTTAGTAAATCCTTTAAGATCACAGCATTTTCTTCAGGTGTTCCACCACGTAGGGCAGTTACTGAAACAGGTGCTAAGCCGAGGTCTTCCATTCGAAGTTGAAATGAAGTAACTTCACCATTGTTTAGTAAGGCAAAGGTGTTATCGTTCGAAAGGGAAGCTTCATCCATGCCTTGTGTTCCGGAAACTACGATGGCACGTTTACGACCTAGAATCTTTAAAACTTCTGCATATTCCAAAACGAATTCAGGACGGTTAATACCAACAATTTGTGTTTGTAAGTTAACAGGGTTTGTTAAAGGACCTGTCATATTAAATATGGTAGGTTTGCCAATTGCACGTCTCACTTCACCGATCCGTTTTAATTTTGGATGAACATTCGGTGCGTATAGAAATACAATGCCTTCCTTTTTTAATAGATCAACAGAATCGTTAATCGTTAAATCAGTATCAATTCCTAATGCCTGAAGAATATCGGAACTTCCTGACTCACTTGAAATTTTACGATTTCCATGTTTTGTAACAGTAACTCCTGCTGCAGCGAGTACAAATGCAGAAGTTGTACTGATGTTAAACGTTTTTAAGCCATCTCCACCTGTACCACAGTTATCAATATACGTGCCTTCTGGAACAGGAACTTGGATTGCATTAGATTTCATAACGGTTGCAAGGGCAGCAATTTCTTGTGAAGTTTCGCCCTTTTTACTTAATGCAACAAGAAAATCGGAAATGTCATCTTTTGGTGTTTCTTCATTAAATACAAATTCTACAGCTTGAACCATTTCTTCATATGATAGGTTTACACCTTTACGAACATAATTTGTGAATTTTTGAATTCCCATATTTTTTATCCTCCTTAAGTTTTTAGGGAGAATTAGATGAAAAATAAAAAAGCCCTCTACAAAAGGAAAACCCTTTTGTAGAGGACGATTTATACCGCGTTGCCACCTCTGTTGAAGTAATCTAGTTACTTCCACCTTGGCGTGTTTATTTAGTAAGGTTAAATAAACACTTCCTTATAACGTAGGAAAAACGTCAGCGACTATCGCCAGCTGCTCTCATAAGACCCATTCGCGAAAGGTATGCACTAGTTCCCACCAACCACTAGCTCTCTAAACCATACGATTTTCGTTACTATTCTTATTCATCAATTTTACTCGGCTATTCTCATCTAAACTCAACTAATCTAAGCTCTGCTCTAACGGTGGTCACGCTACCGTGGCCTTTCTCCGTATCCGAACAATAAGTTAACTAGTATTGTAGTATTAATATTATTTTTTGTCAATGTTTTCTGAAAAATCGAAGGGATATAAAAAAACCGATAGGACTGATCCTATCGGTTGAAACGATTAAATTAAATCTTTAAAATTCAAACGTTTATTTAAAAGGTACATAATCGGTGCACCCACAGCTAATACGACAAATTCACCAACTGCACAAGTAAACCATGTCCAAAAGAACAATGACCACGGAATCTCAAATGCTAAGTGTAACTCAAATGTAATGATAAACATTGTAAATGTAAATAACAATGAGTTGATTATTAAGCGAGCCCAAACATTTTTAACAAACTTACAAATAATAATGAAGATTGTAAGTGTGATAATAGAATGTGCCACACCAAACACTAAATCGTACATGCCAAGTGGTGAGAATAAATTTGCAATAAATACACCAATGACAACACCAGGCATAAAGCTAGGACTAAATGCAACTAGGTGGTTAAACATTTCGGAAACACGGAACTGAATTTCCGTAAATCCAAACGGGGCAACAAGTAGGGTAACCGCAACATAAAGAGCTGCAATAATACCAGTCGTTGCAATAAATTTTACTTTCATATTCATTTCTCCTTAGTTTTTTTTCGTGGGATGGTTTCGAACCACGGTGCACGTGACCAAACGATGTGTTTTTAAACGAACTCAAGTCGTGTTGAGTTGGTATGAATCTTGCTGCAATATGATAAACGCACAATTTAGTATATTAACATAAAAGGAGAAATAGGTCAAAGTGATTAGATTAAAAGTAAATATCTTGCATTATTATGCTGTAAAAAAGTACGAATTATTTAAATTATTTTAAAATAATTATTTACAAATAAAAACACGATGGTTCAGCGCTTTAAAGCGATAAATTAATATACTAGATAATGTAATTGGATTGTTATTAACATCATGGGGGTTTTATCCTTATTGACTAGCAAACTTTGTGGTTGTAATATAGCCATAACACTCACTAGTTTAGAATTTTCCGAATTTAATATTATTATCTAAGAATGTGAGGAAGAAAAATATACGGGGGAACACGAAATGAAAAAATTGTCATTTTTATTATTCGGACTCCTACTACTTTTGGCTGCTTGTGGTAGTGGTGGAAGTAATGGAGCGACTAACGAACCAACAGATAATACAAATGGTTCTAATACAGGAGAAACAACAGAAGAAACAAAAACTTATAAAATCGGTACTACACAAATTGTTGAGCACCCATCATTAGATGCTGCTACTCAAGGATTTAAAGATGCGATTACAGATTCTGGTTTAAAAGTAGAGTTTGTAGATAACAATGCGCAAAACGACCAAAGTATGAATGTTACAATCGCACAAGACTTAGTAAGTCAAAACGTTGATTTAATTTTCGCTAACTCAACACCATCAGCACAAGCTGCAAAAAATGCTACAGCTGATATTCCAATCGTATTTACATCAGTAACAGATCCTGTTGTTGCTGAATTAGTTAGTTCTATGGAAGCTCCTGGAGGAAATGTTACAGGTACTGTAGATTTACACCCTGA
>Ga0180215_1004599_pt1 | contig 12152 bp, 6 predicted proteins | sample eDN3rd37CBELigBY_FD_128871 | JGI IMG/M metagenome (GOLD analysis project Ga0180215, IMG submission 128871) | Enriched backyard soil microbial communities from Emeryville, California, USA - eDNA 3rd pass 37_C BE-Lig BY (version 2) (version 2) | ecosystem: Environmental > Terrestrial > Soil >...
CGGGCTTGGACGAAGAATATTAAGGACAGAAACGGCAGGCATCGTAGGCTTGACCTGCGTGCTATATGAAGCTGGAGAAATGGGAGGTGCGTGACCAGATGCCATCGGTCGCATTTTATACATTAGGCTGTAAAGTTAACTTCTATGATACAGAGGCGATTTGGCAGCTATTCAAAAATGAGGGCTACGAACAGGTCGATTTCGAAGATTCGGCTGCTGACGTGTATGTCATCAATACTTGTACGGTAACGAATACGGGCGACAAGAAGAGCCGCCAAATTATTCGCAGGGCGGTTCGCCGCAATCCGGACGCAGTCGTAGCGGTTACAGGCTGTTACGCGCAAACGTCGCCTGCGGAGATTATGGCGATTGAAGGCGTTGACCTCGTAATCGGAACGCAGGACCGCGAAAAGATATTATCGTTCGTGAACCAGGTTCAAGAGGACCGCAAGCCGGTCAATGCCGTGCGGAACATTATGAAGACGCGCAGCTTTGAAGAGCTGAATGTGCCGGACTTTACGGAGCGGACGCGCGCGTTTCTTAAAATACAAGAGGGCTGCAACAATTTCTGCACCTTCTGCATCATTCCATGGTCGCGCGGCCTGTCGAGAAGCCGCGAACCGCAAAGCGTGCTGGAGCAGGCGAAGCAGCTCGTCGCTTCGGGCTATAAGGAGATCGTCCTGACAGGCATTCACACAGGCGGCTACGGCGACGATATGGAAAACTACCGTCTGACGGATTTGCTTTGGGATTTGGATAAAATCGACGGCTTGGAGCGCATACGGATCAGCTCGATTGAAGCGAGCCAAATTGACGATGCGATGATCGACGTGCTGAACCGCTCCTCCAAAATGTGCCGCCATCTGCATATTCCGCTGCAAGCGGGCGAGAATTCAGTGCTAAAGCGAATGAGACGCAAGTATACGACCGAGGAGTTCGCGTCCAAAATTAAGCGTCTGCACGAGGCTATGCCTGGCGTAGCGATTACAACGGACGTCATCGTCGGCTTCCCGGGAGAGACGGAAGAGATGTTCGAAAGCGGCTACCGCTTCATGGAAGAGCTTCAGTTCGCCGAGATGCACGTATTCCCTTATTCCAAACGGACGGGCACGCCTGCCGCGCGTATGGAAGATCAAGTGGACGAGGAAGTGAAGAACGAACGCGTTCATAAGCTGATTGATCTTTCGGAGAAAATGCAGCTGCAATACGCCAAAAAGTATGTCGGCGAGGTGCTTGACATCATTCCTGAGCGCGATTACAAGGGAGCTCCGGGAACAGGGCTTGTGATGGGCTATTCCGACAACTATATTCAAGTTGTCTTTGAAGGCTCGGAATCGCTTATCGGTCAGCTCTGCAGGGTGAAAATCGTCGAAGCCGGCGTTAACGAATGCCGCGGCCAGTTGGTTCGCGTATTGGATCAAGTTGAATCGCTAAGAGCGTAAAAATTTTACATGTGTTGAAAGCGAGGATTCCTTTTCTTTTCATTTCCTGGACCGGAAAAGATGAAGGAATCCTTTGCTACATAAAATCGCTGCGAGGGGGAAACGGTCATGAAGGAGATATCTGCGGGCGGGGTTATGTACCGTCATACCGATCAAGGCAAGCTGCAAATTCAGCTAATTCAAGACCGCTACGGCAAGGTGTCGCTTCCTAAAGGAAAGATGGAGCCCGGCGAGACGATCGAGCAGACGGCGCTTCGTGAAATAGCCGAAGAAACGGGAATGCTGGGCGAAATCGTCGCGCCTATTGACCAAATCAAATATCAATATGTTCACCATTCGCTAGGAACGGTTAATAAAGAGGTGCACTATTATTTAGTGAAAGCGGTGGGCGGAACGCTGCAGGCGCAGGTCGAGGAAATCCGCGGCGTAGACTGGTTTGACCCGCAGGAGGCGTGGAGCCGCCAGAAGCAGTCGGGCTACGAGAACAATAACCGGATTTTGGCGGGCGCGCTCCGGCTGCTTGGCATAACAGTAAGCTAGGCTTTCGCGATTTTCTCCCGTTCGCGGAGCTGAGGCAAGTAGCAGATGGGCAAGGCGATAAACGAGCTCAAAACGTTGAACAGCGTTTGGGCGCGTGCGATTTGCGATGAAGGCGAGTGGGACAGCCAATCGGACAGCAAGGTAAGCTCATGGATAAACGGCATGAACAACAGCGCTCCTCCGACATTTAACGCGACATGGGACAACGCGACGAACTGTCCGGCCTTCGTACCGCCAAGCGAAGCAAGAAGAGCTGTAGCGCAGGTGCCTATATTCGCTCCAAGCACGACGGCGATGCCTAGCTCGAGCGGCATAGCGCCAAGCGCCGCAAAACCCATAATGATGCCGATGACGGCCGCGCTGCTATGTACGGCTGCGGTTAGCGCCGCGCCGGCGAGCAATCCCCACCACAGGCTTTCACCCGCTTTGGCCAGAAACCAATCGAACATGCCGCTTTGCTGGACCGCCGGTCCAACGGATTGCATCATGGCCATGCCGGTCAGGAGCAATGCGAATCCGCCGAGCACGACTGAAATTGTGCGTGCCGGATCGACCCAACGCGCATTTGCGGCGGAGGGCAGCAGGCGGAATTCATGAATGAGGGCCGTTGTTAGCCATAATGCCAAAGAAACGATTAGCAGCGGCAGTGACAGCTTGCTAAGCTGCAGGCCGATGATTTCCGTCGTAATGCAGGTGCCGATATTCGTTCCCAATATAATGCCGAGCGTTCTGCCGAATGTCAGGAGACCGGTATTGACCATCCCGATTGCGATAACGGTTACGGCCGTGCTGCTTTGCAGAAAGGCTGTTGTAAGCGTGCCTGCTGCCAGGCTGTGAATAGGCGTAGCTGTAGAGCGTTCAAGAATACGGTTCAAGTAGGACCCCGCCGCGCGGTGAAGCGCAAGCTCCATCAGCTTCATTCCGCACATAAAGACAGCAAAGCCGAGAACCATCGGTATAAGCACATTTTGAATCATTCCGCCAGCCTCCTTCGTTTTTGTCATAGCGATTCTATGCGCCATTAGCTGGAGATGGACATCTACGTATACTTATGCCGCGCATTGTACAAGCATGACAAGCGCTTGCGGATGCAGTCCGAAATATCAATGCAACAAACAGAGAGGAAGAACATTGAAATGAGCAATGCGAAAATATGGCTGCAAAAATCGAGAAAAAAACGGTTGGAGCAAGGCCATCCGTGGGTTTATATGAGCGAGATCGACCGGCTTGAAGGCGATGCGCAGCCTGGAGATATGGTTGATGTCGTCAATCATCAAGGCCGGTATTTGGCGACCGGCTACTGGAATCCGAAGTCGCAGATTACAGTCAGAATAGTGGCTTATGAGCCGATTGCCGATATGGACAGCGAGTTTTTTAAGGGGAGATTGCGCCAATGCCAGGAGCATCGCCGCCGCTTTGTATCGGATTCTGACTGTAGGCTTGTGTACGGGGAAGCGGACTTTTTGCCGGGGCTGGTCGTCGACCGTTTTCAAGACGTGCTGGTGCTGCAGCTGCTCACGTTAGGCATCGATATCCGGCGAGACGCATTGGTGGAGGCGCTAATCGATGTATTCGAGCCGCGCGGTATTTACGAACGCAGCGATGTAGGCGTAAGGCTGCTTGAAGGCTTGGAGGAACGGACAGGCGTGCTGTACGGCGACTGTCCTGAAATTGTTGAGATTGAGGAGAATGGCTTAAAGCTTGAGGTCGATATTGTGCGCGGGCAAAAAACCGGCTATTTCTTCGACCAGCGCGAGAACCGCGCTTCGATCGCTCCGCTGATGACCGGCTGGGGCGCGCGCAGCGGCGTTAAATTGCAGGAGCATCCCGATGCGGCTGACGGCGGTCTTGTCCCGGTCAACGCCAATGGCAAGATCGTCACTTTTCCGTATTGGGACGGTGCGACGGTGCTGGAATGCTTTGCCCATACGGGCAGTTTTACACTGAACGCATGCAAATACGGCGCTAAAAAAGTGACATGCCTGGATGTTTCGGAGCATGCGATCGAGACGGCTAAACGAAATGTCGAGCGAAACGGATTTACCGACCGGGTCGAATTCGTCGTTGCCGACGCGTTCGACTATTTGCGCAATCAAGTAAAAGGCATCGACGAGCGCAGGCTGCGGAGCCAGGGCGGAGCGGATACGTCGAAGAAGCTGACGGCTGAAGGGCGCACCTGGGATGTTGTTATTTTAGACCCTCCCGCTTTCGCTAAGACGAAATCGGCGGTCGCCGGCGCTTGCCGCGGCTATAAGGATATTAACCTGCAAGGCATGAAGCTTGTTAATGAAGGCGGCTATTTGGTGACGGCAAGCTGCTCCTATCATATGCGTCCGGATTTGTTTCTGGAAACGATTCATGAGGCAGCGGCCGATGCAGGCAAGCTTCTGCGCCTGATTGAGTGGCGCGCCGCCGGCAAAGACCATCCGCAGCTGCTTGGCGTTAACGAAGGCCATTATTTGAAGTTTGCGATTTTTGAGGTTAGAAGCAAGTAACAAGTCACAAGATTTGATTACAGACGGGAGAGGTGCATATGTCGCTCCGTTTTGTTATAGGCCGCTCTGGTACGGGGAAAACGGCCTTTTGCTTGAACGAGATTCGCGAAAGCCTGCGGGTCGAGCCCGACGGGCCGCCGCTAATTATGCTTGTTCCCGAGCAGGCTACGTTTCAAACGGAATACGCTTTGCTGCAGAACAGCGGGCTGAACGGTACTGTGAGAGCGCAGGCTTTGAGCTTTCGGCGCCTTGCGTTTCGGGTGATGCAGGAAACGGGCGGCACTGCCCTCGTTCCAATCGGCGATACAGGCAAGCATATGCTGCTGTACAAAATTGTAAGCAGGCTTGGCGCGCAACTGGAGCTGTTTCAAAGCGGCGCCGGTAGGCAGGGCTTTATAGACAAGCTGGCGGAACTGTTGACCGAATGGAAGCGGTACGGCATCGATGCCGAGCTGCTTAAGAACAAGGCGGATGCGTCCGGCGAAGCATTAAAGGGCTCGGCGCTCCTAAACCGCAAGATTCGCGATTTGGAGCTTATTTACAGATCTCTCGAAGGAGAGCTGGCAGGCTTGTATGTCGATGCGGAGGATTATTTGGCTTACCTGCGGCGCGGGTTTGCGGAAGCTCCTACCATGAAGGGCGCGCAAATATGGATTGACGGCTTCTATGGCTTCACGCCGGCGGAATACGATGCGCTTGGCGCGCTGATTGCTTCCGCCGCGAAGGTTACCGTTACGCTGACGCTGGACAGGCCATACCAGCGCGGAGAGCAGCCGCATGAGCTGGACCCTTTTCACCCGACGGCTGAGACATACAATCGGATCCTTGCGCTAGCGGAGGAAAGCGGAGCCGAGGTGCTGGAGCCTCTAGTTCTTGACCCATCGCAGCCGCCGAGATTTCAGCAAAGTCCGATGCTGCGCCATTTGGAGAAGCATTACAATGATCGCATTCCGATGCTGATCAGCGATCCCTCGATGCTTGATCCCGGCCATTCCTTATGCGGCGTGTCGCTGCATGGGGCGGCGAACCGCCGTGCGGAGGTAGAAGCGGTAGCCAGGGATATCGTCGGGAGAGCGCGCCTATACGGCACCCGCTGGCGGGACATCGCCGTCATGGTTAGAAATGCGGAGGATTACGCGGATTATATCGAGCTCGTTTTTCAAGATTACGACATTCCTTTCTTTGTCGATCAAAAGAAAAAGGCTGCGCATCATCCGCTCGTTGAATTTATCCGCTCGGCGCTTGAAACAGTGCTGGAAGGCTGGCATTACGACGCGGTATTTCGCTGTGTGAAGACCGAGATGCTGTTCCCGTTCGATAACAGCCTTCCGCGCGATTGGTTTGACCTGCTGGAAAACTATGCGCTTGCTGCCGGCATTGACGGGTGGAAATGGCTTGACGGCAAGCGCTGGCGTCCGCTCTCCGCACAATCGCTTGAAGAAGACGAGGCAATCGAGGAGCAAATCAGCGAGAGCGCGCAGCGTGAATTCGACATGGTTATTGCGGCGCGGGATGCAGTCGTTCCTCCGCTTCGCCGGTTCGGGGAAGCGTTGAAGCGGGCCGTGAATATCCAGCAAATGTGCGAGGCGCTCTATCAGCTGCTGGAGCAGTCGGAAGCAGCCGACCGTTTGGAGAGCTGGAGCCGTGAGGATACCGCTCAGGGCAGGCCGCAGCGCGCCCGCAGCCATCGGCAGCTGTGGGACAGCGTAATGGCGCTGCTGGACCAACTGGTGGAGCTAGCTGGCGGCGAGCAGTTGTCTCCTGAGCTGTTCGCAGGCATGGTGGAAGCAGGTCTGGACAGCCTGAAGCTGGCTGCCGTACCTCCTGCGCTTGATCAAGTGCTGATCGGCAGCATGGACCGCACCCGTTCGGGGAGCGTCCAAGTATGCTATGTGCTGGGAGCGAACGACGGCATTATGCCGATGCGGATCAAGGAGGACGGCCTGCTTACCGAGCCGGAAAGGGAAAGGCTTGCCGAGGCTGGCCTAACGATGGCGCCAGGTGTTCGTCGCAAGCTGCTGGATGAGCGCTTCATGATCTACAATGCGCTAACGACGGCTAGCGGCCATTTGTGGATCAGCTGGGCAATGGCAGATGAGGAAGGGAAAACGCTGCTTCCGTCCGAGGTCGTGCGCCACGTTAAAGGATTGTTCCCGGGCATGACGGCACGGAGCGAAGGAGCGCTTCCTTCATCGGCCATGACAGCCGAGGAGCATCGGGCTTTCGTCGCCCATCCGGAGCGTACGCTGACTTACTTGATCGCGGCTTTGCGGAGCTGGCGTCAGGGTGAAGAAATCGCCCCTTTTTGGTGGGATCTTTACAATTGGTACGCCGTTCGTCCCGAGTGGCAGCCCAAGCTGCAAACGCTCATCGGGTCGCTAACTTACGGCAATCAAGAGAATGCCTTAACGTTGGAAACGGCAAGAAGACTGTACGGGGATCGGCTGAAGGTCAGCGTTTCGCGAATGGAGAGATTCGTTTCCTGTCCGTTTCAGCATTTTGTCATTCACGGCTTGAAGCTTCGCGAGCGCAAGCTTTATCGGCTTGAAGCGCCGGATGTCGGTCAGCTGTTTCATGCGGCGCTTAGCAGGCTGACTGACGGTCTAGGCAGCCGCTGGGGCTCGATGACGAAGCAGGAGCTGAAACAAACCGCGGCGGAGACGGTAGACAGTCTGATCCCGCGGCTGCAGTCGCAAATACTGCTCAGCAGCGGCAGGTTTCAATATATCGCCCGCAAGCTGAAGGAAATTGTTGGGCAAGCAGCCGTTATGCTTGGCGAGCACGCAAGACGCGCGCAGTTTCAGCCGGTCGGCACGGAGGTCGACTTTGGTCCGGTCGGCCTGATGCCTGCGCTTGTCATACCGCTGCCGAGCGGCGGCGAAATGGAAATTATCGGCCGGATCGACCGGGTTGATGCGGCGGAATCGCAAGATGGCTTGCTCCTCCGTGTGCTGGACTACAAGTCCAGCTCGACCCAACTGCGTCTTGAAGAGGTGCTGTACGGGCTTTCCCTGCAAATGCTCACGTATTTGGATGTGCTTATTACCCATGCTCCGGCGTGGCTTGGCCGGCCGGCTTCTCCGGCAGGCGTGCTATATTTCCATGTGCACAACCCGCTGCTTTCGCTCCCCAACGGGGCAAGCCCGGCGGATGCGGCCGGAAAGCTGCTTAAACGATATAAAATGAAAGGTCTGCTTACCGCAGACGAGGAGACGGTGAAGCTTATGGACGGCGAGCTGGAATCCGGCTATTCGGAGCTGCTTCCGGTTGCGCTCAAGCGGGACGGAAGCTTCTACAGCAGCTCCTCGGTCGTATCGAATGAGCAGTGGAATACACTTAGAAAATCGGTTAGAACGTCGATCGGGCGAATAGGCGGCGCGATCCGATCGGGCAAGGTATCGATCGAGCCGTATCGGCTGGGCGGCAAATCGCCCTGCCAGTATTGCGACTATAAAGCGGTATGCCAATTTGACGCGATGTTCGAGGGCAATGAATATGTGAACCTTCGCAAGCCCTCGAAAGACGACATTTGGCAGCAGCTGGAGAAGGAGTAGTGAAGGATGAGTACGCCCAATAGCATGCCGAAACCTGCGAACAGCACCTGGACGGATGACCAGTGGCGGGCCATCGTAACGAACGGCTCCAATGTGCTTGTCGCAGCTGCTGCCGGCTCCGGCAAAACAGCCGTTCTTGTAGAACGGATTATTAGAAAAATATCGGATAATACCGATGTCGACCGGCTGCTTGTCGCAACCTTTACGAAGGCCGCGGCAGCTGAAATGAAGGAGCGTATCAGGCTGGCGCTGGAGAAGGAGCTTGAGCGGCAGCCGCATTCCGAGCATTTGCGGAGGCAGCTCGCCCTCATGAACAGAGCCGCGATTACGACGCTCCATTCATTCTGTCTGGACGTCATTAGACGATATTATCCGGTTATAGGCCTTGATCCGGGCTTTCGAATCGCCAACGAGACGGAAAGCGAGCTCATGCGCCTCGATGTGCTTGACGAGCTGTTCGAGCAGCGCTATGAAGGCTCGAATGAGGATGGCGGCGCATTTCTTATGCTCGCCGACCGCTTCGGCGGCGAACGGGGCGACGAGCCGCTCTACCGCCTTGTCCAGTCGCTGTTCGATTTCGCCCAAAGCCATCCATGGCCGGAGCATTGGCTTCGTCAGACGGCTGACGCCTTCCAAATAGGTTCTGTCGCCGAACTTAGAGAAAGCGCATGGGTAAAGCTTTTGCACCGGGATATCGAGCTGGCGCTGGACGGCGCGTCGGGCATGCTGCGGCAAGCGCTCGAGCTTACGAGGCAGCCGGCTGGTCCAGCGCCTTACGCGGCGACGTTCGATGAGGATCTGCTGCTGGTGGGCGGGCTGGCTGACATTGTCCGCAGCAGCCCGTGGGAGCAATGGGGAGGACATTTTCAAGCGATTCAATTCGGCAAGCTGAAGCCGATACGCGGCGACGAATACGACAAAGAGCTGCAGGCGGAGGCAAAGGAGTTGCGGGAGGGAGCCAAAAAGCTTGTGTCCGACTTGGCCGACGAGTTGTTCGGACGCTCGCCGGAGCAGTTTCTTGACGAGCTGACGGAGCTTGCCCCGCTCATGCAAGCATTGTCACAGCTCGTTATCGATTTCGGCGCCCGTTACGAAGCTGCGAAACGGGCTAAAGGGCTGCTCGATTTCGGCGATTTGGAGCATTATTGCTTACGCATTTTGCGGGATGCCGCTTCGACGCCCGACAAGCTCCTCCCGTCTGCTGCGGCGCTTGAATACCAGCAGCAGTTCGATGAGATTTTACTTGACGAGTATCAGGATACGAATATGGTTCAAGAAGCGATCGTTTCTTTAATCGAACGCGCCGGTAACGGAAACCGCTTTATGGTAGGCGATGTGAAGCAGAGCATTTACCGATTCCGGCTCGCGGAGCCGGGATTGTTTCTGCAGAAATATAAAACGTACGCGGCGGATGCTGCGGATGGGGAGCAGGCAGAGCAGAAGGCCGGACTAAGAATCGATCTTGCGCGCAACTTCCGCAGCCGCGCTGAGGTCGTTGACGGCGTGAACAGCGTATTCCGGGCAATCATGCGCGAGCGTGTAGCCGAAATGGACTATGACGTGCGCGCTGAGCTCGTATGCGGCGCTGCTTATCCCGAGCCTGTGCCAGCAGGCAGCTGCAAGATCGAATTCGCCTTGCTCGATAAAACGGGAGACGGGCCGGAGGATGACGAGCCGGCAGACGATAAGGACGGCGGCATGGAGGAACAGGGCGAGGAGCAGGGCGCGAACGGCGCTTCGGGCGAAGTCTCGCCTTCGGAGCTGAAGACAGCGCAGCTGGAAGCGAGATGGATCGCCCAGCAGCTCAGAAGCTTGAAGGACAACGGCTTTCAAGTGTATGACGGCAAGCGGAAGCTTAACAGAGCGATGCAATGGCGCGACGTCGTCATTCTGCTGCGAGCGACGGCGGCTTGGGCTCCCATTATGATTGAAGAGCTGCAGGCGTGCGGAATTCCGGCTTATGCGGAGCTAAGCAGCGGCTACTTCGACGCGGTAGAGGTCGAGACGATGCTGTCGCTCCTTCGGATTATCGACAATCCCTATCAAGATATACCGCTTGCGGCGACGCTGCGCTCGCCGTTGTTCGGTCTTGAAGCGGAATCGCTGGCCAAGATAAGGATCGTCTCAAAAGGCTCGAGCTATTACGATGCTGTCCTACATTCTGCAGGCGACCTGCAGGGAGATGCAAAGCTCCGGATCGCGCTGTCGGCATTTCTTGACCGGCTCGACCGATGGCGCAATGAGGCGCGCCAAGGTTCGCTGGCGGATCTCCTGTGGAACATATACCGAGAGACCGGCTATTACGATTTTGTCGGCGGCCTGCCGGGCGGCGTGCAGCGGCAAGCGAACTTGCGCGCGCTCCACGACAGGGCGCGGCAGTATGAAGCTACATCGTTCCGAGGCTTGTTCCGTTTTCTCCGCTTTATAGAGCGCATGAGAGACAGCGGAGGCGACTTGGGGACGGCACGCGCGCTTGGCGAACAAGAGGATGTCGTACGCATTATGTCCATCCATAAGAGCAAAGGGCTGGAGTTTCCAGTCGTGTTCGTTGCCGGCTTGGGCAAACAATTCAATCAGCAGGATATACGAAGCGTGTTTTTGAAGCATAAGGAGCTTGGATTCGGGCCGCGTTATGTCGATCCCGAGCTGAGAATCAGCTATCCGACGCTGCCCTGCCTGGCGATCAGGCGCGCGATGCGAATGGAAATGCTGGCGGAGGAAATGCGCATACTCTATGTGGCGCTCACGAGGCCGAAGGAGAAAATGTTTTTGGTCGGCACGCTGGCAGACGCAGAACGGAAGCTGAAGGGCTGGCGCTCCTCATTCGCTGCCGGCAGCGGCATTCGCGACTATGAGGCAGCATCCGCACGCTCCTTCATCGATTGGCTTGGTCCGCTTGCGGCGGCAAGCATGGAGCGCGAAGCGGAGGATGAACCGCTATCTTTATGGCAGGCGAATGTCGTTCCGGCATCCTTGTACTATAACGAAGCTGCGGCAGCGTCTGAAACCGCTGAAGACGACGAGAACGATCAGCTCAGGCTGCAGGCCGTCGCTTCGCTCGCGCTGTTTGATGATGCAGAGCCAGACACGGAGCTGCGCGAGAGGCTGGATTGGCAATATCCATACCCGCAGGCGGCGAAGCTGGCGGCAAAAACATCCGTCACGGAGATGAAAAGGCTGTATGCCGAAATGCCGGAGGATGCTTACTCGATGGAAGAGCTCAATCATGAGCATGCCAAGGAACGCGAGAAGCTCGATGCAGGAGCGGCGAGCCCATATTCCTTCAGGCTGCGCCGGCCGTCGTTTATGGAACAGAAAGCGATGACAGCGGCGGAGAAGGGCTCCGTCAACCATCTGCTCATGCAGCACGCCCCTTTGGCTGAAGGCGTAGACGAGGAGCAGCTGCGGATAACGCTGGAAGGCATGATTGAGCGTAAGCTGCTTACGGAGAAGCAGTCTGAAGCGATCGATTTGCGGGCTGTCGCCGCTTTCTTCGACAGCGAGCTTGGTAAACGGCTCGTCCGCGCATCATGGTCAAGGAGAGAAGTGCCTTTCAGCTGCATGCTTCCGGCTTCTCGGGTATATGCGGGCAGCGATGCGGAGACTGCTCAGGAGCCTATTATGATACAAGGGGTAATCGATTGCTTGTTCGAGGACGAGCAGGGCGTTGTTCTATTGGATTATAAGACGGATCGTATATTCGCCGGCAATTGGGAGCAGGGGGCGGAGCGGCACCGGTTCCAGCTGGAGCTGTATGCGGAGGCGATCGGAGCGGTGCTAGGCCGCAAGGTCGATGAATGTTATGTTTTCTTTTTTGACGGCGGCCAATCGGTCAAGCTGTAATAGGATCGGCAGCGGGAAGAGAGATGCAGCATGGCGGAAGCAGTAGATGAGGGGGAAGTACGGATGGAACAACGGCATACGCAGGAGCAGGGGGCGAAGAGGCCGGTAGCGCTGCCGATCGCACTCGTGCTGTTAGTGTTTAGTTTAATAGGCAATGTGTTTTATTATTCTTTGCATCTTCAAAACAAGCAGCAGGATAAATATGAAGCCGGGCTTCGCATTTATGAAGCGGCAGAAGGCTCTCTTGCTTATTTCCAAGGCGTAAACGCCGAACTGGA
>Ga0180215_1004600_pt1 | contig 12151 bp, 10 predicted proteins | sample eDN3rd37CBELigBY_FD_128871 | JGI IMG/M metagenome (GOLD analysis project Ga0180215, IMG submission 128871) | Enriched backyard soil microbial communities from Emeryville, California, USA - eDNA 3rd pass 37_C BE-Lig BY (version 2) (version 2) | ecosystem: Environmental > Terrestrial > Soil >...
AACTGCTTTTCCACTTCACTACCAATACGGTTGACCTTGAATTTGACATCCTCGGATGCTTCATCGATCAAGGCACAACCATTCTTCGTCTTCACCCGGTCCGCAACTTCCGTATGTGTACGTAATCCCAGTGCGATATCGCTAGTAATATGATCGCCGCCAATTCCGATCACAGTAGTGGCAGCCAGCTTACCCTGCTCGAAGACACCGATCGTGGTAGACCCAGCACCAATATCTACAAGGACGACACCCATGTTCTTGTCATCCTTGGAAAGAGCGACTGTGCTAGCAGCCAATGGTTGTAGAAAAATACCAGCAACGCGCAGATTGGTGCGTTGCGCGCAACGCACGATGTTATGTACAACCGTTTTGGATCCGGTTACAATGGTTCCTTCCATTTCCAAGCGAACCCCGATCATCCCGCGCGGGTCTTTTATACTCCCTTGTCCGTCGACAATATACTCCTTTGGCACTACTTCAATAATCTCCCGATCTGGTGGGATCGCGACTACCTTCGCAGCCTGAATGACGCGTTGGATGTCTTCTTCCCGTATCTCACGGTCCTCGCTAGATACAGCGACAACCCCTTGTGTTTCATGCAGCTCGATATGATTTCCGGTGATTCCTACATATACTTCTTCGATCGAAACGCCAACCATGCGCTCTGCATGGTCGACAGCTTCCCGGATGGCATGCACGGTTTGGTCAATGTCGACGATAACACCCTTCTTAATCCCTTCCGAATGCGACTGGCCGACACCGATGATGTTGATGGAACCGTTGTTGACTTCGCCGATCATAACGCGAACTTTGGAAGTCCCAATATCTAGGCTGACGATGAGTTCATTGCTTACCAAACCTGTGACACCTCCCCTGCTACGTCTTCTGTCTTGTAATCATGAGAACACCTGCATATTTTATTCCACACAGGACTACCATTCCCTTTTTTTCATCTTGAATTTTTGTAAAAATATGACCTTCTTCCCAGTTACTCGTCCTACTCTTCCTGATTGATCCACCGAGATAGAACTATTCTCCTGATAACCGCCAAGTTGTTAAACAAGCGAACGCCAAAGGCGACGATGGCAGCCAGGTACAGATCGATGCCCAAGAAACCTCCGATAAAGGCAAGACCTGCTGCGAACAGTGTATTGAAGAAAAACCCGGACAAGAAGATACGCACATTGAACGTGCGTTCCAGGAATGAACGAATTCCCCCAAAGATTGTATCTAATCCTGCCAACAAAGCGATGGAAAGATAGCTACTATACTCCTGAGGCACACGCCAATCCAGCAAAAAGCCGACGACGAGACCGACGATCAGTCCGATAAGCGGGAGCCACATGGTTACGAATCTCCTTTTTCTTTCACCGTTTTCATGAAGCGAATGCGACGTTCTTCTGTGTTGGCTGGAATCATCAGATTGTCCTGCTTCTCGGCAATTACATGTTTATTGGAAAGCTGAAAGTACTCCTCCACACCTTCCAGCTTCAAAGCTGACAATAGAACTTCGGGTTCTCCCAATGCTTTCAGCTCATAAGGGGGTTGAACCGTTCTTGTGTCGATCTGAATCACATCCCCTACATTGCGAATGGCTGTCGTGGCAATCAAGCGATGTCCATTGATGGAGACGGCTTGCGCACCGTTCGCAAAAAGGATGTTCACCAGCCATCGCAAATCCTCGTCATCGATTGTATACCCGCCGATCACTGGCACTGGCACATGCTCGTCCATGACATGCTCATCGTATACCTGATCCACGATATTGAGGATAATCCCAGGTCCTTCTACCGCAACCATTCCACCCATTTTCCGATTGCGCGCCAGCTCTTCCTTCATGACAGAGAGGCTCTCATCCTCACTCAGTGCAGTTTCGTACTGGTAGTACAACTGATTGTATTTGGAGATGTCGGCTAGCAGGTTTTTATGTTTTTCCAGCTCTTTTTGCAGCGAGGCCCGAAGCTCTGCGATACTTCTGGATTCCTTGTGCACCGGGTCCAAACTGCTGCGCAATTGAACGGTTAACATCACACCTATGATAGCACTAATAATAGCAAGAATAAACGTGATTTTACGGCTTTTTTGCAACATGGTTAAACGCATCCTTCAACTAGGAGTGTTTGGATTTGGCATCCCCTACGAAAGCTGGCAACTGAATAGAGTTTTGCTTGGCAACATCGATTTGTACGAAATCCTGCAAGGTTTGTAATACTCCTCCCGGCAGGTTCAAGGCTCCCTCCAATGTTTCCGGATCTCCGATTGCCGACACTACGAATGGAGCGGCGGATTTGACCCCATTTACAATAATCGTCGGTCCGATGCAGCGAATGGAAGAGTTGCTCACCAGGCGCTGTCCGTTGATGCTGATTGCTTCCGCTCCGGCGAGACGCAGCTCGTTGACGACAAGACGCACATCATGTTCATGCACGATATAGTTGGTAATATCCGGACTGGACGCCGCGTGTTGCGAATCCTGCATGGTTACGACTATGCCTGGTCCTTCTACCGCAACGACGCCAGCCTGCATCCGCGCCGCTTCCAGCTGGCTGAGAATCTCCGCGGCTTCTGCTTTGCGAGTCGCCATCGCTTCCTCGACCTTCCCGACCTGACGCTGCAAATCGAGCAATTGATTTTCAAGATGCCGGTTCTGCTCCTTTTCCGCCAGAATCCGCTCGTTCAATTGGGTTTCCTGTTGGAACAGCTGATCGTTCATCCGTTCTTTCCGCATCAACTTGGTTGTCTCGATCGAGGTCGCCACCAGAAAGCCGGTACAAAACGTCACGATGGTCAAATACACATGAAACTTGTTGCGACGATTCATTTTCTGCTTTCCCCTTTTGCTAGTTTACTGCGGATTTTGGGCTTGTCCCCCGTGGTCAGGCAACGGAACAGCAGCTTCCCCCTTCCCGTATGGGACAAACCAAGGCTGCTCAAAGAGCGACAGCACACCCTTCGAATCGCTTGGCAACTCCTTCACGATCGCCGGATACCAATTCATCATCTTGTCCAGCTTGTAGACGACGCTGCGCACCTCATTGCCGTCTCGCATAAAAAGACGCACACGTTGTTTATCATACACGGTTGGAGTCAGCGCGATATCGGAAATTTCACCCAATACCGCTGGTGAAAGCTTGGATAGCGTTTTGGCCAAATTCGGAAGCAGCTCTGGCGCGGACCAGGAGCTGATCAAGGGCCTGTCCACCACCCGCTTGGAAAAATCCACCTGTTTGAGGACATAGCCATTCTCGAGGAGCGGGTAGCGTGTTCCATCCTGTCCGTTCCAAAATGCGACGCGTTTTAATTCGGTGACATGCAGCTGAATGACGCCCGGGAACTGCCGAGTCAAGGCAACGTCCTTGATTCCTTCAAGCGGCTTCAGATTGCTTCTCACGCTTCCCTCCCAGACATTGAGGAATTGCATATCTAGGGTTAAGCCAGACTTGGCGACAATTTCTTCCGCTGTGTAGATGTCATTTCCGAACACCTGAATTTCCTGCACCTTGCTGTATGGAGAACGAATAAATACAATGATGAGAACTGTAAGAAAAAAAAGCACGAGTAGTACAATCAGCTTGCGGTTTCCCCTTCGGCGGGGACGTTGTTGCTTGACTTGGGGAATGCGTTCCTCGAATGCCGCCATCGTCCTAACCATCCTCGCTCATGCTAGGCGTGAGATGCCTGCAATTTCCCATCGTCCCTCACTTGAGAGATGGAATTTTTTGTAAATCTAAAAAAACAGGGAAAGCGGCATAGCAGTATGCCGCTGATCATTCCCTTCCTATATCGACACCCGTGTAATATCGGCACCAAGCTGGTGCAACTGTTGCTCTAGCCGCTCATACCCCCGGTCGATATGATGGATCTGGTTCACCGTAGTGACCCCTTCAGCAGTCAGCCCTGCTAAAACCAGTGCTGCTCCTGCCCGCAGATCTGTCGCTTCCACACTCGTCGCTGTCAATTTATTGGTGCCCCGTATGATGGCAGAGCCCAGATCTACGTATATGGATGCGCCCATTCGCGCCAATTCATTCACATGTTTAAATCTTCCCTCAAATATCGTCTCTTTGATGACGCTCGTTCCTCTCGCTTGTGCCAGGAAAACCATTAATTGCGCCTGCAGGTCAGTAGGGAAGCCCGGGTATGGAGAAGTAATGATCCGGTCGTAAGCGCGAGGACGTGAGGTGCATTTGATTTCCATTATATCATGGCGGGTTTTGATTTCAACACCGCAGCTACGTGCAACCTCAATCAATGCCGTCAGATGCTCCGGTATGGTGTTGGTCAACTCAATATGCCCCTGTGCGACTCCGACGGCCAGAAGGAAGGTACCAGTGACGATTCTGTCGGGAATAATCCGATAGCTGACGGAACGCAGCCGGGGAACACCGTTGATTTCAATCGTGTCAGTGCCTGCGCCCCGGATGCGGGCTCCCATCGCGTTGAGGAAATTCTGCAAATCCACAATTTCCGGTTCTCTGGCTGCATTGCAGATGCGCGTCGTTCCTTTGGCCAGGACCGCTGCCATCATGATGTTTTCGGTGGCACCCACGCTTGGAAAGGAGAGAAAAATATTGGTGCCGCGAAGCTGCTTCGCCCGAAATGTGATGTAGCCTTCCGATTCTTCGATTTTCGCTCCCAGAGCAGTCAAGCCTGCCAGATGCAGATCGATGCGTCTCTCTCCAATATCACATCCGCCAGGCCGGGAGATCGTGACCTCTCCCAGACGTGCCAGCAAAGGTCCCGCCAGGAATATGGATGACCGCATCTGCCCCATCAAATCATCCGGGATCATCGGCAACGAGACAGACGTCGTGTCCAGATCGACACATCCGTCGTCAAGCCTGGTTTTGGCACCCAAGGCTGTGAGGATCTCCAGCATGACTTCAATGTCTCGCAGATGGGGAACGTCATAGATATAGAATTGCCCTTCCGCCAATACAGCCGCAGCCAGAATCGGAAGAGCAGCGTTCTTAGCTCCTTGGATCCGAAGCGAACCGGACAGAGGTCTTCCGCCTTCGATCGCAAAAGTCTCCAAACTTTCACCTCCGTGTTACCCCTCGCCCACCACCAGTACTTCTGGGTGCATGTCGATCCCGTTTTTATCCCGGATCGTGTCCTGAATGTGTTTGATCAAGGTGAGGACGTCGGCTGCCGTTGCTCCTCCGCGGTTGACGATAAAGTTGGCATGTATCTCCGAAACTTGAGCTCCTCCGTATCGGTATCCCTTTAATCCCGCTGCCTCAATCAATCTCCCGGCGTGATCACCCGGGGGGTTGCGGAATACGCTGCCGGCACAGGGCATCTGCAAAGGCTGTGTCTGACGCCGCCGCTCCTTGTTTGCTGCGAGTGTGGCCGCGATTTCCTTGCGATCACCCTGCTGCAAGCGGAAGCGCGCCTCCACGACAATCCCTTTTTGTTGCTGCAACAAAGACGTCCGATAGCTGAAGTTCAATTCCTCGTTGGTCAACACTTTCATATCGCCACTCTCGAAGAGGATCTCGGCATCAATGAGAATACGTGAAAGATCCGATCCGTGCGCCCCAGCATTCATGTAGACAGCGCCGCCTACCGTACCAGGAATGCCTCCCGCGAATTCCATACCTGTTAATCCCATTTTCCCTGTTTCCATCGCCAGGCGGATCATGGAATATCCGGCACCCACACACACCTCTTCGCCCCTGAATTCGCAGTGACTCAAGCCCTCAGTCACCTTGAGCACGGCTCCGCGTATCCCTCTGTCCCTCACCAGAAGGTTGGAACCGCGCCCGATTACACTCCAAGGAATATCATGGCGATGGAGAATTTGTAAGGCTGTCCTCAAGGATTCCTTATCCTTGGGTTGGATTAACAAATCAGCAGGACCCCCGATCCGCCATGTCGTATGATTGGCGAGAGGTTCATCAGTCCACACTTTCTCGATCCCTGCTTGCTTTAACTCATCTGCAATTTGTTTCATTTGTGAACCTCCTGATACTATCTAGGTCGGATACAGCTCTTATCACGTGTTTGCTCCATACTATGCGAACGCCCAGATCGGCGTGACAATCGCCCATCCGTTCATTTTTTGCTGGCAATTTCTCGCAGCTGCCGCACAATCTCGGCCGCAGCATCCGGCATCCCCAGGGAGAGCGAGCCCTTGCGCATTTTTTCCCACTCGTTCGGGTCATCGAGCAGCTCAGACAGGACAGATACCAGCCGTTCTCCTGTCAATTCCCGCTCCACGATTACGCGAGCTGCATGTGCCCGCTCCAGACCGCGAGCATTTTTTTCCTGATGATTATTCGTGACATAAGGAGACGGAATCAATATCGCCGGTACGCCCAACGCCGTGATTTCAGCCAGTGTAGACGCCCCTGCCCGCCCGACGAGCACGTGGGTAGCGGCTAAAAGATCCGGCATATTATGGACGAATGGAAGGACCGTAATGTTTTCCGGCAAGGGAGTTTTTTTCTTCAGCTCATCCGAAATTGTCTGGTAATGGACCTCACCGGTGACGTATACGACGTGCGTGCGCTCCAGCGCTCCCAGCTGCGGGATGACGGACAGGACCGCCTCGTTGATCGCCCGGGCACCGCGGCTTCCCCCGATGATCAGCACGATTCGCTTGTCCGCATCTATCCCCAAAAAGTCCCGCCCCGCCTGTTTGTTGCCATGCTTGACTTCAGTCGCGCGAGGATTGCCTGTCAACACCGTTTTGGAGGCAGGAAACAAGGACAGCGATTCTTCAAAACAAACCGCCACTGTGCTGACCGAGCGTGCCAGAAACTTGTTCGTCAAGCCGGGGACGACATTTTGTTCATGGATCATGGTCGGTATTCCCAGCTTCGCTGCCGCATACACGACAGGTCCGCAAACATATCCGCCTGTACCGATCACGACATCCGGTTTGAATTCTCGAAGCATATGTTTCGAATCTTGGACAGCACGCCAAAATTTCCACAACGTCTTCACGTTTTCGAGAGTCAGTTTCCGTTTCAAGCCGCTGATTTCGACGGACTGAAACGGAATTCCCTCGCGTGGAACCAGATTCGCCTCCAAGCCGTTTTTACTGCCAATATACAAAAAGGCAGCTTGCGGCATCTGGCGAGAGATTTCTCTCGCTACCGCAAGCGCCGGATAAATATGTCCACCTGTACCTCCGCCTGTCAATACGACACGCATTCCATTCACACCCTTTTTTACCTGTATCGGACACTTACGCCGCTCTCATTACATGCGTCCCATCCATACAGGATGAATCTTTCTCTACCTCGAAAAGCGGGAAATGTTCAAGAGCACACCCACGCCTGTAAGTATCAGCGTCAAGGACGAGCCGCCGTAGCTTAAAAACGGAAGCGTAATTCCCGTCACCGGAAACATCCCCGTAACAACGCCGATATTGATAATCACTTGTATGGCAATCATGCCAATTATCCCGAGCGCCAGCAGGCTGCCGAACAGATCCGGAGCCGTGATCGCCGTGCGCATCCCTCTCCACAGAAGCAGAAGGAACAAGAGCAGGACCAGTGTGCCTCCGATGAAGCCCAGTTCCTCCGCAATAATGGAAAAGATGAAGTCATTGTACGGCTCCGGCAAATACAAATGCTTTTGTCTGCTTTGTCCCAATCCCAGGCCCAAAAGGCCGCCGGGGCCGATCGCATAGAGGGATTGGATGATTTGATAGCCCGCTCCGAGCGGGTCCGTCCAGGGATCGATAAAAGACGTGATCCGCTTGATTCGATACGGTGCGGAGATGACCAGAGCGACGAAGCCGGCGACTCCGATCATGCCCAGACCGACAAAGTGGCTGATCCGCGCTCCGGAAGCAAAAATCATCACGATGGCAGTCCCCATCAGTACAGTCCCGGTTCCCAAATCAGGCTGGAGCATAATCAGGCCAAAGCACGCCAGGGGAATCCCCAAGGCGGGAGCCAGCCCCTTGCGAAACAGGACAATTTGCTTCTGGTTGTCGGAGAGCCATTTTGCCAGAAAAGCGACAACGCCCAGCTTGGCGAATTCTCCCGGCTGAATGCCGAACGCGCCGATTCCAAGCCAGCTTTTGGAGCCGTTTACATCAATCCCGATGATGAGAACCAGCACCAGAAGCCCAAGACTCAGGAAAAAGCCCGCTTTGGCCCATTTCTTCCACACCCAGTAATCAATATTCATCGTGATGTACATGGATGTGATGCCGAGGATGGCAAAAATCAATTGCCGCTTGGCGAAGAAATAGGGATCATTGAACTTTTGCGCTACGATGGCACTCGCGCTGTATACCATCACGATGCCAATTCCTAATAAAAAAAGTGTTGCAAAAATAATTACGAAGTCGGGAGCAGAGCGAACCTTGCTCATGGGGGCAGGTCATCCTTTCTCATGCGTCCCGGACTTGGCTGTAGCTGAATCTCTTCGATGCTGCGGGACGTTATGCTAGGCTTGTTTTAAGTCTATGCACCCCGTCCTTAAACATGCTCCCCCTGACCTCAAACGAAGGAAACATGTCCCAGCTCGCACACGCTGGGCTGAGCAAAACGACGTCACCCGATGCGGCCAACTGCGAAGCTGTCAGAACGGCTTTTTCCACAGTATCGACATGGACTCGCTCTTTAATCCCTGCTTCCTTGGCTCGCTGCAGCAAGATCTCGGCAGTTTGGCCCAAAGCCACGACTGCCTTCACCCGCCCCTGGATCACCGGGATCAGCTCCTTGAAGTCAACCCCTCTGTCCAAGCCGCCGCAGATCCAGACTACCGGCTCCGTACACGCCTGCAATGCGCGGGATGCGGCTTCCGGATTCGTCGCCTTGGAATCATTATAGTATTTGACACCATCGATAGTGGTTACGTATTCCATGCGATGCTCGACGCCTGGGAAAGTCGTCAGCACCTGCGCGATTGACTGCTTGTCCGCACCCGCCAGAAGCGCTACGAGTATCGCTGCCAAAGCATTGTCCACATGCGGGACCGTGATCGAATCAAGAGCGATGATCTCCTCTTGGTTCCCTTCTCCGTCCGCGTAGACGATCATGCCGTCCCGTACAAAAGCACCGCGCTCTACCGGCTGCTGCTTGCTGAAAAAGTACTTGCTCGCCTTCAGCGCTTCAAAGTGCGGCCGAAGCTCCGTCTGATCGTACGGCAGAATCGCGATATCGTCCTTCGTCTGGTTGGCAAACATCCGCAGCTTGGCCTCCAGGTACGCTTCCAGCGAGTGATGATAATCGAGGTGAGCAGGGTACAAATTCATCATGACGCCGATACGCGGCCGAAAACTGGATGTACCCGCCAATTGAAAGCTGCTCAACTCGGCTACCAGCCATTGCTCTGGTGTCGCGGTCTGTGCAAGCCCGCACAGTACTGTTCCGATGTTGCCTCCGACCAGAGCATCAACCCCCGCCTGCTGCAGGATCAGCCCTACGAGCGTCGTCGTGGTGGTCTTCCCATTGGAGCCGGTGATCCCGATAATGGGAGCCTGCGAGATCTGGTAGGCAAGCTCTACTTCGGTAATGATCGGGATCCCCAGTCCCATTGCCTGCGCCACTGGAGCAGCTTCATACGGGATACCCGGATTCTTGACAACCAAAGAGACCCCGTCATGGATCAAATCATCCGGGTGGTAGCCGCAGATGACCGGAATTCCCAAGGCCTCCAGCTCTTCTGCCCCTGCTGCTTCCTCGCGCGGCTTTTGATCGTTTACCACAACATGAGCACCAAAGCGGTGCAACAGTTTTGCCACTGCTACACCGCTTTTGGCCATTCCTAATACCACAATATGCCGATCCCGGTAGTCCATCATTTTATCGTCACCACCTCAAGATATACGCCCAAGCCGGCAAAGAACATTCCCACCAGCCAGAACGTCACCACCACGCGCCACTCCGACCAACCTGTCAGTTCAAAATGGTGATGGAGCGGACTCATGCGAAAAATCCGTTTCCCTCTCGTCTTAAAGGAGATTACCTGCAGGATGACAGACAGCGTCTCGACGACGAATACGCCGCCGATGATTGCGAGCAACAGCTCTGTCTTGGTCATGATGGCAATCCCCGCCAAAGCTCCTCCCAATGCGAGTGAGCCGGTATCCCCCATGAACACTCTCGCCGGATGCGCATTGAAGACGAGAAATCCGAGGACGCCGCCGACGACAGCCGCGCTGAAAATCGCCGTGTCGTAGTTTTGACCGAACCAGGCGATAATCGCGTAGGCGCCGAAAGCAATGGCTCCCGTACCTGCCAGCAAGCCGTCAAGTCCATCGGTGATATTGACCGCATTGGTCGTCCCCACAAGCAGAAACAACAGGAACGGGAAATAAAAATACCCGAGTTCCAGCTTCCAAGGGGTGCCCGGCAGATGCAGGGAGGTATCATGCCCCATCATGATCAAGAGAATGTAGGCACCGATCGCCAGCAGGATCTGTCCGGCAAATTTTTGCTTTGCAGTTAGTCCGAGATTGTGTTTTCTTCTGATTTTCAAAAAGTCATCCATGAATCCAATCAAACCGTAACCAAGCGTCACCAGCAAAAGAAAGGTTACTTCCATGGAGGAATTTGCAAACTTCAACACAGTAAAAATAAGTGCCAAAAGGATGATGGTACCACCCATTGTGGGAGTTCCAGCTTTCTTTTGATGAGACTGGGGTCCTTCCTCCCGGATCGCCTGCCCAAATTTCAGGCGGCGAAGAAAGGGAATGAATAAGGGACCAATGAGTACGGCGATGAGAAACGCGGCGACGATCGTGACGATGAGTACGTTGTCAGCGAACATGCCCGACCCTCCTTTCTTTCGATGCTATTCAGACGCATCTCTCTCTATTCGTGGTAGTACTGGGCAATGGCTTCCCGCGCCACTTCACGGTCGTCAAACGGCAATACCTGATCCTTGATGATTTGATACGTCTCATGCCCTTTTCCGGCAATCAGGATCACGTCATCCGGCTTCGCCAGCGACACGGCATGGAAAATGGCAGCACGGCGATCAACCCTGGTGGTATAACGCTCCTGGTCTACATCCGCCACTCCTGCGAGCATGTCGTCCAGTATGGCTTGCGGTTCTTCAGATCGTGGGTTATCAGAGGTTAAGACGCTGTAATCCGCATATTTTGTTGCAATCTTGGCCATAATCGGGCGCTTGCCTGCATCCCGGTCGCCACCGCAGCCCACGATGCACATGATGCGACCCTTGGCAAATTCTTTTACGGTTTGCAAGGCGTTTTCCAGACTGTCAGGCGTATGGGAATAATCCACCAGCACGGCAAAAGGCTGCCCTGCCTCTACGGCTTCAAAGCGGCCGTTGACCCCTGGAATCGACTCCAGGCTGGCTTTGATTTCTTCCAGCGGTATGCCCTCTGCCAAGGTAGCAGCCATCGCCGCCAATGCATTGTACACGTTGAATTTTCCCATCAGTTTGAGCTGCAGCTCGATCGTGCCTGCGAAAGTGGTTGCGACAAACGACGTTCCTTTGCTCGTGATTTTAATCTCGCTTGCGGCCACATCCGCTGCTTGGTCGATGCCATACGTAATGACCCGGGCAGGAGTAACCGTCGCAAAAAATTGGGAAGCCTCGTCATCTGCATTCAGCACGGCGGTTTTCATGCGATCCCACTGGTAGTGATTGCCAAGCTGGGCGAACAGCAGGGATTTGGCGAAGCGATAATTCTCCATGGTTTTGTGGTAATCGAGATGATCCTGTGTGAGATTGGTAAAGACAGCGGTATGTACATCACACCCGCGCACTCGTCCTTGTTCCAGCGCATGGGAGGAAACTTCAATGACTGCGTAATCCGTCCCCACATCGCGCATCCGTCGAAAGCTTTTTTGCAAATCAATAACGTCAGGTGTCGTATTTTTCACTTCTTCGCTTACGTCGCCTATCCGCATGTGAATCGTTCCGATCAAACCTGTCTGGTATTGATGGTCGCGCAAAATCTTGTCGATCAGATGCGTCGTCGTGGTTTTGCCGTTCGTCCCGGTCACGCCGATCAATTTCAATTCGCGGGTTGGCGATTCGTAAAAACGGTCAGCCAAAAGAGCCATCGCCCTGCGCGTATCCGATACGGTGATGACCGTCGCTTGGCTTCGGATAACCGCGGGATCAAGCACTTTTTGGGCGAGGACAGCTGCAGCCCCCAACTCAACAGCCTTGGCGGCATAATCATGTCCATCGACTGTATATCCTGTCA
>Ga0180215_1004601_pt1 | contig 12148 bp, 19 predicted proteins | sample eDN3rd37CBELigBY_FD_128871 | JGI IMG/M metagenome (GOLD analysis project Ga0180215, IMG submission 128871) | Enriched backyard soil microbial communities from Emeryville, California, USA - eDNA 3rd pass 37_C BE-Lig BY (version 2) (version 2) | ecosystem: Environmental > Terrestrial > Soil >...
ATACGCCACGCCATCCGCACGACAGACGCAGCCACGCACCTTTTCTTGGCTGCCCTGGCCGGTGAACACGTAGGCGGTGACCGGCTGGTCCACCTCGGCGGTGCCGCGCAGCACAACGCTGCCAGCACGATTGGTCGTCTCTACCTTGATGACCTTGCGACCGGCCCGCATGCCGATGTGGTACAGCTACCGCAACCGCGGAACAAGAAACGGAGCAGTGCAAACGTGAGCGCGCAGACGACATGGACTCTCCAAATGCTGCTAACAGTACCTGGGTGAATAGCTGCTCACCGGGCAGCACCATGTCGGTAAACTCCACATCGTAGGCGAGGACGCGTTGCGGCTGGTTGTCCGCCGCAAAGATCTCCACCAGGCGCCGGGCGGCAGCCGACGTCCACATGCCGTGGGTGATGGTGCCCGGCTGCGATTGACATACGTGATTTAGGAGCGGTGGCGAAAAATGTTACAAAGCGATAGAGCCAACAGATTTGAGAGTGCTTGTAGTGCGTTTGTACCAAGCCGGCCAAGACGGCGATGTAGGGATTGACGTGGATCGGGTTGGTGTCCCCGGACACGCGTGCGTAGGGCTCGTTGGAAATGGGCACGGCAAACGACACCGTCTCTAGTGACGCCTCCGGCACCAGCGAGCGCGGCTCGCCACTAAACAGAGCGACGGTCTCGCCCGCTGCACCCTCCCGATGCAAGTACGCCAGCACGGGGTTGCCTTGGCACTGGCGCACAGGAGTCGCGTCGTGTGGCTAGACGCATGCGACAGTTAGAGTTACGCTGCAGGATTCGTCCGCAGCGTTTGATCGCGCTGCGTACGTTGGACTCTTCCAGCTGGACGTGGCCAACGAGCATAGCCTCCTTGGTGGTCGTCTCGGCGTGCACTGTGCCCCACATCTTGAGCAGAGACCGCGTCGTTGCGTTGGCGAACCTAGTTGCAGGAGTCGAGACGGTACAGGGAACCGCAAGCGTGAGCTGCTTGCCGAATATAACGTGTACCGGCCATGGTTAATCCTACCGCTCCGACGTGTGCAAAGCAAACGTGAGCGCCACCCCGGCTGTAAGCAAGGCGGTTGCGGCCGGGTTGTCCTCGAGGGGCTTGAACCACGGCTTGGCGCGCAGAATCGCCACATCGCGGTCCGTTTTCAGCACCAGCTGCCGACCGAGATGCACGAAAGCAACGCCAATGCTAGGCTCGGTGAGTACGTTTCTGTGTTTTCAGTCGGCGCCGCGCGGCGGATCGTACACGCATGGACGGCTCATCGCGCTCCTGGAACGCGACGGCAAAGTCGTTGCCAAAGTCACCGCGAATGAAGAAGGCCGACGTAACCTCCATGACCTCTTGATCGCCAATGGACAGGCGGCCGGCCACTTCAATGCGCTTGCCGGTGTCGCTCGGCATCACCGCGCGGATGCGTGCGCAGCACGCAATCTTGTCGCCCTCCTGAGTTGTGCATATGACGATACAAACGTTGACGCAGGGGATAGGTTGATCGGCAGCAACGCGCCGCGCGGCGTCACGTGTCCGCGAGCGTACTTGGCGCAGGCCGGCATGGTTCAGCACACGGAAGCCGTTGGTGAGGTGGACGAGCCGCAGCAAATCGCCGTCAACCGCGTCGGCAAAGAGCGAGCGAATAACCGCCCGCCACGCCTCCACCATCGCTAGGTCCATGGGCGCTGGTAAGCGTCATCACAAGTGCAGCAGGCGGGAGCGGTACGAAACCACATCAGGATGGCACGACGCCATGGCAAAGGACGGTTGTTACTGATCATACCGGCGAGGCGCGGCTGGCTCTTGTCCACGTAGACTGCTGCTTGGTTGCCCACCACGCGGCAGAAATCGAGCACCTCATCGCGCGAGATGGTGTGCTCGCAGCAGAGCTCTGCGATGGCCGGACGCTACACAAGTACCGTGACACCGCGTCAGCCGTGCATAACAAGCACCGATGCATGACGCGGCAGGCGTACCGTCATGCGACGCAATTCGCACTTGCGCGAGGGGTTTGCCGAGCCAGAGGCTCGCATAAAAGTCTAAGAAGTGTCGCGCGTTGCGCTTGATCACGATGCGCGGTTAGTATCCTCACCAGCATCTACTTGTCAAGACCACTAATTCGCGTGTCACCTTTGATTCGCGCGTTGCGTCCATCCATGACTTCGTGGATGGGATACGCGGGTTGGGTGGGCACGAATCGGAAGAGCAGCCGCAGCGCCAAGGCCGGCGAGCGGCGGTCCACGCGGTGGTGCACGACCACCTCCACCTCGAACGGCGCCGCCGTGGACGGGCGTAACGCAATCGCGCACTCGGCGTCATCCAACTCGTCCGCGGCGGTGCCCATTGGTGCGACCGCGCCGTCAAAGACATGGAGACGCGGCGTGCGCGGCAAACTGGTCAGGCGCCACAGCTGGCCCGGCCGCGGGCGCAGCAGGCGCTGCACGGGGGACACTTCCAGACGGTGGCCTCGCACCACCGTCGGCGTCGTAAGTAACGCACTCAGAGGCGAGCCCGAGCTGCATTCGGTCCCCATGCCAAAAATTGCTGGCGCATTTTGTACGGTGAGCTAAGCATAACGCAGCGCGTGCCCGCTCACGCACAGCGCACGTACGGCAGATGGGCGGCCACTTGCGTGAGCCACGTGCTGGCGTCCGGCGCCTCCTTGGGCTCCGTCGGTACGCGGAACGCCACCGTCGCTGGTGCCTCGCCTTGAACCCCCAACGCTTCGGATCCCGCCACACGCGCGACGTGGGCGCGCGTGGCCACCGCGGGCACACCGTTTGTGCCGCAGCGCGCTCTGACATGCTCGGCCAGGCCATCCATGATGCCATCGAGGATGGTCTGCGCCGGCTCGTCCGCCACCGTGGAGTACCTATGGCAGGTAGTTAGCAGTGCATAGCCGCACCACCAACACGTCAGTGAAGAGAAATATTGAGTATTCGAGCTTGGGGCAAGGCCGTACCGAACGGCTACGGGGCCTTGCAAAATGCACACGCGCTGGGGGTCCTTGTCGACGACGGCGTTGACGTCCTCGGACTGCCACAGCGAGTCCTTTTTAAACCACGTCTCAAAGTTGTCGTCGAGCGCGGGCACGAACGGGACGGGCTTTTGACCGCGCCGCCCAAACAGGGCCAGCATATAGAACACATCTTCGTGTGCATGCAAGAAACGGCCAACGTGCAACGCGCGTGAGATGATAGGCCAATGTGCACAGCGTCACGCCGGACAGCCGCTGCCGCACCTTCGCTAGACAGGATCTGCTCGCGTGCCCGGGCCATGCCGTCTAGCACGCGCCGCAGTACGGCGACGGGCTCGGTGGCAAACTCATTGGTCGACTGCAGCAGCGATGCCTGACCGGGCGCGGGCTCGCGCACACGCTCCTCGGCGCGCCAGCAGACATCCGCGAGCAGGCGCATGTACGATGGGTCGATCCATCGACGCTCGTCGGCGACGTAGCACAGCTCGAGCACTCGCTCGGCGACGCCGGCGTACGTCATGTCCTGAAGGTCGCACGGTTCACCGGCGGCGTTGCGCCCGAACCAGACCTTTTGAAAGTCGGCATTGAGCCGCTTGATGATGTAGTCCTTCTTCTCTGCCAGCACCTTGCGGCGCTTCTCCTTTGGCAGGCTAAACACCATCTCGTCGAGCTGTGCGGCATAGCACGATAAGGTAAGCGGGAGGGGCGGCACAACGTACTTAATGACTGACGTCCGAGAATGTTCTTGTGCGCCTGTTCCCATCCACGGACCTCTTTCCACAGTAGCACGCCGCGGGTCGCCACCTTGTGGATCGGCTCGCCTTCAAGGGAGACAGATTCAACTCACACAAGATGAACAAAAACCGTTAGCGGCGAGAGGAACACCGGCTCAAAATTCCATGAAGTGGTGCGCCGACCGAGTTCGGAGGTCACTGTAACGATGCCGCCGGCCGCGCCAGTGTAGCACGCCTCCCAGTACCGCTCGTTGTCGACGCCCGGCGTGTCCACGACTAGCGCCTTGGCGCTTGGCGAGAGCTTGCTCTCCTTGGCGACCATCATGCGCGAGCCCAGCATGACGGCGTCGAACGGCATCGCGGGATAGTCGAGCACCTCGCTCCACTCGCCCGTTAGGTACGGCGCCATCTGTGCCGCGTCGCCAAAGCCGCTCCCTGGGAACAAAAAAAGCGATAAAAACAGGAGGGCTGGACGGTGTCGTCAGTAACGACGCAAAGCATGTGCCTATCCAAGCCCATGGTACGAGTACGCACCGGCGACGAGCACGATGTTGCGCTGCCGACGGACGTGGCCGTATGTGTCGAGGATGGGCTGGTGAAAGTCTTCGTACGAGTGATGCCCACCGGCACGCCCGCCGGTCCACTGGAGCAGGATGGGCATCGAAGGATTTGCCGCTGCGATCGCCACAACTTGGCGAATGCTGGTCGCATCGATGAAAAAAAGACAAACGTGCACTCTCATCGTCAACTACCGAAGTGTTTCCGCCAGCTGCTGGCAACGAGCGGTGCAGTACCCTTCGACGGAGCCGGGCTTGAAGGCGACGTGGCGGAAACCCGCCGCTTGGAGGTTGGCAATGATGTCGTTGGCGGTCTCGGCGCTCGGTACGCCGGCGGCGACGCAGAGGCCGTCGATCGGGTAACCCTGTTGGCGGAGCGCGACGGCAAGCGGGTACTGGAAGCCCCACTGGTGCGCATTTAGGTACAGCACGTTGAGAGTGATGGTGTCGCCTGGCCGCAGGTGCGGGATCAGCGCGTCGAGCTTGGCGCGGAGCGCCGCTTCCGAGTAGTGGCCGCCGCCGGCGAGTTCGCAGTGGTACCCGGCGTTAGTGCACGCTGGGGCCATCGCCCCAACCTCATAGCATGTGGCGGATAGTCGCGCCGTCAGTGCAAGCGAGTCTTGCTCATGGCGCGTCGGGTTGCCACGCACCCGCCACAAACTCGGCGTGCACCGAGGTGGGCGTCATCCCGGCGACCATGAGCGGCGGGCGGCCCATGAGGCGCGAGAACGGCGTGTCGATCCAAAGGCGGTTGCCTTCGTCAGCCAGGCGAACAACGCGCGGCCGGAACTCGACCGCCCAGTCCGGCGCGAATGTGACGGCGCCTGGCCGTGGGTCCAAGCACGCGGCGCGCGGCAGCACCGCGCGGTTGGCGCTGACCAGCGCGCTGGCGGCGATCACCTGCACGCCGCGGCCCTCCTTGGCGCGCGCCACTAGCGCGCCGACGCCGGCGGTGCCGCCGGGGCCAAAGTCGACCATGTGCGTGGCGGGGGCTGCGGTAGCCGCTTCCCACTTGACCGGGCGGCAGCAGGTCTGCGCGATCAGCTCGAGCGTGAAGGCGTGCGCGTCGGCGACGACGTCGGCACCCGTCAGTGGCTGGGCACGCATGTCGCGACCGTCGTCGATGCTGTACGTGGGCACCACCAGTGCCGCCGGGTCGAAGCATAGCTCTGGTTGTCGTTGCAAGTCCTTTAACGTCGCAGTTCCTGTATCAAAATGCGGTAAATCAGCGCGGTCAGTGCGACTGGAGAGGGTAGGCGGCGCGCACGGCGGTGGGAATGTACCCGCGCGAGGTCATGCAAGACGTTGTGCAGGTACGGCGTGTGGAACGGCGCCGCCACCGGCAAGAACCGCGTGGAAAACTTGAGCTCGCGCTTGCTGAAGGGTACGCGCGTCTGGTCAATGCCGCCGCGCTCCTTGATTTTGCGCAGACTCACGTTCAATCCGTGCAGGCTGCGTACCGTTCACCCAGGGCGGAGTTGCGGGCGGGCGTGAGCGTTCGCTTGGTGATCACCACGGTGGCGCATGCCGGGGCACACCTGACAGGATCGCCAGCGACAATCACATTGCGCGGCCCGTTCAAGAGGGCGATGTACAAGCGCCTCGTCGGCGGCAGGTGCGCGTTGGCGGCCTTGACGTGCTCATCGACCATGTGGTGTGGCAGCTGCGCACGGAGGCAGCTTCAGCGGGGAGAAACAAAAGGATGAGGTCGCCGCCGCACTGTACATATGCGAGGGTGCACTGCGCAACGTACACCCGCGATGGCGAGCATGGCGGTGGGTTCGCCCTCGTTGTGTTGGAGTGAGTCCTGCAGCACCTTGGGGTTCATCGTCGTCATGGGGAAGGCATCCAGACAGCGCACGCCAACCCACAGCAACAGCTCGACGGCACGGCACAGGTTCTCGGCGAACGCGTCGGGCGTGTGGCTGGATGCGGCGACGACGGCCGCAATGACACCCTGGCTGTGGCCTGTGGCGCCCACGAACGAGGCCGGGTCAGCACGTGCCCCAGCGAGCGACGTGACGGTCCAGTACTGCAGCAGCTGGGTCAGAGCAATCAACGGCATGCTCACCGGCGCGCTGCGTAGACAGCGGCGGATGGATAAGCGGAGGATCGGTTCATTAGCCAAGCGAAAGCAGCAACTGCCGGTGAGTTGGCGTGTAGGACGCGCCTGAGCAGGTAGCCGGTGGGCGGCTTGGTCTCGGGCCTGCGCAGCCAGCCGAGCACGTCTAAGCCCTTGGCAAACGCGCCTGCGTGCATGGACGCGGTACGGCATACAGGGTCTCAACATGGATTAGGCGCAAGTATTGGAGGTGGCAAGGTGACCAGGAGGGATGTACCGCTGGCGACGGCTTCGGGGGTGGCAGCGGCGCGGGCGAGGACGGCGGCGGCGCGCTCCAGGAGCGGGCCGGCGAGTGGGCGGTAGACGTCGTCGAGCGCCTCAAGCTCGGCGAGGTAGTCGTCGACGTTGCCCTGACCGCCAAAGAGTGCGACCATGAGGACGCGGGGTGCCGGCGACGCGTTGGCGGCGGCCCACAGCGCAGACGGCCGCGGCGGCGCATGTTCCTGGGGATTGCACCGAATGAATGGGGCGCGGATGCAGCGCCTCAGCAGTTGCGTCTGCCGTCGCATGGATGCGCGGTCAATACGTACGGGAAAGGCGGCGCGGCCTGCGAGAACAGCACGGAGGATGCGTCGCTGCGCGACCTCGTCGCGATCCTGGACGGCGGCGTGGATGTCGGTGTCAGCGCCGACGAAGCGGTTGCGCACATCGACGTAGACGAGGCGGGCGAGCACGCGCGTATCGGCGGCGGCGGCCGGGGCGCCGCCGGCGACCAGCAGGTGCTCCAGGAAAGCGGCCGCGACGTCGAGCGGCGGTGGAGGAGCGGCGGCGTCTGCGGCGAGCGCCGCGGCGGCCGGCGACGCGGCAAAGGCGGCGCGGCTGGCGTCTGCGGCGGGCCACAGGTCGGCCGGCACCGTGTACTCCACCTGGCCCGACGAAACCGTAGGCCGCAGGCAAAGACGGCAAAGAGTGAGCCCGCGCGTCGGTTTGGGCGTCTTTGCGGGGCGCGTGCGCGCGGCGTACCTTGGTGCCACCGGCCTCGACGGCCAGAAGCCGCGACGGCATGGTGGCGACGTCACCACGCCAGCCGTTGGGCGGCAGTGGTGTACTCGAGACCGGTTTAGGTTGGTGTACTGGAGGTCCTCGTTGTTCTTATCCTTGTGTCCGTTCCACTCGCGGAGGAAGCGGCGCCGCAGCCGTCGATGACGTCGTTCAGGCCGCTCCACCGGCCAGAGCGCCGCGGCCGGGCAAAGTCCAAGGCGGCGGCGGTGGAGGCGTAAGACGACGAGGCGTAGAAGGTGGAGTGGTAGTAGGTGCTGTAGGTGAAACAGCGGATGGCGTGGAGTAGGTTGTGTGGCTACAATGGGTGCCGATGGCGCTGGACATAGAGCAGCTGCGGCCCACGTAGATGGCGCCCCAGTTTGAGATCTCTGTCTAAGTTGGGGCGCGTTGGTGCTAATGCCGTCAGCCGCCCCAACCGAATGGGCCGGCGCGCGGTGGCGTGCCAGGGCAAGCGCCCCAAACGACAACCGACGCGGCGCCCCAACGATCGACGGAAACGACGTCAACAACAAGAACGCGTACTGGAGTTGAAACAGACACCGGGAAGCCACCTGGTTCTGTAGCGACCTGCAGCGTCCTAGGAGAGGCCTGCACCGCGCACGATGGCATGTGCGTGTACTTAATTGGCGTGCGTTGACGATCGCCCCAACACAACAGCGACTGCCCCAAATTAACGACAGAGGCGCCCCAAAAAAGGAAGCGAGATGAAGCAGATGCGTCGGCTGCCACTAACGAGGACTAACGTTGCAGAGGAAGAAAAAGATGAAATGACCGAGTGGGGCGGCGGACGTGGAGTGTGTGGTGGAGAAAAGGAAGAAGCAACGGCAGGTGCATGTACTGCTAGCAAAACGCGGCCGCGGTGCAACCGCACAGACCGTGTGAATGCGGCGCGTCGTCTGCGGTGCACCGTGGAAAAACGCGGCCGCAGAGCAACAGCGTCCACTGCGGCTACTACGGCGCGTCTGTAGGTGTCTTCTAAGCTGGCTATCGGCTGCTATGGAGAGAGAAACTGGTTGAATAGGCGTCGAAGGGCGCGTGGCAACGCGGCCATTTGCCACGACGATGGCATTACGTCAACCTGGGGCAGGGGTATAGTGTGGGGTAGATGGTGGCGCCCGGCACTTGTAGTGGACGCCGCCTTGACGCACGTTTGGCGCAGGCACAAACCGTAGCGCACATAGGAGCGCGGTGTCTGACAATGAGCATATGCACAACCTGCATGCGTTCCGAGGCCATTGTCTCAGATGTCTGCAAATGTACCGGCAACAGGCGCGCCGGGCCGGTTATCTGTTAGCAACCGAGTCGGCAGCAAACCACATGACGTGCAGCTTTGTTAGCATGCCGGGTCTCCATCAGTGCTTGCGCTAACAACGTCCACAGGATCTCTAGCGCACCCCTGGTTGCTTGTCGTTGTCGTCGTACCCGATGCTGCTTGTAGTCGTCTGAAGGGGCCAGAGCTGGTCACGAAGCACACGGACGACTACTGAGGTGGATGATACCAGCGCTGCCGCCCTCAGATCCCGTAAACCTTGCCGGTAACGCTAGCACAATGTGCCACCTAGCTAGGCGGCAGAGGCCTCGCCCGACTGCGACGGTCGATACTTTTTGTTGCGGCAGTGCGCCAACCCTTTCACTACTTGCTACGGTTTATCGCCTAGTCGTCCTTAGGAGTATGTTGCGCAGCCGAGACTAGCAACTCTTCGGTGCCTTGTTCCGAGTGTAATGAGTGGTGGCTGTAGATTCCAGCCGGATATTATCGAGTGAAACAGGTGAGGGCGCGGCTGTTTTACATCCTTGGCACTATCCGAATGGCGAGCTATGCCTGCATCAGCCGCTCTTCCTCTTCCACGTCCTCTTCCTCTTCCACATCCACCTCCTCTTCCTCTTCCTATATCTCTTCCTCTTCGTCTTCCTCTTCCTTTTCCTCTCCTACTTCCCACATCTCTTCGTCCCTCCTCTCTCTGCTGCCCCTCCATCTTCGTCGTCCTCTTTTCACTCCATGACGTAACAATTGATGATGTCATCCAAGGGCGCCGGCGGCCGGCGCGGCGCAGCGGGAAATGGCAGGCGGGATGGGCGCGTTGGCTGCGTTGGCGGCGGGGGCGGCGGCGGCACCGGGCACGTCGGCGGTGCTGGTGCTGCTGGGCATGGCGTGGCTGGTGGTGGCGGTGCACCGGTGGCGCCGCGCGCGGTACTGGGCCGCCTACCGCGCGCCCGACGGCCGGCCCGTGCGCCTGCTGCCCGCGCTGTACGACGTGCCCGGCGCGGTGCGGACCATGCTGCGGTTCGCGTGGGCGGCGTACCGCGGTGTCGAGCTCGAGGAGACGTGCAAGCTCATCGACAGCACGCCGATCCGCACTTGCCGCCTCGACGCCACCACCAACGACCACGCCTTTGTTCTCACCGGCGATCCGGAGGTCTTCGCGTGGGTCACCGTCCGCAACGCCGACAACTACGTAAAGGGCAGCAACTTTATCGAGATCTTTCACGAGTTCCTCGGCGAGGTGTGTTCGCTGAAGCCCGCCTGGCCTCGTGCACGGGCCGTCTGTCCTCAACTGTACGTCGCTCCCTTTGCGCTGCAAGTCTTTGCGAGTTTAGGGCATATTCAACTCGAACGGTCGCGCGTGGCTGCGGCACCGCGAGATCGCGCGGCCGCACTTTGTGCGCGACCGTCTGGAAGCCATGGTCGGCGTGTTTAACCGGCACGCGGACGACCTCGTCGCGCAGCTGGACGCGGCCGCGGCGGACGGCACGCCCGTCGACGTGCAAGCGCTCTTCCGCCGTTTCACCATCGACAGCTTTGGCGACGCCTTCTTCGGCGTCGACCTCGGCACGCTCAACAAGCCGTCTGAGTTTGCGCGGCACTTTGACTTTCTACAGTCCTTCTTCGCGTGGCGCTTCCGCCTCGACCCGTGGTGGCGAATCCTGCCCACACCGCCGCAGGTGCATCGCTCTCTCACCTACGTCAACACTTTCCTGCACGGCCTCATCGCCGCGGCGCGCAAGGACCCGCTCCTCGAGGAGCGCACGGATCTGCTGGCGGCCTACATCCGCAGCACCGACGACACGGGCGAGCCGTTCACCGACAAGTACCTGCGCGACATGCTACTCAACTTTCTGCTGGCTGGCCGGGACACCACCGCGTCGCTGCTCACCTGGCTGGTCTACTGCCTCTCCGGCCGCGACGACGTTGAGGGCAAGCTGCTCGAGGAGATTGCGCGCGTTGTTGGCATGGATGCCGACCCGGAACCCGAGCACCTCCCGGAGCTGCGCTACATGAAGGCGGTATGGGACGGCTGACCCAAGCACCCAATGCGTGAGGCCACACGGGCAGTTGACCGAGTCCGCCGCGGCCAGCTTATCGGTACCGCTGGTGCGACAGGTGATCAACGAGACGCTGCGTTTGTACCCGCCGGTGCCGTTCAACTTGCGCACCGCTGTCAAGGACGACGTGCTGCCCAACGGCTACTTTGTCCCTGCCGGTATGTTGATGACGCTCGCGCGGGTCGCAGGCTGCGTCGGCTGACCATGGCCTCGTGTCCCCTGTGACTCGAGCGATCATACGGCAGGGACCGACGTGAGCTGGTGTGCATACAGCTTCCACCGATCCAAGGCAATCTGGGGCCCCGACGCCGACGAGTTTGTGCCGGACCGTGGTACGCCGGAGGAGCGCGCAGCCCATGCGCGCCGCTTCGACTTTGCGCCGTTCCACGCTGGCCCGCGTATCTGCCTCGGCCAGAACATGGCGTACACCGAGGCCAAGGTCGCGCTTGTGCGCATCCTGCAGCGGTTCCGCCTGCGGCACGACCCGACCCATACACCAATCAAGATGGACGACCTTGTCATGTCGTCCGCCACGGGCCTGCGGGTTTACGTCGAGCGGCGTGCGTAGCCCCGCGATGTACAGCGATGGAAGGGTCCCGCCCTTGTGTACATGGTCACTGTGTGTTTTGCGAAAGTGTCTGCTGTGATTGTGTGTGTCGCGTGTTATGTTCGATGGAATTCATCTGCTAAGTTCAAGTAACCAAAATTTATACTGCTACACTGAGCTCACTGCTCACCAAGTTGAGTGCTGCACAGACCTCACTTGGCCGCGTCCGTGGCCGACAGCTCCATGCTGGCGTGATGTCCGTCGCCATGCTGGCGAAGACACCGCCTACCACAACCATTAGCAAATCGCGCACCACTTGGGAAAAAGCAGTACTGACCGACGACACTAGCCCGCCATCCTTTTTGAGACAACACCGTGGACCAATGCTGCTCGACAGCTATCAGCCGCTCCGAATGCTAACCCGTTCGCCCGTCGAGGCCGTGCGCGGCGTGCACCAGCTCGTCCGAGAAGGTGGTGCTCCACGCCAGCATTCCGTACATGCACAAGACTCCACATCTTGGCCACGACAAGAACTAGAGTAGCCACAGCGTCCACCTCGGCATCGTCTAGTCCAGGACCGCACGCTGGAAGCGGTTGGGCTGCTCAATGTACTGCGTCACCTGCACCCCCCTACCCGCCTGCCCTCCCATATCAACGATGATGGTTCATGGTGATTAGTAGGCCTGCAGGCCGTACTTGGAGGCAATTGCGCATGTACCTGTTATAAGCGATCCCTTGAGCTCGAGGTACTGTGCGCTCGCACTGGTAGGGTCGTCCACCCACTGAGCGTGCACTTATTCATCTTCCCTGCCCCAGCATGCGAACGCTGCCGCGGGGGGCGGTGAAAGGGGGAGGGGGGGGGGGGGGGGCGACCCGAGGGAAGGGGG
>Ga0180215_1004605_pt1 | contig 12146 bp, 12 predicted proteins | sample eDN3rd37CBELigBY_FD_128871 | JGI IMG/M metagenome (GOLD analysis project Ga0180215, IMG submission 128871) | Enriched backyard soil microbial communities from Emeryville, California, USA - eDNA 3rd pass 37_C BE-Lig BY (version 2) (version 2) | ecosystem: Environmental > Terrestrial > Soil >...
CCGGCGGCGTCGACCTGTCGAGCTCCGCGCGAAACGCGGCCGGGGAGGGCTCGACGCCGCGCAGGTCGAGGGTGACGGGCGGGCGGCCGGCGTCGCGCGCCGCGTCCGCGAAGGCGTGCATCAGGGTGGTCTTGCCGACCCCGCCGGGGCCGAACAGCCACAGGACGCAGAACGCCGGCTCCTCCGCCGCGATCGCCTCCCGGAACAGCGCGAGCTCCGCGGCGCGGCCCACGAACGATCGCCGGCGCGCGCCCTCGAGTCGTTGCGCGACCGTCGCCGCCTGTCCTGGGGCTGAGCCGACCTGCGTCACCCGACGCCTCCGGGCCTCGAACCGTCGACGCGACCCTACCCGCATGACGCGGACGGGTGGGAGGGCGTTGTCGCGAGGCGGACGGCGGGCATGCTGTCTCCATGGCCCATCTCGCGCGCCTCTCCCTGCTCGCCCTCCTCGTCCTCCTGCTGGGGGCGGGGCCCGCGGGTGCGCAGGCGCTGCGCACCCCCGCGGGCGACCTCCAGGACGCCGCGTCTGCGATCGCGGGCGGCCAGCGCGTCTACGTGCACCCTGACGCCCGCGGCGCGCTCCCGGACGCCGACGCGCGCCGCCTCGACGCGCGGATCGCGAGCACGGGCGGGCGCGTCTACGTCGCGGTGCTGCCGGAGGCCGCTGGCGCCACCGACCTCGCCGTGCGCCTCGGCGAGCAGGTGCGCCGCAACGGCACCTACGTCGTGCGCGCGGGCGACACATGGAGCGCGGCGAGCACCGACCTCGCCCCCGGCACCGCCCAGCGGCTCGTCGACGAGGCCGCGCAGGGCCGCGCCGGCGACGTCCCGGCCGTGCTGCATGCGTTCGTCGCGCAGGTCGCGTCGGCGCCGGCGTCCGGCGGCGGCTCGGACCGGTCGCGCGGCGGCGAGGGCGGCGGAGGGGGGCTGCTCGTCGTCCTGGCGGCGCTGGCCGGCGGTGGCGGCCTGCTCGCGTTGCGCTCGCGCAGGCGCCGGCGCAGGCAGGAGGCCCAGGAGCTCGAGGAGCTGCGCCGCGTGGCCCGCGACGAGCTCGACGCGCTCGGCGAGGACATCCGGCTGCTGGAGATCGACGTGGACATGCCCGGCGCCGACCCCCGCGCGAAGGGGCGCTACAACGAGGCGGTCCAGGCGTACACGCGCGCGGAGGAGCGGCTCGACCTCGCCCGCTCGCCGGAGGACTTCGAGCCCATCGGCAAGGCGTTGGAGGAGGGGCGCTGGGAGATGGAGGCGGCCAAGGCGCACCTCGCCGGCCGCCCGGAGCCCGAGCGCCGCGCGCCGTGCTTCTTCGACCCACGCCACGGCCCGTCGGTCACCGACGCGGAGTGGGCGCCGCCGTGGGGCGAGCCGCGGCTCGTGCCGGTGTGCGCCGCCGACGCCGTCCGCCTGCAGGAGGGCGAGGAGCCCATGAGCCGCGAGGTCGTCATCGGCGGCGAGCGGATGCCCTACTGGCAGGCGCCGGGCGCCTACGCGCCGTTCTACGCCGCCGGCATGTTCGGCGGCTTCGGCGGCTTCCTCCCCGGCCTGCTGTTCGGCTCCATGCTCGGCAGCGGCTTCGGCATGTTCGGCGGGGCCCTCGACGCCCACGCCGGCGACTGGGGCGGGGGCGACTTCGGCGGCTTCGGCGGCGGCGACTTCGGCGGCGGGGGCTTCGGCGGCGGCGACTTCTGAGGCGGCTCAGGCGAGCACGCCGGTCAGCCGCCAGTCCAGGACGTCGTCCATCGCGCCGTCCTCGCGGCGCGCGCGCACGACCGACCGCAGCCCCACGAGCCCGCCGCCGCCCGGCAGCGGCTCCTTGCCCGTGACGGTGACCGTGCTCGTCAACGTGTCGCCCTCGTAGACCGGCCCGGTGTGGTCGCAGCTCTCCCAGGCCGTGATCGTCACGAGCTCGGGCAGCACGCGGGTGATCTGCGCCGCGGCCAGGCCGATCGTGTGGCCCCCGTAGACGAGCCGCCTGCCGCCCGCCGCCTGCGCGTCGTGGTGGACGGCCGCGACGTTGAGCGTGAGCCGCGCGAGCTCCGCCGCGCTCGTCACCACGTCGCCGCCGTCCACGTCCCAGGTGTCGCCCTCGGCGACGGCGTCGAAGTGGCGCCCGTGCGGGAGCGCCTCCCGGAAGGCCGCCAGATCCAGCCGGCCCAGCACGGCCACCGGATCCGGCGGCGGCGCGTCGAGCTGCACCTGGGAGACGTCCGCGTCATGGCCCGTCTCACGGTCCGGGTCGCGTAGCGGGAGCATCGCGCAGCGCAGGAAGTCCAGCACCGTCCGGTCCTCCTGGTCGACGGTGGTGATGCGCAGCACCGCCAGGCCGGTCGGCGCGCGGCCGGGACGGCGCGAGTTCTCCCGCAGCGCGACGACGCGGGTGGTGGTGCGCAACGTGTCGCCGATGACGACGATGCGGTGCAGCGCGAGGCCGCGGTAGAAGAGGTTCGCGCGGACGCGCTGCGTGAACAGGGTCGATTGGCCGATCGCGACGTCGCACACCAGCCCGGGGTGGGCGGGCACCCCGTCGCGGCCGATGACGCGTTTGGCGAGCGTCGCGTCGAGGCTCAGCCGCATGCGGTCGCCGAGGACGGCCTGGTGGATGGCCGCGAGGCCGTCGGTGAGCGTCACCGCCGGCGCGTCCTCGATGACGTCGCCGGGGGTCAGGTCGTCGAAGTAGGGCCCGGAGGCTGCGTAGGAGCTCATCTGCACCGCATGGTGACGGTGCGCCGCCCCCTACGCGGTCTGGCGCGCGGCGCGGCTCGGGCGTCCCTTCCACAGGGCGACCACGACGCCCTTGATGCCGCCGTTGGCGACGAGGTAGGTCAACAGGCCCGGGGCGATCGTGGTGCCCACCGCGATCGCGACGTCCCAGTTGCGGTCGAGCACGGCGAAGACGAGGGTGCCGAGGCTGCCGACGGCGACGCCGCCGACGGCGCTGCCGCGCTTGGCGGCCTTGCTCTTGCGGGTGCTGGTCCTGGCGGCCATGGTGGCTCCTGTGGGACGGGGATGCGACGCGTCAACCGTCGCACCCGCCCGCCCGCACAGGAACTCCCCCTAGGGGTGGCCCCGGCAGCACCCTTCAGCGCCGGTTCGCCGGCCAGATCCCCTGCTTGCCCGGCTGGATGATCCCGTTCGGGTCCAGCGCGTCCTTCAGACGCTCGTTCACACGGCGCTGGATGTGGTCGTTGAAGTCGAGCTGGTCGGCGACGAGGTCCATGTGGTGGATGTTCGTCCGGTACGGGACCTTCGCGACCTTCGCCAGCTCGAGGACCATCTCGTCGTAGGCGGCGTAGACCTCGCGCGTGCGCTCCTCGTCGTTGGGGTCGAAGAACGTCGTCGTCACGTGGATGACGCTGCGCGGCGAGAGCAGCAGGCCGCCGAGGTACGGCCAGCCGTGGCGGTCGTACAGGCGCCGGACGAGCCGGTAGGTCTCCACGACGTCCTTGCCGGTCAGCGGGCCGACGGGGGAGAAGTCCAGGTGCCCGGTGTCCTCGCCGAAGGGCGTCTTGAAGAGGTCCATGAGGTCCATCTCCGGGATGCCGCACTGGACCTGCTCGTCGTGGCCGCGCGCCTCCTTGTGACGGTCGGTGCCCTGCATCTGGTGGCAGAAGACCTCCACGCCGGGGATGGCGCCGAGCGCCTCCTCGGCGATCGCCCAGTGGGCGTCGACGATCGCCTGGCGCCCGTAGAGCGCGAAGCGCAGCCGCCACGTCTCGTCCGTCGGGTCGATGAACGGCTTGGCGTCCATGCCGGCGGCGATCCCGCGGCCCATCACGGGGTAGTTGCGGACGATCCCCTCCAGCATCAGGCCGCGCAGCGTCTCGACCACCGCCTCCAGGGCCTCCTCGCCCTGCCAGGTCGCGCCGCAGGCGGCGTACACCTCCGGGCGTGGCATGACCCAGACGCCCATCTGGGTGACGATCCCGAAGTTGCTCTGCATGAACAGGCGGTCCAGCGACGGGCCGTAGGAGTGCTGGTAGACGTGCCAGGCCGTGTTGCCGGTCTGGCCGCCCATGCCGGTGCGCAGGACCTCCCCGTCGGGCAGGACGACCTCCATGCCGCACACGTTCGTCGCATGGTCGCCGTACGGCGTGTAGCCGCGCCCGTACTCCAGCGTGTTGCCGACGACCGAGCCCCAGCCGAGGTCGGGGATGGAGGGCCAGCAGCGCCCGCCGGCGGCCTCCAGGGCGTCGTGCAGGTCGAACCAGCGCACGCCGGGCTCCACGACCGCGTAGCAGAGGTCCTCGTTGACCTCCAGGACGCGGTTCATGTTGCGGAGGTTGACGATGACCGAGCCCCGCACGCGCGGGGCGGCCCCGCCGTAGGTGTTGTTGCGCCCCTGCCCGATCGTCCACAGCGGCACGCCGTACTCGTTGGCGATCCGCACCACGGCCTGCACCTGCTCGGTGGTCGTGGGCATCACGGCCGCCGACGCGTCCCACTCGTCGGACGCCTTGTAGGCGTACGGGTCGCGGAACTCGCGCAGCGCCTGGGCGTCGGTGATGACGTTCTCGGCGCCGAGCGCGTCGGCGAACGCGTCGATCGCCTTCGTCACGGCCTCCTCGGACAGGCCGGCGGGCAGGACAGTGGCCACAGGCTCCCCCAGACTCTCGTGTTGGCTCCCCGAAGCGAGACGCTACCGGCTCAGGCGCTCGTCGCGTCGAGCCGCTGGAGGAGCTCGTGGGAGGCGAGCTCGATCTCCTTGTGGCGCCACTCGGCGGCCCGGTAGTGGCAGGCGATGATGCCGCTGCGGTGCACGCGCCGGAAGTCGCCGTACACGAACGCGTAGCGGGCCTTCGTGCCGTCGCGCGCGCCCTCGGTGAGGCCGAGGTGCCAGAGGGCGTACTCCTCCCAGGAGTGCGTCTCCAGGTACGCGTTCTCCTGTGCCGCCCGCGGCTGCACGGCGCCCCAGTCGCTGTCGAGCACGTACTGGCGCGCGTCGATGAGCCGCTCGGCATGGGCGACGGCGTCCGGGTTGACGCGGTAGCGCGCCATGCGCGGGACGCTATCGGCGCCGGCCGAGCAGCGCGCCGAGCGGCCGGGTGTTGAGGACGTCCGCGCCGGTCGCCCAGCCGCGCCGCGCCGTGTGGACGGCGAGCGCCATGCCCTCCAGCCCGCGCACCGAGTGCGCGTCGGTGGAGCAGACGACGGGGACGCCCGCCTGCGCCGCGCGGCGGACGTGCTCGTCGCGCAGGTCGAGGCGGGGCGCCAGCCCGTTGACCTCCAGCGCGACCCCGTGCTCGCGCGCGATCTCGAGGGTCCGCTCGAGGTCCAGCGCGTTCTCCGGCCGGCGGCCGATGAGCCGGCCCGTCGGGTGGCTGAGGCAGTCGACGTGCGGGTTGCGCAGCGCCTCCTCGACGCGGCGGGTCATCTCCGCCCGCGGCATCCGCTGCCCGCCGTGCACGCTGGCCTGCACCCAGTCGAGCCCGGCGAGCACGTCGTCGGGCAGGTCGAGGCTGCCGTCGGCGAGGATGTCGCACTCGATGCCGCGCAGGACGCGGAAGGGCGCGAGCGCCTCGTTCGCCGCTGCGATCTCCTCGCCCTGGCGGCGCACGTCGTCGGGGGTGAGCCCGCGGACCGCCCCGACGGCCGGCGTGTGGTCGCAGATCGCGATGTAGTCGTAGCCGCGGTCGCGGGCCGCGCGCGCCATCTCCATGACGCTCGCCGTCCCGTCCGACCAGGTGGTGTGGCAGTGCAGGTCCCCGCGGATGTCGCCGAGCTCGACGAGCGGCGGGGGCGTGTCGCGGAACGGCGTCTCGCGCAGCTCGGGCGGGCACGGCGGGATCCCGAGCGCGCGGAAGACCGCCGGCTCGTCGGGCGCGTCGGGCAGCGGCTCGAGCGCCGCGACGTAGGCGGCCGAGCCCGTCGCGCGCAGCAGCGCGGTCCCGGCGCGCTCGGGCTCGGCGGCCACCGCCTCGACGGGCACGCCGTCGACCGTCACGCCGACGGCGCGCGCCTCGTCCTGCTCGAGCACGGCGACGATCTGCGGCAGCTCGGCGAAGCGCGCGAGCGCCGCCGCCGGGTCGCGCGTGGCGACCACGACCGCGAGGTGCTCGCAGCGGTCGCGCCAGCGGCGCGGGTCGCCCGCCGGCTCCCCGCCCAGCGCGGCGGCGATGCCCTCCACCAGCTCGCGGGCGCGGGGGAGGAGCAGGCCCTGGCTCGGCGCCGGCCCGTCCGCGCGCGCGAGCGCCTCCAGGATGCGGGCCTCCTTCTGTGGGCCGATGCCGGGGACGGAGCGCAGGCGGCCGGCCAGCGCCGCCTCGCGTAGCTCCTGCGCGGTCTGCACGCCGAGGGCGCGTGCGATGTCCAGCGACGTGCGGGCGCTGAGGCCGAGGTAGCGGCCGAGCCCGACGACGGAGGGCGTCAGCTCGCGCTCCAGCTCGGCCAGCTCGGCGATCGAGCCGGTCTCCACGAGCTCGCGCAGGCGCGCCTCGATGCCGCGCCCGATGCCGCGCAGCTCCCGGGCGCGCCCGGCCCGGACGAGCTCGGCGACGGGGACGGGCGCGGCGCGGATCGTCTCGGCGGCCCTGCGGTAGGCGCGCTGGGTGTACGGGCCGGCGTCGGCGAGCTCCAGGAGCGCGGCGAGGGCCTCGAGGCGGTCGGCGATGTCGGCGTTGTCCACCGCATGGAGTCTCGCGCGCTTGGCGACGTGCGTACCCTGCGGGCGTGTGGCCACCGGAAGGCGTGCAGTTCCTCCGCGATCTCGAGGCCGACAACGACCGCGAGTGGTTCCGGGCCAACCGCTGGCGCTACGACGAGTATCTCGTCGCGCCCGCGCGGTCGCTGGCCGAGCACCTCGCGCACCTCGGCGAGCCGCGGTTCTTCCGCCCGTACAACGACACGCGCTTCCACATGCGCCCGCCGATCAAGGAGCAGTTCGGCATGGTGCTGGGCCGCGGCGGGGCGGGCGTCTTCTACGTCGAGCTGTCGCTCGACGGCCTGCTGGTCGCCGCGGGGATGCACGCGCCGGCGCGCGACCAGCTCGAGCGCTTCCGCGCGGCGATCGACGACGGGCGCCGCGCCGCGGCGTTCGAGCGCGCCGTGCGGGCGGCCGAGGCGCACGGCCTGCGGCTCGCCGAGCCTGAGCTCAAGCGCGCGCCGCGCGGCTACCCCGCCGACCACCCCCGGATCGACCGGCTGCGCCTGCGGCAGGTCACCGTGCACTGCCGCCATGGCCTGGAGCCGTGGCTGCACGAGCCGCGCTGCGCCGAGGTCGTCCGCGAGCAGCTCGACGCGGCCCGGCCGCTCGTCGCGTGGCTCGAGCGCTGGGTGGGGCCTCCGCAGCACTGAGTCCCTGCGGTACGGTCGCGCCGCGGCGGGCGGCCGCCCGGACACGACCAGGGGGTGGAGGTTGACGTTCGAGGAGAGGATCGATCCCGAGCTGCGCGAGGGCCTGGCGATCTTCGAGGCGCTCGGCTTCGAGGCCAAGGAGCTCAGCGGCGAGACGCTGACGACGATGCGGGCGACGGCGGCGCAGCTCTTCGCGGCCGCGATGGCCGAGGTGCCGCCGAACGACGCCGTCGTGCGCGAGGACCGCGTCGCCCCAGGGCCGAACGGGGACGTGCCCGTGCGCGTGTACCGGCCCGCCGGCGCGTCCGGGACGCTGCCGGGGATGCTGTGGATCCACGGCGGCGGGATGATCTTCGGCAACGTCGACCAGGACGACCCGGCGTGCGACGCCTACGCGGAGGGCGTCGGCTGCACCGTCGTGTCCGTCGACTACCGGCTCGCGCCCGAGCATCCGTACCCGGCGCCGGTCGAGGACTGCTATGCGGCGCTCGCGTGGATGTCCGAGAACGCCGCCGGGCTCGGCATCGACCCGGCGCGCATCGCCGTCGGCGGGGCGAGCGCCGGGGGCGGGCTGGCGGCGGCCACGGCGCTCCTCGCGCGCGACCGCGGCGGCCCGGCCCTCGTCTTCCAGCTGCTCGTCTATCCGATGCTCGACGACCGCGACGCGACGCCGTCCACGAAGGAGTTCGCCGGCATCCTCAGCTGGGGCCGCGAGCACAACGTGTCGGGCTGGGCCCAGTACCTCGGCGGCGCAAAGGCCGACGCGTACGCGGCGCCGGCGCGGGCGACGGACCTCTCCGGGCTGCCCCCGGCGCTCGTCCAGGTCGGTGAGCTCGAGGTGTTCCGCGACGAGGACGTCGACTACGCGACGCGGCTGCTGCGGGCGGGGGTGCCCACGGAGCTGCACGTGTACCCGGGCGTGTACCACGCGGCCGACGTCGCGGCGCCGCAGGCGCGGACGTCCGTGCGGATGGCCGAGGAGCGCGTCGAGGCGCTGCGCGGCGCGCTGCACCCGCAGGCCGCGGCGGTCTGACGGCAGAAGGGCGGGCGCGGGGCGCGCGAGCGCGCCCCGCGCGTGGTCCTAGCCCTTGTTGACGTCGTTCTCCGCCTCGAACTTGCGGACGAGCTTGAGGTCGTCGTTCGTGGCGGGGATCTCCGTGCAGCCCTCCGCCTCGACCATCTTGCCGTCCTTCGGCGTGACGGTCCAGTCGGTGTTGTTGGGCACGTGGACCGGCATCTCCTGGAAGTACCAGGGCTTGCAGAGGATGTCGGTCTTGTAGTTCTTGATGTTCAGGATGGCCTTGTTGATGCCCTCGCGGTCCAGCTCCTCCTCGGGCAGGTCCATGAGGACGTCGCTGACCATCTTCGCCGCGATGAAGCCCATCTGGCCGAAGGAGCCGAGCGGGTTGTCGGGCGAGTACTTCTTGTTCACGGCCCGGTAGAGCTGCATGTCGGGGCCGTCGGAGTCCAGCAGGTTCAGCTCGGCGTTGATGAAGATCTTGCCGTCCCACTGGGACCCGATCGCGTCGGGCACCGAGGTGTCGTTCAGCGGCGTGGAGCTCGCCCACATCACGCGGTCGATGAGGCCCTGCTGCGCGGCGGCCTGCAGGATCTTCACGCCCTCCGGCGGGGTGAAGTCGAGCACGACGCCGCCGCCCTCACCGGCCTGCGACACGAGCGCCTGCGCCAGCGAGGCCGGGTCGGCCACCGGCACGGTCTCCAGGCGGCTCACGGTCTTGAGGCCCTTCTGCTTGGCCTCGCTGATCGCGAGCTCGTTCACCGCGTCGTTGCCCGGCTGCTTCGGCGAGGCGACGACGATCGACTTCGCGCCCTTGCGCACGAGGTAGTGCGCCGCGCCGAGGCTCGAGTAGCCCGGGCCCATGTTGAGCGCCGCGATGTTGGGCGTGTTGAAGCACTCGTTCGGCACGCCCGCGACGATCGCGTAGAAGCCCTCCTTCTTGTAGTAGTCCCGGTTCACCGGGCAGTCGAGCAGCGAGAAGCTGCCGACGAACGCGTCGACCTTCTCCGTCTCGGCCAGGCGCGTCGCGAGCGACTGCACCTGCTGCGGATCGACGGCGTGCTCCTCGACGATGAACTCGACCGGCCGACCCTGGATGCCGCCGTTGTCGTTGAGGCACTTGAAGTACGCGGCCGCCGCGTCCGTGCCGTCCGTCCAGTCGATGCCGGGCACCTTCGTGACGAGCGCGCCGAACTTGATCGGCTCGCCCGTGGCCTTCTGGCCGGTGCCCTGGCCGCACTTCGCCTCGTCGGGCGTCGTGCCGCCCGCCTCCGGCGCGGCACCGCCGCCGCCGGCGCTCCCCTCGTCGTCGTCGCCGCAGGCGACCATGACGGCGCCGAGCGCGAGCGCCATACACACCACGACGAGGCGCGCAAACCTCGCCCACATGCTGATCTTCACCCTTCCTCCTTCGCGCCGTCCCTCCTCCCAGGGCACGGTGCACCCGGCGGACCGAGGCGGCCACCGTGGCCGCGCTCGTCCGGAGACGGCAGATCTGTGAGCGCTGGATCATAATCAACCGGTTGGGTGTTGAATGGAGGGCGGCGCGCGCGGCGGTCCGGGAGAGGACACATGGCCTGCTCGCCCGGGGGGTAGCCTGCGAACTGGAGCGCGCCTCCGCTTGACCGTGAGTCCCAAGGCCCCTACCCGACCGATGCGCGCCGACGCGCGGCGTAACCGCGACCACCTCCTCAGCGCGGCGGCGCAGCTCTTCGCGGAGCGCGGGACCGACGTGTCGCTGGAGGCGGTCGCCGCTCGCGCGGGCGTGGGCATCGGCACCCTGTACCGCAACTTCCCCAACCGCGACGCGCTCGTCGAGGCGGCCTACGAGAGCGAGGTGCAGGGGCTCTGCGGCGCCGCGGCCGACCTGCTCGCCGACCGCCCCGCCGACGAGGCGCTCGCGGCATGGCTCGAGCGCTTCGTGAGCTACGCGGCGGCCAAGCGCGGCATGTCGAGCGCCCTCCGCGCCGTCGCCACCAAGCACGACTTCGGCTCCGACGTGCGCCAGCGCCTGCTGGCGGCGATCTCGACGCTGCTCGACGCGGGCGCGCGCGACGGGACGCTGCGCGCCGACGTGGGGGCGGAGGACGTCCTGCGCGCGATGGCCGCCATCTGGGCGATCCCCGACGGGGAGGCGTGGCGGGCGCAGGCCGAGACACTCGCCCGGCTCATCGTCGACGGCCTGCGCCACGGCGCCGGTCAGTAGTAGATCCAGCCCTTCATCCCGCCGCTCGCGACGACCGGGTCGCCGTTGATCGCGACGGCCCGCGGGCTGCAGAGGAAGCAGATGACGGTCGCCACCTCGTCGGCGGTCATGACGCGCCCGGTGGAGAAGTCCCTGCCGACGATCTCCAGCGCCTCCTCGGCGGAGACCCCCTGCGACTCGGCCACGCGCGTCACGGGCGGCGGCAGCACCTCGGTGATCGTCAGCGAGGGGTGCACGACGTTGACGTTGATGCCCTGCGGCCCCAGCTCGTCGGCCAGGTTCTTCGCCAGCGCCGCCACGGCGATGTTGCGGATCGTGCCGGCGGTGGAGCCCGTCCGCCGCGCGGCGATGCCGGCGACGTTGACGATCGAGCCCCAGCCGGCGGCGAGCATGTGCGGCTGCACGGCGCGCGCGCAGCGCAGGTAGCCGCGCACCTTCACGTTGATCTCCGTCTCCAGGTCGTCCTCGGCGATCTGGCCGCGGTTCGGCCGCGCGGCGTTGTTGACGAGGATCTCCACGCCGCCGAGGCGCTCGACGACCTGCTCGACCATCGCGGTGACGGCCTCGTCGCTGCCCGTGTCGGCCGGCACGGCGATGACGGTGCGCCCGCTCGCCGCCGTGAGGTCCTGGGCGGCGCGCTCGAGGGCCTCCGGGTCGCGCGCGACGAGCGCGACGTCGGCGCCCTCCGCCGCGAGCGCCCGCGCGGTCGCGAGGCCGATGCCGCGGCTGCCGCCGGTGACGATCGCACGGCGGCCGGTGAGTCCTAGATCCATGGGCGTGGATGATCTCAGCGGCCGCGGAATCGCGGCGGGCGCCGCTCGAAGAACGCGCGGGTGCCCTCCGCGAGGTCCTCGGAGTACCGGCACAGCGCCACGAGGCGCGCGACCTCGTCAGGGTCGTCGCCGCGGATCGCGGCCTTCGCCGCGCGGATCGTGAGCGGGGCGTTGGCGGCGATCGTCGCCGCCAGCCTGGTGACGCGCGCCTCCAGGCGCTCGCGCGGGAGCACCTCCTGCACCAGGCCGAGGCGCAGCGCCTCCTGCGCCCGCACCTGCCTGGCGGTGTAGAGCACGTCGGCGGCGACGGCGGGGCCTGCGACGTCGACGAGCCGCCGCACGCTCTCGTGGGGGTAGCCGACGCCGAGGCGCGCGGCCGGGATGCCGAGGACGCTGTCGTCCGCGGCGATGCGCAGGTCGGCCTCCAGCGCGGTCGCCAGCCCGCCGCCCAGGCAGAAGCCGTGGATCATCGCGATCACGGGCCTGCTCGCCGCCCGCAGCGCCGCGTGGAAGGCGGCGATCGCCCGGGAGGCGGCGGGGTCGTCCTGCTCGGCGATGTCGGCGCCCGACATGAACGCCTCGTCGCCCGCGCCGCGCAGGACGATCACGCGGACGTCCGGGTCCTCCTCGATGCGCTCGAGCTCGTCGAGCAGCGACCGGCACATCGCGATCGTCAGGGCGTTGCGGCGGGCGACGTTGTCGAACGTCAGCCAGGCGACGCCGCCCCCGACGGCGACCTGCAGCTGCTCGGGCATCAGCGGGCGTGGGGCGGGCGGGGGGGCACGGTGCCGGAATCTACGCCGCGCCCCGCCGCGATGTGCTCACGCCGGGCTGGGCGCCGGGACCTTCTCGGCGGCCG
>Ga0180215_1004607_pt1 | contig 12143 bp, 15 predicted proteins | sample eDN3rd37CBELigBY_FD_128871 | JGI IMG/M metagenome (GOLD analysis project Ga0180215, IMG submission 128871) | Enriched backyard soil microbial communities from Emeryville, California, USA - eDNA 3rd pass 37_C BE-Lig BY (version 2) (version 2) | ecosystem: Environmental > Terrestrial > Soil >...
AATGAAAATTTATATATTGCGGGATAATTGCTCTTATGGGGGACAGGATGTATACTGAGGGATTTAACGGAAAAAAGTTTCGTAATCCCCGATCACTTAATTTTAAAAAGCGAAATAGCAGAAAATTATTCCGTTATATTCTTTTTATCTCCATTTGAAAACGTTTACCAACGAAAATAACGGAAAAATATTCTGCTATAACAAATTTGGCTAACCGAGGTTCCGCTATTCCCACTTAATCATCCACTTTTAGATTTCTAATCGGAATCCGAATCCGCCTCAAAAAAGGAGTGAAATGATTTTCACTCCTTTTCGTTTACTGTTTTTTCTATTTATGCTGCATCCCCTACTTATGCGTCAAAAAACAGAAATATGCGTCACTTTTTTAATTTATGCGTCTGTTTCATCGATTTATGCTTTATTTTTGTAATTTATGCTCCAAACGGTCTTTCAGCAAAGCAATCCCCTACTTCAAGAAGTCATTTTCACATGGGTTTTTACAAAATGAAGAAGAGTTTGCCCCAACCCCGTAAGTATAACACCCTTTGCTTCACACTTTTCGCAGGATTCAATCCTTCCATCGTGGTTTACTTTTCCGCTCCCTTTACATTCAGGACACTGATCTTGCAAATCATCTGTTGTGAAAATCACGCTACCCATCAAAATCCCTCCATTTTTTTAATTCCTGATCATGTCAAACCACCACCAACCATCTTCCATGGTCATTCCCCCTTTAAAACATACAAAAAAGGCTTTCCATCCCCTGTAAAAAGGACGGAAAGCCGCGGTGCCACCTTTATTCGTCTGTACTAACTACAAACGCACTTTTTAGAGTACAGATCCAGAATCGATACTCCGTCTCTTTTAACGGTGAGACCTCTCCGCCAAAGCCTACTCCTCATTTCGGTTTGGTTGCTCCGAAGCCCATTCAACATGAATCCCACACTGATTTGCACCATCCATCAGCTCTCTGAAGTGTCAAACATGCCTACTCTTCTTCATCCACGCAAAAATATCATAATTAATATCAGTTTATAATAGTTACTCTCTATTTTCAACGGGTTTCCACTTTTTTAGAAACCAAACTACGCTGCTCTTTCACAGTGGCCTCAAGATTAGTTTTTCTATTTACAATCCATATTCCTACGAGTACAAGCATCATTCCTACCAGTGTATCAATTTTTAAACTTTCTTGTAAAAATAGGCATCCGGAAATAACTCCCACGACAGGTACAAGCAGTAAGGATATCGATGCTTTGCTGGCTTCTGTTCGACTTAAAATATGATTCCACATAACAAACGCCAAAGCAGAGGCAATTATCCCAGAAAACAGTATATAAACTACCGGCATGAATCCCCACATCGATTTTCCATCTTCAAATGAAAAAGAATATACCAGTAATCCCATTGCTCCAATCGTCATTTGCCAGGTTGTATATTGGACGCTATCACAATGCTTTAATTTCAGTTTAAAAAGTAAGTTAGCTGCAGCCCAAGAAATAGCGGAGCTTAAGGCCAGTAATACAGCCCATAGCGATCCACCTACATGGATATTCATTGCGAGAGATAAGCCAACTAGGCCTAGCACAATTCCTAACGTCTTTCTTGCAGTCAATTTCTCTCCAGGAATCCACAAATGTGCCATGATTGAAAGGAATAGTGGCATACTATAGGTTAGAACAGAAGTAAGACCCGCACTCACATAGTTCAGCGATATTTGAATCGCAATATTAAAATAGGTGGTTTGAAACAGTCCACAGAGTATATACCATTTCAAATCGGATCTATTCGGCAAGGGTATCTTTCTCATCAAACACACACAAAGGAGCACGATCGCACCGGTTAGAAATCGCAATGCTGCAAACAGAACAGGCGGAAACGCACCATTTCCCCATTTCATGATTACAAAATTAAATCCCCAGATAAGACATAACACGGCCATCGAAGCATTCATCCCATTATCCTCTTCCCTCATTCCAACTTTAGCTTAGCGCTAACCATACTTTACACCGACTATATATTGGTGTCTAATATATAAATAATGTGTTTTTAAGTCGCAAAACGACTTAGTGAGGAGGGGAATGGCTTGGAATTACGTCAGCTTGAATATTTCACTGTGGTAGCTGAAGAGTTGCATTTTGGCCGCGCGGCGATTCGCTTACAAATGACACAGCCACCTTTAAGTCAACAGATTCTACAACTTGAAAGAGAACTTGGCGTCGAGTTGTTTAAGAGATCAAAAAGACATGTAGAGCTTACAAACGCTGGAAAGATCTTCTTGCAAGAAATCCGCCACATCCTAATCCAATTGGAGCGGGCTAAAACTGCAGCTCTTAGGGCGCACATGGGAATGCTTGGCCGATTAGTGCTTGGCTTTGTTGGATCTGCAACATTCGATGTTCTTCCATTCATCGTTCGAGCGTTTCAAGAGCAGTTCCCACACGTAGATTTGATTCTTCGCGAGATGCCAACACCCATGCAGATTGAGGCATTTCACAGAAGGGACATCGACATCGGGTTTCTCAGAACCCCTGTGGTTGACCCGCTTCTATCCCTTTTGCCCGTTCATCAAGAAACCTGTGTTTTCGTCGTACCGAAGCTGCATCCACTGGCACAACGTTCTTCTCTGTCAATGGGTGATTTAAGCACCGAACAATTTATTTTAGTGGAAAGAGAGATTTGGCCAAGCTGGTATGATGATATTCTCTCGAAATGCCGTGATGCTGGTTTCAGCCCAATCGTCCGCCAAGAAGTGAAAGAAATACAGACAGTTGTTGGATTAGTGGCAGCAGGACTTGGGGTCAGTATCGTCCCAAAATCAACAGTGAACTTGCATGCACGAGACGTCGTGTACATAGAAATTGAGGGAGCTGCTCCGCGTGTAGAAATGTGCATCGCTTGGCGAACCGATGACACCTCAACCTTGGTTAAACAGTTTCTCGATGCCGCATCAAGCACAATGAATTTTGCCGTCCAGAGAAATAGATAACTTCGTATAATAATACATGTAAAAAATCCGATTCATCCTTCGTCGAGGGGATCGGATTTTTTGTATGTTACCGTTCATATTGAGTTCACAATAGTGGCTTATAGTGTGTTTATAATTCACAGTGATGCCCCAGATCGATACATGTTAGAGGTGGAATTCGAAGATTTAGCCAAGCAAGAGGACCTTCTCACGGCAAACCATGCGGTGAAACGTCTGGAGTTCCGCGGCGATGAGATCCATCTGGAAGGAACCTCTCGAAACCTACAGGAACATTCTTTTCACTATGATGCTGGCACTCCTCGTAGCTTTCTTTATCGACAGACGATTGATTTTGAAGAAAGGCATGGTAAACAAATAGATGAAGAAGATCCAATTATCCCGTTAATTACCCCAGTGAAAAGGCGGCTTAGTTGGAAATTCTCCACATAACTCTTTAAAATGTCTGTTTTTAGCCCTTTAAAACAAGCTTAATTGGACATTCTCCCACTATTGTGAGGATTTTTACCTAACCAAGTCGTGTTAAGTGGAGAATTTCCAATTAACATGACTTTGTGCACCCTGCTTCTTTCTCCAAATTATGTTATCCTACCCTTATACCAGAAGGAGGGTTTAACCATGAATTTTTGCTGCGGATCCGATATGCTCCTCACCATTGCCCATATTCGTTATCACACTACTACGATTACAAACGTCCCAATGCTCTTTTGTTTGGCCTGCGACCAAACCATCGTTCATCCTGAGATTGAACTTGAATTCGAACTCTTAAAAGATTATGCAATAGGTGATCGGACCAGGGAGGTCGACCTGGCCCCTCACATCTCCAAAAGTAAACAAGAATTTCTATACGACCCGAAAAACCATGCTGAATATCACAGATTGGATGATACATTGAAACAGCATATCGACCGTGCTCTTGATTTGTTTTCCATGGCTCAAGCTATGGACGACCCTACATGGAAAGATGAGGTGATCGGGAGACTTCATACACTTCAGAAAAAGGCTGAGCGGAACCAAAAAAACTAATATCTACTTCACTTTCTCTTTGCGTTTAAGGATGGGGAGACTAAATTGCCCTCCTTCCTCCCGATCCATGCTTGATACAGGTATACTTGTAATTAGAGTAAACAAGTTTTCCCACTCCTATTAAATGAAAAAAGAGGCTCGTCAGCCATCTGACAAACCTCTATTCTTCCTATCTCACATAATTACTTAACTTCCCGATTTTCTCAACTTCCACAGTGACAACATCCCCAGATTTCATCGGACAGCTTCCAGATGGTGAACCCGTAGCCAAAATATCTCCTGGCTCCAAGGTCATGACTTGTGAAATCCAGCTAATCAAGAAGGGGATGGAAAGTGACATCTGATTTGTATTCCCATCTTGTACCACTTTATCGTTTAATTTTGTAACGATGCGTAAATTTCTCGGATCAATCCCGGTTACAATCCACGGTCCAAGTGGTCCAAACGTGTCAAACCCTTTACCGCGGGTAAACTGGGGGTCTGTTTTGGTAAGATCTCTAGCCGTTACATCATTAAAGATGGTGCAGCCAAAAATGTGATCCAATGCGTCTTCTTCTTTAATATTTTTCCCCCGTTTGCCGATCACAAGGGCTACTTCCCCTTCCAGCTCCACCTGCTGTGTCAATTCACTTGAAGGAAGAATGATTTCTCCCTGATCTGGAATTAAGGAAGAGGTTGGTTTTAAAAACAAAAATGGTTCCTTTAGATTGGCTGTTCCCCCCGTCTCTTTCGCGTGAGCAGCGTATGTCCAACCGAAATTTACCACTTTGGAGGGCGCTACCGGCTCCAAGATTTTCACCTGATTATATTGAACTTTAACGCCATCGAATTTTAGGTTATCGTTTACAATTTCAGTAAAATCACTGGACAACTGTAGAATTTCGTCACCATCAACTATTCCATAGTATATGTTACCGTTATCATTTAGATAGCGAACGATCGTTTGTGTTTTCTGTAGTACCTGCATGCCTATATCCTCTCCATCTAAAATCGTTTTCTTAGATTATAACCTACCCTAGTGTATCACTATTGTCATAGATTAAAAATAGTTATTCCCGTATAAATACCAATCAAAATATAATTAAAATTTTGTAAAAACCGGGAATGATATTCGCTAAAAAACGTTACTAATAAACAATATGGCTCTATCGATAAGGATATGAATAGAGCCATTTTAATATTGTTTCCCAGAAGCGTAAAATCATCTTACGCTACTTTATGGACATTGACCTTTTTTCCTTCTCTACGTCTCTCTCTAAACTCGGCTGCTGCCGTGAAAAGAACGTCTGTCGATGAATTTAGTGCCGTTTCAAAGGAGTCCTGTAAAACACCAATGATAAACCCTACTCCGACCACCTGCATGGCCACCTCATTGGATATCCCAAACAAGCTGCATGCTAGAGGAATTAAAAGTAATGAACCTCCAGCCACCCCCGAGGCACCACAGGCACACACTGCTGCTAATATGCTAAGGATGATCGCTGTCGGAACATCTACTTGAATCCCTAGAGTATGAACTGCTGCCAGAGTCAATACAGAAATCGTCACCGCAGCTCCTGCCATATTGATGGTAGCCCCTAATGGAATCGATACAGAATAATTATCCTTATTTAACCCTAGACTTTCACATAATCTCATATTTACTGGAATGTTAGAAGCGGAACTTCGTGTGAAAAAGGCGGTAATACCGCTTTCCCTAATGCACCTAAAGACAAGAGGATATGGATTTTGTCTAATCGCCAAATATACAATGACAGGATTTGCAACCAAAGCCACAAAAAGCATACAACCAATCAAAACAACAAGCAGTTTTCCATAGCCGAGCAATGCATCCGTTCCATTTGTCGTAATCGATTCAAAAACGAGTCCCATAATTCCTAACGGTGCAAACTTAATCACCCAAGTCACTAATTTGGATACTGCATCAGAAAAATTAGCAATCAATGTTTTCGTTGTATCTGCTGCGCTTCTCAAAGCAAATCCGAGAAGCACGGCCCACGCTAAAATACCGATATAATTCGCCTCACCAATCGCATGGACAGGATTGTCCACAACATTCATCAACAAAGTTTTGAGAACGTCGACGACACTACCTGGAGGTGCGACACCCTCAGCGCCTTTTGCAAGGGTTAAGTTTACAGGGAAAATAAAACTGACAATCACTGCAATCAATCCAGCCAAAAATGTCCCTAAAAGGTAGAGCACGATGATCGATTTCATATTCGTCTGGTGACCACTTTTATGTTGAGCAATCGCCGAGATTACCAAGACGAGAACCAACACAGGTGCAATGGCTTTCAAAGCCCCCACAAATAGAGAGCCAAAAACAACAACAGGTCTAGCCGCCTCGGGAATCGTTACTGCCAAGATGATCCCCACAATCAAACCGATTATGATTTGTTTGACAAGACTCAATTGATTCCACTTTTTTAGTATGCTTTTCATTGATGTTCCCCCGCTAATTTAAGATTCGAGCTAAAAATAACCTTAATAGTCCACTCCGTAAAAACATCTGTCTTTTTGATAAATACTATTATAAAGACTATTTGGCCCCAGCACAAAGGGAATTGAATCCACTACTTTATTCGTAAAAATGAAGAAATTATATTTGTGGGGAGTTTTATTATTTTTTGCAAAACGGGCGAAATTCCCTTTATTAAAGATCACTTTCTGGGTTGGAAATTAATAGTTTATGGAAGATAACTGTTTCCGAATGCAGGAGGTGAACACGATCCGTTCAATAAAATACGTGGGAATTTCCGTTTTGACTTTGCTCATATTCCTTGCAGGATGGTACCTCGTCGCGAAGTCAGGATTGGTTTCACCTTTATTTGTTCCTTCCCCCGTAAGGGTATGGGAGACCTTTCTGGCAATTTGTTTCGGTGAGGGCTATAAAGGAAGTTCGCTATGGGTTCATTTGGGAGTGAGTCTATATCGGATCGGATTGGCCTTTGTGCTCGCTGCCCTGATTGCAGTTCCCTTGGGTTTAGTTTGCGGATACAGTAAAACTCTACAAGCCATGATTTCCCCAATCGTCCACTTTTACCGGCCATTGCCTCCCCTCGCCTACTACACCGTCCTTGTCATTTGGCTAGGAATTGGTGATGCCTCAAAGGTTGCTTTGCTCTTTTTCGCTGGTTTTGCGCCCATCTTTATTTCCTGTCAGTCCGCCATCGAAGAAATCAATCCGTCCAGGGTTATTGTCGCTCACACCTTAGGCGCTTCTACAAGGCAGGTTTTCTTCCACGTCATCATCCCTTCCTGTTTACCGCAAATTTTCACTGGGCTGAGGACATCGCTGGGCTTCATTTATACAACCCTCGTTGCTGCAGAAATGGTAGCTGCTGTTTCAGGGGTCGGGTGGATGGTTCTAGATGCAAGTAAATTTTTGCAAAGCGATGTGATGTTTGTCGGCATTATTTTGATGGGAATAACCGGGTTACTGATTGACGCTGTGTTTAATTTAATTGAAAGAAAAGTTATTCCTTGGAAAGGAAGAGGAGAATAAATGGCAAAATTGATTCGAAAAGTTTTCTTATTATGTACCCTTTTCGCTCTTACTTTGGTCGGTGCAGGTTGCGGGAAGCAATCAGGAGATACCGTGGTAAACATCGGCTATCAGGTAATCCCCAATACTGAAGCGATTGTAAAATCAATGGGATGGCATGAGGAAACGATCAAAGGTGCGGAGGTAAAATGGCATTCCTTTGATTCAGGGAGAGATGTCAATACAGCTCTCGCCTCTGGAAGTATTGATATCGGATTGTTGGGATCCACCCTTGTTGCCAACGGGATTAGCGAGGGTTTAGATTACCAGGTCATCTGGATTGCGGATGTCATCGGTGCCAATGAGGCCCTGGTTGTAAAGAAAAGCGCAGGTATTAACAGCATGGAGGACTTAAAAGGCAAAAAGATTGCGGTCACGTTTGGCTCCACCACACAATATACCCTTCTCGGCGGGCTGAAGGCAAACGGCATCGATCCCAGTGAAGTCAACATCCTCGATATGCAGCCACCCGACATGCTTGCCGCCTGGACGCGCGGGGATATTGACGGCGGATATGTTTGGCATCCTACCCTGCAGAAGATGCTGGATGATCAAGGCCAAATCCTGATTACCAGCGGAGATCTCGTGGAAAAAGGAATTGTCACAGCTGATGTGATCGTGGTCCGAAACGAATTCGCCAAACAGCACCCCGAGGTGGTCCAGGATTACATTGCCTCACAAATCCGGGCTGTGGAGCTCTATCGCAACAATCCTGATGACGCAATTGCTGCCGTCGCTAAGGAGTTTAACATAACAAATGAGGAAGCCGGCACAATGATGAAAGAACTGATCTGGCTATCCGGTGACGAGCAGGCATCTAGCCAATACTTGGGTGCAGCAAATCAACCCGGTGAATTCTCCAGCGTACTTGAAGATACAGCTCACTTCCTAAAGGATCAAAGTCTCATCAAGTCGGTGCCCTCCTCCGATGCCTTCAAAAACGCGGTTTCCGGGGAATATATTGAGAAAGTGATGAATGGACAATAATGGAGTTTCTTCAACTTAAACAGGTCTCATTGACCTACGGTCAAATTCGGATCTTAGATAAGATTGATCTCGTTGTTTCCAAAGGGGAATTTGTCACGATTGTCGGACCGTCGGGTTGCGGCAAAAGCAGTCTGCTCAAGATGGTCACGGGAATCCAGGCTCCGAGTGAAGGAGAAATTCTTTTCCAAGGAGCCCCGATTACACAGATCGACGCCAAAAGGGGAATGATGTTGCAGGAAGCCACTCTATTCCCCTGGCTTTCTGTTCGGGACAATATTTCCTTTGCCCTAAAGATGAAAGGCGTTTCGCGGAAAGAACAGCTTCATCAAGCTGACGCTTACCTGGAACTCATGGGGCTTTCTGATTTTGCCGACCATCTGCCTTACCAGCTTTCCGGTGGGATGAAACAAAGAACAGCCCTCGCCAGAACACTGATTAACCGCCCCGAGATGATTATGATGGATGAACCCTTTTCCGCCTTGGATGCCTTCACTAGAAAAAGTATGCAAAAGCTTCTCACCCAGATCTGGAGGGATTTCCATACCACTTTCCTTTTCGTCACCCACGATGTAGAGGAAGCGATTACCCTTGGTTCTCGGGTCATTATCCTTTCCACCCGCCCTGGAAAGGTAATAGAGGATCTTTGCCTTAGAACAGAAAAAAAAGAAGCGGCAGCGCGCATCTTCACCTTGTTAAAACAGTAATTTTTTTAGATGATCATAAAATGTTTACGATACTCTTTAGAAGGTGCCATCTCCAACATCCTGCGATATAAGCTCTTATCCTGCAATTTCCGAAAGAATGAAATTGCAGGTTTGCTATTCGATTCAAGGATCCACGGGTTTCCCTTTTGATCAATCGCGATGTCAAAGCCGATCGTTTGAAATCCATAGGCTATTTCTAGTTGTTTGGCAGCGCTCAGGCAAATTCGATCTAACTTTTTAAGAATGGTTTCTGCTTTTTTATCGGAAAAGGATTTGGTTAAAGCGCTCAAAGCTGGTAAGACATAGCCTCTGCTCCTTGCCACATTCGTTATAAAATGATTCGCCCCTGCTACTTTTGCTAGTTTGCCGGTAATCGTCCAGGGGACCCCTTTTTTCCTCTGTATCATCACGCGCAAGTCAAACGGGCACCCGTCAATCGTTGACAGGGGGATATATTGCTGAACGATATGTCTTCTAGAAATTGTACTTCCTTCTAAATACCTTAACGCCGCGGCCTTACTGGAAAGAACCTTCTTCCCAGCTCCTTTATGCACCAAATATTTCCCCTCTGGTAAGCGGGAAACCTTCATAACCCCGGCTCCCCCGCCGCCAGCATTCGGTTTAATAATGACCGTTTCATATTTTTGGATCATCTCGTCAAAGTTTTTATTGCTAAAAAGTTTGGTATCGGGCAATGAGGAAAGAATGGATGGATCCCGCCCCATTACCTTCATATTCATGTATTTTCCCCTTATGGTCATAGACATGCGCCTCTTTTCGTATAACCTCATATAGCTTATGTTGAAAAAAGAACCCTGTGTAGGGTTCTTTTCTTATCCTTTTTCAATTTTTCTATCAACAATCGATCTGAAATCACTTGTAGTTGTTACATATTTACCCGTTCTATAAATGAATTGATCCGACACTAGAGAAGTGTGCTGTTTAAAGTCCCTTCGACAATAGGTGAAATTGTATTTGTCTGTGGAATAAATTTTAAATCCATTTTTTTTGCATCTTCGCAAAAACCTTGAATCTTCCCTTGTATTGAGATGCGGGAATTTGACTGTTTTAAATATACTTTTTTTGAAAACAATGGTTGGACCTTTGATCCCACGTACAAACTTGTTTTCTTTATCAGGATCTCGGATCAGCAGTTCTCCCGTGTTTTCAAAATAACAAAAGGTCGTACGTTTTCCTACTATATCTGCCTTCGTCTTCTTAAAAGCTTCCATTATATCTTTTAAATAATAAGCTCCGTAATAATCATCATCATCAAATTTAGCAATATAATCATATTTTGCAAGCTGGACACCCTTATTTAAACAGGCTCCAAGCGTAACATGACTTGGTTTTTGATAGATGGAAACGTTTTTTAATGACTTTGCCCGTTTCTTCCAAAGCGCTATATCCATATCGTCATGGTTTAAGATGATGATTAATTCCTTCGGACGCCAACGCTGTCGCTTATAATTTTGAAACAAATTTTCCATACATTCGTTTCGCATCGTACAAGTAATGATGGAAACCATCTACACCACCTCCAGAAGTTTGGAAGTTACACGAATTCATTTATCTAATAAGTTATGAAAATTTTAGAAAGATGGTTTGGATTCTTTTACTAGATTAAATAGATTCATTTCATGCCCTGCTGGTTAAGTGTTTAATCCAATGTACTACAGCGTGAATACTGTGATAAAAAAGGATGTGAGTAGCATGGCGATCAATAAAGGAACTGCTGTAGGAATATTATATGTGCAACTTGTAAACGGAAAATGGCAAACAGGGGTTCATAATGATCAGCTGAAAATACGATCACTTCTACTACCTCCCCCGCCGTCATCTGGCATGTTGGAAAGAAGGGCTCAATTGAACGAAACCGATTGTATTTTTACAAGACGATTGAAGAATACCAACGGGCTAGAATGGGGGAAGGTCCAAAAGGAGTCCCTCCTTCCAGGTTATACGCTCGGGTTCTAACTGAATCCTATACCGGTGTTCCCGTGGGCTTTCTAAGAAGTGACGGTTCTGCAAACAATGGGGCATTCAAAAAATTTACAACGGCAAAAGGGAAAGGATATGACAATGTGTCGGCCCTCATTAGTGACCTGAAAAACAAGAAGCTAAGCCAAGCTGATTTTCGAGGGGGTACACTTGAATATCTGCACTACAATATTCAGAAGCGCAATGAACCCGGTAGATATGACTTTGTTCTCGAAACCCCAAAGCCCGTAACTGGACTAATCGGTATTCGAAGATTGGATAAAGCCGATGAGTTTTTTCAGCTATAGAAAAAATATAATAAAATGATTAAATTTTGATCACATTTACTTGCTACCATAAGTTTAGGAGGGATCCTCATGAACAGTCACCATCCAGAACAACAGCCACCAGCCGAACAAGAACAAGTGAAAAAGCCCTGGTATAATCAGGGGTGGGTATGGTTGATTATCGCTGTGGTTAGCATAGGAGTCCTCTTCTTTGGATTTTCAGGTTTAATGGATCAAATGACCGAAATCAATCAGTCCATTCAAGATAATACCAGTGCCGTCCAAGAACAAAGTTTTATCCTGAGCGATATTAAACAGGAGATCCAGCAGCTGATTGTCCTGATTAAAGATTCTGTAAACGAGATTCTACGCTCCTTTGCTTAATAGTTCAAGGCCAGACCTAATGGGGTCTGGCCATTTTAACGTCCTATTAAACTAATCAGAGCATATACACCAAATAAGAAAATAATCGTACCAGAAATGCGATTGATCCAGGATAAAGTTTGGTTTTTGAGGAATTTCTTAAAAGACCCGACTAGAAAACTAAGAAAGATCCACCACAGCCCTGAGCCAAAAAACACACCTAATACTAAGGTGAATGCGGACGTTGCCTGTGATTGTGTAAG
>Ga0180215_1004608_pt1 | contig 12138 bp, 13 predicted proteins | sample eDN3rd37CBELigBY_FD_128871 | JGI IMG/M metagenome (GOLD analysis project Ga0180215, IMG submission 128871) | Enriched backyard soil microbial communities from Emeryville, California, USA - eDNA 3rd pass 37_C BE-Lig BY (version 2) (version 2) | ecosystem: Environmental > Terrestrial > Soil >...
AACGTAAACTAATCATGGATTAGATATGCTTGCGGAGGTGAATAGAGTGGTTGAAGTGAAACCAATTACACTTGATGGGCATCAAGTCATCTCTATTTCGGTTCAGTTGCCGAAAACCAATTTATTGGTCGTGACAACAGACCGTGGGTATATTATGTGCGGTGCTTTAGATGTGTCGCTCTTAAACGAAAGACTTCGGGATCGTAACATTATAGCAGGGCGCGCTCTGGGAGTAAAAACGATCGAGCAATTGCTTGAAGCACCTCTTCAGTCCGTTACGAAAACAGCCGAAGATTTAGGGATTATACCGGGAATGACAGGGAAAGAAGCCATCTTAAAAATGATTTAGGATCTTATAAAAAGCAGACTGCTGGAATTTTAGCAGTCTGCTTTTTATGTTCTTACTTATATTCTGAATAATATTTGTCCAAATCATCAAGCAACAGATTAGCTGCTTTAACCCCGCCAGCAGTATTCCAAATCACATCATTCACTTTAAAGGCTTTATTATTTTTGACTACGTTTAGGTTTTTATAAAGCGGATCATTAATCCACTCTTCTTCAGTCTTGGTTGCTCCGCCATCCCCTGTTTCATAGGTGAAGTAGAACATAATGTCCCCATCCATTTCGGGTATCCGTTCCCTCGTTATTTCATCTGCAAATTCCTCTTTATCTTGTGAGTCTGGTCTGGCTAGACCAATTTGTTTGAAAATAATTCCTGAAAACGTATCATGATAATAAATCCGGGTTTTTCCAGCCATAAAACGAACCACAGAAACTTCCAGATTGAGTTTATCGGCATGTTTTTGTTTGAATTCGGCAATTCGATCGTCAAAATCAGCGATTATCTTTTTACCTTCTTCTTCTTTACCCAAAGTTTTGGCATAGAGCTCAAAATTGGTTTTCCATTCGCCACGTAAGGTTTCTGAAAATACAGTGGGAGCAATGGCAGACAATTGTTGGTAAACCTTTTCTTGGCGCATTTTATTTCCAATAATTAGATCCGGTTTAAGGGCGGCAATAGTTTCGAGATTGACTTGGCTTTCCTTTCCTACATCTTGAACTCCTTCCATTTCTGTTTTGATGTGATCATACCAAGGGTTTCCTGTCCATGATTGCACGGCTCCCACAGGCTTTACACCAAGTGCAAGTAGGGCCTCGGTTCCCTCATTGGTTAGGATGACTACTCGTTCAGGAGTTCCCTTGATTTCTGTTTTTCCCATGGCATGTTCAATAACTCGAACATCGCCTGAAGTTCCTTCCGTTTTTTGTTCCTCTTTTGGTTGCTCGTTAACAGGCTTTGTCTGTCCGCCGCATCCTACCAAGAAAAGGGTGAACAAAAGTAGAAAGGATAGCAGACGTAAGGTTGTACTTTTTTCTGGTAGATATGTAGTAGAAACCATGAGTTCTTCCTCCAATATGATAATGATTTTCAATCATAATTAATATAATAAAGTCGATAAGAATGACTGTCAATGATTTATTGACACTAATTATCATTATCTATTAGACTGTAAAGAAATAGTAAAATAGTTACCACCGTAAGTTGCGGAAGAAGGGACTCTATATGACATTTCTTTTTTTAACTAAATTATCAAAATTCATCGGATTTATAACGGGGATCTTACTTCTCATTCTTTGTAGTTTTTCTAGTGTTCTTTTTGGATTAACCGATATTAGCTGGGAAATGATAGTCCATGCTTATACTAGCTTTGACGGTTCCAATGAGCACATTATTATTAAGTCTTCTAGAGTACCGCGTGCTCTTATAGCTATTGCGGTGGGAGCTAGTTCAGGGATAGCAGGAGCACTAATGCAAGCTTTATCCAGGAATCCGTTAGCTGCGCCAGATATCTTTGGACTAAATGCGGGTGCTAGCTTTTTTATCGTTTTTTCAGTTTCATTTTTCGCTATAACAGCTTTATCGAGCTTTGTCTGGATTGCTTTTCTCGGAGCAGGGCTATCAGCTTTGATCATCTATTTATTAGGGTCCATGGGGAGTAATGGGCTTACTCCAATGAAGTTAACGTTAGCAGGGGCTTCGATGGCTGCGTTATTTTCCTCTTTATCTAAGGGGATATTGACATTAAATGAGAGGGCGTTGGAGGAAGTTCTGTTTTGGTTGGCCGGCTCAGTTGAAGGGCGCAAATTGGAGATGCTGTTTCCTGTAATGCCTTATATGCTATTTGGTTGGGTAGCTGCTTTTTTTATGGCTAAACAGGTTAATACATTTACGATGGGCGAAGACGTGGCTAAGGGGTTAGGTCAAAGGACTGTCTGGGTGAAGGCTTTTACCTGGTTGATCATCGTTCTGCTTGCGGGAAGCTCTGTGGCAGTAGCCGGGCCGATCGGATTTATTGGCATTGTTATTCCGCATCTAGCCCGTGCCCTTGTAGGGGTTGATCATCGTTGGATCATCCCATATAGCGGAGTCTTGGGTGCTATTTTATTGCTGCTAGCGGATATAGGTGCTCGTTTTATCATTATGCCGAAGGAAGTTCCTGTAGGCGTTATGACCGCGCTGATAGGAACACCGTTTTTTATCTACATTGCACGCAAGGGGATTTCGAAATCATGAACAAATATTGGCCTTTACGTTTTAAAAAATTACCGGTTTCGTTCCTCCTAGATATTAAGGCACTTTTCGTTTTTTTAATTCTCTTCCTTCTTACCATGATCTTGATCGTTGTAAGTACCGGAATGGGAGACATGAGTATACATCCGTTGGATGTTATTCGAGCTTTAATGGGGAAGGGAGAGGAGATGCATACCGTTGTCATACAAACATTTCGACTTCCAAGAATCATCATCGGCTTTTTGGTGGGTGCATCACTTGCGATAGCAGGTGCCATTATGCAAGGGGTGATTCGTAATCCCTTAGCTTCTCCAGATATTATTGGGATTACAGCAGGGGCTGGGGCTGCTGTGGTTACCTTCTTTACTATCTTTTTGGATCCAAAAGATAATTCTTTAACGGTTAGCATTTATTGGCTTCCTGTGGCCGCCTTTATCGGAGCGACCCTCATTGCGCTGTTGATCTATGGGTTAGCTTGGAATAGAGGAGTTACGCCAGTACGTCTTGTATTGGTTGGTGTGGGCTTAGATGCAGCGATGCATGCTGTCATTACCGTCATGATGATTTTCGGTCCTTTGATTCTAGCGACGCAAGAAAAGATCTGGTTAACGGGAAGTATCTACGGTTCATCATGGGAAAATGTATGGACATTATTACCCTGGTTCTGCTTTTTTCTGCCTTTTATCATGATTATCGCAAGAAATTTGAACATTCAGGAGTTAGGGGATGAATTAGCTACAGGGGTAGGGACTGCTGTTCAGCGTCAACGATTTATTTTATTACTGATGAGTACGGCTTTGGCCGGAGGGGCTGTTGCCTTTGCTGGGGGAATCGGATTTGTTGGATTAATGGCCCCGCATATCGCGAGACAATTGGTAGGATCCGCTTTTGGGGCATTGCTTCCGGTATCAGGTTTCATTGGCGGGCTCATCGTCTTGTTGGCTGATCTCGTTGCCCGAACGGCTTTTGCTCCATTAGATGTGCCAGCAGGGGTCTTTACAGCATCGATAGGCGCACCTTATTTTATCTATTTACTATTTAAGAATCGAAAAATGTAGAAAAAGGGTGGTAGAAGGATGGCATTGGAAACGAAAAGTCTGACTTTGTCATACGGAAATGAAGCGATCATTGATCAGCTGAGTTTGAAGATTCCGAAATCTAAGATAACGGTTCTTATAGGGAGCAACGGATGTGGCAAATCGACTTTGCTACGATCGCTTGCCAGGCTGTTAAAACCTCAGAGTGGTTCAATTATTCTAGATGGCTATGAAATGACAAAGCTTTCTACAAAGGAAATTGCCAAAAGGCTAGCAATTCTTCCCCAAGGTCCAGTAGCACCAGAAGGACTAACGGTCCTTCAATTAGTAAAGCAAGGAAGATATCCTTATCAAAACTGGTTAAAGCAATGGTCGGAAGAGGATGAACAAATGGTTTATCGGGCTTTGGAGGCTACGCAAATGAAAGATTTGGCTGAGAGATCGGTCGATTCTCTTTCAGGCGGGCAAAGACAAAGAGCATGGATTGCGATGACACTTGCCCAAGGGACGGATACCATTCTACTTGATGAACCGACCACTTATTTGGATATGACACATCAAGTGGAAATTCTAGATTTACTTTTTGAGCTAAACGAGAATGAACAACGGACCATTGTGATGGTACTTCATGATTTGAACCTAGCTTGCCGGTATGCGGATCATATCGTGGCGGTTCGTAATAAAAGTATTTATGCGGAAGGGAAACCAGAGGAAATTGTCACAAAGGAAATGATTCGTTCTGTTTTTGGCATGGAATGCGAGATTGGGGTTGACCCGTTATTCGGAACACCGCTATGTATTCCGCACGGTAAAGGAAGACTTGTGAAAGGGGAGAAAAAGCATGTTACCCTCGTTGGAACAACATGAGATTGATACCCTATCTGAACATTTTCGATTAATGTCTACAACTTCATCGGATTGCAGAGGCTCAATTTGCGTCGCCAATTTATTGGAGAGTCAGACATGTGCTTCTTATTTAGAAGAGGTTACGTCTATCATTGGCTCTCCATCGAATGTGGTGACAGCCTCTCAGTTTTCTAAAAGATTAGGTTATTTGCTCGTAGTTCCGGGATTATATGCTTTGTCGGTGTTTAACAAGGGGTTGAATTTATCCGTTGAGAATATTTATATTGAATCCGAGTTTCAAGATCAAAATTGGTTGCCACGTATTCGGTTGAGTAGTTTAAAGGTTACCATCCCCGAAGAAGAGAAGCGAAGACAATGGAGAGAGGAAGTGCTGAGAACTATTTTTGCTAAAGGCCTTTCGAAGGTATGGCGGTCCATTTCTAAAGATGGCTGTATTTCTCCCTCTATATTATGGGAAAACACAGCCATCTATGTTTATTGGTTGTATGAAAAACGATTAGCGAAAGAGTCTAATCCGCAGGTCAAAGCACGCATATATGAAGATTTTCATTACTTAATTCATGAAGCTCCAGGGTTACTATTTGGTGAGATGGAGAACCCATTAGCAAAATATTATGGTAGGAAATCGACAGATCAAGAAATTCGTATTCGTAAAACGTGCTGTTATTACTATCAGTTGACTCCTGATAATCACTACTGTGCTACATGTCCCAAGGGGGAACAAAGTAGGTCACTTGAAAGTTAGTTAAGATGGTTAGAAGGAGTCAAAGCCGAAGCTATTCACGATAAGACGAAAATGAAGAAGAAAAGCGTAATTCTTGCTTGAATTACGCTTTCGCATTGATTGATGAAGAACTACTTATCATTACTCTTTTGTCTCCTCTTGTTGTTTCCGCTTTAATCGCTCTTCCAAAACGCGAATCATAAATAGGAAGTGCTCCGCTTCTCTGACAACATGGTCAGCAAGAAGTGGGCTAATCACGTTTCTTATTTGACATGTTTTAATCAATTCAAGCCCGGTTTTCTTGAAATTTCTTAATTCCTCTGTTGCGCTTTCGCTATCTTTGTTCATTTTTCCAATGATAGGATAAGTCGGTTTCTTGTGAGTTAACATCGATTCCACGTCTCTTGCTTGATTCAGTAGGACCTCAAAGTCGTCTCCAAATTTTCTTGCTGTAATGACCAAATTTCTTTCTGATTGATCCAATAAGGCGGAAATAAACCGGGAATGCTCCATCATAATCCGAAGCCAAAATACATTTTCGCTAATGATAGCGTCTTGAATTGGATCTAAAATTCCCTGATTGAACTTCTGCAAACTCCTCATAAAATATTCAGCTTCACGGGCTATGTGATCTACAAGAAGAGGGAAATTAAATCCGCTAATCTTGCAATTAATAATCATGATAAGTAGATTTCGTTTAAAATTCCGAAATCCGTATACAAGCTGAATGCTATCCTCATTTAATTTTCTGACAGCTTCTACGGATTCCGGTGTTTGATACGCTCTTCTTTCCTGCTGTTCAAAATATTGCTGAAACCGGTCTGTCTGTTGAATTAAATCTTTATCATTCCGACTCATCCCTTCACCAAGGAAGAGGGCATGTTCTTTCATTATGCGGAGCCAAAATTTATTTTCCGTAAGGGAACGTTCGATAAACATTCTTTCAGTTAATGATTCTGCAGGAGCTGCTAATTGCTCAGGAGGAAGCAGCATTCCTCTTGTGCGATCTTCGGCAAAATGACCAGGCATGGGTTGGTTCCACATTGACATGATTCCTTTCAAAAAGAGATTTTCCCTATAGAATATTGTTCTCTTTTAAAATAGGTGCCTAGAAATAAACGATAAAAATTTTATCGAAGGGTATCCTAATGATGACAATAGAATGAGGAGAAAAACCTTGATTAGAATTTTAGCAGTAACAGCGGATAATCAAATGGTAAAGGATATCTCTTTTCAAGAATTAAGTAATACGAACATCCTTTGGTGTTGGGTGGACTTTAATTGTCCGACGAAAGAAGAAATGTATTTTTTGGACTCATACTTTCACTTTCATCCCTTAGCGATCGATGATTGTATACATCATTTACAACGACCTAAATTGGATTATTATGAAGGGTATAATTTCTTCGTACTCCAAGAGCTTATCGCAAATACTATGAGAGCTCATGAGATCGATGTATTTTTATCCAAAGAATTTATTGTAACTTTTCATAACCGACCATCCTTCGAGGTAAACACGATTTGGGATAAGTTGGTCGATGAAGAGGTTCTTCATAAATGGAATCCAGCTAGCTTATTTCATCTCTTAATAGATAAAATCGTCGATCAATATTTCCCCACAATCTATCAAATTGAGGAACAATTAGATAAAATTGAAAAATTGGAAGCAAGTCCTGCGAAAGCATTGATGAATCAGGTGTTTGACATCCGAAGCGATTTACTAAGACTTCGGCGAATCATTTTTCCTATGAGGGATCTATTGTACCGTATACTTAATTCTGAACGGGTCGAGATATCTGCTGAGCGTAAAGTATACTTTGGAGATATCTATGATCATTTACTTAAACTAGCCGAGATGATTGAGTCTAATAGGGATGTCACTTCTGACATTCGAGATAGTTACATTTCCATGAATTCACAAAGAATGAACAATGTTATGATGACTTTAACCGTCATTTCGTCGATCTTTATTCCATTGACCTTCATTGCCGGAGTTTATGGCATGAACTTTGAACATATGCCGGAATTAACCTGGCGTTATGGATACTTTATCGTTTTGGGATTCATGGCTGCTATTGGAATAGGGATGCTTTGGTGGTTTAAGAGAAGAGGCTGGATCGATAATTAAGTCAAAAAGGATCTTTTGAAGATCCTTTTTGGAGATTCAGAATTAATCTTGTCATTAAACAAGGCATAGTTAATTTGAGTTGTCCGCGCAACTTAAACAATCTAGCATGTATAATTAAGAGGTGCTACCTTATAGGACAAAATAAAATACTTCATGATTACTAAAAAAATAGGATTTTTCAGCTATAATGTTTTAAATGAATACTTTAGAGGTGAAGTAAAATGGCAAATGAGCTTGAGCAAACATATTTGGATTTTTTGAAATATATTTTAGATAACGGTGTAAAGAAAGAGGACCGTACAGGCACGGGTACAATCAGTGTGTTCGGTTACCAAATGAGATTTGATTTGTCCAAAGGGTTTCCGTTATTTACGACAAAACGAACACCATTTCGTTTAATTGCAAGTGAATTATTATGGTTTATTAAAGGTGATACAAATATCCGTTATTTACTTCAACATAACAACCATATCTGGGATGAGTGGGCGTTTAAAAAATGGGTTGAATCAGACGAATACACAGGTCCAGATATGACAGACTTTGGTAATCGTTGCTTAGTTGACGAAGAATTTAATAAAATATACTTAGCAGAAATGAAAGCGTTTTGTGACCGCGTACTTGAAGATGATGCCTTTGCGGAAAAATACGGGGATCTTGGAAATGTGTACGGTAAGCAATGGCGTCGTTGGACAGACTCAGCCGGCAATGAAATAGATCAGTTACAAGATGCCATTGATCAAATTAAAAATAATCCGGACTCCCGTCGCATCATTGTTAATGCCTGGAATCCTGAAGATGTTGTCAATGCCGGTTCAAAAGGAAGTAAAGCGGTTTTACCTCCATGCCACGCGATGTTCCAATTTTACGTTGCAAATGGTAAATTGAGTTGTCAACTTTATCAACGCAGCGGAGATTCATTTCTAGGAATTAACTTCAATATCCCGTCTTATGCATTATTAACGCATTTAATTGCACATGAATGTGGCTTAGAAGTTGGAGACTTTGTGCACACAATTGGTGATGCACATATTTACTTAAATCACATAGAACAAGTAAAGGAGCAGCTATCCCGTGATTTACGCGATTTACCTACGCTAAAAATTAATCAGGATAAGCAATCCATTTTTGATATGGAAGTGGAAGATTTGACGATTGAAGGATATGATCCACATCCAAGTATTAAGGCGCCAATTGCCGTGTAGCAATTTCAGCAACCCTAATGATTATATTGAATAACTAACGCATTACGCCAAGTTGCGACAGCTTATATTCCAAAAAGGTTGGTGTTTTTATGATTTCTATACTTGTTGCTATGGACAAGAACAGAGCCATCGGTGTGAACAATGATTTACCCTGGCATCTTCCTGCAGATCTGCAATATTTCAAAAGAATTACCATGGGACATCCGATTATTATGGGTAGAAAAACGCATGACTCGATTGGACGAGCTCTACCCGGTCGGGAAAACATTATTTTAACTCGCGATAAGAATTATTCTGCTGAAGGGTGTACCGTCATTCATTCGGTAGCGGACATCAAGAGGTTAAATGAAGAAAGAAAAAATGAAGAGTTATTTGTTATCGGAGGAGCTGAGCTTTTTCGTCAGGTGCTGGATTTTACAGACCGGTTGTATATCACGCAAATTGAGGCCGAGTTCGAAGCAGATACCTTCTTGCCTGAAATTAATCTTGATCAATGGAAATTAATTTCTAAAGAACAAGGCATAAAAGACGAAAAAAACCCATACGATTACTACTTCTTGGTTTACGAAAGAGCATAATCTGTCATATGTCCCTTCCCTGCTAACATAGATTTATAAAGAGCAACCATTCCCTGAAGGGAGGGAGACTTTGGCAAAATTTCGTACAAGAAGAAATAAGCCGTTTAGTTTAAAAACAGCCACTTTGATTTCCTTGATTATCTTCCTGGCGATCTCCATCCATACGTTTATGTACATAGAAAGAAAACTTGAACCGGCTATGATTAATATCGCCAATACGAAGGTGGAACAATTAGCGGCAGGGGCGATTAATGAAGCAGTTCGAAAGCGGGTCGCAGAAGGAACAGACTTTAAAGAATTGGTCTATTTTAAGGAGGACGGAGAGGGGAAAATCAAAGCTGTCTTGTTTAATTATAATGAACAAACAAGAGTTGTTGGCGAAGCCACAACAAGGGTAACTCATATTCTAAAGGAACTAGAGTCCGTTCCATTAGTCATTCCTATCGGTCAAGCACTAGGCAGTAATATTCTTGCCATGATTGGACCCGATGTTCCGGTCACCATGGTTCCTATGGGTTCTGTTCACGTGAACTTAGTACCGGAAATACGGGAAGCCGGGATTAATATGGTTCATATCAACGTTTATATGGATATTGAGGCTAAGCTTCAGGTGGTGATTCCGTTTACGACAAATCCTACCGTTGTTAGAACACAAATTCCGATTACCCAAGGACTCTTTATGGGTGAGGTTCCAAACTACTATTTTAAGGGGAGCGGAGTTCCTGAACAGGGCAATTTAGCTCCAACCCTTTTACCTCCGATCCAAATGGATGGGGATAATCTAGATATGAATGAACAAAAAGAGAAGAAATAAGCAAGAAGCTTATTTCTTCTTTTTCTTTTGCTTCCACTCCTGTTGTTCCCATCTTTTTAGAGATGGGAAAGGATCGAATGCCCATTCTGTTTTACCATTATATTTATACATTCCGTAATGCAGATGTGGAGGGAACTTTCCGGAAGTACCTGGTTTTCCATAACCAGAGCTTCCTACCCATCCTACAACATCACCGGGCTTTACCACATCGCCAATATTTAGCTTTTTATTAAAGCCTCCAAGGTGGGCGTAATAGTGGTAGACATTATTCAAATCACGAATTCCAATTCTCCATCCGCCAAACCGATTCCAGCCTTTCACCTCAATTACACCGTAGGCAACGCTTTTTACAGGAGTCCCGTAATTGGCGAAGAGATCTGTTCCTTCATGCATTCTCCTACCGCCCCAGCCTCTAGCAGCGCCCCAGGTACTACGGTAGCTGTAGGAAGAATGTAGAGGAAGTGGGAAAGCGTGGGCATCTAAGCTGAGGGTTTGAAAGGTTTGATAGATCTTGGCAAAATTAGAAATCAATTTGATTGCCTTATCGCTCCGGTAATATTCCCATAAACCAATACGGATATCATCCTCAGTAAAGCCAAAATGGGAAAGATAGGAGGCCATAGTAAATAAGACATCTGTATCATTGGTTGGATCTGCGATCTGATCTCCTGTTCCATCTAATCCCATTCCTTCAAACCATTCAATCGTGAGTGGTGAGGTATCCTGCAAATTTGGATTTAAAATACCTGCCCATTTAGCAGGTGGGATACGAATGGAAAGAAGCTGTGTTTCATTCTTATTTTCTTTTTTACGCGGTTGAATATTTTTTTCATATTGATCAATGGAAGCCAAGTAATACCAAGGAATACCAGTTAAAGCCTCCATCCTTTGAAACAATTCGAGCTTTATTTGGTATGGATCCTTTAATTGGTCTTCACTCTTTGCATGGATTGTACCTCCGCCAATCGTCAGGCAAAGAATAAGAAAAAATGACCATAAGACACCAGCCATTGCTTCACCTTCATCCTATGTCTTTTCTAAATATAGTCTTTGTTCCTAGATCGGCTCCCATACGTGGAAAGACAAGGAAGAGTTGGTTAAGCTTTATTGCAATTTAGATCAACACGTTCTAAAATGAAGGTAGGCTGAGTTAGGAGTGATCGGATTGAAATACGAGAGAAAACCGGAATGGTTGAAAATCAAATTGAATACGGGCGAAAATTTTAGCGATATCAAAAAAATGATGAGAGGAAAAACGCTACATACCGTTTGCGAAGAAGCTAAATGTCCCAATATTTACGAATGTTGGTCCAATCGTACAGCCACGTTTATGATAAATGGAAGTATATGTACAAGGGCTTGTCGATTTTGTGCCGTTTCTACCGGGTTGCCAACCGAGTTGGATTTAGCAGAACCGGAAAAGGTAGCAGAGGCGGCTGAAAGCATGGGATTAAAGCATGCAGTTGTGACTGCCGTAGCTCGGGACGACTTAAAAGACGGCGGTGCATCCTTGTTTGCGGCTACTATTCACGCCATTCGGAATCGGCTTCCTTTATGTACTGTAGAAGTGCTTATTCCGGATTTCCAAGGAAATAGGGAAGCGTTGGAGACGGTTTTAGAGGCCAAGCCGCAAATTTTAAATCACAATATCGAAACGGTAGAACGCTTATCAGATCGGGTTCGTTCAAAGGCCAAATATCACCGATCCTTAGAATTACTACAGACATCCAAGCAAATCAATGCCAAGATCCCTACCAAATCGAGCATTATGATCGGAGTAGGAGAGACAGCAGAGGAAATTAAACAAACGATGAAGGATTTGCGAGAAGTTGGGGTCAATATTGTTACCATTGGACAATATTTGCAACCGACTAAAAAGCATCTAAAGGTTGAGAAATATTGGCACCCCGATGAATTCCAACATTTTAAAGAAGAAGGAATCAAGATGGGGTTTGATCATGTCGAGTCAGGACCATTGGTAAGAAGCTCTTATCACGCTCATGAACAGGGACAAATGGCAGGACATGTGTAAAGAAGTGATAAAATTGGAATAAGGTGACTAAATGGGATAGCTTTCCCTTTTGGTCACCTTTCTCATTTCCATTAATGATTGTTTTTTCCACGGTGGGTGGCATTGGTATTCGGGTAGGTACGATTCAGATTATAATCCGTCACATTTTGACCGTTGTCCGTTACATTGGTACCGGTCATAT
>Ga0180215_1004611_pt1 | contig 12130 bp, 7 predicted proteins | sample eDN3rd37CBELigBY_FD_128871 | JGI IMG/M metagenome (GOLD analysis project Ga0180215, IMG submission 128871) | Enriched backyard soil microbial communities from Emeryville, California, USA - eDNA 3rd pass 37_C BE-Lig BY (version 2) (version 2) | ecosystem: Environmental > Terrestrial > Soil >...
CTCGCCGCCTGCGAGGCAACCGGAGTCGCAACAAGAACCGCGGTGCTCAGGCCCGCCCAAATCCTACGCTTTTTCATCGTCATCCCCTCCGGCAGGCCGAGGCTGCCGGCTGCTAGTTTAGAAACCTTAAAAACTGCTAGGCTTTACAATCACTTAGCTACATTCTATGAGGGCGGCGCGCAAGAGGTTCGTTCCATGCTGATCACCATCGCGGATATCCTGCCGCCCGGCGAGATCGAAGAGATCCGCGCCGCCCTCGGCTCCATGCGGTTCGAGGACGGGCGCGCGACGGCGGGGTGGAGCGCCAGGCTCGTGAAGGACAACGAGCAGGCGCGCGAGGGCGCCGCCCTCACGCTCCTGCGCGAACGGGTGACGAACGCCATCCAGTCGAACGAGGTGTTCAATCTCGCCGTGCGGCCCAAGGCCCTGACTCCGCTCCTCTTCAGCCGCTACACGGAAGGCAGGCATTACGGCTCCCACGTGGACAACCCGCTGATGAACGGCGTGCGCACGGATGTGTCGTTCACGCTTTTCCTGGGCGATCCCGACACCTATGACGGCGGCGAGCTCGTCATCGAATCCGTCTCGGGGGAGGAGGAGATCAAGCTCCCGGCGGGTCATCTGGTGGCCTACGATTCCACGACCCTGCACCGGGTCGCGCCGGTCACGCGCGGCGAGCGACTCGTGGCGGTGGGCTGGGCGCAGAGCTACGTGCGCGACAGCGCCAAGCGGGAACTCCTGTTCGATCTTGAAACCGCCCGGCGCAACCTTTTTGCGCAATCCGGCAAGACGCCGGAATTCGACCTGCTCGCCAAGACCGGCGCCAACCTGTTCAGGATGTGGGCCGAGGTCTGACGCCGCCTGTTGCCAAGAAAACCTACTGCCAGGAATAGTTGAAGCTGATGCTGATGCGCTCGCTCTCCGCCTCGTTCAGCGGCACCTCGTGGCGCAGCCAGCTTTCCCAGAGCAGCACCGTGCCGGGCGCCGGCTTCATGTAGACGAATTGCCGGTTCTCGGGCTTGGCCTTGGCCTTGCGGGGCGGGGCGGCCATCATGAAGCCCAGGCGCGGGTCCTCGAGCTTGAGCGCGCTCGCACCCTCGGGAATCGTCACGTAATAGGTGCCGCTGATCACCGAATGCGGGTGGATATGCGACGTGTGGATCCCGCCGGGCGGCAGGATGTTGATCCACAGGCTGTCCATCGCCAGCTTGCGGCCCTGGAGATCGTATTCGAGCTCCTTGGCAAAGGCCGCCACATGCTTGTCGAGCTCCTTCAGCAGGTCCCCGAACACCGGCACGCGCCAGGGGAGGTCGTTGAGCGACGCATAGGACGTATAGCCCGGATAGCCGTTCTTGTCGCACCAGCGCTGGCCGGCTTCGTCGTCCTCGGCGATGGACAGGCAGGCGCCTTCGAGCTCGGCGTTGCGGCGCTCGGCCTTCGCGCCGGTCAGTTCGGCCCGGTAGATCTTGGTGGCGAAAAAGGTATCGATGCTTGACATGGTCTGGCTCTATGACGGCGGGGGCGGTCTGTCAAAGTGATTGCCCTTTTGGGGCGCATAGCATCTTTTCTGAAGTCATGCCTCCCCACGCCTTGAACGGGCCTCGGGGACAACACACCTTGGCCTCATGATGTCCCTCTCCCCCCTGGCCGCGCTTCCGGACGACCTTCTGTCCCTGGCCCGGAGCCTCGATGCGGAAACACTCCCGCGGGTCATTGCCCTGCGGGATTGGCTCGTGAGCGCGGCTGCGCGGATGGAGGATTCGAACGAGGTTCTGTCCGGTTTCCTGACCCGGCTGATCGACCTTGGCCTGCCGATCGACCGGGCCGTGTCGGCCATCGAGGCGCTTCATTCCGAATATGCCGGGATCGGGCGGTTCTGGACCCGGGAGGAGGGGACGATCGTCCGCTATCTCCCCCATGGCGACCGGCGCGAGCTGGTCTATCAGGCGAGCCCCTTCGCCCATGTGAACCGCACCGGCGAGTGGCTCATCCTGGACCTCGCCGAAACGCCCGACGATCTCTTCCCGGTCATTCCGGAGCTGAAGCAGGCGGGGTATCGCCATTATCTCACGATCCCGATCCGCTTCACCAACGGAGCCGAGAATGCGATCTCCTTCGCGACGCGCGCGCCTGAAGGGTTCGGCGCGCGCGGGCTGACCATCCTGCGCCTCGTCATCCCGTCATTCGCGCTGATCACGGAGCTGCGCGCCACCAGCAACCGGCTCGACGAGGTGCTGCGCATCTATGTGGGCGACGATCCGCACAAGGCCATCCTGTCGGGCGCCATCCAGCGCGGGCAGGTGACGCGCATCCGCTCCGCGATCCTCTTCGCGGACATGCGCGACTACACGCATATCTCCTCGTCCCTGAGCCCCGAGAGCGCGGTGGAGCTGCTGAACAACTACTTCGACTGCCTCGTGCCGCCCATCGAGGACGAGGGGGGCGAGGTGCTGAAATATCTGGGCGACGGGCTCCTGGCGATCATGCGCGACCGCGGCGACGATACGGGCGGCGCCGCCCAGTCCGCGCTGACGGCGGCCACGAAGGCGCTGCGGCGCATCGAGGCCGCGAACAACGAAGGGCGTTTCCCCGTGCAGATCAATGTGGGCCTGGCCCTGCATCATGGGGATGCGGCCTATGGCAATGTGGGCTCCGGCCAGCGGCTGGATTTCACGGTGATCGGACGGGACGTGAACCTCGCGAGCCGGATCGCGGAGCTCAACAAGCGCCTGGGCGAGCCGCTGCTGATGTCGAAGCCCTTCGTGGAGCATCTGTGGGGCGACCCGTACCCCCTGGGCGCCCACGCGGTCGAGGGCTTCGACGAGGAGGTCGAGGTCTACAGGCCCTGAAGCATGTTCCCGAAGTGGGCCCGGCTCGTCGTCAGAATGCGACAAGCGAGCCCCGGCGCCCATGCGGACATGCGCGAGCCTCTGCCCCCCGGGGCTCCCGGCCAAACAGGGGGGTGACGAAAGCCTCTCCCTCGGCTAGATGATGTCGGACCTTCCCTGGAAGGGCCTGTAGCTCAATGGTTAGAGCCGGCCGCTCATAACGGTCTGGTTGCAGGTTCGAGTCCTGCCGGGCCCACCACTACCTAAGTATCTGATAAACCAAGAAATTGATCTGATTTCGGCTCGAAACGTACACCAAGACGTACACAGCGAGCTGTCTCATGCATCTCTGGCGCCGGCCCTCTGGCTGGGTTTTCCAACTGCGAATCCCTTCACGCTTTGTCCACCAATTCGGTCGTACCCCGCTCCGGCTAAGGTTGGGTCGGATCGACGCTGTCGAAGCTCGACGTCGCGCCCGCATCCTTGCAGGGCATGCAACGGTATGGATGGAGACAATGACTAAGCGCGAGACCCTGACCAAGAGCCTCAGCGCGCTCGCAGCGGAGCTGGAGATGCTTCGTCGTGACGAATGGGGGGCTGGTTTCACAATCCTGAATGCTCGGACGGCAATCCGGCATGAAACCGAAGGGGGATGGTCCGGTGATCCTGACCTCATAGAACATGCCCGATTGCAGGAGGCTCGAGGTCTGGCTCGACGGGATACCATTAGAGCCGTCCGGGAGAGGCTTGGAGCAATCAAAATTGCCTTCGACCATGACAGTGCCGCATGGGAGGGGGAGCGCGCCACGTATGATCGTGTGGTCTCGGCCCTAGCTACCCTTGAGAGAACGATAGTCCCTGCGCAAACGATGTCTTCCTCGCAGCTCTCGTTGGTGTCTTCGCCCGAGCCTGACCCACGGGGTGTCACCGGGGATTCGCTGTTCAGTGCAGCAGCCATTCCCATCCTCAATGGGCGTCGGGAGGCGCTTGAGTCGAATGGCGAACGTAGCCGTTACGCCGACCGATTAGATGCGTCATTCCGGGCATTTATTGATGTCATTGGTGATAAGCCGCTCAAGGATTACCTGCCTAGTGATCTTCAGACGTTCGCCACTGTCCTGGGTCGAGTGCCAGCAAACCGGACGAAGTTCCGAGCCTTTACGGGGATGTCACTGCGCGAGATGGCCGATGCGAACGACAGGCTTAAGGCGCCCCACGCGCGCCTAGCCGAATCCGCTATCGAAGGATACGTGGCTGAGGTTCGGGCCGTTTGGCGAGCGACGACCGCAAGCGTGAGGGATGTTCGAGATCTAGGCTCTGCCTCCATTACCATGCCTCGTTCCGCTGCGCCGTCTGTCGATCGGCAGGGACTGCGATCAGACAAGTTGAATCCTTGGCTCGCAGCAGCCGCCAACCGCCCAATGTCCGAGCCGCACTTCCGTTGGTTGCCCCTTGTTGGTCTCATGACAGGAATGCGCCTTGGAGAGCTGGTGTTCCTCCAAGGAACGGACTTCGTGGAAGTTGAGGGCAACTTGGTCATCGACCTTCAACGGCCGATAATAGTCAACGGCCGTGAGCGGCCGCGGCCATTGAAGACGAAGACTTCACGGCGGCTCGTTGCCGTACATCAACTGCTTCACGATGTCGGCTTCGTGGAGTGGGCAATGCAACGTAAGGGATGGTTGTTTGATGCTTTCCACACAGCCAAGGATCCCGCCGATGCCGCCCAAAAGCGTATGGCGTACTGGATGAAGGAGCTCGGGATCCATTCCAGGCAGAGTGGCGTCTTCCATTCACTCCGTCACAATACCAAGGCATGGCTGCGCATTCATGTGGGGGAGCGCACCGCAGACTTCCAATGCGGGCATGCTCCGTCCGGGGTCGGTGCAAGGTACGGCTTCCGTCTCCTTGAACCAGAGGAAGTGCAGCAGATCATGCAAGCTCCTTTGCCCCGGGGATTGGACTTCTCACCATACCAGAATCGCAACACCTAGCTGACGCGATAAATCCCCGAAATGCGACATTCGAAATTGGTTCTCGACATCGTGTTCAATGGCAGTGAGCCATATTCACTACCGCTTCTACCGCGCCACGGTGCAGGAATGCCCTGCACTCGCAGTGAACAACCTTCATTGCAAGCTTTCACTTCCAGAAAGAAGATCAGATGAGACTGGTTGAACTTTTCTGCGGCGCCGGTGGGATGTCGCTGGGCTTCAAGCGCGCGGGGTTCGCTATCGTAAGGGGCTACGACTATTGGCAGCCCGCACTCGATATCCACGAAGCAAACCTAGGATCCCTGCTTCGCAAGGTGAACGGGTACAAGAAGGCTCGTCAAGCCAACCTGGGACGGTTTGACGGAGAATCCCCGGAACTCGGAGACATTCTCTCCATCATCCCGGAAATCTTGGAGTTGGCTCCGGATATCATCGTTGGCGGCCCTCCCTGCCAGCCGTGGTCCTCTGCCGGGCAGCGGAAAGGGGAGGATGACGAGCGTGCCAAGCTCACCGATGCGTTTGCCTACATTGTAGCATTGGTGAAGCCCAGGTACTTCGTCATGGAGAACGTGCAGGGTCTCAGGCGTTACGGCATCTTCAACCGCATCACGGCAATCCTTCGCAATGCCGGATATGGATTGACGGAGAGGGTCTTGGACGCGTCGTACTACGGCGTTGGTCAGTCGCGTAAGAGACTGATCCTGGCGGGATGTCTCGGCGAAGCAGATGGCTGGCTTCTTGATCATCTCGACGCGGCGAAGTCTCCCAAGCCAATGACCGTTGCCGACGTCCTTGGTCCCGAGTTCGGCCGCATTTACTTCCGCCGTGGCCACAACGAAGGCGAGCGTCGATCCCTCTGGTCTTCGGCTGAGCCCGCACCATCCATCACCTCTACGTTCAGGCGCAGTGTTGGTGACGCCGGCTATGCGCTAAGGGAGGCCGATATCCGCGTACTTGATACCCTTGATGAGGCAGAGCTCGAGGAAACCTGTCGCCTGTTCTGGCTCATGCCAGCTAGGGAGAGCAGCGCGGGGACACGGCAGGCTGACAGGCCTGCTCCAACGATCTCACATGGAGTTCGTGCGCGTCCTAGCGCAAGCTACCGCCCGAAACCCAATGATGTCATCGACCTGGACAAGTTACCCATCCCGACATTCGAGGAGCTTTCACTGATTGGCGGATTCCCTGCGGATTGGGATTGGTCGCCAGTGAATGCAGAGGCTGACCGGATGCAGGCTTTGGCGAACGCAGTTCCACCGCCGCTCGCCGAAGCGATTGGCAGGTGCATCATGGCTCACTCCAAAGGGGAAACGCCAGCGAAGATCAATATGAAGGTGCCGAGACCCTTCGTAACTTGGCTCCGGAGGACCAAGCCCATGGACGAAAATCGACGGAAGCAGATTCTTTCAGAGTTCAAGGCCGTTCAAAAACTTGTAGGACAACGCACGTTTCCAGATGTCGATGCCGCGCTGGCATTTCTTGAGACGATTCCTGAGTTCAAGGCATTGGGTACGACAAGGAAGTCTAATCTTCGCGGGGCACTGCGTCTTTATGCGGAGTGCAATACGGATCTCAGTAGGTAGTCGAAGGCATGCGTTGATAGACGCCATATGTGACAAGCCTAAGTGAACCAAGCTACTGATAAGACGCTATTTATTCGGATGTGTCCCGTTTTCCCCTATCAATAAGAAGTATCTCGGTTCAGGACCGGGCTTGACCCCTGCATGGTTCGGCATTCCCCTGAAAGGAAACTGCACGCCAAACAATTCACTGGCCGCGAGCCGCAGTGAAGGATGGTCATGGCTGGTATGGGCCGAGTGGGGGAGATACCATGAGCATCAATCAGGAAGCCTTTGAGTGGCTTCGGAAACGCACTTATGCTCATGCAAGGACGTGCGGCGAAGCTGGCCGTGAAGTGAACACACTTCAGGCTTGGTGCATCCAGCAACTTCAGGCTTGGCTCGCAAGGCATCCAGAGGGGGACGAGATGTCAGCCTCCCAGGTTGTCGCAACATCGCGCAGCGTAGCTCGCTATGTATCCGAAAAATATGAGCCGCATCGCCCACCACCCGAGACGACGAGGGAACAGCGTCTAGCCGAACAGCGACTGTCGGCATGGGTTTTCGAGGAGCTCCAAGAGCGTGGGGTACCGCCGACGATCCGAAACGTTGCCCGCACCATGGGCGTCTCGAAAAGTAAGGTTGGGAGGCTTCTCCTCCGGGAAGACATTGCTCCAGTTCGGAAGCAGCAGAAGGCGTCTTTAAGTTCAGTGCCGCGTCAGGTTCTCGCCAGCCTGGAGGGGATGCTGCCCAAGGAAGGAAGTGCCGTGGTCAGCCTGGACGACCTCGCTGGTCGGGTCTGGGTAAAGTCATCCAATAAGGCAACGGGACGACAACATCGGAAGCGGATCAAGGATGCGCTGTCCCAAATCGAGAATGCGGGTTTGGGGTTCAATATCATCACGTCCTCCACACTGGCTGCGGTTCGCCGAGGACGCCGCTGGAAGTCTGGGGAGGCGGAGGCAGCACTCTCTGCCGCCGAGTCAGGACTTGGCTTCGTGTACCCGATTGAAGCTCTCCCCGAGCGTCCGGTTGGGGGAGCCTTCTGGACATCGCCCGAAGTTATCGATGTGGTAATCATGCTCCGGGTCGCAGCACAGGAACGCCTGCCATATCCAGACCTCGCACGGTTCATCCATGCTCATCGGCTGGTGATTGATCCCCAGCCACTGCTGGACGTCGCGTGGCGCTTCTCTCAGCCCGAATTTTCCCAGGACGAGATGCTGGAGCAGATGCGTCGCAAGGCGTCGCAATTCATCGATCCGCGATGGAATGACGGGCGGCGCTACCTATTCAAGCCGCTCCTTCGGCTAGTGAACTCCATTCACTCCCTCACCGAGGAGGGGTACTGGAGACGGCCCGCGCCCGATGCCTTGGAGACAGCCCTGCGTGTGACACAGTATCTTGATCACGTTGATGAGGATGCGCGCGACCGGATTGAAATCCTCCGGGCGATCATTGAGGCCCTCTGGGAGAGCGACAGGAGTATGGATCCTGAGTCTGCCGTTGCGGCATGCAGACAATTCGCCCAAGCGGAGGAGGCAGGGCAGTGGACACCTGATGATGGTCACATTCTGAGGCCCGAGCCTATGTATGAAAAGGTGCTTGAAACCCAGGATGACATCCCTTTTTGACGGAGTGTGACAGATCCGACCATAGTAACCTACTTGAAAACAAGGAGATTTAGGATCGTGTCCCGTTTTCCCCTATCAATATATGTTTGATGGTTCTTCAGGATTGGTTCGCCCCTTCACGTTCGTGCATTGTCCAGAGGGCAAGGGTCAGCCGTTCGCGGCAGCACTCACAGTGTGCCGATGTACAGGCAGGTTGGTCCAGCAAGTAAGCAAAGTGCTGTGCGGGGGGCACTCCTACGATCAGAACCGCACCGAGCGAAGGTGAGAGTGCCTGGGCGAGCAGGCTGAACGTCTGCATTGGCAGAGAAGACCGGACGTTCCGGACGGACGAGATCCGTCGTTTCCTGACCCTTAGCGAAAATCCCGCGTTGCGACCCTAATTACCGGAGCCTCACAGTCCTCCGATAGGTTAGGCGCTGCCCCTTCGGAAGTCTCTCGGGACGCTATGCGCAACGTTTCGTGCGTTCGAGCTTTGGCTTCATCTCCACGACCATGTCTCAGGAGTAAGGGCTCGTCTCGATCGCCGACTGAGCGCAGTAGATCTGACAAATCAAGGAAATGTTCGGCAATGAGATGGGTAACACCGCCTTCGCGCTGAAGCCGACCCCGGCAGCCGATCATCCCTGAGGACAGGATCAGGCGCCGGTGCTTCTCGAACACAGCCGACCAGATCACGAGATTGGCGACATCAGTCTCGTCCTCGATGGTCATGAAGGTAACTCCCTTGGCCGATCCCGGCTTCTGCCGCACCAGAACAAGACCTGCCACCGTCACCCGCTGCCCGTCCCGGACACGGTGTAGATCCTCGCATGTACTGATCCGTCGCTCGGTCAACTCCTGTCTCAGGAACGTGACGGGATGCCGGCGCAAGGTCAGGCCCTTCGAGCGGTAGTCCTCGACGACCTCCCGGCCTTCGGTCATCGGGACGAACTCGACTTCCGGTTCAATGAGTTCGGGTCTAATCATCCGATCTCTCTCGTCGGCGGCTGCGAACAGCGGCATCACCTCATCCGAGAGACCCTCGATGGTCCAGATCGCATCGCGCCGATTGACGCCAAGTGAGCCAAAGGCATCCGCCTCGGCTAAATGCTTCAGCGTTTTGACCGAGATCCCGGCGCGGCGCCAGATATCCTCGATGGAGGCGAACGGCTGCTCAGCACGCATGATTGGGATCAGGCCGCCATCCGCATTGGCAAGGCCATGCACCATCTTGAGACCGAGGCGGACGGCGAAGCGCCGAGGGTTTCGGGTCTGCTCCAGTGTGCAGTCCCAACGGGAATGATTGATGTCGACGGGCCGCACCTCGATCCCATGAGCCTGCGCATCCCGCACCAGTTGGGCGGGTGCATAGAACCCCATGGGCTGCGAGTTGAGAATGGCGCAGCAGAACACGTCCGGGTGATGGCACTTCATCCAGGATGAGGCATAGGCAATCTTGGCGAAGGAAGCCGCATGGCTCTCCGGAAATCCATAGGAGCCGAAGCCCTCCAACTGCTTGAAGGTACGCTCGGCAAAGGCGGCGTCGTAGCCACGGGCGACCATGCCCGTGATCAGCTTCTCACGGAATCTGGACACCCCAGCCGTGAACTTGAAGGTCGCCATGGCGCGCCGGAGCTGGTCGGCTTCTGACGGCGTAAACCCGGCGCATTCGATTGCCACCCGCATGGCCTGTTCCTGGAAGAGCGGCACACCGAGCGTCTTCTCCAGCACTCGCCTGAGTTCCGGACGCGGGTACTCGACCTCCTCACGCTTTTCTCGCCGTCGCAGATAGGGATGCACCATGTCGCCCTGGATCGGACCGGGGCGGACGATCGCCACCTGGATGACGATATCGTAGAAGGTCCTGGGCTTTAGCCGCGGCAGCATCGCCATCTGGGCGCGGCTCTCGATCTGGAAGGTGCCCACCGTATCCGCCTTCTGGATCATGGCGTAGGTTGCCTTGTCCTCGCCTGGGATCGTGGCGATGTCGTAATCCTCGCCCTTGTGCTCGCGCAGGAGATCGAAGGCGCGCCGCATGCAGCCCAGCATGCCCAGCCCCAGCACGTCCACCTTCATGAACTTCAGGGTATCGATGTCGTTCTTGTCCCACTCGATGACCTGTCGGTTCTCCATGGCGGCCGGCTCGATGGGCACGAGATCGTCGAGACGATCCTGCGTCAGCACAAAGCCGCCCGGATGCTGCGAGAGATGGCGCGGCGCACCGATGAGCTCGGAGGCGAGCTCCAGTGTCATCCGAAGGCGCGGATCATCAAGATTGAGGTTGAGCTCCTTGGCTTCCCTGTCGGAGACGCCGTCATTGCCCCAGCCCCAGACGAGGCCGGCCAGTCCTGCCGTCACGTTCTCGGGAACTCCGAGCGCCTTGCCGACTTCGCGCACCGCGCCCCGAGCGCGGTAGCAGGAGACGACCGCCGTCAGGGCCGCGCGATGGCGGCCATAGGTGTCGTATATCCACTGGATCACCTCCTCGCGGCGCTCGTGCTCGAAGTCGACGTCGATATCCGGCGGCTCACGGCGCTCTTGGGACACGAAACGCTCGAATAGCAGGTCATGCTCGGTGGGGTTGATGGAGGTAATGCCGAGCACGAAGCAGACTGCGGAGTTCGCCGCTGAGCCGCGACCTTGGCACAGGATCCCACGCGACTTGGCGAATGACACGATGGCATGCACGGTGAGGAAGTAGGGTGCGTAGCCCAGTTCCTCTATCAGCCGCAGCTCATGCCGGCACGTTGCAGCGACCACATCGGGAGTACCGTCCGGATAGCGCTTCCTCGCACCCTCCCAGGTCAGCCGCTCCAGCTTTTCCTGTGCCGTCTCGCCGGGCTCCGTCTCGGACGGGTACTGGTATCGCAGCTCATCAAGCGAGAAGGTGCAGCGCTCAAGCACCTCACGCACCCGCCGGAATGCCTCGGGGTGGCGCTCGAACAGGCGCTCTATCTCAGCCGGATCCTTGAGGTAGCGGTCGGCATGCCGCTCAAGCCGGTAGCCCGCCTCGTCGATGGTGCAGCCTTCCCGAATACAGGACACAACGTCCTGCAAGCGGCGACGGTCGGGATGATGGTAGAGCACGTCGCCTATGGCGATGGTCGGCACCCGTGCCACCTGAGCTGCCAGCTCGACGGCGTACAGGCGCAGATGCTCGTTGGGGGCAAAGCGCCGGATCAGCGCCATGTAGGCGCGGTTGCCGAAGGCTGCTTTAAGACGTGCAAGGTTCTGGTCCAGGAGGGCGTCTGCTTCATCGCCGAGGAGAATGGCGAGGAGACCCTCGTTCCAGGTCACCACATCATCCCAGACAAGATGGCATTTGCCCTTGCCGCCGCGGCTCTTGCCGAGGCTGAGCAAGCGGCATAGGCGCGAGTAAGCAGCACGATCCGTGGGATAGACGAGAAGGGACGTGCCATCGGTGAGATCGAGCCGGCAGCCGACGACAAGGCGGACGCCCGTCTCACGCGAGGCCTCGTAGGCGCGCACGATCCCCGCGAGAGAGTTGCGGTCGGTGATGCCCAATGCCGTGATGCCGAGGAGCTTGGCCTGCTCGAACAGTTCCCGCGGGCTCGAAGCGCCGCGCAGGAACGAGAAGTGGGTCGTGACCTGGAGTTCAGCATACATGGGGGAGACGATCGTCTGTCACGAGAAGAAGCCGTGCATCCACCAGCGTCCGCCCTCAGCGGTGGGGGCATCGCGGAAGATCCAGAAGCGGCCGCCCTGCTCGGTCTCGACGCGGTAGTAGTCGCGGGCGAAAGAGCTCTTGTCGCCGTTCCACCATTCCGGCGTGATGCGTTCCGGCCCGTCGGCCTTGGCGACCTTGTGGCGGACCTTGCGCCAGACGAAGAAGGCTGGCGGATGATCGGGCAGCAGGGCGGTCGCCACCACGGGCTCGGGCGGATCGAGCAGGCGCGTGGGGCGTGGCAGGTTTTCCGGCCAGACGGAGCCGGTCGGCGGTGCAAGGGCGGGGATCCGGCGCGCCATGCGTTCGGGAACGAGGCTCTGGACGGGCGCAAGGCGATAGACGCGCCGCATGCCGATGCGGGCGCCGAGCCGGTCGACGAGCGGACCCATGTCCGCTTCTCCAGTATCTTCCTCCCCAAGGCCGCAGGCATGGAACTGCGTCTCGCTCA
>Ga0180215_1004615_pt1 | contig 12119 bp, 24 predicted proteins | sample eDN3rd37CBELigBY_FD_128871 | JGI IMG/M metagenome (GOLD analysis project Ga0180215, IMG submission 128871) | Enriched backyard soil microbial communities from Emeryville, California, USA - eDNA 3rd pass 37_C BE-Lig BY (version 2) (version 2) | ecosystem: Environmental > Terrestrial > Soil >...
CCGTTGCGTGGCGGTGTGTGCACGCTGACGCGGGCTTTCCGACCTCAAATGGGCATACAGCGCATGGGCAGGACGACGACGGAGGTCGTGGAGCAACACTTGCCCGACTTGGACGATGCCGTTCTCGTGGTCAACTTGGACGCCGACCTCGTAGACCACGCGCAGTTGCAGCTCCCGCGCACGCACCGCTTGGTCCGCTTGCGTTGATGGGAGTTCCTCTAATCCAGGGATAAACTCGCTAACAACTCACACGTTTCGTCCTTGTTCTCTGCGCAATTTCGCACAACCTTGGCAGGCCTTGGGACTAGCGCTGCAGACTGCGCTCCGCAAAGGTGGTGGCACCGGCGGGCTTGAACCCGAGTGGCCAGTCTCGTTGGCCGAGGTGGCGAACCGCGACATTTGCGTGCGCGGCACTTTCCTGGCATACATGGCCTACCTCCTGCGTGGCCACAAGGCCTGCTACCAGCGTGCGCCCCGGCATGCGGCAACGCTCAGCCGCCATCCCATCTCCCCCCTGGACGCGGGCGTGACCCCGCCTACGCCGACGGGGACGGTGTCGGGACGGACGGCGTCGACCACTTCCGACGGTTCTCGGACGTCGTCGTCCGCCTCCACGACGTCCTTCCGGCCCGGCAGCCGCATCTCGGCGCTCTTTGCCCGGTTCAGCGAGAACCGGCAATCCCAGCAACCGCAGCAGCAGCAGACTCAGCTGCTGTCGTCAGCGGGCGCCGATCCGCAGAAGCGGGACGCGGCGAGCGACCTGGCCCGCGGGCGGTCCCTGACCTCCCCCCTCAACGAGGCGCCGACGAGCCCCACGCCGCGCGCTGACGACACACAGGCGTCGCTCAACGTGGACGCTTACGCGGCCCGCCGCGCCAACGCCGATCCCGACAACGCGACCTTTTATGCGGTAGGTAACGCGGCACCGGCAACAAATCGTCCGCAGACGCAAGAAACCCTAAGCGGCCCCTATCCACTTATGTGATGTGTGAGTGTCTCTGCAGGCGTTTGCGCATACGATCATGTTCGAGCGGTACGTGGAGCTGCGCAACCCGGTAACGGCAGCACCGTCGCTGCTGGCGGCGGACGGCTACTTTTATCGCTGCCGCAAGATCCTCGACGCGCATTCCGCGCGCTGGCTCGAGGCCGACCGCGAGCTGTGCGCGACAGTGGAAGAGCTCGTTGTGTACATGACTGAGGTCGCCGCGTACCTCCTCGACGAGGCGGCCAAGGCGCGCGCCTTTGCTGCGCCCATCTGGGTACACTTTGACGGCGAGCGCGGCTACGACCTCCTGCCGGAGTCGAGTCGCCGGGGCAGCGTGTCCGTTACCTTAGAAGTTCCGGACGGCGGCCTCCAGCCCCCGCCTGAGGGCCCGCTCAACGTTAATCAACAAGTCACTGGCACGGACGCGGGCGTGCATCCACTGCTCCGCCGCATTCGGTACGTCATGCAAAATGCAGCTGACAGAGCAGACTACGCAGGTCCTGATCGTCCCGCGATGCTGTATCTGGCCGTGCCGCCCCGGGCGGCAGGCGGCTGAGCTTGGTGCGGCTCGCCGAGGAGCTCGCGGAGGCCTTTACCGAGCTGATCGAACGCGAGGAGCGCGCGGGCCTGGAAAAGTACGGCGACGACCCCAACAGCTTGGACGGCTGGAAGCGGTATCGCCTGGCGCCCTTGCGCCACCTGCGCGCCGCCGTCTACGAGTCCTGTCGGTAGCGCGTACGACTTTCGGCGCACTGGGCGGGGTGACCAACCGCCATGGAACGAGGGACGCTGACGGAAAGGCGCAATGTGCTCCAGCTGGGCCGGCGAACGACGCAGCTGAACGCCGTCAAGGACCTGCTGTGGCTGTTCCCGTTCCAGATCGCCGATCCCCTCAACATGCCGACGCGGCTGTACAACCTCTTTGCGTCGCTTACGCCGGACGAGCAGCTGGCCATCTCGCCCTTTGCCGAGGCTACTATGCACCAATGGAGTCCCCAGCAACGGTGCGTGCGCGCGTTGGTTAGTGTTGCGTTCGTCTACGGCCCGCGCCAACTGAGCGTGGGCATGGTTACGAGGTTGCACTGTGCACAGGCTGTTCTTCCTTAGCGAGTTCCGGCGCAACGTCGGCGCAGTTCAGCTCAGCCGGCACACGGCGAACGTGCAGCGGTACGCTGGGCTGGCTGGGACTTTCAACGGCCTATCACGCTGCCACGCTCACCGCAGGGCCATGACGTTGCTGTCGTCTTGATGGTGCAACCCCAGGAATTTGTTCCCACTGCTTGTGCCGTCTTTTTGGTTGCCGACGACCGCCAACTCACCCAAGTCCGACGTGAGCCAGTCGTCCGAGCAATTGCAGCCAGCGCTCATGACGAGCTACGATGCGCCGCGCGTGTCCATCGGCAGCGAGCTGGCCTTCCGCCAAATCCGCACGCGTCGGCGCACGCATGTGGACCCCACGTCCATCGACGCCTTTCGCCACGCGACGCGGTGCGCCTATGTCTCGCATGAATGGCATCAGCAAAGGATAGCCCTGACAGAGGCACCCCAACTACCGTGTGAGCGTGTCCCCATGAATAGGATGATCATGGACGGCACGGTGGCACGCGTAACGCGCGTCGTCCGGACCATGGTCGACGACAGCGAGATCGCCGCCTACATGGTCAGCTCTCGTCGCGCATTTCCGCCAATTGATCACGTGGTTTGATGTCGCGGCGCGCCCCGTTCCGTATGGGTGGCAGTGGATCGGCAGGAGCGCCTCGAGAACTTGCCGGAGAAGGACGTGCTGAACCTGTATATTGCCGGATCCAAGTACTTTTCCGACGAGGCCGGTACGTGCGCCGCGATGCAGCTGTTCATCTCTCGACCAGCGGAAGTGCTCAGCACACGTCTCTGCTCCTTGCTTCGGGCGTTTTCACAAGTGGCGGCGTCGTGGCAGCGCTGGCAACAGCAGTTCACGGCGGCGACCGCGCACAGCTACGGGCCCGCGTCGTCCATCGAGGCGCGCGCAGTCCTGCAACTCGCCGAGGAGTTGGCACACGGCGTGGAGCAAATGCTGCGCCGCGCCGTCAGTCGCGGCCATCTGGCGGACGCGGGCCCCACATCGCCACGCCAGGCGGCTGGCAGTCCCAGCCGCGCCTCCGCCCCCGACTCGCCAGCGCGGCAACGCCGTATGTCGCAGCCGTCCGCTACCGACGGCGGCACCACCGCTTCCGCCAGTAGCGCAGCGGACCCCGCCAGGGCAGTCGTTGGTGGCGGCACCGAAGGCACCTCGCCGCGGCCCTCGTTGGCATCATCGGCGTCGCGCCCCGGCCGGGTGTCGCTGCAGCGGCGCATTGCCGCGTTCCAAGCGCGCCACGTTGTGCCGCCCATCGAGACCATGGGTCGGTCGTCAACTGCTAGCGTCGCCCTCTCCTCGGCGGTCGCCCAGCCCGAGGCGTCGTCTGGATCGGTGCACCCGGCCGACCCGGCCGGCGTTGCCGGCACGATGCCGACGGGGTCGGTCGGGAGCGACCTGCGCATCCTGGCCGAGCTCGCCGAGCGTGGCCAGCCGCTGTCCGGGAGTCCGCGGACGCCATCGTCGGCGCTCGCCTCCGCGGGCATCACGCCCACCTCCGCCGCGCTGTCGCGCGGCAGGACCACAGTGATCTCCGCTGTCGATGCGGTGCTGCGGCTGCGCAACGACATGGCCTACTTCCACTTTTACCGCCAGACCCTGCAGCTGCGGCTGGTGGACCTGGCGCCGCTGTCCATGGCCGAGCGCGTGTGCTTCTTCCTGAACGTGCTCACCGCGATGCAAGTGCACGCGATCGTGGCAATGGGCCGACCGCTGGCATTCTTCGACCATTGCTGCAACGCGCTGCCGTCGTATGTGATCGCGGGCGAGGCGCTGACCGCGGACGACATCCTGACGACGATCCTGCGGCTGCCGCCCGCGCCGTCGGCGGCGTCCAACCCGGGCGACGCCGGCCGGCGGTGGACGCTGGCCATCGCCGAAGCGGACGTCCCGTCCGCGCAGGCGTCTGAGTCGGCTATGCTCATCAGGCAGCTGTCGCCGCCTCGGTTGCCGCCCACGCGCAACCCGTCGGTCATGACGCTGTCATTCCCCCCATCGCGCGAAGCGCTGCACCCGCCGGCCGACGCGGCCGCGAGCAGCGACCACATCTCTTTCCAGCCGTCCTTGCTGCACGACTACCTGCCGCACTCGTGGTCGCTCTTGCTCTACTTTGCGCCGCTGTCGGCCACGCGCCATCAGCCCGTCCTGCGCGTCTACACGCCCGAAAACCTCGAGCAGGTACGACTGAGTCATTGTGCGCGTGCGTAGGATTATGGAGTGTGTATGCGATGAGTTGGAGGACGGTGGGGTTGAATGCTGCCCACCTCCAGACGCTCATCGAAGTGGCCACGATGTTTGTGGACACTAAATTTGTGATGGCGGATGACGTCCGCACCATCAGCGTCCCGGAGAGCATGCGCAGGTACGAACCGCGCCAAACCCTTGTTCGCTGCCCTATCGCCGTTAAAAAATCTACGGTGATGTTGTAATTGTTTGCTTTGTGCGGCGGGGCGGCCAGCTACGTAACCGACACGTATACGAGCCCCGCGGATATGCTGTGCTCGCTGGCGCAGCTTCTGCCGCAGTCACTCCTGGGCGCGGTCCAGGCGGCGCGGGGCCTCGACACCCTCAAGGCGATGGTGCTGACGTATCGGCTGGACGAGACGGACAGCTTCTTTGAGATTCACTTGGGCGCTCCCGACGCAGCGTAATGCTGCATAGGGGCGCCCATGTAGAGCGGGCCGTTGTCGTTTGCCGTTCGCTAACGTTGCCGTTGTCGTTGTACAGCTCGCAGTGAAGGTGTATTGTACAGCACTATAACAAAAACGCAGTTCTGGGCACATTTACGTCGCCCCCGGAGGCACCGCCAATGGAACTACGGTCTTTACATAGCCATTTCCATGCGCAGCTTGGCAATTTCGGCCTCATCGTCGTCATCGGCCGCCACAGGCGCGTTGTTCGAGACAGGGACGTGCGTCGGCACTTCCGGCAGGTCCAGGACTTCGGTGCCCGGCTTGACCGCGGTGGCCTCCTCTTCCATCAGCAGGTCCTCCAGCTCCTGGTTGAGCTCGTCCTGCGCAGCAGCGCACACGTCGTCGGGCGACGCGCACGGGCAATGCGTTAGCCGCGGTGGCGTGTACGCCTGCTTCGTTGCCGGAAAGCGTGCGAACGCGCGTTTACCTCGTCGTAGACTGGTCCGAGCTGGCGGGTGATGGCGTCCGTAACCTCATTCTTGCGGGCCATGGCGTCCTCGATGTCATCCATGATGCGGTCAACCTTGTCGACGTCGCTGGTAGGGCGAACGGGGAGGTCGCACAGGTTCGAACGCACGTGCTGGGTCAGCAGCGAGGTGACGGCTAAGCGCAGCCAGCGGCTACGGTGCTTACAGATTGGCGTGGATGGCCTTGAGCGCCTTGGCGCCCACGGCCATAGTGTCGAACGCTGCGATGTCCACGGCGGCGCCTTCGAGCGTCAGCTGCTGCGTGACCAAGTTGGACTTGATCTGCATAATCTTTTCCAGCTCTTTCTCGTAGTGCTTTTTTGTCTTTAGCGCCAGCAGTGCGCCTGCAGAGGGTCAACCGGGCGCCATGAACGCCCGCTTTTGCGTGAGTCACAATGTGATTGGCGCTCAGTGGCGGCCGGCGGGGGATCATCGAACATACTGGTCTTCTTTTTCTGCTGCACAAACTGCTTGGCCTTTTGGACCTCCATCTCAATGCGCTTTTGACATAGTGCTTCGCGTTTGTCCAGCATTTCAATGGTCTCGCGAATGCGGGCCATGCTACGCGTACCAGGACAAAAACCTGGGCACGAACTGCAAAGCCTGTGTCAGTTTCAAGCCGACTCGCCCCCGGTGGGCGGGAAGGTGCGCTGCACCTTTCTTGAACGGTCGAGCTGGTGCTCGTTTCGGTCTTCTTCTTGCTGTTTCCAAAGAGCTTCATAGTGGCGACGCTGGCACGGCCGCGGCAGGCCTTTTGCACGAGGGAGAGCATGAGCAGCACGTGGCCGGAAGGCGGACGATAAGTGGCCGGCGGACGAAGACATGCACGGTAGTGGCAGTGCAGCACGTCCCCGCACCGTGTAAAAGAGAGGACGGACAGACGCGTCGCCGGGTGGGTAAGTTGCAGCAGGCGGGCAGGGTGAGATGCGGCGTGCAAAGTGCGGTCGGTGGGCGGCCGAGGCCCTTTTGCCGGTCCGAAGCAAGCCGCTGCGTCGGCAGGAGCCCTTGACGGAACCCTTGCTTCGCAAGAGTGTCTCTACGCAATGGGATGCTGCACTTGCGCCGCCAACGAGCGGGGGTGCGTGCAGTTCGTGGTGGTGGCGATGCGTTCGTTGATGTTGACGTTGGTTGCGCGTCCTGGCGCCGACGGCTTGTCGTTGGTTCTGTTGCCCCAACTGTTCCAGCTGCTACCACTGCTGCTCTTGCTGCTGTCGCACTCGGCAGTGGCGTAGGCGTGTAAGTAGCAGAGGAGGAGGAGGGAAGCTTGGCGGCCTGGCGGCCGGGCGGGTGCCGTGCGCCTTCTGCGGTTCGTTCGGCGGTCGGTGCAGTGACGAAAGCGCTTTGGCGCCATACATCAGACCCTAGCGCTAGTAAGAAATCCTACACCAAGCCCTAGGTATTATTAGCAGCCGTACACCAGACCCTAGTCCTCGCCATCAAACCCTAGACATCATTCAGAATCAAACATCAAACCCTGCAAATGTTGCCAGCCTAGCCCTAGCCCTAGACTAGCTGAATGGAATACCCAACGGAGCGCGGACTGCGCGCGCAAACATCGTATGCGAGCGTCAATCGATGCCGTTCCATAGCAACGTCGCTGTCCCCCTCTCTCCCTCTGTACAGTAATAACGTTCTGGTACATCGTAGTATGTACAAGCGCACAAATTTTCTAGTCGTCGTCGTCGTCGCCGCCAAAGGCGGCCGGTGGCCGAATCGGCAGACGTGTCTAAGGCGCATCTCAGCGCAATCTCATTCCCTCAGTCGTTAACGCGAGCACGTCTTTGCGTGGTCTGTCTCATGCGGCACGTACGGCCGCAGCAAAGGGCGTTGTTGACGCCGGCCGCCCCAGCGCTGGCGTGGGCGGCTTCTTGGCGCCCAAACTGAATGAGAGCGTTTGCCGGTTCTCCGCCAGGGCCGTCGCGCTCGGCGCTAGCGTCGCCGTCGCAGAAACCGGCAGTGGCGTCGCACTCGTTGCAACACTGGAGGGCCAGCGCAATCAAGAATTGTGATGCCGTATCATCAGCATACGGCATCGCGCCTGATTCTCCATTATAACTTCGGACCTTGGTGTTGGCGCGGCGACGGCAGCAGCGACAACGGCGGCTTGCGCGGCCATCTCTTGCGCCTTTGCCATCTCGCGCTCCTCGCGCTTTTGCTCGCGCCGCTGCCGCTCCTCCTTGGCACGGCTCGACTCGGCTTCGCGCAGCTCGCGCAGCCGCTTCTTGTGGTGGTGGTCGTACGAACCCAGGTGGGCCTCAAACTCGCTAGCCATCTTGTACTGCTTGGCACAGAGCTCGCAGTAGAACGGCCGCAGGATGCCGGCCACGTCCTGGCGGATGCTTTCCTCCTTCGCTGCCTTGGCCTATAGGAGCAAGAAAAGTTGACATCGTCACAAGATTAGCGCCAGCCGCACGCCAGGCCCTGGTGCAGGTAGCGGTCGACGGACCAAGCGCTTTTGCCGTATCTCCTCCGTCTCCACGACTTCCGAATCGAGCTGGCGCCGCTTGGCCGCGGTCTCGTCCAGCATGGCGGCGTCCTGCTCAGCCTTGCCGACGCCGAGCATGTCGGCCTTGGACTGGAACGGGATAGGCTCCGTTCGCCCTACAGTGAACCGCGCTAGCGCTCTTCTCACCTTCTCTTGCGGCCATGAGCTCGACAATGTTGCGCGGCGGCCTGCGCGCTGAAAGGGGCCGTACCGGACCCACGCCGTCCAAGGCCGGTGCCGACGCTCCAGCCCATCTGTTGAAGGAGCCGAAAGCCAACGTTGGTAGGCGGGATCGGCGTGTTCACGCTAGCTGCCTCCATCTAGTCGGCCGTCCACCACCCCCACCAACCCAAGCAGACAGAGCGACTGCGTGCGGACATCCAGCAAGGGCCCGAGGTTGCTGCATAGCCCTAGCCAACCCAGTGTACCGTGTCGCCCTCGTCGTCGGCCGCCGGATCCTGCTCCATGCCGCGCTCAGCCGCCTGCGAGTATAGGCGAGAGGAAACAAGGCCCGGCAGCACATGTCAGCGAGCGGGACAGCGGCACGTGCCTGCCGCACGGCCCGGCCGTACCAGCGCCAGGCGGTCGTTCCGGTTGCGCAGGTATGAGTCGATGTCGTCCTGCTGGGTGTGGGCGCTGGCGAGTCCGGCCAAGCTGGAGCTGGGCACTGACGGCTCTCGCGCCGCAGAAGCCCACCAGCCGCTGCTGCTGGGGGAGGAAGAGGTGGTGGAGGAGGACGCCATGGTCCTCCGTAGCAGGCGCTCAAGGCCGCAACTTGGCTCACTAATCGATGACGTCATCAGAGCCGCGTGGCGCAGAGTACAGCGACTGCGAACGGAGCGCTTGATCGGAGCTTCACGAGGGCGCCCTGAGAGCTGAGGACCAGACGGGTGTGCGTGGAGGAACGGCGTGAGCACCAGCCGTTTGTGCGGCGGACGGAGCCATGGCGGGCTCACGGGGCCTGGAGGCCACCGCGGCCAGCGCGATCACTCTGGGCAGCAAGGCCAGCGCGCTGGCGCTCCAAGCGGCCACGCCCGGCACCCCGGTCGGCGTCCAGATTGCGGCCGGCTCGTACGAGCGCCTTCTCTTTGGCCTGGAGCTGCTCCACGACGTCGAGGCCGGCTACGGCCTGAAGCCGCTCTACATCTACTCGCCCCACACCGGCTGCATCAAGGCGCTCGGAGCGTGCAGCAAGTACCTCGCCTCCGGGAGCACCGACGAGGTCATTCGGTACACTGTCGTGACTGCCCATGTTGGTGGAGGGCCAGGTCGCAATACTGACGGCCAACATCTCGGTTGGGGGTAGTGGCTCGCCCGGCCAGGCTGTATGACGTGCGGAAACGTGTAGAGCTCGGCACACTGCTACAGCACCAAGGTGCGACTCCTGGCGAGGGCGTGAGCCTTCATTGCGCCTAGGCCGGTTGTTCACACTGGGTTCTTGCCTACCGTCCTGTCCTGCGCTCGGCACACAGGCTCCATCACGGCGCTGCAGTTCTTTGACAGCACGCACCTCGTCACGGCCAGCGAGGACGGCACTCTTGCCATCTTCCGCACCAGCGACTGGGAGTGCCTCAAAGTGCTACAAGGACACAAGTACGGTTTGCACCGCTCGCCGCGGCGCGCTCTGGCACGAACTCCGTTCCTAAACCTCCAGACGGGCGGCGGGACCTGGCGAGGGAACCTGCAGGAAAGCGGTGCTGAGCTTGAGCATCCACCCGTCTGGCAAGCTGGCCCTGTCGACGGGTGCGGACAGCACCCTGCGCTTGTGGGACCTCGTGACCGGCCGCGGCGCGTTCCGCATTCGGTTCGACCATGGTACGGCGCCACAGCGCGCCAGTAGGAATGAGTACCATAGCGCGGTCGCCTCTAACTGGGCCCTGTTGCCGGCTCTGCTACGGGCGGGGCGACAAAGTTCCGGAGATTGTGCGGTGGTCGCAGACCGGCGCACGGTACGCGATCGTCATGGACCGCGTGGTGGAGTGCTACGACACCGACGTACGCCGCGATGATCGGAATTGCGTAGAATGTTGGCCGGAACTAAGCAGTCCCCTAGATGGACAAGATTGCCACACCTGCAGTCCTCAACCAAGCTGCTGTCGGTCACACGGCCCAGCCGCGTCCATGACGTGGCTTTTTACAAGGTACGCATAGCCTTGCTCACGTGGATCCATAGCTTTTCTAACTTTGACGAGGTAACGTTGCGCGTGGGGCGCTCGACAGGACGACATTCTCGTGCTGGCGCAGGAGGACGGCTCGATGCCCGTGATCTCGCTGGCCAACAACCAGGAGCGGTTCGTCATCGAAGGCCACGCCAACCGGTACCGGACGCGTGCCAACACGGCGGCGGATCCATCGGACGACCCAGACACTCATCCAGCTCGCGCTCGCTTCTCAGCCTGCGCCGCGTGCAGGGTCAAGCAGCTGTCGCTGATCCAGGTGCCGACGCAGCCGGACCAGACGCTGCTGGTGTCGGTGGCGTCCGACGGCTACATCCGCGTGTGGGACCTCACCGTCATCCTCGCCGACGGCGCGCCGCGGCCGGCGCTCACCGCCTACCACGCGGATGTGCGGCTCACCTGCGTGAAGGCGTACACCACCATGGACGTGCCTCAAGGTAAACCCGGGGGAAGCGACGTGGGACACAGCGATCTGGTTGGCCAACGTGACACATGCTTGACGATGATGCTTCAAGCCGTTCTCTGCAGGCTCGACCAAGCCAACCAAGGCGAAGGCCGGCAAGGTGGGCAAGGCCGACAAGGCGGGCAAGGCCGAGAAGTCAGATAAGGCGGAGAAGGCGGATGGGGCGGCGGCATCAGGTGCGTAGTATCCACCACTATTCCACCCGCCCGTCGGTCGCGCAGGCTCCTCATTGATCTTCCGTGGGTCACGCTGTTGCTCTATGATCGATCAGGGCCGAAGGGCACGCCCGGCAAGGCCGCCCCAACCGCCCCGGCCGGCAAGCAAGCCGCGGCCGTAGGGAAACGCGACGGTGGCAATGGCCCCTCGAACAGGCTCAAGCAGAAAAAATAAAATGAACCACCCACCTTGCACGACACCCATGTACAGCAACGTGAATAATATCGAATAGAGCTGTGTTGAGGTTATATATGACTGACAGTCACGGTCCGTCAGGGCAATTGGCACGCCCACTCATCTGGTCTTGCGATACCAGATCGCCGATCGCCGTCGCGCTGGGCAGGAGATGCTCCTACGGCACGTGGAATGGCCAATCTCCGGGGTACTGCGGCTGTTTATCGGTAGCTCGCAGCGCGACACTAGCAGCACTGGCTAGCCCGTCTGGCTCCCATGTGAAAGCTGAATAACCCACGGAACACACTGCCTTTCCCTCCTTTTTATTGTGCCCCCCTGATCGCCCCCACCCCGCTCATTTCCAATGATGCACACGAGGCCGATCGCCGTTCATAGCCGACACGCTCAAGCCAAACCTATCGTCGTGTCAATAAAGATATCGTCTGGTCGATTACTGTATGCACCATCAAGACAAAAGCGTTGCGCCGCGCCTCAGCTGCACCCCATCACCTAAGAAGTCTCTATTTATTTTTGGGACTATCGCGCCAGCGGGTGGAAAAGTGACGACTAGGGCATAATGACGACAGCGGCGTCAACCGACGTCACTTTTGCCACCCGATTGACCACGTGCGCCTCGCCTTGCCTCCACGATTCCGGCCCTCCCGCTCCCTCGATCGCCCGCACTCCGACGCCCGCCATTGTCGTCCACGCCGCGCGTCGCCTTGCGCAAACGCGACGCCGCGATCTGCGCCTTTCTCGTCTATGCCACGTCCAGTTTCTGCTTAATCTGCATGCGCATCTGACACCGCCGTGCCATCCGCCGCCGTGCGCCGCGTCGATTGATGTGCCGGTCTATACGGCGACTAGCAAGCGCGGTGGGCGGCCGCAGGCGGCGACGGCGGCGGCGCAGCGCCGTCAGAAAATTTTTTCGAGCGCAGGAATTGTTTCGCTGAGTCATCAACGCGACCGCATCGACCGCAGTCGCCTACTATAGAGAAGAGAAGCCGCAGCAACGCCGCCCCATCGGCCTATAGAGTATAGAGAGACCACGTATGCGAAGCCGTGCATTCCCGTGCGTCGCAACCGCGTCGCTGCTTTTATTCGACAGACTGAGACGCCGCGGCGGCGGCGTCAGTGGAAGAAGAAAAAAAAAAAAAGCAGCGGCGCAACAACGCGATCTGTGGCCGCGATCGAGAGTGCGCGAAGGCAGACGGCCGATTCAAAAGGCGGCTTCAGACACACGTGGCAGAGGAAGCAGAGGAAGCAGAGGAACCTCGCACAGGCCGCAGTGCTGGAGCGGCGGCAGCGGACGGAACGAACGCACGAAAGCCAACGTTGCCATCCG